>Ga0111153_1051_pt1 | contig 37817 bp, 35 predicted proteins | sample DeeMarSeWOR28_12_FD_80255 | JGI IMG/M metagenome (GOLD analysis project Ga0111153, IMG submission 80255) | Gammaproteobacteria bacterium SG8_31 | reverse complement strand
GGCTCCTCGGAGTTGAGCCGTGGCACGTGCTGGAAATTGGGATCGAAGAACCCGCCGTAGGGGGTCCAGTCCGTCCCCAGGTCGCCCCAGGCGCCGAAACCCAGCATCACGAAGCTGCCGCCCTCGACAGCGAAGTCGTTGTTGGTGTCGTGCCACTTCCACTGGTAGAAGGCCTCCAGGGACAGGTTATCCGTCGGGGAGATGCTGAAGTAGACCTGTTCCTGGGGCAGCAGGCCCTCTTTCAGCTCCACCGCCGCGCCCCTGAGCGCGGTCACGTCGAAATAGTTCAGGGAACTGAGACCGGACACGTAGAAGGTGCTCTCGCCCCAGTTGACCACCTGCTTGCCGACACGGAGCTGGGCGGGCATGGAGCCGATGTCGAAATTGGCGTAGCCATAGATATCCAGCAGCTCCGCGTGCTTCTCCACCTTGTCCTTGGCGTTGCCGGTCAGGTCCGTGCGGTCCGTGTCATCGGCCTTGGTATCCACGAATCCCCGGCCCCGGGCAAAGAGGCCGAAGTTGTTGTAATTCAGCGACACCTCGGACAGGAACTTGAAAAGGTTCTGCACCTGGCCGGTCCCGTAGTTGAGGGTGCCGTCGTCGTAATTACAGCTGCGGGAATTGCCGCCGTTACTGGTGCAGACGATCCGGTTGTCGTCACTCTGGACCCGCCAGGTGGACCCGTAGGTCAGAGTCGTGTCCCAGGTGCCGTTCAGGCCCGAGACCGGATTACCGAAATCCACGGCCGCAGCGGGCGCGCATATTGCCATACCGACCGCGGCGGCGGCTGCCGTCTTGAGTAGAGTGCGGGTAACTTCTACGGGACGCGAGACCGATGTTCTTCTCATTGTGCTCCCCAGATGCAATGTTCTCGTTGGGACCTTTTTTCTTATGGCGGTGCGGGCCGAGCGAGACGCGGCCACTTCCCTTGCGGTGTATCGCCGTATGTCATTGTTTCTAACCTATTACGGCACCTGAAAACAACACCGCCGGGAAATTCGCGATCTTCCAGACATCCGCGGTTTCCGCTGCGCGCATCGCGAGATGATCCGCCCTCGCCCGGAGCGGCCTTCGCCCGCTTTCAGACTGTAGACCCTGGCGTGGCGCTTCGCCAACAAATACAAAGGCCTGAACCCGTTTCGGTCGCCGGGAGGGACTCGGCCGGGGCCGGACCCTTCCCTCACGGCCCCGCCCGGACCCGGACATCGGTGTCATCGAAACGGGGTTCGCCCGAGACGGTGCGCAGCGCAGCATGGGTTGCGCGTTGCGGCGCACAATGAAATGGCCGTGGTGGAGCGCAAATTCAGCGGTGCCGGCGAGCCCGGCTGTCGCCCCTGCCGTCAGAGATAGACCGCCTGCAGGATATCGTGACGAAGCCGTTCCCCGAGCATGGACCGGGCGTCGGCGTCCGCCCTCACGAGGGCATCGCCGAACCCGATGTAACCCTGCTCATCGACCGTGATGACCTCGTAGTGCCGCAGCCTGGCGATAAAGGCCCGGAACAGGGAGCGATCGAAGAACTCGGGGGCATTGAAGCGGTAGAGCATGGAGATACGCTGGGCCATGAGCTGGCACAACTCCTCGAGTTTCTTCTGGGTCAGAACGCCGGGGCCGTGCTTGAGCAACAGGGCCACGGTCACGTAATAACGCTCGAGGGCGTGGAGGCCGCTCCGGGCGATCACCGATAACCGGACCGACTCCTCGGTCATCACCGGCGCGCGCCGGAAAAGCCCTGTCTCCGGGTCCCGGGTAAGCAAGCCACATTCCACCATCACATCCAGGATCCTGCGCACGGCGAGAGTCAGTTCTTCGGGATTCCACCGTATGAAGAGCTCACCCTGGACATAGGGATAAACCCGCCGGAGAAGATCCTGGATTCGCGCTTCCTCCAGAGTGACGCTGTCGAAAAAACAGCACGCAATCAGGGAGGGCAGGGTGAAGAGGTGGGCGACGTTGTTGCGAAAGTAGCTCACGAGCGCGGCGTTACGCTGCTCGATATACATGATGTCGCCCAGCTTGTGGGAGGCCCGCTTCAGCAGCCCGAACTGTTCCGCGTAATCGAGGATCTGGCGGCCGTTCATGTCGCAGACGGTGACCAGCGGTGAGTACGGCGCGTCGCGAAGAATGGTCAGGTGCAGATCCAGCAGCCGTACCAGCTCCGCCTCCAGCATGCTTTGCCGCTGCGTTGAGAGCATGGCCGTGGCCACCAGGTTGACCGGATTGACCGCTGCCGCGGAGTTGATGCCGGTAAGAATCTGGTCTCCGAGTTTGCGCACCAATGGCTGCACCCAGGTCGGGCGCTCCTCGGGATCGGCGGTCTCGGCACGCCATTCCGGAACCTGTGAATCCAGCAGTTTGCCGAGACTGATGGGCTCGCCGAAGTTGACGTAAACCTTTCCGAATCGACTGCGAAGCGCTTTCAGGCTCTTGATGAGGCCCAGCAGGGTTTCCCGTTTCTTGGGCACGCCGGAGAGTTCCGAAATGTAGCTTTCCCCTTCCAGCAGGCGCTCGTATCCGAAGTAGACCGGAACGAATGTGAGCGGCCGCGACGGGCGCCGGAGAAAACTGCGCACGGTCATGGAGAGCATGCCCGGCTTGGCAGGCAACAGGCGCCCGGTGCGGCTGCGACCGCCTTCGATGAAGTATTCGATGGGCACGCCCTTGCTGAGATTCAGGGACAGATACTTGTTGAATACCGCGGCGTACAGGGCGTTGTCCCGAAAGCTGCGGCGCAAAAAGAATGCCCCCCCGCGGCGCAGGAAGGGCCCGATGCCGGGCAGGTTCAGATTGATGCCGGCGGCGATATGGGGGCACATCAGTCCGTGACGGTAGACCACGTAGGAAAGGAGCAGATAGTCGATATGACTCCGGTGGCAGGGCACGTAAACGATCTCGCCCTCCTCCGAATAGGGCTTGATCCGGTCCACGTGCCCGATAGCCACGCCTTCGTACAGCCGGTCCCACAGCCGGGCAAGCACCCGCTCCATGAAGCGGATGAACGGATAGGAGAAATCTGCCGCGATCTCGTAGGCATAGTCCCGCGCCTTGCCCATGGCGTCCGCCCTGCTGATCTCGTTGACCTGGATCTCCCGCTCGATTGCCGCCTGAACGGACCGCGACTGCAGGATCTGGTTCACCATCGTGCGTCGATGTGACAGGTCCGGGCCGATGGCGGACATTCGCTGGCGGCGAAAATGGACACGCAGCACCCGTGCCAGCTTTCGAACGGTGCGCTCCGGTGCGATGCCCTCGGCAACGAATTCCCTGACGGAGATGGGCGCGCTGACCTGCACCATGACGTCCCGGCCATGGACGATGATCATGAACAGCTTGCGCAGCGTGCCGCCGATTGCCCAGTCATCGGACAGGAGCAGCTGGAGGGCAGAGCCGGCCTTTTCGGGGGAGCGGCCCCAGAACACGGCCACCGGCACGATCCTGAGGTCCTCGGGCTGGCCGTCCCCCACCGCTCGGACGATCCGCTCCAGCCGCGACAGATCCGGGGGCTTGCGGCCGGACCGCCGCAAAAAAATCGTAGCGCCTTTCTCCCGCAGGCCAGGCACACGGATACCCTTGCTGGGAGCCTCCCGGCCGGCCCTAAGACAGACCTGGTCCAGTACCGCGGTTTCGGCAAGACCCTGACGCTCCAGGGCGAAGCACACGGGCTCATCCCCCAGGGATGCCAGGATATCGTCCTGGGCCTCCGGGACGCGTGTCCTGACCCAGATAAAAAGAATTCGCCGGACCAGTCCTATCCAGAGACCGTGAAGACTCATATGACCTCATATGACCCCGCCCTTGGCGGGCGCGCGGCTGCCGGCGCCCGGGCGGGAAATGTTATCACTTCGCCGCCGCCCGACTTGGAATCGGGCTGGGGCGTGCCTAAGGTTCCCCCCTGGCGGACCGGAATTCCATGCGCAAAGGGGTAAGATGGTCGCGGGACCGGGTCCGCGCGGAGCCGCCAGCCATTGTCTCTCGGCAACGACGCCACGGAGGCGGAAGGGTTCATGGCGGTCTATGAGATGGTCGGCACAGCGCTCCGGGTGCGCCATGTAAAAGAGACGGCGGCCGGATGGCCGGTGAGCAACGTGAAAACATTGATGGTTTGGCGGGATAAAAACCTGCCTGGCGGCGGGGGAAAACCGGAGGAGACCGTGCATGTCGAGTCTTGAGTTGGGCGTCATCGGAAACTGCCAGATCTCGGCGCTGGTGGACAGGCGCGGCCGGATTGTCTGGTCATGTTTTCCCCGGTTCGACGGGGACCCCGTCTTCTGTTCACTGCTCGCCAACGACGAGGAACCGGAGGCCGGCTTTTTCGATTTCGAACTCGAGGATCTGGTCGAATCCCGGCAGCAGCACGTCACCAATACGCCCATCCTCGAAACCATCCTGACCGACAAAAATGGCGGCGCAATGAAGATCGTGGATTTCGCGCCCCGTTTCGAGCAATTCGGCCGTCACTACCGGCCGACCATGATTATCCGCCATCTGGTACCCGTGGCCGGCGCGCCGAGAGTTCGGGTACGCCTGCGCCCCGCGAAAAATTACGGCAGCGGTCGGCCGGACATAACCTTCGGCAGCAATCACATCCGTTACCTCTGCGCCGGTATTACCCTGCGCCTCACTACCGACGCGTCTCTCAGTCACGTACTGGACGAGTATCCGTTTGTGCTGAACCGTCCCATGACGTTCGTCCTGGGACCCGATGAAAGCCTGCGGGAATCGGTGTCCTCCACGGGCCGGATGTTTTTCGGGCAGACCCGGGACTACTGGCATCGCTGGGTCCGTACCCTGTCCATCCCCTTCGAGTGGCAGGAGGCCGTTATCCGCGCCGCCATCGCCCTCAAGCTCTGCACCTTCGAGGACACCGGTGCGCTTGTGGCGGCGATGACCACGTCTGTCCCGGAGGCGCCCGACAGCGAGCGGAACTGGGACTACCGCTACTGCTGGTTGCGCGACAGTTTTTTCGTCGTTCATGCCCTGAACCGCCTCGGGGCCACCAACACCATGGAGGCGTACCTCAGATACATCCTGGACGTGGCTGCCGCCGCAGACGGGGGCCGGCTCCAGCCCGTCTACGGAATCGGCGGAGAATCCCACCTGCCGGAACGGATCGTGGAATCGCTGCCCGGATACCGGGGCATGGGACCGGTGAGAGTGGGTAACCAGGCGTACGAGCAGATCCAGAACGACGTGTATGGCTCCGTCATCATGTCGGCCACCCAGTTCTTTTTCGATCGCCGGCTGTCGGTCACCGGCGATACCCGACAGTTCGAGCTGCTCGAGGCACTGGGTGAAAGAGCCCGCGAACTGTACAAGGCGCCGGACGCGGGGATCTGGGAGTACCGCGGTCGCGCCCGTGTTCACACGTTCTCGAGCCTCATGTGCTGGGCCGGCTGCGATCGCCTGGCACGCATCGGAGTCCAGCTGGGTCATACGGACCGCAGTCGGCGCTGGAGCCGTATCGCGGAGGAGATCCGCGACGAGATCCTGGCGAACGGCTGGAACAGCGAGCGCGGTTGTTTCGTCGACAGCTTCGGCGGCAGGGACCTGGATGCCAGTATGCTGCTGGTGCACGAGCTGGGATTCCTGCCCGCCGACGATCCGCGTTTTGTCGGCACGGTGAAGGCCGTGGAGGACGAGCTGCTTCAGGATGGCTATGTTTTCCGGTACCGGGCGGCAGACGATTTCGGAGAACCGGAGAGTGCCTTCAATATCTGCACCTTCTGGTATATCAACGCTCTCGCCGCTCTCGGCCGCAAGGAGGAAGCCCGGGAGCTGTTCGGCCAGATGCTGGAGCGACGAAACTTCCTGGGCCTGCTGGCGGAAGACCTGAACCCTCTGACCGGAGAACAGTGGGGCAATTTTCCGCAGACCTACAGCATGGCCGGCATCATCAACGGGGCCCTGCGGCTGAGCCAGACATGGGAGACAGCGTTTTGAGCCGTTTAGTCGCAGTATCCAACCGGGTCGCGGATCACAAGGGCGGCAAGCCGTCCGGCGGGCTTGCGGTGGGTCTTCTGGCGGCTCTTCACCAGAATGGCGGACTCTGGTTCGGCTGGGGCGGGAAAACCCGCCAGGGAGAACCCTCGGCGCCCGACATCGTCAGGAAAGGCAACATCGAGTACGCCACCATCGATCTGTACGAGGCGGATTTCGAGGATTACTACAACGGCTACAGCAATATCTGTCTCTGGCCCCTTTGTCATTACATGCTGGGGTTCTTCCGCTTCGAGCGCCGCTTCCAGGACGCGTACAGACGGGTCAACGCCCTCTTCGCCCGCAAGCTCCTGCCCTTGCTCAAGGACGACGACCTGATCTGGGTGCACGACTACCATCTGATACCCCTGGCGGCGGAACTTCGCCGGGCCGGCGTCGCCAACCCCGTGGGATTTTTCCTGCACGTGCCGTTCCCGAATATCGACGTGCTGAGAACGCTTCCGGGGCACATCGATCTTCTGCGGGATCTGACCCGCTACGACGTGATCGGGCTCCAGACCGCCAACGACGTCCGGAATTTCACCGAGGGTCTTGCGCGGGAAGGACTCCTGCAGGCCAAGCTCGGCCACGATCGATTCAGATCGGGCGGCCGCGAAATCACCGTGGCCGCTTTCCCTATCGGTATCGACGTGGACCACGTGATCCGCATGGCGGAGAAGTCTGTCACCGGGGCCACCGTGGGCAGAACGCTGGACGGGCTGGCCGGCCGGGAACTGGTACTTGGCGTGGATCGGCTCGATTACAGCAAGGGTCTGCCCGAACGCTTCCGGGCGTTCGAGGAACTGCTGGTCCGGTATCCGGAAACCCGGAGCCGTCTGGTTTACATGCAGTTCGCGCCGCCCACGCGTACCGGGGTCCGCGCCTACCAGGACATCCGCGAAGAGCTCGAACAGGCGGCCGGAAACATCAACGGTCGATTTGCCGAGCCCGACTGGATTCCCATCCGCTACCTGAACCGCGGATTCTCCCGCAGCATGCTGATGGGACTCATGCGATCGGCCAAGATCGGGTTGGTAACACCCTTGCGTGACGGCATGAACCTGGTGGCGAAGGAATATGTGGCAGCCCAGGATCCGCAGGTCCCCGGAGCCCTGGTGCTGTCCACCCTGGCGGGCGCCGCAGCAGAACTGGAGTCGGCGATCCAGGTCAACCCGTTTGACGTGGAAGGCATGGCTGAAGGCATTCAGCAGGCGGCCAATATGCCGGTAAAGGAGCGTCGCGAGCGCTATCAGGCCATGATCGAGGTGCTGCGCCGAAACGATATCGACGCCTGGCGCACGCGCTTCGTCGAAACGCTCGAGGGCGTGAGCTGCTGAGTTCGATCAGGAGCGGGGCAGCCGTCCCCAGATCGCCAGGTGGCGGTCGCTGACAAGGTCGATTTTCAGATTCCCGAGCCCCGCTTCATCGAGCTGACGAGCCACCTCCGCCGGCTCGAATGCGGCGAGCAGGGAATTGTAGAAATCTTCCTTTAGCACCGGCGCCTCATCTCCGGCGTAGCTGTCCACGATCTCCCGGGCCCGGGTCACGCTCTCCGGCCGGAGCAGGTCCATGACCAGGACCGGGGCTCCCGGTTCTCCCAGGTCACTGATCGCCCGCCAGAGAAGTTCGGGACGATGAAGGTGGTGCAGCAGGCTGTTGCTCGTGACGGCCTGATACAGGGACTCGGGCAGCCGTGCACCCGGTACCAGGCCCTGGATGAAGCGGACTCTGTTCTCCAGCCCGCTGCCGACGAGCGCGCGCCTGGCCAGGTCGATCATGGCGGCGGATCCATCCAGGCCGTCCACTCCGCATTCAGGGAAAGTTCGGGCGAGCCGCAGGCAGATATCCCCCGGCCCGCAGCCCAGATCCAGAATCGTCCCCTTTGCGGTCCAGTCCGGAAACCGCGACTGGAAAAGCTCCACGAAAAGACGGTTGGGCTCCTCGAAATCAGCCTGAGCGTAGGCCAGGGCCTGCTCGCCGTCCTCCATCAGCTCCGGCTCCGTTATTCTCTCCATGAATGGGTCAGCTGCCCCCGTCTTTCTTTTCCGCTTCCCGCAGCTTCTTCATGTGCTCGTCCTGGATGTCCTCGACGCCTCGGGCCTTGTCGAGAGCTTTCACCTGCTCGTCGAAAATCGTGTCCTTGACGTCGGGCGGAGGCTCGTCCCGACCGGGGTCGCAGGCAACGAGCATCAGGGCTGCAAGGCAGGCGGCAACGCGGATCCGGTCCATTGGTTTTGATCTCCTGGCAGTCGTTTCCCGTCACGTTACGCGCAGCCGATTGCCGGCGCAAACGACAGGCCACAGGCCGGTCCGTGATACGCTGCCGACCCGGGCAGTCACGGGGAATCAACAAACCGGATGAGCGCATTTACAGACAACGTCGTCATTCTCACCGGCGCCTCAGAAGGCATCGGCCGCGCGCTGGCCCTGGCGCTTGCCCCGCAGCGACCGCGACTGGTAGTGGCAGCCCGGAATCTGGAGCGCCTGGAGACGCTGGCGGAAGAATGCCGGGCGCTCGGTGCGGAAGTGATGCCCGTGGAAACGGACGTCACCGATGCGGCCCAGTGCCGCCGCCTGGCCGACAATACCGTGGAGACCTTTGGTCGGATTGACACCCTGGTGGCGAACGCCGGGGTCACCATGTGGACACGCCTTGACGAACTCGAGGACTGGAGCGTGCTGGAAAAAATCATGGCCGTGAACTACCTCGGCGCGGCCTACTGCACCATGGCCGCACTGCCCTATCTCAGGGAGTCCCGGGGACGGATCGTCGCCGTGGCGAGTCTCGCAGGGCTGACAGGCGTCCCTGAACGAACAGGCTACAGCGCCTCCAAGCATGCGATGGTCGGCTTTTTCGATTCACTGCGGATCGAGCTGGAAGACACCGGCGTGACGGTCACCGTCGTCGCCCCCGATTTCGTGGTAACCCAGATCCACCGCCGCGCCCTCGGCACCGACGGCCGGCCGCTGGGAGAAACCCCCATGCAGGAGTCGCGGATCATGACCGCGGAACGCTGCGCGGAGCTGATCGTCGACGCCATGGAAAAACGCCAGCGGCTGCTCATTACGTCCCGGCGAGGAAAACTGGGTCGCTGGGTGCGGCTGGTCGCCCCGGGCCTCATCGACAGGATCGCCATAAAAGCGATCCGTGAGCGTCGCTGATCGCGCGCCTCAGCCGGCCCGGACGCGCTCGAGGAACATCTCGAAGAGCTCGAGGATCCGCTCCAGTTCCGACGTCAACCGGTGATCGCCGGGAATCAGATGCAGTTCCGCTCCGTGCTCCCGGGACCAGCGGATGCTGTTTTCCGCCGGCACCACCTCATCGTCCCAGCCGTGGACGACGGAAATCAGCGGGCAGGAAGGTTCCGGGGTCAGTGCCTCGTACCCGGGCATGTAAAAGGCCGGCGCGATAAGAAACAAACCCGCGACGGGCAGTTGTGCGGCAGCTGACGCCGCCACGTGTCCGCCCATGCTGGAACCGACCAGGACAGGCGGCGTCCCGAGCTCCCGGCAAAATTCCGTCAGCAGCCGGACCCGGGCCCCGGGATCCTCCATTCCGCGATAATCGAGAGACTCGATTCGGCATCCTCGGCCCCGCGCCGTTTCCGCCATGGCAGAGATCTTGGCGCCCCACGGCCCGCTCTCTTTTCCGTGAGAGAAGCAGACCAGCGTTGCTTGACTCATCATTTCCGCTGTCCTGTTTCGCGTCTTGCGGTCCCGTACCGAGTTCGCCCGCCTCCCCACCATGACTTCTCTTCGCCGACGAACGGGAATCGCCCGGTTCCGCCAGGAAACTCAGGGATCCGGCGGACCCCATAGCAACTCGTCCAGGGATGGCTGCCAGCGAAACCGGTCCAGGTCGATTCTCCCGTCGCTGAAAACGATGCCCTCGGCCTGGAGCCTGCGGCGCTGTTCCTGTCCCGAGTCGCCGGATGCGGGAAGCGAGATTTCTCCCCTGGCGTTGACTACCCGGTGCCATGGCACGTCGCTGCCCGGAGGGAGAGACCGGAGGGCGCGTCCGACCATCCGTGCCCGTCGTCCCAGCCCCGCTTCCCTGGCCACCTGCCCGTAAGTGGCCACCTGGCCCGGTGGAATCCTGGCAACCGTTCTCCAGATGAGCTCCCTGGTCTCGTCCGTCATAATTTCTCACTCGCGGCGCCGCTCAGTCTCGCTTTGAGGTCGTCCCGAGCCTGTCTCAGAATGGACTGCCTGTCCACCGATTCCAGTATCTCCGCCACGACGACACGCGGACCCGCATCTCCCCAGGACTTGCCCATGGCGAAATAACGCTCTGCGGCCTGACCGACCACATAGGTGCTGTAGTAGGCGACGGCGCCCTGGGCGCCGGCCGTGAGCATCACCGACATGCCGCCGGTGCCCATTTTGAGGGCCGAGGAAAGAAGGTGCACCGCCCATACCGTACCCATGAGGGCAGCCATCTGGGTGATAACCACCCTGACCAGGGACCCGGCCTCCCGCCGGGTGAGCGGCAGACCGTAGACCCGGGACAGATGCACAACCATGCTGCCGTCCACCAGGGCGGCAGCTGCCAGATCGGCTACCGGCACGGGGTTGAAAGCCACCGCGACACCCTTGGCGATGCAGTAAGTCCGCACGACCCGCTCGGCAACGCGCCGCTTGACCTCGATAATGCGACGTCCGATGGCCTCGCTGAGATGCCCGGCAAACAGGCTCGCGTTCATCGCCGCCAGTGTCCGACCCTCTTTCTCCAAAATCGCCCAAAGCCGGGAAACCAGTTCCTGCACGCGGGGCTGGCCGTCCGCCCGGGGATCGGCGCTGACGCAAATGACGTTGCTCTCGGACACCAGCCCGCGCGTCCGCTCGATCAGTCGCTCGCGAAGCTGACGGATTTCCCCGTCCCGGTAGCGATCCGCCTTGTTAAGAACCAGCAGCAGGGGCCGCCCCTGGCCCGCAAGCACCGCGAGGGCATCCATCTCGGCTTTTGTGAGGTCCCCTTCCACAACGAAAAGCAGAAGATCCGCACGCTCCGCGGCCTCGCGGGCCGCACGCTCCCGATCCTCGCCACCGATCTCGTCGATTCCGGGCGTGTCGATAAGGAATACGCCGCCGGCGTCCTCCTGCTTCCAGGCGGCTCTGCCTGCCTGACGGGTCTCACCGTGCAGCGGGCTGGTGGCAAAACGCTGCTCCCCCAGAAGGGCGTTGAGCAGAGAGGATTTGCCCACCCCCACCCTGCCGAATGCCGCGATATGCACGTGACCGTGCTCCAGCTTCTCGAGCATTTCGCGGACTTCCTCGTAATCGCGGGCAAGCTGGGCGCGCACCTGCTCCGGAACACGGGTATCACTCAGCAGATCCCTCAGGCTTTCCTTGGCAAGCGCCAGATGGGCCTCGCCACCGTCAGGGCTGCTCTCGGCGTCCCGACTCTTCTTCCTCGAGAGCCATCCGCGCAATGCGAATCGTGCGCGCTCCAAGATCCTCACTCATGGACTCCCTGAAACGCCGCGCGGCCGCGGCGGGACGCAATTCACCTCCCTCCGCCAGCGATCGGGACAGACCGCGCCCGAGGGCATCGAATATCAGACCATAGGCCACCGCGTGGGTGACACCTCCGGCTATGGTACCGGCTCCCGGGAAGGCCTTCATGGCGTTCCCCGCCACCGCCAGGGCGATCGGCAGGGTACGACCCACATAGCTCTGGCTGAGATCCAGCAGCCGGCTGATTTCCACGTCTCGCGCAGGGACATCGTAGAGGCGACACAACTCCTTCACCAGCGCGCTGCCAAGATAGCCCTGTATCAGAATATCGGTACCCGGGCTCACGGCCGCGAGCGCTCCCACCACGGCTTTTCGCGTGTAGCTGCGCACGATCCTTTCCGCCTCGGTCTGGCGCCTTTGATGCTCCGCCTCGGTCAGCCGGCGATCGACCATGGAGAACACGGCCCGATCCCGAAGCACCTCCAGCGCTTCCGGGCTGTGGTCGACACGACGCTGGATGGCGCTGCGCAGGTCCCCGATCCCGGCCGGCTCGCTCTGGTCGCCGGGCCGGGCGGACACGACGACGAGCTCCACGTCATCTGCGACGCCGATCTCCCGCAGACGCAAGCCCAGTCGCTCCTGGATCAGGGTCGTCTCCTCGCCGGAGAGCAGGTCCGACTTGTTCAGGACCAGGATCATCGGCTTCTCGATGGCAATCAACGCCTGCAGGTCCTCGTACTGGCGGCGGGTCAGGTCCGCCGAACAGACGTAGATGACGACATGAGCGCGGACCGCCTCGCGCATCCCGGTTTCATCGTCGTCGGCGTCCAGGCTCGATCCGGGCACGTCCACGAGGATGACGTCGTCCCCTGCCGGGGTCTCCCAGGTGTAATGACGAATCGAACGGGTGGTACCGCCTGTAACTCCCGTCTCGACCTGCGCCTCGGGCGCGACGGCCTTGATCAGGGACGACTTGCCGGTGCTGATCTCGCCGAAGAAACAGAGATAAAGCCCGCCGGTCTCCCGTCGCCGTGCCAGCTCTTCAAGCTCCTGCTCCGCGTCTCGCAGATCCAGCCCGCTGGCCTGCGCTTCCCGTATGCGGCGCTCCAGGGTTTGCCGGTCCACCACCTGTTCCGGGGACTGCGACCTCCTTCGGGGAGATGGGACAACCAGCCGCCACACGGCCCAGGCGCCCAGAAACGCTATCGCGACGAGAAAGATGATGAGCCCGACAAACACGGGCAGAGAGCCTTCCCGCAGTCGCTGCCAGACGTCCATCAGGGAGCCCGCCAGGTTGATCGCCGTAGCGGAAAGACCGAGCACCGCCAGCACGACGACGATCACAAGAACCGTGCGGGCCGTGCGATTCAGTCTCATGTTTCCTTACCTCGGTCTCGCTGTGTGTAGGCGATAAAGCCGGAGACCAGCAGCGGAAGCAAGCGCTCCATCGCGTCCCCGGGGTCCGGCAGATTGGGCAGCCAGTGCAGAAGGACGGTAAGCGAAAACCCGGCGAGCATGGCCCGGAAGAGACCGCGACCGGTGAGCCGAACCCGGAGAAGGGCGAGCACCAGGGGCGGACCGAGCGCGGAGCCGATCGCGTGCCAGGCAAAAAGAACACGGTTGAAAATCGTGTCCGGCACGGCCAGGGCCAGGGCGACGGCCAGCGTCGAGATCATCATGACCACCCAGCGGGAGCGTGCCAGGGACTGGTATTCCCGGCGCGAGGCCCCGGCCAGATCGTGGCTGACCGAGGATCCCGCCACGAGCAGCTGGCTGTCCGCCGTAGACATGATGGCGGACAGCACGGCCGCGATCATGACGCCGGCCAAAACCGGCGATATCAGCCGGTTTGCCGCCTCGAACAGGACCTGTTCCGCGTCCGCGAGCCCCGCGTACAGGACCCGCCCGGCAAGCCCCAGCGCCAGCATGCCGCTGTATATGATCACGGCCCAGGCGATGGCGATGACCCTGGCCTGCCTGACAGCCCGTTCGTCGCGCAGGGCCATGAACCGGTTGACCACATGGGGTTGCCCCGGATAGCCAAGCCCGATACCCAGTGTTCCAAGGATAAATCCGATCCCGGCGATTCCTGCCGTCGCCGGTCGAGGGCCGTTTGCGGGCAGGGCCGAGAGCCCCTCCACCAATGGCTGGAATCCGCCCACTGAGATCAGGGCGATCACCGGCAGAACCGCGGCGGTGGCGGCCATCAGGAGCCCCTGCACCGTGTCCGTGACACTCACGGCCCAGAATCCGCCGAGCAGCGTGTAGATGACGACCACACCGGCGCCCAGAACGATAGCGACAGACGCCTCTATGTCGAAGGTATTGGCGAACGCGGCGCCCGCCGCCTGGAACTGTGCGGCGATGTAGAACATGAACGAGAAAAGTATGATGCCCGCGCCGAGCCGAAGTATCCCCGGTCTCGCTGCCTCCTCCACCGAGTCCGCCAGAAATTCCGTCAGGGTGATCGAACCGTTGGCTGCACTCTCTCGTCGCAGACGGGGTGCCACGAAGACCCAGTTGATCAGGAATCCGCCGAGCGTGGCGGGGAAGAGCCAGAGCGCCGGCAGTCCCCAGAGGTAGGCCATGCCGCTGACGCTCAGCAGGGTCCAGGCCGACGAGGAACTTGCCGAGGCGCTGATAGCCGCGACCGTGGGACCGAGGCGGCGGCCGCCGAGGAAAAAGTCCCCGTGACTGGTGGTTCTGCGGCTTGCCCACAGGCCAATCGATATCAGCGCGACCTTGTAGGCGATCAGGGTGAGCAGTATTACCTGTGTATTCGTCATCATGGACGGCTTCGAGCTCGCGGCAGTTTATCACCCGCCATGATCCGGCAGTCTCCTGTGGCGGTTAGAATGAGGAAGCAAGGTGGCGGGGACGACCGGGTGACGGGCAAGTCGGGATGGCAGTTCTGGATTGATCGGGGCGGGACCTTCACCGACGTGGTGGCCCGGCGACCGGATGGACGCCTGCATGCCCGGAAGCTGCTGTCGGACAACCCGGATCGCTATGACGACGCTGCCATCGCCGGCATCGACGAGATCCTCGCGGAGGCCGGGTTCGACCGCGGTGATTACGAGTCGGTCGAGGCGGTAAAAATGGGCACTACGGTAGCCACCAACGCTCTTCTGGAGCGACATGGCGAGCCGACGGTGCTGGTGATTACCCGGGGATTCGCCGACGCACTGCGGATCGGGTATCAGCAGCGCCCGCGGCTCTTCGATCGTCGCATCCTGCTGCCCGAAAGCCTCTACACCAGGGTCGTCGAGGCCGCGGAGCGGGTAGACAGGGACGGTGCGGTCCTCACGCCCCTGGAAAGCCTTCCAGGAAGGTTTCAGATCATGCGCCATCGTTTTCATGCACGGGTACCGGCACCACGATCACGAACTCAGGGCAGCCAGGCTTGCCTCGGACGCCGGTTTCTCCCAGGTCTCGGCATCGTGCAATGTCGGCGCACTCGCCAAGCTGGTCGCCCGGGGCGACACCACGGTGGCCGATGCTTACCTGTCTCCGGTGTTGCGGCGCTATGTGGACCGGGTCGCCGCTACCCTGGGAGATACCCGCCTCCTGTTCATGCAGAGCAACGGCGGGCTGGCGGAAGCCGCCCATTTCCGGGGGCGGGACAGCGTGCTCTCCGGACCGGCGGCGGGGGTCGTGGGCATGGTCGAGACCGCGCTCCAGGCGGGACACAAGCGCCTGATCGGCTTCGACATGGGTGGCACCTCGACCGACGTCTCCCTTTACGACGGCAAATTCGAGCGCACTCTGGACAGCATCGTGGCCGGGGTCCGTATTCAGGCCCCCATGATGAAAATACACACCGTTGCCGCGGGGGGCGGTTCCGTCGTTCAGCTGGTGGATGGACGGCTCCAGGTCGGCCCCGAATCGGCGGGCGCCGATCCCGGCCCCGTGTGCTACCGGCGCGAAGGCCCGCTGACCGTCACGGACGCCAATCTGCGCCTTGGCCGGATCCAGGCCGATTTTTTCCCCGCGGTGTTCGGACCGAACGGGGACCTGCCGCTGGATGCGCCCGCCGTGAACACGGCTTTCGAGCGGCTTGCGTCCAGGGTCGCCGAAGAAACGGGCCGGTGCCTAGGCGCGGAAGAACTGGCAGAAGGTTGCCTGCGGATCGCCGTGGAGAGGATGGCCCAGGCCATCAAGCAGATCTCGATTCAGCGGGGATACGACGTGGCCGGATTCACCCTCTGCTGCTTCGGGGGCGCCGCCGGCCAGCATGCCTGCGACGTGGCCGATGCCCTGGGTATGCGGAACGTGCTGATTCATCCTCTTGCCGGTGTGTTGTCGGCCTACGGTATGGGCCTGGCCAGTCTCCGCCACCTGCTTCACGAGGCTGTGGAGGAGCCACTGGACGATGACGCCATCGCCGGTGCCGGCAGGCGATTCGAAGTCCTGGAGAAAAGGGCCACTCGCGCGCTGGAAGCCCAGGGCGCCGCGCGCGACTCCGTGACCCATCGGCGACGGCTGCTGGTCCGCTACGCGGGCACCGATACGCCCCTGGAGGTGCCATTCGGGATGGCCCGCGAGGTAGCGGAAACCTTCGACTCCGCCCACCGGAGTCAGTTCGGATTCGCCGAGGACAGGGACCGGATTGTGGAAGCCGTCGCTCTCGAATCTGTCGCGCCCGGCGGACCGTCCGACAGTTGCCTGGAGACTCCCCGGGGCGGCGGAGCACCGGAACCCAGGGTGATCCGGCCTGTGTTCGCGGACGGACGCTGGCGGGAAACACCCGTCTATGCCAGGGAAACCCTGGGCCCGGGCGCTCTTGTGGAAGGCCCCGCGCTCATCGTGGAGCACAACGCCACGACGGTCCTGAAAAAGGGTTGGCAGCTGGCTTGCGACCAGCTGGGAATCATGACGCTCACCCGGCGGGAAGCGCGCAAGAGCCGGGACCGGAACACGACTCGCGTGGACCCGATCCTTCTCGAAGTGTTCAACAATCTGTTCATGCATATCGCCGAGCAGATGGGCGTCGTCCTGGAGAAAACCGCCCACTCGGTGAATATCAAGGAGCGCCTGGATTTCTCGTGCGCCCTGTTCGACGCAGGGGGCGGTCTGGTGGCCAACGCCCCGCACATGCCCGTGCATCTGGGATCCATGGGTGACAGCGTGCGCCAGGTCATCCGGATATTCGCCGGCCGGATGGCCCCGGGCGACAGTTTCGTCCTCAACGCGCCCTATGGCGGCGGCACTCACCTGCCGGACGTGACGGTGGTGTCGCCGTGCTATGTGGACGAATCCGACGAACCGCTCTTTTATGTCGCCTCCAGGGCGCACCACGCCGACATCGGCGGCATCACCCCGGGATCCATGCCGCCGGACAGCCGCAACATCGACCAGGAAGGCATCCTGATCGAGTGCGCACGGCTGGTCCGCAAGGGCCGATTTCTCGAGGAAAAAATGCGCGAGCTTCTTTCAGCGGGAGATCATCCGGCCCGGAATCCGGACAGGAATATCGCCGATCTCCGCGCCCAGCTGGCGGCCAATGCCCGGGGCCGGGAGGAAGTGGCCCGGATGGTTGCACAGTTCGGCCGGGGAACCGTCTGCGCCTACATGGGACACGTGCAGGACAACGCGGAAGAGGCGGTGAGGCGCGCGATCGGCAATCTCGCCGGCGGCCGGTTCGTCTATCCCATGGACGACGGACTGGAGATTGCCGTCAGCGTGGACGTGGACGAAACGACGCGATCGGTGCGCATCGATTTCACCGGCACTTCGCCCCAGAGCGAAACCAATTTCAACGCGCCGCTTTCCGTCTGCCGCGCCGCTGTGCTTTACGTTTTCCGGACCCTGGTGGATCACGACATCCCGATGAACGAAGGCTGTCTGCGTCCGATCGAGCTGGTCGTTCCGGAGAAGACCCTGCTGAATCCCTTGCCCCCCGCCGCGGTGGTGGCCGGTAACGTGGAAACATCACAGTGCATCGTGGACTGCCTCTACGGCGCGCTGGGCGTGCTGGCTGCTTCCCAGGGAACGATGAATAACCTGACTTTCGGGAACGATACCTACCAGTACTACGAGACCATCTGCGGCGGCGCCGGGGCGGGGCCGGGCTTTGATGGCGCATCGGCCGTCCACACCCACATGACCAATTCCCGGCTTACCGACCCGGAGGTTCTTGAATGGCGATACCCGGTTTTGCTGAGACGCTTTTCCATCCGCCGCGGTTCCGGCGGACCCGGCCGCTTCCGCGGCGGGGACGGTGCCGTTCGGGAAATCGAGTTTCGCGAGCCCATGTCGGCCGCGATTCTTTCGGGCCATCGCCGGGTTCCGCCCTTTGGCCTGGCCGGTGGCGGGCCGGGAGCGGTGGGACACAACCGGCTCATCGGCGCCGACGGATCAAGGACCGAACTGGGAGCCACGGCGGCATTCCAGGTTAAGGGCGGTGACGTTCTGATGGTGGAAACCCCCGGCGGCGGCGGCTACGGGGAGAGGACGGACAAGGAGGAGACTCAGCGCGATGAGCAATAAGGACTTGAGGGGCCCCTTCAGGATTTATCGCGGTCTGGAAAACCTGCCGCTGGGTCGCTGGCTGTTCACCCGGCTGATATGCCTGCGCGCGCCCTATTTTTCTTCCATCAGCCCGCTGTTCATGGACCTTCGGCCCGGCCGCGCCGTCGTTTCCATGCGCAAGCGGCGCAAGGTCAAGAACCATATCGGCACCGTTCACGCCCTGGCCATGGGAAACCTCTGTGAGCTCGCCGCGGGCCTTGTCATGGAGGCCTCTCTGACCCCGGTGTTCAGATGGATCCCCCGGGGCATGGAAATTGCCTATCTGGCCAAGGCCGAATCGGACGTGGTGGCGACTGCCACCGTGGTGCCGGATTCCTGGCAAAGCAGCAGGGATGTCCCCGTCGAAGTCGCCGTCAAAGACGCCGACGGGAGAGAGGTGGTTCGCGCTACCATCACGATGTACGTGTCGCCCGTCGCGGCGAAATCCTGAGGAATCCACGAAAAAACTTCCCTTGCGCCACCCGGGGCCGCTGCTAGTCTCGACCCTTCCATTCAGCCGGCGGTGCCCGCGAGTCGTTCCGATTGTTCGGCAAAACCGGGGGCCGGCTGGCGGGGATTGAAAAAATAGCTTCCGGAGCCCAAGGACAGCATGGACGCGGACTGGGACCCGATGGATGTCTGGCGACGGTTGCGCCGCGATCATCCTGTACAGATCGACAACCCGGCGTCGAGCACCGGACGGATGGATCGGCATAACGCGAAGGTTTTCTGGGCCAGTATCGCCGAGTATCCGGATCCGTTGCAGGATGCGCTGTTCGTCATCGCCCACGCGCGGGGGTTCGAGGCGGCCATCGCCGCCCTGGATCAGGCGATCCGGGGGCACCTTGCCGATCTTCGCCGCAACTTCCCGGCGGCACCTCTCTGGAATGGGGAGCGAACACACACCACGGAGCGAGACGCCGGGCTCAGGCGCGCGGCTTCCTGAAAAACGATCGAATCTTCGGGGATCCCCGGGCGATCTCGAATTGACTGGCGGCGCGCTGCCGATCCCGATCGACCATGGTCTGCACGGTCCGCAGGCGAGCCTGATAGGCTGCAGGCAAACCCTGGATCCGCGCACCGCCGGCAATGATCGCCACATACCAGTCGTAGGGCAGCAGATCGCCGTCGATCCAGTCCGGCTCCGCCAGGAAGGCCAGCGCATCGACTCCCCCGAGCCCCGCGACGACCCGTACGTGCGCTGCTGCATAGCCCCGCCCTTCCCGGCGAAGCTCCGACAGCCGCTGCCGCTGGGACTCCCGGATGGAATACAGCACACCGTGTACGGCGTCCCCCGCCCGTCCGGTGCGACAGGCGTCGCATTTCCCGGAAACATCTGTGGCCGACGCGCTCCGCGTGTGGAATCGCAGGCTGTGGCGCATCAGTACGGCGGGGCCCTGCACGCTGCAGACGCCGGCCGCCAGCCCCAGCTTCAGCGGGTGCATATCCTGGCCATAGGCAAAATAGAAAAATGACCCCGCCATCCGGGCGACGACGTCAGACCGCGAATCGGAAACGATCGATACTGACCGGCACGACCCTGGCCGACTCGACCGTCTGGCTGACCCTGTAGATCAGGTAGTTGCCCGGCTCTCCGACCGCAAACCCGACGATGAAGTGCAGCGACCCGCGGACATCCACGCCCTGGGGGTTGGTCTCGGAGTCGCACTTCACGAAAAAAGGCGGATATCCGCCGCCTGTCGGAAAAGCCCCCTTGGCTTCGAGCCCGTCGAGAAACTCTTCCACCTGTTTCCGCACCCGGGCGCGAAGCTGCTCACCAGGGACCTCGAAGACAACCCATCGCGTCCCGTGACGGAGGGCCTCCTCGATCAGCATGGCGAGTCTCCGGATCCGGACCGACTTCATCATGGGGATCGGAGCGTCCACGCCCGCCAGAGTTCTTTCTCCCGTGAGCGCTACGCGACTGCCACCCAGCCTGCGAAAAACATTGACGCCATGGGAAACCAGCCGGTCAGCTTCCTGGCGACTCACGTCGACGGCCGGCCGCGCCGCGCCGCGGAGCAGCCGGGGCGCGTCGGACCAGGGGGTCCAGGCATCCTGACCCCGCTCGGATCGGGCCAGCAGTCCGGCCAGTGCGCCACAGCCCGAGCGGCTGGTTTCATCTCCCACCTGGCCGCCCCCCTTGAGGCGGGGAAAGGCAATCACCGCGTTCTCGCTGCTCAGGTTGAGGTGCTGCAGATAACGGATCACGTCGTCCGCTCCCTGGCACGAAGCCGGTGGATCCATCAGCAGCAGGGCGCGGCGCTGGCGACACAGGCGGATCGCCGCCAGCAGTGCGGTCGGACCCACGTCGTCCACCGGTGAAGGGGGCGGGATACAGAGGAAATGAAAAGTCGGTATTTTCTGCAGCGCGAACAGGCCCCGCGCCTCGGTCGCGGAACCGATGATGTCGTAATCGGTGAGCGTCTCCCCGTCGGTGCCGGGGGTTTCCGCGAACACCCAGGCCACCGGCGATCCCACGCCTGGACCCACAGTCCGATCGGGACGCTGAGACGGAATGGAACCTCTGAGGCGCATGAGCCGGGAATCCAGCAGGGCATCGCCCACGTAACGGCTCGAGGACGGATCCACCGACAGCCTGGCATAGATCTCCTGATCCGTGATCCGTTCCGACCGCGGACCTCGGGTCCGCTGCAGCACCAGGTTGAAGCTGAGATCTTCCTTGGGATCGATATTGTCGTAATCCACCGAGGCCCGCAGCCATTCCCGGCCGCCCGGGTTTTCTGCCTCCAGCACGAGATGGGAGTCGCCGGCGGGCAGCCGAAGCGTCGCCCGGCGGCCGCCATTCATGACCCGGACGATGACGGCGCGCTGGCCGCCGTTTTCAAAGTAATCGTGAAGACATGGCTCCAGGGTGGAGCCATCCCAGCGCTCGCCGAAGGCCCTGTGAAACTCTTCCATGTCCCGAACCGTCACCGGCTCGTCCACTGGACCCCGCAGGGTACGGCCCACGAAGGCGGTCAGGATGGTTGGCGACGTGGCGATCGCCTGTTCGCCTCGGGGGGCTTCCTCAACGAAGATGCCGGGGGTTGGCCTGTCGGGCACCATAGGCTCCAGCGAGTGGTTTGAGAGAAATTAACATAAACCGGTACTGCTGACGCAATGGTCTCGAGTGGCAGACTCGCCGCCCGATTCCCGAGACCCGATAATGGCGGGGCGCGGGCAATGGAGAGCGGGCAATGAGCGGGAAAGAACGCAGGGGGCCTGGCGTGACGCCGAAAGGCCATGCGCTGCGGCGGGCACTGCGCTGGATGTCGGACGAAGGGCGGCACGACGCGGCGGCGGTCGAGGAAGCCTGCCGGCGGTTCGACCTGTCCCCGGTCGAGGAAGAGTTCCTGCTGATGGAAATCCGTCGCCTGCGCGGGAGCGAGCCATCATGACCCGACGACTCCGGCCGGCAGGACCGCCCAGGCACGCCGTCCAGACCGGCCCGGAAGGCGAGTCGATCTGCCGCCCGGCAGAAGATGACGAATTTGCCAGTCGCGAAAACGTCAGAATTCTCGAGTCCTGGAACACGGAAACCGACAGGGAACTGTCGATCGCCAGAGCCCGGCTGGGACCCGGGGACGCCACCGAATCCCACTATCTGGAGGGGATCACCGAGCGATACCTTGTCATCCAGGGGACCGGCATGGTCCGTATCGGCACTCTCCCCCCTGCGGAGGTCGGGCCCGGCGACGTGGTTTTCATACCTGCCGGCGTGGTGCAGCAGATCACCAACACGGGCAGCGAGGACCTTGTCTTCTACTGTATCTGCACGCCTGCCTTCGAAGAAGACCGTTATAGCGGCGTCACCCGGCCTTCACAGGATGAATCCAGTGACCCCTGAGCCCGGTAACTGGCGCATCGGCTTTTTCCTGGCCCTGGTGACCGCGACGGCCTGGGGCATGCTTCCCATCGCCCTGAAGGCGATGCTGAACTACATGGACCCGTTCACCATCACCTGGTTTCGCTTTCTCGCTGCGGCGTTGATCACCGGCGGCGTGCTTTCCCTGACCGGCGGTCTGCCGAAACTCCATCGCCTCGGCGCCCGAACGCTGGGAGTCCTGCTTGTGGCCGCTGCCGGGCTGATCGGAAATTACCTGCTTTATCTGCTTGGCCTCTCATTCGCCTCTCCGGGCGCAACCCAGATCCTGATCCAGCTTGCGCCGCTGTTCCTGCTCCTCGGCGGGGTGTTGATATTCCGGGAGAGCTTCAGCCCCCTGCAGTGGATCGGCTTCGCCGCCCTGGTCTGCGGGTTGACCCTTTTCTTTCACGATCGACTGGCAGTTCTGGCGGATCTGGACTCGGACCTGTCCAGGGGCGTGATCCTGATCGTGCTGGCCTCGCTGGTCTGGGCGGCCTATGCCATTGCCCAGAAACTGCTGCATGGGCACATGACCTCCCAGGGCGTGCTTCTGGTGATCTATGTCGCCGCCAGCATTTCCCTGTTTCCCGCCGCTGTCCCGGAAAGCGTATTTGAACTCTCGCCCTGGGCGCTGGCTCTGCTGGCCTTCTGCAGCGTCAACACCCTGGTGGCCTACGGCTGCTTCGCGGAGGCAATGAGGCACTGGCAGGCATCCCGGGTCAGTGCCGTACTCGCCGTCACGCCCCTCCTTACCGTGGGTTTCGGCTGGCTACTGGCGACTCTCCCGACCGGATACGTCAACCCGGACAAGGTGGACGCCCTGAGCCTGGCGGGCGCCGTGATCGTGGTCTCCGGGTCGGCGATTTGCGCCCTGGGCGGTGGTCGGCGCCGCGCCCTGAGCTGACCCCGTAGCCCGCCCGGAGCGACCTCCGTTACCATGGGTGCCGCCATGGGCCACGAAATTTCGATGCCAATCTTCCAGGCGTTTCCGGACCTCGCCGGCAGCGCCGGACACACGCTTCTGGCCACCCTGCCAACGCCCCTGGAGATCCATCGTGGCTCGGATCTCGGCCTGTCCGTCAGGCATATGATGATCAAGCGGGATGACAAAAGCGGCCGGGCCTACGGGGGTAACAAGGTCAGGAAACTGGAATTCCTGCTGGGAGAGGCATTGCGCGTCGGGGCCCACGGCGTCGTGACTTTCGGAGTGGCGGGATCGAATCACGCGCTGGCTACCAGCATCTACGCCCGGGCCTGTGGTCTCGAGAGCCACTCCATGCTGACGCGCCAGAGCAATGCGGCCTATGTCCGCAGAAACCTGCTTGCCGGCTTCCATGCGGGGGCCCACCTGCATCCCTGCGCCAGCGAGGAACAGGCGGTCGAGCATGCCGATATTCTGATTCGGGAGGCCCGGCAACGCGGCCGGACCGTGGTGACCATTCCGGGCGGTGGCTCGTCTCCCCTGGGCTGCCTGGGTTTTGTGAACGCGGGCCTGGAACTGGCGGAACAGCTGCGCCGGGAATCCCTTCCCGTGCCGGATCTGATCTATCTCCCTCTAGGCACCGTGGGAACCGCCGCCGGCCTGCTTCTCGGGATCCGCCTGGCGGGCCTGTCCTCCCGCATGGTGGCGGTCCGCGTCGTCCGGTCGGACATCGCCCGGCCCGAGCGATTCCGCCGACTCACAGAGGCCACCGGGCAGCTGCTGGACAGTCCCGCCTCGCTGGAAGGAGAGCTCCCGGAGATACGACACGAATTCCTCGGCCCCGGCTACGGGCGCTTCACCCCGGAGGGCGTGGCAGCCATGGAAACGGCTCGCAGATCTCTCGGCCTCAAGCTCGAAGGCACGTATACGGGCAAGGCGTTTGCGGCGCTCCTGCAGGATTGCCGGGACGGCCGGCTGGCCGGGGCGAATGTGCTTTTCTGGAACACGTACAATTCCCGGCCGTTCCCCGAGACAGTGCTGGCGCAGGACTACAGGGCCCTGCCGGAACCCTTCCACTATTACTTCGAACAACCGCTCCAGCCCCTGGACCCGGAATTCGAAGGCCGGTCCTCAGAGTAAGCCGAAAGTGTCGATTCCCCTGAGGAGCAGTTCATACCGGGCCTCGATTGCCTCCCGCACCGCGAAAGCGGGCGAACCGGTGACGATGACGCGCCGATCCCCCACCCAGCCGATACCGTCCAGGACGCCCATGCTGAGAAAAAAACCGAGCTCCGGCGAGTCATAGGACTTCAGGCGACCTCCGCGGGCGAAACGCTCCAGGTTGGCAGCCACGAGCCGGCCCTTCCTGACTGCCGCCTGGGCGCTGGGGGAGTCGAAGCCGCCACCCCGATAGCTGCTGCAGTCACCGGCAGCGAAGATTCTCTCGGAAGGCTCCCCCGCCAGGAGCACCTGCCCGGTAGGCGCCGTCTCCAGTACGGACGGATTCCCCTTCATTCCCGTAAAGGAGAAAGAGAACGCCGAGCGCAGACGCCGTACTCCGCCCTGCCGGCCTTTCAGCTCGAGTTCTCCGTCACCGGCAGAGGCCAGCCCGTATCCGCCCAGGTAGGTGATCCCGGACTGCTCCATTCGCTCGGCCACGTAGGCATGGAATTCATCCGGTTGCCCGGGAAGCAGACGCCGCCCCGGATCCACCAGCGCCAGGCGGGTCTTCGCGCCTTCCCTCCGCAGGGCGTCGCGCAGCTCGAAAAGATATTGCAGACCCGTGGCGCCGCCGCCGACTATGGTCACCCGGTCGGATGCCCCTCCCGCTTCCTCGATGATCCTGCGGACAAGCCGTCGGCCGTCGGTCCCCTTGAGGTCGGCCAGCCCGACCCAGCGGGCCTGCCGGGGACGCGGCCGGGGCCGGAGGCCGACTGCAACGACCAGAGCGTCGAAGTCTTCGTCGATGCCTTCCCCTGCCAACCGGCCGGCAGCGGACGCCCGGGCCAGGGCCTTCCGGGAGAGGGACGGGCTCGCCCTGACATGGCGAAAGCCATACTGATCGCCGAGTTCGCTGAATGGCGTGCGCAGTCCGTCCAGCGATCTCCGCAGGGCTTCCTGCAGGCGGGTCTGCCGAAGATGCCAGCGGGAAGGATCCACCAGGACTCTCTCGGCGTCGGGTAGCCTGTCGGCGATCTCCATCAGACAGCTCAGACCGGCATATCCTCCACCGGCGACAACGATCTTCACGCGGCTCCTCCTGATGTCTCGCGTCGGCGGGAAACCAGAATTCCCGACAGAATCACGACCAGGGCCAGTACGGCGCGCGTCGTCATTTCCTCGCCGAGAAAGACAACGCCGGCCAGCACCGCGAACACGGGGATCAGATAATTGATCAGGGACAGGAAAGTGGCGCCGGCCCGCGCGACGACCCGGTAATAGACCACCGTGGCCAGGCCGGTGGACAGCAGACCAAGACTCAGCAGAGCGGCTGTCGGCGCCAGATCAAGGCTTCCGGGAAGCGGATCCCCTTGCGCGATGGAGGCCGCTGCAGAGAGCAATGCCGAACCCAGCAGCACGCAGCCGGCCGTTACCTGGGGCGGGAGTCTCGGCCCCCGCCTTGCGATGATCAGATTCAGTCCGTAGCACACGGCGCCGGCAAGCACCGAGAACTGGGCAATAATCTCTGCCGGATTCCCTCCGAGCCCGGCAAGAGCCGACGGACCGGTCAACAGAACGATGCCGCAGAAACCCATCACAAACCCGATGATTTTGGGCGTATTCAGTTTCTCGCCGGGCACGAGGAAATGGGCGAGCACAAGTACGACAAGAGGCATCACGGCCATAAGGATTCCGGTGAGCCCTGACGGGATGGCCTGCTGACCCCATGAAATCAGGTAGAAGGGAAGCACGTTGCCGAATACCGACATGCTCAGGAAATACCCCCACGTCCGCCAGCTTCTGGGCAGTCCCTGACCGGAGACCACCAGCAGGGAGAGAAGTACCAGGGCGCCGATCCAGAGCCGGCCGGTAACGATCTGGAGGGGCGAGAACAGCCGGAGCGCGATTTCCGTCAGGCCGAACGCCGAGCCCCAGAGCACCACGAGCAGGGCCAGCAACAGCCAGTCCTCCGCCCGTGCATGCGGCAGGTGGGGCTGAAGACCTGTTCTCACTTTCGTCGCTCGTCGTCTCGCCTTTCCGGCTTCCCTCCTCTGCCACTCCCGGTCTCTTTGCCCTCGTTCCCGACACGCCGCAGGTGCTCCTGCCGCTCCTGACGCCGTTCCTCGTTCTTGCGGCGGATCTCCTCGAGCATGATGCGAAGCCATTCGTTCACTGGAAGTCGTCTCCTTCAACCAGTCGGCCCCGTGGAGGCCGCGGTGGGCCCGGGAATCCTGGTGCGCCTGCCCGGGGCTCTGTCTGATTGTAGCGGCCGGTCACCCGGCCCGTCGTCTGCCGGTCAATAACGGCAGCAGGACCAGGCCTGCCACGAATCCGCCCAGATGTGCCCGAAATGCGACCCCGCCGGTGTCTGGTGGCGTCATCAGGGAACTGAGCAGCTGCAGCAGAAACCAGAAGCCCAGCACGGTGACCGCCCTGAGCTTGATCATATGCAGTATGAAGCCCAGGGGAATGGCCACCAGCACCCTGGCGTGGGGAAACATCAGCAGGTAGGCCGCCAGGACCCCGGAAATAGCGCCGCTGGCGCCGACCATGGGAATCACGGAGTCCGGCGAAGGAAGAACCTGCGCCGCTGCGGCCCCGACCCCGCAAAGAAGATAGAAGATCGTGAAACGGACGTGTCCGAGAACGTCCTCCACATTGTCCGCAAAAATCCACAGATAGAGCAGATTGCCGGCCAGATGGAAGAACCCCCCGTGCAGAAACATGGACGTGAACACGGTCAACCAGGGCGGGACGAGAGCCAGCTGCTCCGGAAGGGCGGCCTGCCCCGTCACCACCGCAGGGATGAGCCCCAGGGAAAAGAACAGGTTCTGGAATTCCTGCCGGCCGAGAGCGAGCTGCCACACAAACACGAGAATGCACAGACCCATGATTCCGTAGGCCACGTATGGCGTGCGATGCTTTGGATTGTCGTCACGGATCGGTATCACGGATTCCGGCCCGCCGGAGGCCGCGGCAGCCTGGCCTCCGGCAGCGTCCGCTGCAGTCTCTCCGCCATCAGCCTCAGGCAGGTCTCCTTGCGGGACAGGGGCCCCTGACCGAAAACACCGCTGGCCATCCCGTCCTGGACTCGCTCGATCAGATCCCGGTCCTCGGCGTTGACCACCCGGTTGATGCGCCAGTTGAGATACCGGGCAATCCGCATCTCCCGGCGGTCATCCGCATGACCATACGGAATCTCCCGGATCAGAGTGCGATCCGGTCCCAGGGGCAGCATCTGCATGAAGTCGATCTGGTCCGGATAGAGGTCGAAGGCCAGATTCGGCCAGAGCAGGAAATAGTTCCAGCGCCGACGAAGCCCCGACGGCAGACAATCAACATCAGGCAGGTTCCTGACGTACGCCCGACATGACCAGGATCCGACACCCCTGTCCGCCACCTCGGCGCTTATGTGCATGACATTCTCGCCGGCCTCCAGCCGGTAGCTGTCTCCGCACAGGGCCGCCAGGCCGGGATGAGCCACCGGGACATGCAGACCGTCTGCGTAATTCTCGACGACAGTCTTCCAGTTAACCGCCCTCGGTCTGAGGGTGATCCGTCCGAGGGCGGTCATCTCGGGGATCCGGTAGGCAGCAATAATCTCTTCGAAAGGCTCCATGATTCGTGAGACGGACGGCCCACCGGGCCGACATCGGACGAAAACGAAGCCCTGCCAGATCTCTATTTCAGGGCTCTTCAGACCCCATCGGGACAGCTCCAGCCCGGCGTAATCCCCCCGGTCCGGAATGCCGCGGAGCCCGCCCTCCAGATCGTAGGTCCAGCCGTGGTAGGGACAGATGATGCGCAGCCGGTCACAGTGGCCGCGACCCGAGTCGTCGCCGTCCAGGAGACGGGCGGCGCGATGGCGGCAGACGTTGTAGAAAGCCCGGAGACGTCGATCCTCGCCCCGTACGACGATAATCGGCCGGCCGGCGAAATCGAGCCGCTGATAGTCACCGGCTCTTGGCAGGTCAGTCTCGTGGCAGACCACCTGCCACGAGGGCAGCAGGATTTTCTCGAGCTCCCGCTGGTAGAAATCAGGGTCGCTGTAAACCCAGTCCGGCAGACCCAGAACCGGAGCATCGCTCATGTCTGCGGCGACTTCCCGGGCGGACGCCCTGTGTCCGGGGCGCCGGTCATTGCCGGAGACCATACGCATGAGCCGCGATGGCCAGGCTCTGCTCCTGCTCCTGGCCGATCGCCCGGTCGATGGCATCAGCCAGATCACCGCGGAGTTCGCCCAGTTCCGCCGCGACCTCTCGCAGCACCCACAGATCCTGATGCCGGCCCAGATGCTCCGACAGATCTTCCAGGAGCCCGATCCGGATGTCGGTGCCGCCGCGAACCGCCTCCAGGTACCTGCGCTGATAGAGCTCCCGTTTGGACGCCTTTCGAACGTTGTGGAACCGTTCCGGAGCGGGCGCTTCGACCAGTTTCCGATACCGCTTCTCGCCGGTCTCACGGGAGGACTCCACCGCCCGACGCAAACCGGCGTCGGTGAACCGCGCCGGGTCGAGCGCGCGGAGGGCCTTTTCGACGCCGTCCAGATCTGCGGCGATCTCCCGCCTCGCCGCCGCGTCGGGCGCAGCGGATTCATGGAGCTCCTCGCGCCGGGCCCGCAACTTTTCCGTCAGCGGTTCCGCCGCTGCCGCCAGCGACTCGGGAAAGCTCTCGAGCATCATCAGGCACACGTCCGTATCGCGCAGCCCCGATAACAGCCGGCCGACGTCCCGGCAAAGCAGCCCGGCCTGGCGGAGATCCACGCCGCCGGCATCGCTCAGCAATCGAAGACCCGCGCGAATATTCTTGAGCGCTTTGCGCGCCTCGTGGACGGCGGTTTCCGCCATCGTCGGGCGATGACACACCAGGCTCCGGGTATCATTCAGCCGACCGACGATGGCGCCGATGATGCTGGAGGCGGCTGGCGGATTCGCCGCCGCAGAATGCGGATGCGGGGCTCTCATCAAGAAAATCTGGTGCCGGCGGGCAGGTGAGTTTACACCAATACCGTCAGAATCCGTTTGGGAACCGCCACAGGTGGGCGCCGGCGGAATCGATCAGACAGACGCTGTACTCCCCACATTCCGTCAATCTGAGGTCCGGGATTTCGACGGCCAGAACAGCGCGCCAATCGAGACCGCCATCGCTGGAATAGAAAAGCTCCGTGCTGTCTCCGCTGAGGGCCATCCACCAACCGCCGCTCCGGTACGGGTCAGCAAGCACGGATCGATGGATGCCAATGCCCGGCCGATGCTCCTCCGCCACCTCCTCCGCCGGGAAACCTGCGGTCGATCCGGAGCACGGCGCGGACAGGAGCTCGCCGTCCCGGGGGCGATTCTCCTCCCTGCCGCAGCCGACTTCGGGGCGGGCCGCAGCACCGGGCCGCCAGGTCGCTCCCCCGTCACGGCTAACCAGAACGCGGTCGGCCGCGGTGCCGACCGTGATGCTGCCGGGAGACAGAGGATCCAGGTCGAACCAGGCCACGTCGCGGGCGAGAGTCCGGGGCGGGGACCCGTTTTCCGGGTAGATCCTCTGCAGGGTCCTGAGCGGACCCTTCCACAGGGCGATGATGGCACCGGGGACCAGGGGATCCGCAGCGACCTGTCGGACGCCGGAGGGCTTCGATCCTGGCGCTCCCGTGCTGCCATCGATGACCTGGATGGTCACCACCGCGGTATTGGACTCGAGGGACCCGTCGCTGGCTCGGAAGGAGAAACTGTCCGTCCCCGTCTCGCCGGGAATGTAGGTGAACTGGCCGCTGGCGCTATCCACGTCCCGGAGACTGCCGAGCCGGGGTCCCGTGACAATACGATACGTCAGTGCATCTCCATCCGGATCCGTGGCTCGCATGAATCCGGTCAGCGTTTCGTCGGAGGACAGCGTGTAGAAGCTGTCCGCAGCGGTGGGTGGCCGGTTGCCCGAGCCCAGCTTGCCCGGATCGCTGCTGCAGCTGATGAACGCGTCGCCGGTCAAGAGGAGCCAGGCGAGGGCCGCGAACGCGATTCGAAACCAGGTCTGTGATGCTGTTGCCATTATTTTCCGACGGCAGCGGTAGAAATCGCAGCATGCCGCGCCGCAATATGCATGATCCCGCCGAAGTCTAGGCTGTTGCAAGGGAATCGCTTTCAGCCCGGGCGCTGCCGGGGAAGCCTGGGACGCAACCGCGGTGCCGCGGCAGGAATACTTCAACCGATTTTCGGGCATCCGCTACACGGGATGCCGCCTTGACGTCGCCGGCGGCCGCATCATCGCAATCCATGTTCCGGAGTCCGAGGCCCACCGGAAGCAATTCACCGCACTATGCAGCGGCGTTGAAGCGTCGAATACCCCCGACCTTCCCGGAAGGCGGGCGTGGTGGCGCGAATCGTCTTTACGCAATAACCGCGGGAATGGTGGCGACTACCGGGGGCGCTGACAGACCGATCGTCAGTGAACCGGCCCCCACTGCAGCACTTCCACGTCGTCGCAATCGACATCCAGGTTCCGGGCCAGGAGCACAACCAGATCCCGGGGGCCCAGCCGATCGACGCCTGAGCCGGTCATTTCGATAATCCCGCTATACTGGGTCACGCCCCGCTCCCGGGAATCGTGCACGTTGAAACTGGCGTAATACGGCGTGCTCATGGTCGTCAAGACTGCGTTATCGCCCCTGTCCGCGCTGCGAAACTGGTCACATTTTGTCCATACGCCTAAGGCGTTCCGCCTATGGTGTCCGGAAACGCGGGGCCCTAGAATCATGATATTCGTCCGTCTCCTCCCATCGGTTCCCGTTTCTATGAAATTTTTCCAGCTGTTTCTATTTCCCGTCTGCGCGGCGCTTTTTTCGGTTTTCGCCAGAGCCGACGGTGTCCTGCAGTTCGGCGATGTCCGTCTCGCAGTGGACGAGGGGGATACCGGTTACGTGACGGTCATTCGCAGCGATTCAGACCTGGAAGCTGTTTCGGTGATCCTGAGCGTCGGCGTGGGCGGCACGGCCCGGCTTGGGGAAGATTTCGAGATCGATCTGCCTCTCGGCGTCGTGCAGATCGAGGCTGGCGAACTTTTCGCCCACGTGGCCGTCGAGGCATTCGATGACGGCGAGCGGGAAGGAACAGAATTTGCCACTATTTCTCTCAGCTCGCCCTCCGGGGCCACCCTGGGCAGCGCCACCACCCTGACCCTCGATATCATCGATGCCCAGCGCGCCGACGTGGAGCTGGCCTTCGACGGCGCCCAGGTGCGACGCGTCAGGGAGGGAGACCAGCTGACGGTGGACGTGGTGAGAAACGGTTCCGGGATCGCCGCCAGTATCGACGTGTCGGGACAGCCCGGCTCCGCGACCCTGGGGGTGGACTACGAGGATGTCACCCAGACGGTAGAGCTGGACGAGAACCAGGGCAGCAGCAGCTTCCGGGTGTTCGCCCTGGATGACGACGAGCTGGAGGGTAACGAGACCCTGACCCTGGTCTCGGGCAACGGCGAACCCGAGGGGCAGGTGGTGCCGTCGGGTCGGACCCGCCTGGTGATCATCGAGGACACGGAGCCCGGCCAGCCGGGCGAGTTCGCTCTGGAGGTCGTGGGCGACCCGGATCCACCCGAGTCCTCCGGCCCCGTCACCTTCCGCGTCGACCGCAACGACGGTTCTACCGGCCAGGTCAGTGTCGATTACGCCACCGCCGATGCCCCCTCCGGTAACGTCGCGGAAGCGGACAAGAATTATGTGCCCGCGACGGGACGACTGGTGTTCGCCGACGGCGAGTTATCAAGGGAATTCCAGGTCGAGCTGATCGACGATGACAAGGAGGGCCCGGCCGAGCGGGCTTTCGACGTCTACATCGTCAATCCGACTTTTCTGTCGACCGTCGATCCGGAGTCTGCCAAGGTGCGGATCGGCGTTCAGGAAGACGACGGGGTGAAAGACGACGATGACTGCGAGTTCTTCTGCAACGACCTGTGTTTCATCGCCACCGCGGCATACGGAAGCCCGATGGACGGCCACGTGGAGAGCCTCCGGCGGTTCCGGGACCGGGTGCTCCTGCAGTTCGGGGCGGGTCGGGCGTTCGTCGCCGCCTATTACGAGCACAGCCCCCCCATCGCCGACTGGATCGCGGGCAGCGAGGTTCTCCGGGCAGTGGCGCGGGGGCTCCTGTGGCCCCTGGTCGTCACCATCGAGCACCCCGGTGGCGTGCTGACGTTGCTGGTGTTGCTGCTGGCCGGCGTGAATCTGCGCCGTTGGCGCCGCCGAACGCTGTAAACGTCGTGTTCCCCAGGAGTCTTCGATGACAAACGTGCTGGTGACCGGTGCCTCCACCGGTATCGGAAGATCCATCGCCCTGATGCTGGCCGAACACGGGATGACCGTTTACGCAGGGGTCCGCAAGACCGAAGACGGCGACGAACTGACCGAGGCGGCCGTCGGTATCCTGAAACCGGTTCGGCTGGACGTGACCTCCGGGGCGGATATCGAGCGAACGCTGAAAACAATCGCCGATGACGGTGGGCTCGGAGCGCTCGTGAACAACGCGGGCGTCTACATCGGCGGTCCGCTGGAACTGATGCGGGACGAGGATATCGACGCCACCTTCCAGGTGAATGTGCTCGGCCTTCTCCGGCTGACCCGGGCGTGTCTGCCGATGCTGCGGCAGAGCAGGGGCCGGATTGTCAACATCAGCTCCATTTCGGGTCTTGTGGCGCTGCCCGGGGTATCCGTGTACGCGGGGTCCAAACATGCGGTGGAGGCCATCACCGATTCTCTCAGGGTCGAGCTGTCGCCGTTCGGCGTCACGGTCATCGCCGTGGAGCCCGGCAGCATACAGACCGAGATCTGGCGCAAGGGAGCCGAGCGGGACGATGCCCGTCAGTCCGAGTCGAAGGAAGTTCGAGATCTCTACACGCCGCTGGTATCGCTGCTCGAGAAGCTCAACGAGAATCCCCGGGGAATTCCGCCGGAACGCGTGGCCGAGGTCGTCAGAAAGGCGCTCATGGACGACAACCCGGACAATCGCTACATCGTGGGGACCGACGCCAAGTCTCTGTCTTTCCTTCGCTGGCTGCCCGATTCCCTGAGGGACGGAGCGATCCGGCGCAAGGTCTGGAAGTCCTGACCAGAAAAGGTCATTCCGCCAGGCGCTTTTCGGCCACCACCCGGTCGAACATTCCGGTGACTTCCTCTACGCGGATGCTTTCCATCAGTTTTTCGCCGGTCAGCCGGGTTCCCCACGGCCGCTCCGTCCACGGCACGCCATAACGCTCCTGAAAAAGCCGGTCGTAGTGGTTGACCACGTAATCCGTGGAATTGTAGGGACCTGTCCGCCGCGGATTCGAATGACAGTAAAGGCCGATGACGGGAATCCCCTGCGTCACCGCCATATGGGCCGGCCCCGTGTCCGGAGCGACCAGGACGGCGGTACGGCCCAGCAATGCCAGCAGCTGCTTGAGCGTGGTTCGCCCTATCAGATTCGACACCGGCTGTCCCAGACGGGACCGGATCTCCTCTCCCAGCCGGGTTTCCACCGGCGAGGACCCGCCGAACAGCGCCACCCTGAATTGTCGGGCCAGAGCGTGGGACGCCAGCGCAGCGTAGCCTGCCGCGGTCCAGTTGCGCTCCGGCCGGCTCGCGGCAGGCACAATCCCGAGGACGGGCCGCCCATCCGGCAGTACAGCTGTCGCCCAGTCCCTTTCCTCCCGGGAGATCGGGATTTCCCAGCGGGGCTCATAGTCGGGAACGCCGAGTTTCGCGGCGAAAGCTTTGAAGCCATCCAGAACGTGAGCGTGCTCCTGCCGGTGAATCCGCTCGTTCGTAAACAGCCATTGCCCTTCGCCCGCCCGAGCCCGGTCGAATCCGATCCGCCGGGGAGAGCGGACCATCAGGCTCACCAGACTCGCGCGCAGTGAGATCTGCATGTGCAGCAGGACGTCGAAACGCCGGACTTTCAGTTCTTCGCGTAGCCTGGCAATGCCCGCCAGCCCCCGCGACTTGTCGCAGATGAGGAACTCCACGCCCGGGAGCCCGTGCACCAGCTCGGCCTCCGCCCTGCCGATCACCCAGGTGATCGGACATCCGGGAAAGTGGCGCTGAATGGCCTGCACCATGGACACCGCATGACAGACATCACCGATGGACGACAGGCGGATCAAGCAGATCCGGCCAGGGGAGGCCGAAGTCCCGTCACTCATCTTTCACCGGGAGCAGACCAACAGCCTCGTCGCCCCCCTCGATGACCTGCGGGTCCCGCCAGCCGAATTCGGATCCGGTTCTGTCATTTACCTGACTCGACTTCCTGAGCCCGGTAATTCGCTACCGGCTCCACCCGTACCAGCGGCGCCGAAGCAAGCCACTGGCGGTGACCGGGCGCGTCTTCCTGGACCGGGAAAGCGACACCCATGCTCTCGCGGGTAATACGGGCAACGCGGCCCCAGTCGATGGCGGCCGTCGAGGCGCCCTCCGGGGCTTCCCTGAAGCGCTGATCCAGCAGCTCGAGAGCGGCCAGCCAGTCCCCTCCGTTTTCTTCCAGCGGCTTGTAGGCAGTAAACATGAGGCGGCCGTCGTGCCAGCCGGCCAGGTAGGGCTGATCGATGATGTGCACCGGCGCTCCCGTGGGCACCATGGAATAAAGCGCCTCGATGTCCTCCGGATAGAGCCGGATGCAGCCATGACTGACTCTCATGCCCACACCCCAGGGCTTGTTCGTACCGTGAATCAGGTAGCTCGGCAGGGCGAGCCGCAGGACATGACGGCCCAGTGGATTGTCGGGACCCGGCGGCACCACCGGCGGAAGCGGGTCACCTTCCTTCGCATGCTCCTCGCGGATGGACTCGGGAACATACCAGCTCGGATCCTTGGCTCTGGCCGTGATCCGCGTGGTACCCAGAGGCGTTGACCAGCCGACCCTGCCGATCCCGATGGGGTGCGTGAAAATCTTCCGGATACCGTTGTCGTCCGGGGCGGTGAAGTAGTAAAGACGCATCCCGGCCATGTTGAGCACCAGGCCGTCCCGGGGAGCTTCGGGCAGAACGAACAGGGTAGGAAGAACCAGTTCCGCTCCGTCGCCGGGCAGCCAGGGATCCACCCCCGGATTGGCGCGGGTGATCTCCTCGTAACCCAGATTGAACAGACGCCCCAGGTCGGGAAGCGTGTCCTCGTGCCGGGCCTGAATTCTCTGCAGGGCGCCCAGCACCTGCTGCTCCGCGGGGACCTGGAACTCATGGGGCGCCATGGGCGCGACGGCTTTGTCATCCCCGGCCATGCAGGTACCTGCCACCAGCAGGAGCACCACTAGGCTCGACGGAGTTCTGTTTCTACGCATGAGCGGGCTCCCGGGGCGACAGATCCATCAGGCCCCCCGGCCCGACGGCGATGATGTTGTCCTGCGGGCCCGGCTGAACCGGGGCACCGCCGGTGAATTCCCCGAAGGACGGCAAAACGGCCCATCGGGAGCAAAACTGAAAGACCGGCAGGCGCAGGCGATCGCCCGCGGGCCCCTTGATCCGGATTACCGGGTGGACGTGCCCGGACAGGACGTAACCGCGCGCGTCCTCCCCCGGCTCGTGGCGAAACACGAAGGGTGGTTCCAGGGTGCCCTCCTCGAGCCAGCAGATCCGCGAACCCAGGGCCTGACCGACCGTATGACGGTCGTGATTGCCGGGAATGACGGCGATCTCCAGTTCCGGCCGCTCCTCGCACCAGTCCTGGAGCGCTCCCATCAGGGGATCATCCGCCCGCGGCCGGGAATGGACAAAGTCGCCCAGCACCACCACTCGTTCGGCCCGGCAGGCCTCCACCAGGGAGCCCAGCCGCTGCAGGTCTCCGTGCATGGGCCCCAGCGGGATCGGGATGCCGGCGCGCCGGAAACAGGCGTCCTTGCCGAAATGCGTGTCCGCCACCAGCAGGCTTCGGCGCCTGGGCCAGAAAACAGCCCGCTCCGCGAACAGCTCCAGCCTTTCTCCCTGGCAGTCATATTGCAGCATAAGCTTTCCTGTGTGCTGCGGCGATGTCTTTGGACGCAGCCTTTTCCAGAGCCCACATGGCCCGCTCAACCCGTACCCGCCAGTCCTCTGAACTGATGACCTGACTCTGAAGCCGACTGGCCCAGATCGGGAATGCCAGGGGCGTCAATCTCGGCGGTCTTGTCAGGACCAGTCGACTCCGGGAGGCACGCTCCAGTGTCTCCCGAAGACGCCCGATCTCCAGCTGGCTGTCCATCACCTCCCGACGGGCCTGGTCTACCAGCAGGTTACCGGCGTCATACTTTAACAGGACGTCGAAAATCAGGCCGCTTGAGGCCTGCAACTGGCGCGCGCTCTTCCCCCGTCCCGGATAGCCCTGGAACACGAGCCCCGCCACCCGTGCGATGTCGCGGAACTGGCGCCGCGCGATCTCCGACACGTTCATGCACTCGAGAAGATCCTCCGTCAGACCATCGGGGCTCAGCAGTGTTTCGAGTCCGTCGCATGCTTTATCGAACGGTTCGGGAGCCAGGAGTTCCAGACCGTAGTCGTTAAAAGAGAGGGTGAACGTCGCCGGGTCGGCGCGGGCAATGCGCCAGGCAAGAAGCGTTGCCAGTCCCTCGTGGACAAGCCGGCCGGCGAAGGGGTACAGAAACAGGTGGTGCCCCTCCCTGGAGACTATACGCTCGGCGAGTAGGTGATCCGATCTCGGCAGCCGGGACCAGCGGGCCTGAACTTCCAGCAGTTCTCCCACGGCCCGCATCTCCGGATCTGGCGCCGCGTCGCCCCGGGCCATCAACGCCACCACGGAATCCGCCAGTTCCGTCGACAGCGGCATTCTCCCCCCCTGCCACCGGGGGACCGTGCGTGACCTGCGTCTCGCTTTTCGGACCCAGGCGGTCATGTCCCTGATCCGGACCAGTTCCAGAAGCCTGCCGGCGAACAGAAATCGGTCCCCCGGTCTCAGCCGCGCGATGAAGGATTCCTCGATTGTCCCCAGACGCCCGCCGGACGCCCAGCGAACGCTGACGGCCGCATCGCTGGAGATGGTGCCGATGGACATGCGGTGCATGGTGGCGATCCGGCGATCTGAAACCACCCACTTGCCGTCCCGCAGAACGATCTTGCGGAACCTGGGGTAGGCCTTCAGGGCATCCCCGCCGCGGCTGACGAAGTCGATTACCCATCGCCATTCGCCGTCGCTCAGATCGCGGAATGCGTGACTGGTCCGCACCTCGCGGAGCAAGGCTTGCTCCTCGAAACCGCCCCCGACCGCGAGAGTCACCAGGTGCTGTGCGAGAACATCCAGGGCGCGGGTCAGCGGCCGCCGGCTCTCGATGAGACCGGCCTCCGCCGCCCGGCGAGCGGCAGCGATCTCGACGAGTTCGAAAGCATGGGTGGGAACGCAGAGAATCTGGCTTTCGACGCCCGGCTGGTGACCGCTGCGGCCTGCCCGCTGCAGCAGTCGCGCCACTCCCTTGGGGCTGCCGACCTGGATCACCTGGTCGACCGGCGAGAAATCGACCCCCAGATCCAGGCTGGACGTGCAGACGACGCAGCGCAGTCTGCCGGCGGCCAGGCCCTCCTCTGCATCGGTCCGCAGCCGGCGGTCCACTGAGCCATGATGCAAGGCCAGCGATCTCTTCCAGGCGGGGCGGGCGGCAATAATCGCTTCGTACCAGAGTTCCGCCTGGGACCGCGTATTGGTAAAAAGCAGAGTCGAGCCGGCCGCCTCGATGGCATCAAGGACCTGGGGCAGGAGTCGCACACCCAGATGCCCGCCCCAGGGAAAGCGCTCTATGGTTTCGGGAACGAGGGCACGAATACGAACCGGCCTGTCGATCGGCGCGGTAATCAGGGTACCGCCGGGGCCGCCCAGCAGAACCTCCATGGCCTGATCCAGATTGCTCAGCGTGGCGGACAGGCCCCAGATCCGGAGGCCACGAGACAGGTGACGCAGTCTTGCCAGACAGAGCTCCAGCTGAACACCCCGCTTGT
>Ga0111153_1025_pt1 | contig 38608 bp, 31 predicted proteins | sample DeeMarSeWOR28_12_FD_80255 | JGI IMG/M metagenome (GOLD analysis project Ga0111153, IMG submission 80255) | Gammaproteobacteria bacterium SG8_31 | reverse complement strand
GGATCACAACCCGCATCGCCGGCTGTAACGGCCGGTTTCGACGCCTCACCGGAGAAGAATGCTTCTGGCGGAATCGACTGGCACACGGGCAATGTGGAATCTGCCTTCGCCCTGGCTCGCGAACAGGACAAACCGCTCTTCCTGTACTGGGGTGCGGCATGGTGCCCGCCCTGCCACCAGATCAAGGACCAGATATTCAGTCGCCCCGAGTTCATAGCCAAATCCAAACTGTTCGTGCCGGTTTACCTGGATGGAGACACGGAGCGCGCGCAGAAATACGGCGAACAGTTCGGCGTCAGAGGTTATCCCACCATGATCGTCTTCAGCCCGGACGGTCGCGAACTCACCCGGATTCCGGGGGGACTTGATATCGGCCAGTACGCCGACGTCCTGGACCTGACGCTGGAAGGCGTTCGACCCGTATCGGATATCGTCCTCGCCGTGATGAACGGAGAGGAGGTCAGCGCGGATGATTACCGGCTGCTCGGTTTCTACTCCTGGTCCCAGGACAACGAGAGGGCGCTGGCCGGTGTCGCGCCCGCCGATGCGTTCCGCAAGATGTGGCAAAGCTGCCCGCCGGGCCTGGAAGCCGCCTCCGCGCGGCTTTACGCGGAGTACCTCCGTGCGTCCATCGAGGCGGACAAGGACGCGGAGAATCCTTTCTCCATGAGCGATGCCCAGAAGTCGGCCGCTATCGAGCGAGTAAAGGCAATCCTGGCGGACGAGGCGCTGTCGAATGCCAGCTTGCCCCTGATCATCTCCTACTCCGACGACGTCGTGAGTGGACTGACGGACCCGGGCAGCGCCGAGCGCGAATCGCTCGTGGCCGCATGGAACGAGCGACTGGATGCCATCGCCGACAATGCGGCCACCTCCGTGGCCGATCGGCTCTGGACTCACTACGTCAAGCTGAATTTCGCAACCCTAGACTCTGAAGACAAGGTACCGGAGTCCATGGCCACCGAGGCCCGCGCGGAAGTCGACCGGGCGAACCAGGAGGCCAACTCCCAATATCAGCGTCAGTCCTTCATGAACGCGGCCTGGTATGTGCTCACCATTTCGGATCAGTCGGACTATGCGAGGGAGCTGCTGCTGCAGGAGCTGGAGAAATCGAAGCAGCCGTATTACTTCATGCCCAGTCTGGCGAAACTCGCCGAGGAAGACGGTGACACGAAAGAAGCGCTCGGCTGGCTGAAACGGGGCTACGACACCGCCGAGGGTCCCGCGACCCGGTTCCAGTGGGGGTATTACTACGTCGACGGCCTGATCCGGATGACACCGGACGACGGAGACACGATTACCGCCGCTACCGAGCAGCTGCTGTCGGAGCTGGAAGGGCACCCGGACGCGATCTACAACCGCACGGGGCGAATCATGAAACGTCTGGGGACCAAGCTGGCGGAATGGAACGTGGACGGGATGCACGACGAGCAGGTCAGCACCATCCAGTTACGGCTTGAGGCCCTGTGCGCCGAGATTCCGGAAGGCGACGAGGCTGTCCAGACCTGCCGCGTATTCATGGAAGAAGCCTGAGCAGTCACTCCAGCCAGATATCGCTCAGGAAGAGGCTGAAAGGATCATCCGGCCTGCTGGTAGAAAGGCTCAGTTGTGTTACCTGGTTCAGATCCAGATTCCGGCCCGCAGGTGCCTTCATCATATCCTCGAGCGTGATGGATAACGGGTTCAGCCCGGGATGTATGGTGACAGTCCTGTTGAAGGCATCCCGGTAGTCCGGTTTGCTGTGGACATCCTCGATCCTGAACGTCAGTGGCACCGGCTTGTCCAGAAGAGAGAACACCTCCATCCTTAGAGTGTCATAGCCACTCCAGACAGGATACGGCTCCCGAACCGTGATCCCCGGCCATCGCTCCTGAGGGAAGCGTATCTCTGCCACGACCTCTCCTGCCTTACCCGGCCAACCCTCCGGCGCGACGACGTTGAATACGTTGGCACGCGGTGATAACAGGAAAGGCTGCTGCCAGCGACTGTCAAAATCGACCACGATGGGGAAGGCTGCCGCTCTCAATCCGTAAATCCAGCCCAGTTCGAAGAGTGACCAGAAAGAGACAAAGAGGGCGAACAGGGCTGCACCCACCAGCAATCCTCGCGGTGCCCGCGTCTCGGAACTCCACAGGCCGGTATCGAACGCCGATCGGACCGCAAGAAAACAGATGGCGCCGATGAGGTTGTGGACCGCATCCTGGACCTCGGCCTGACGACCCACCATGCCGATCTGCATCACTTCGGACACGAGGCTGATGCACGCCACGGATACGAACGCGACCAGATAATGAGAGAAGGGGCGCACCGCGAGACGCGGGAGCAACGCTCGCGATGCTTCCAGCGCCAGCAGGGCGACGAGGCCAAACAGCGGGATGTGACCGAGATTGTATACCTCGTGCAGGAGCATGGTGGACCGGGGCGGTCGCCCGGTGGCCAGTATCCAGAGCAGCACGACGATGCCGGTCAGGGCCGGGATGGCGCGGCTCCAGGCCACTTGCGGGATATCTCTGCTCATCCGGGGATCCGGCCCGCCCGGGCGCGGGACCGGCTTGCTGACGGTTGCCGGCTGCGCGACGTCGCGTTCTCTTGCCCATCGGACACTTCGATGATTTCCGCCCGGGCCGCCCGGCCGTCGCACAGGGCCGACTCGAGTTGTTGGCAAGCTTCTGCAAGGCATGCCTCGATCTGCCACGGTGGTCGGCAGATTGCCATGCCCGCTCCGTTGAGTCTTGCCGGGTTGTCGTCGGGAGTGACACAGAATTCGAAAGCGATCACGGACTCGCCAAGATTGGCCAGACGACGCCGCAAAGCGGCGGCGTCCCGACGCTCTTTTATTGGATACCAGATCGCGAAAATGCCGGTCCGCCAGCGGGCCAGGCCCAACTTGAGCGCCTCCAGGACGCGGTCGGCCTCATCGGCAGACTCGTACGGCGGATCGATCATCACGAGACCGCGTCGAATCGGGGGAGGCAGTATCGCCGGGAGAGCGGAGTACCCGTCGCCTGCCCTGACAGAGAACCTCCGATCCGATCGGAATGCCGATTTGAGGGCCGCCGATTCTCCGGGATCCAGCTCACACAGAATCGCACGGTCTTCCGGCCGTAGGATCGCCGCTGCTATGCCCGGAGACCCCGGATAGATCCTCAGCGCCCCGGCCCGGTTGATCTCCCTCAGGACGTCCAGGTAATCGGCGACGGGTCCATGCGCTTTTGCTGCATGCGCCAGGCGGAACACGCCGGCCCGGGCCTCCCCCGAACGACGTGCGGCTTCTCCCTCCAGGTCGTAAAAACCTCGGCCCGCGTGCGTCTCCACATAGCACATGGGTTTGGGCTTCGCCGTCAGCCGACGCAGCAGGCAAACGAGGACCACGTGCTTGACGACATCGGCGAAATTGCCAGCGTGGAAAGCGTGCCGGTAATTCATTCGTATCGGTCGTATTTAGCCGAGTTACCCCGGACTCGCTCAGCCGGATATTTGTGTTCGTTGTTTTCGATCTTGGCGGAAACGGCCGCCGGCAGGTCCACCTTCAGCTTATCTGCCATTCGCACGAGGTAGATCAGGACATCGGCCATTTCCTGCTCGATGCGACGCCGCGTCTCCGGATCCGGATGGGCGCTTTCCTCCGGATCGAGCCACTGGAACTCCTCCACCAGTTCGGCCGCCTCGACGATCAATGCCATGGCGAGATTCTTGGGCGCATGGAACTGATCCCAGTCGCGTTGATCGGCAAACCGGCGCAGTCTTTTGGCAAGATCGTCGAAATAGTCTTCGCCCATGGTTGGGGATTATGGACCGGCCAGAGAAAAAAGGGGCGCCAGAAGGCGCCCCTTGCAGATTGTGACCAGGCTCGACAGCGAATTCGTCGGGCGGTCTACCGCGGGGTTCTCAGGATCATTCGCGTGGAAACCCCGGCATGGTCAGACGGCCAGAGACCGCCCGGCGTTCTGTCGGCGGGCTGGTTCCCGGTGACCTCCGCATCGACTCCGCGGACATACGGTCCGCCGTAATGATCGGGCGCGGGCTTGATCCAGACCTGGTCAATGCGCTCGTAAAGCTGGGACTGGGCGTTATCCAGCAGCTCGGCCTGGCAGCAGGTCAGTCCTTCATCCCAGCGGTCGTTTTCACGGTACAGCCATGTATCGAGCAGCGGACCAATTTCAACCGACCCCAGCATACCGCCGGTAAACAACGCGTAAGGTGTCGGGCAAAGCCCCCCGGGTATCAGGCAGGTCTCGAACGGGCCATCCGCTGGGTTCGAATTGAAGTCGCCCACCATCACGACCGCGTCCGTCGATCCAAAAACGGGCGGGGCCTCCGGCCCGACCGGATCGCAGATACCGGGCGCCGGAATTCTCGCCGGCCCAACCAGTTCCGCCGCCTGGAGGAACTGGATGGTCCGGAAAGCTGCCTCGTTATCCGAGCCGTCAGCGGTGATTTCAAGGTGTGTGTTCACGAAACGATAGTCGCGGCCATTCACCTGGATATCGGCGACGGTGTATCCGCGGAGAATCTTGGTGAAAGTCGGCAGTAACGGGTTGTCGACCGGCACCCCGGCACAGAAATTCTGGCCATAGGCGGATTGGACAGTGACATCGGTTCGCACCAGCGTCGCGTCCCGATCGATGATGGTCACCAGAAGCGTCACATCGCCGAGACCGGGAATAAACGAAGGAACGGGCAACCCGGAGAGATTGATGTTCTCGACCGCGGCAGCCGTCGAGTAGTTGTCGCCGTTTGCGTTGAGTTCCCCGAGCAGGATATCCAGATAGTCATCGTCGACGAGACACAGGCCCGGTACCTCGATAACACATACCTCGATGTCGTAGACCTCCTGCAGGCCGATCGCATGTGGCATTTCGGTCAGCATCTCGGCCGCCAGCGCCACCGCACGTTCTCGGTAATTGGTATCGATGATCTGCTGAATCACCTGTTGTGCGGCTGCGGGGAAGTCCTGGGGCGGCACCTGTAGCGGAAGGAAAATGTCGCCGCCCACATATAGGTTTCGGGTCATCGCCTTAACCTGTCCCGCACGAAATGACCGGTTTCCGTTATCAGCAAGCCCGGTCGAGGCAGTGAAACTGAGACACAACAGCATGATGGCGCAGAGCAGTCGGTTCTTGTTTTTCATGTTGATTCCCCCACCTGAGGCACGATTTCTCGGTGGACAGGAGTATAGCCGCCCGCCTGCTTATTCTCGCGTTGCCGGAATATGTAAAACCCAAGCCAGACGCGCACTTACGGTGGCGCTCTGCCATCGCCAGACAAGCCGTCCCTGGCCGTCTGCGCGGACCAGCACCAGGAAACCGATCAATCCCGGGGACCAGCGCTCCCTGCCGTCAAACTGTCCGGCCAGAAGGCCGGCAGGTCCTCTCTTCGGATCGCGATCAGGGTTCAGACATCACTTTAAAAAACCATAGTACTTAAAAAACTAATAGTGCATGATAGGCTCGGTCACCCCCCGGAGCCCGGCATGCCAGGCCGTAGTTATCAACAGTCCTGTTCTCTGGCCCGTGCGCTCGACACGGTCGGAGAGCGCTGGACGCTGCTTGTCGTCAGGGAATTGCTCATCGGGCCACTCCGTTATGGCGAAATACAGGACCGCCTGCCGGGTATCGGCACCAACCTGCTGGCGGACCGACTCAAACACATGGAAAAACTTGGCCTCGCCGAGAAACTGCCGGGCAACGGCGGTCACCTGTGGGGGCTCACCGCGGCGGGCATGGGGCTTGAGCCTGCCCTGATGGCGCTGATTCGCTGGGGCATGAAAACCCGGCTGCCCTCGCGTCCCGGCGAAATCAGCCGGACGGAATGGGACCTGATTGCGATGAAGGCCCTGTTCGTTCCGGGACAGGCCGATGGCCTGGAGGGCACTTTCCAGCTTGTGCTCAATGCATTTCCGGCCGTCCTCACGATCCGGTCCAGCGGCCTGGAGATCACCCGCGGGTGGGCGGAAACCCCCGGGGCCACCATTCACATGGACTCATCGACAGGCTGGCGGCTGGCCACCGGTTCCCTGGGCCGTCCGGAGGCCGTTGCCACCGGACGCCTGAAAATCAGCGGCAACAGGGGGGCTGCGGAACGGCTGCTGGATTGCTTCAGACTGACCTGAGCCTGACGACTATTTCGGCTCCAGGTGCTCGAACTTCTCTTCCATGGGCCGACTGAACAGGGACACGCCTTCCGGCATGAGCGCCTGTTCCCAGCTGCCATACATCGGGTTGGGAATCATGAACCAGGATTGGCCCCATCGATCGTCCTGCTGGGCGGCCAGCGCACTGCGCTGTTTGTCGTCCACGTTTTTCGGCAGGTGGATGAAATCCGCCAGATCGTCACCCACGATCTGCAGCACGCGATAGCGCTGGGCGATGAAATCTCTTCGGCTGGTCTTGTCCCGGCCCCACTCCGGATCTTCCAGCCGGGTCAGCACGACGTCCACCTCCGTCGCGACCGGACAGCCGACAGCGACAAGATTCCGGCGGGTATCGTCCTCGAGGTCGTGGTGACGGTTGGTCACGTAGAAGACCGTGATGCCCAGGTCCACCGCCGACCGGAGATAATCCACGGCGCCGGGCACCGCCGGCGCGGAGGATTCCCTGACCCAGGCCCGCCAGTTCTCGGTAGTGAATCCTTCTCGCGCCAGGATCATCCTGGCGGAATGACCCGAGTTATCCAGCACGGTGTCATCCACATCCACGATGATGGCCGGGGGCAGCACCCACCCCGCCGGCGCGCCCGGCACGGCGTTCCAGTCCGGGTCAGTCAGCCCGCTCTCCAGCCGATCCGCGGCCAGTCCATACACTTGCCGGGTCAACACGGCGTATTCCGCGCTGGTCTGGACCCAAAGCGTGCTGTGGAGCCGTTCATCCGGTGGCGGGGACAGGACGCAGCCCGCCAATACGGCAGTGGAAAGGAGCAGCGCTCGAATCCGGGTCACCATGAACGCACCGGCTGCTTGATCGTAGCGGGCACTGTATTGGCTCCTGACGGGCGGGTTCTCAGACGCGGGCGTCCGGCAACTGCCCGTTGCCGGAGCGCCGACGATAGTAACGTGTCCAGACAACAATGGCGGGAATTCCCACCGCCGCCGGCAACACCCAGGGAAGCACCGCCGCCCACCCTTGGGGGCTCAATTGGAATAACTGGCGAGCACCGAAGACGGCGAAAGCCGTGTGGAACGCGATACCGGCACCGATCATGCCGCTCAAGTGCTCACAGAGCCAGTCTGACCGGGAAACGGGCGGGTGACTGATATAGCGAAGAATGGAGCGCCCTGTCGCGAATCCCACCGGAGCCAGCGCGAGCAGAATGACAATATTCGGCGGGCGCAGCCAGATGGCGAAACCGACAAGAAAGGCACTGGACAGCATGGCGAGCCGAGCCAGCAGATGATTGGGTCCGGTGTTCATCGCCAACGGGTTGCCCTTGAATTGCATCAGGCCGTACGCGTGGCGAATGCTGATCCAGGTAACGAGTGCCAGGTAACCGAGAAACACCAGGAAGGCATATACGGAGGGCTGATCCAGCGGCGTATAGCCGGCGACCGCCAGGCGGACAACATGAAAGATCACCGCCAGGCCTGCCGAGGCCAGCACGACCTGGGCACAGCGTACAAACAGCCGACCAAAACGCACATGGGTCGGCCCGCCCTTCCGTGACAAAACGGGGATCCAGAACGCAGCCAGCCCGGCAAAGCCGAAGGTGACGTGAGTGTAGCGCAGCAGCGTCCCTATCCAGTCCATCGCCAGTGTTCCCGAGCGGTCTCCGGCATGCGGCCCTTGGTCGCGGTTACTTTACACGAGTCTGATCGATAACCAGCCAGGATAGGCCTGTCCACCGCCGCGCACTCTCCACCCGCCGCAGTGCCCTTGCACTCGCCGGCAGATCAATTTACTTTCCCGGGCCCTGTTCCTCGCGCGCGCCGAATGGCGCCGGCGCGATCGCCATCGGAATACGTGCGATGAAACCCTCGTTTCGGCTGTTGCCGGTTATCTGTGCGCTGTTGATCTCCTTGCTCGAGGTCGCGCACTCAGACATCGGACAGGTGACCACGACGGCCCTGCAGGAAGAAGCCCCGTCAGCATCCCGACGCCTTGTCAGTCAATGCGCGGCGGATCTGGCCGAGGCGGAAAACATTCTAATTGGCCTGGAGCAGCACGCCGGATCGGGCGGCGATGACATTCTCGAGCGTTACAACAAACTGCTCGTCCTGCTTCTGGACGGCGGCCAGCGCGCGGGACTGATGCAGCGAGTACATCCGGATCCGGCGATCAGGGAGGCGGCCGCAGACTGCCAGCGTCAATTCGCTGACCTGGAGACGCGAGCCCGGCTCGCCCGGCCCTTGTATGAAGCGATAGCAGACGTCGACGTGTCCAAAGCGGACCCCAAGACACAACGCTTCGTCGAGCTGACCCTGAGGGATTTCCGCCTGGCCGGCGTGGACAAGGACGACCGGACACGCGCGCGCATACGCGCTCTCGGGGACGAAATCGCGACCCTGGAACAGGCGTACATAAAGAACATCACCGACGACGTCAGAAGCATTACGGTCGATTCTCGCCTGGACCTGTCGGGCATGCCGGAGGACTGGATCGAGACGCGCCGCCCGGCAGAAGACGGCACTGTCAGGGTGACGACGGATTACCCCGACTACATGCCCTTCATGCGTTACGCCGAGCGTGATGATCTTCGCCGGGCGTTGTTCCTGGCATTCAACAACCGGGGTTACCCGGCCAACAGCGAGATCCTCCGAAAGCTCATCGAGAAGCGCCACGAGATCGCCCGTCTGCAGGGCTTCAACAGCTGGGCCGACCGGGCGGGTGCCGACAAGATGGTTGGCAACGCGGCCCGGGCCAGGAAATTCATCGATGCCGCCCTTGCGGCGTCCCGGCCGCGGGCCGAAGCCGATTATGGCCAGCTGTTGCAGCAACGCCGCGTCACCGAACCGGAAGCGCAGCAGGTCTATCCGTGGCAGGCTTCTTACCTGTTGAACAAACAGCGCGAAGAACTATTCAATGTCTCGAGTGAGCAACTGCGTCAGTACCTCGACTACCGGCGAGTCCGCGACGGCATCTTCGACCTGACGACGGATCTGTTCGGCATCCAGATCCGGAAACGTCAGGATGCCGATGTCTGGCACGAAAGCGTGGAGGCCTATGAATTCGTCGAGAACGGCCGAATACTCGGTCGTTTCTACCTGGACATGCACCCCAGGGATGGCAAGTACAAGCACGCCTCCCATGTCTACTATCGTGTCGGCCTCAAAGATCGCCTCATTCCGGAGTCTGTGCTGGTGTGTAACTTCCCGGGCGGCCAGGGCGAGACATCGAAGATGGAACATCGCCAGGTCGAAACCTTCCTCCATGAATTCGGGCATCTCGTCCACTACCACCTGAGGTATCAGCAACCGTGGGTAGGCATCAGTCAACCGGAGCGCGACTTCATCGAGGCGCCTTCAAAGATGCTCGAGGAATGGATCTACGATGCCGACACCCTGAGACGTTTCGCCATCAGCGATGACGGGGAGCCTATTCCCGCCGACCTGGTGGAAAGGACCCGGGCGGCGAGAGGGTTAGGAGAAGGTCTCCGCGTCTGGACGCAGCTGACCCTGGCCGATCTGTCCCTCAGCCTCCATGACCGGCCACCGGAAAGTTTCGAGCTGGACACCCTGTACGACGAAATCGGTCATCGCAACGCCATCATTCCCCACGTTGCAGAGAGCCGTAAGTACGCCAGCTTTGGCCACCTGGGTCAGGAAGCCTACTCGGCTTCTTATTACACTTACGTCTGGTCACAGGCCATCGCCACCGACATGCTGGCCCGTTTCGAGTCCGCTGGATTGCGGGACCGGGATACGGCCATGGCGTACCGGCGGATCGTGCTGGAAGCGGGAGGATCCCGCCCCGCCGCTGAATTCATCGCCGACTTCCTTGGCCGGCCCTTCAGCCTGGAGGCGTTCGAGCGGCGTCTCAGTCTTTCCCCCACCGACGAACAGTAAGGACGGGAACATGTCCATGAACAATCCAGCCAGCAATCTCGGCCTCGTGGCACTGTTGGTCCTCGCCGTCATTGGCTGCGGCCGCGATGACAACCCCGCCAGGGCCGGGACCGCAGCCGGGAACGCCGCGCAGGCCGAGGCGGAAAACAAGGAAGACGCAAAGGGCGAAGGGATAAGCGAGATCGCGCGGGATTATGCCCAGCGCTGCGAGAACGCGAAGGAATCGATGACGACGATGCTGGGCGCTTTAGAGGTCTCCGGCGACGCGCCCGGTGTCGACAGCGTGTTCGAACCATTCAACGAACTCACCCGTCAGATCGACAACAACATGTACGAGGCGCAACTGTTGTTTTATGTGCACCCGGACGACGATGTGCGACGGATCGCCGGCGAGTGCGATCAGGAGTTCCAGGGGATCAATACGGCGCTGTTCCTTTCGCGTCCCATTTACGAGGCCTTCGCGGCGGTGGATTTGACCGGGGAAGATGCCGAAACACGTTACTTCGCCGAGAAGCAACTGCTGCAATTCCGACTGAACGGAGTCGGAGAGGACGATGATACACGGCAGAGAATCAAGGACCTGAGAAGTGAAATCATCGGTCTGGAGCAGACGTTCGCGTCCAATATCGCGACCGACGTGGGATCCATCATGGTGGATTCTGTGGCCCAATTGGCCGGACTCCCAGAGGACTGGATAGACAGTCATCCGCCGGACGAGGACGGAAAAATACGGGTGACCACCCAGTACCCGGACTACATGCCTTTCATGCGGTATGCGGAGGACGAGAGCCTGCGCCGGGCCCTGTATATGGAGTACAACAATCGCGCGTATCCGGCCAACGAAGATGTACTGTCGCGGCTGATTGAGAAGCGCGACGCGGTGGCACAGCTGGCGGGCTTTGACACCTGGGCGGACGCCATGAACGTGACCAAGATGTCAGGCAGCGCCGCCGCCGTTCGCCGGTTCATCGACAAGACCAGCGAAGCGGCCCGAGATCGTGCTCGGGCAGATTACGGGACGTACCTGGCGCGGCTCCGGCAGGACACGCCCGATGCAGAGGCGGTGATGCCTTGGCAGGGATCGTACATCGGCAATGTCCTGCGAAAGGAACGATTCGCCATGGACGCCACCGAAATACGGCCGTATTTCGAGTACCACAAGGTCCGGGACGGCATTTTCGAGTTGACCCGGGACCTTTTCGGATACTCCATTCGCCCGGTGGAAGCGGAGGTCTGGCACGAGAGCGTCCAGGCCTACCAGATGTGGGAGGGCAACAGGCTGCTGGGATCTTTCTTCCTGGACATGCATCCCCGTGAAGACAAGTTCAACCATGCGGGCATGTTCCAGATCGAAGTGGGCCAGAAGGACAAGCATCTGCCCTCCGCGGCGCTGGTCACCAATTTCCCCGGGGCATCCGGCAAGGGCTACATGGAGCTGCGCCAAGTCGAGACCTTTCTGCACGAATTCGGTCACCTGGTTCACTGGCTCGCCATGGGCCACCAGCGCTGGGTGAGAAACACGGATCCGGAGTGGGATTTCATCGAAGCCCCGTCGCAGATGCTGGAAAACTGGCTGTACGACCCGGACACGGTCCAGCGCTTTGCCAGCAACGATGTCGGCGAGCCTATCCCGGCCGAGATGATCCTGAAGATCAAGCAAGCGGAGGACTTCGGACGGGGCCTGTTTGTCCTCGACCAGATCGGGCTGGCCGATCTGTCCCTGAGCCTGCACGACCGGGACCCGGCGTCCTTCGGTATCGAGGCACTGGTCGATGCCGTCGAAGACAAGTATCGCCTCTTCGGGGAAGTCGATGGCGTGCACGATTTCGCCGCCTTCGGCCATCTGGCCAACGCGCCCTATGCCGCGTCTTATTACCTCTACATGTGGTCGTTGGTGATCGCCGACGATATGTTCAGCCGCTTCCAGTCCGAGGGCCTGCGCAACCGCGCCACCGCCTTCGACTATCGCGACGAGGTGCTGGCCAAGGGAGGATCGCGCCCGGCGGCCGAGTCCGTTGCGGCCTTCCTGGGCAGGTCGTTCAACTTCGATGCCTTTCAGCGACGGCTGGGTGAAGGGCCATGACCGCCGGCTCACCGACAGCGATCCGACACAAGCAATCCGGGGCCCCGGACGAGGACCGTCGGATCCCCGTAGTCCCGGGCGCGCGCTTGCCGGGCCTGCCCTGTTTCGCGGAATGGAACGACCGGACCCAGGCTTTCCCGACCAAGACGTGATGAGCACACTCTCATGAGGCCGGTTCTTGTCATCGGCAACCGGAATTATTCCTCCTGGTCGCTGAGGCCATGGATCTTCCTCAGGCATTACGGGGTGGACTTCGATGAAATCCGATTGCCCCTGGAGACCGCGACCTTCGGCGAGCGGATCGCCGAGTTTTCGCCCTCACGGCGCGTCCCCGTCCTGATTCACGGGGAACGGCGTATCTGGGAGTCCCTGGCCATCTGCGAATACGCCGGAGACACCTTCCCTGGAGTTCGTGCCTGGCCCAGTGACCCGGCCGCCCGGGCCGAGGCCCGGTCGGTGGCCTGTGAGATGCACGCCGGATTCGGGGCGCTGCGACGGGAGATGCCGATGAACTGTCGGGCAAGAAATCGGAAAGTCACGCCCAGCGATGCGGCCCGGCTGGATATCAGGCGAGTCATCGACATCTGGCAGGGCGCCCGAGCTCGATTCGGTCGCCAGGGTCCCTGGCTGTTCGGTGAATTCGGCATCGCCGACGCCATGTATGCGCCCGTGGCGGTCCGTTTTCTTACCTACGGCGTGGCGCCGAGGGATCGGGCCGGCGAATGGATGCACGCCGTGATCGACCATCCGGCCATGGCCGAGTGGGCAGCGGCCGCCCGTGAGGAACCGGAAGTGATCGAGGACGAGGAGGTGGGTTAGGCGCCCGTTTCAGCCTCGCCCCTTGCCGCCGCCCTGTTGCCCACCCTTGCCAGGTTGCTCGTCGCCGGCGTCGTAACTCTTCTGCCAGGGTTTTTTGCCGGGCTGTTTATCATCCCCCTCCTTGTATTCTTCCATGATCTCCTTGCGTTCGTCGCGGCGCTCGCGCATCTGCTCACTCACTTCTTCACCGGCGCCCTGGGCCGCGGCGGCATCGGGCCGGCCTTCCCGGGCCTGTTCCCTGACCTCCTGTTCCATCTCGTTGCGCTCACGCTCCGCCTCCCGGTACTGGTGGTCCGTCTCTGGTCCCGCCTGGGTCCTCTCCCGGGATTCCTGCCGGATTCTTTGCTCCTCCTCTCGCGCAGCGCGCTCCTCCTCTCGGATTAACCGGGTCGCGTCGTCGTCCGGCTCGTCTGCAGCCGCCAGGACCACCGTCGGCGATCCCTCCGGAGGCCCTGCAATCGCCATCGCCATGACGCCCAGGCAAAGCGCCGCCATCAGCGGCAGTTCCACGATTTTTAAGCCCATCCCGCATCCTCCTGAAAACTCGGCCCCATGATTATTCAAGATTGGAGCAGCGGTTGCTGCCATAGGTCATTTCACCTACGGCGCGACGTTCCCCGCGTGTCCTGAGGGGCGCGGTACACTGTTGCATGGCTGGGTTCCCCAAGCCAAAACCGGCGACATGGTGACCACATGGCGGGACAGAAACAGGGCGAGACCGCTCAGGGGATGATCCAGGTGGCGATTACCGGGCACGGCGGACCGTCGCGGCTTCAAGCCAGGACGGTGCCGATTCCCGAGCCCGTGCTGGGCCAGGTGAGGGTGGCGGTCCGCGCCGCCGGCGTGAATTTCGCCGACATTCTGGTGCGGCAGGGCGTCTACCCGGGCGCGCCCAAGCCACCCTGCGTGGTTGGACACGAGATCGCTGGCGTCGTGGACGGCGTCGGCGAGGGCGTCGACCCGGTCTGGATCGGCCGTGAGGTCCTGGCCCTGACGGATTATGGGGGCTACGCGGAGTACCACGTCCTGGACGCCCACCGCGCGCTGCCGAAACCCGAAGGGCTCAGCTTCGAGGCCGCCGCCGCACTCCCGCTGAACTATGTCACGGCCTGGGTGCTGCTGGTGGTCATGGGGTCTCTCAGGGATGATCAGATCGTCCTCGTACAGAATGCCGGCGGCGGTGTCGGGCTCGCTGCCGTCGATGTCGCCCGCCATATCGGTGCCCGCACCCTCGGGACCGCGAGTTCTCGGAAACACGCCTTCCTTTTGGATCGTGGCCTCGAGCGTGCTTTCGATTATGGCGAGCCCGGCTGGCGTGAGCGCGTCATGGAAGTGACCGGCGGGCGCGGCGTGGACCTGGTGATCGATCCACTGGGCCCGAAGAGCTGGAAGGCCAGCCTCGGGTTACTCGCGCCGACCGGCCGGCTGGGCATGTTCGGAATATCCGATCTGGCCGCTGCCGGGCTGCGCGCAAGACTGCACCTCGCCGCGGCCATGGTGCGCGCCCCCCGATACTCGGCTACCCGCCTGGTGACGGGCAACCGTGGCGTTTTCGGCTGCAACATCCATCAGATGTACGCGCAGCGCGGCAAACTGAACGCCTGGCTGGGACAGATACTCCGAGGTGTTGCCGACGGTTGGGTTCGGCCACACGTGGACCGGTGTTTCGACCTGGCGAATGCCGGCCAGGCCCACGAATACATCGAGGCCCGGCGCAACATCGGCAAGGTGATCCTCAGGCCCGGGATGAACCCCCGGTAGCCACCGGTCGATCGGAATCCCTGATCCACTCGCTCCATGATCCGGCGTACAGTCGTCCCCCCGCCATGCCAGCGACCTCCATGGCCAGCAGATTCAGACAGGCAGTGACGCCCGACCCGCACATGCAGGCCACTCGCTCCGGCGGTCGCCCGGCCAGCAGCCGTGCCCAGCGATGACTCAGTTCTTCGCCCGGTAACAGCCGCCCATCGGGGCCCAGATTGTCCGCGAATGGAAAATTGATCGCGCCGGGCACGCGCCCGGCCACCGTATCGATCGGCTCCTGCTCTCCGCGAAAGCGCTCCGACTCCCGTGCATCGACCAGCAACAGCTCGCCGGAGGACAGTCCCGCGATCACGTCGACGACGGTGATGAGCATGTCCCGCCGGGGCTCTGCCGTGAAAACGGCCGGAGCCGGTGACACCGTCTCGCTCGACACCCCATGACCGGCTGCGATCCAGGCGGAATATCCGCCGTCCAGAATTGCGACCCGTTCGTGGCCCAGCCAACGCAGCATCCACCAGAGCCTTGCCGCGATAGCGCCCCCGGCGTCATCGTAGATCACTACATGGTGGGCATCTCCGATGCCGGCCCGGCCGAGTCGGTCGGCGAAGCGCTGCGGATCTGGCAGCGGGTGGCGGCCGCTGGACGGGTTGATCTCTCCGGACAGGTCCTGGTCAAGATGCAGATAGACCGCGCCGGGCAGGTGCGCCAGATCATAGGCCCGGCGCCCGGCCCGCGTGTCGGCCAGACTGAAGCGTGTATCCACGATCCGGAGGTCCGGTTCGTGGCATCGCGCAGCCAGCCAATCCGCTGAGACGAGGGTCTGCCCCGTTGTCATGCCGATGCTCCGATCTGAGTGTGACCGTACATACGGATGATAGGTCCGGCCGGATGCCGGCCGCCATAAAGGCGTGCCTCTGGCGATGCCGCCCATCCCACGCCGGCGCAGAACGACGATATGGGCCTGATCGTCGTCCTCGCTCTGGCCACGCGTCGCCTCACCCGTTGACCGGGACACGTTCAGGGGCAAAATAAGGAATATGCCTGACAGGATCCAGTATGCCGCCCGAAAAGGCTTCCGATGCGGCCGGGGACGCCCCGCCGGCATGACGATATTGCTTCTCGGCGCCGTGCTGGGGGCTTTTCCGCTGGCTGTGACCGGTTCTGGCATTTCCGGCGCGATGGGTCGTCCGGCGCTCATGGCGAGGATCTACACCTCCGAGGTTCCCTCTTCGACGGCGGACGACGGGCTCTTCGTCAGGATGGCCGTCATCATTCCGCCGCGGGCGGAAGTCGCCAATGTGGAAGCCTTCATGGATGTGGAGGATTTCGGGCGATCCATGGATCGCTGGCGGCCATGCAACCTGGATACGGGAGAATGCGAGGTAGAAGGCGGCCGTGTTCAGGGGCTGCGGCGACTTGAATATCCGGACCGGGGCGAGGTGCTGCTGGACTTCTGGAACGAGCACCCCGTCGAGCCGCGTTTCGCCAAGCTGCGAGTCACATTCCGCCCCCAGGGGAACTTGAGAAAAACCTACGTTCCCAGGGAATGCTGGCTGCGTACGGAGTGCGGCTACGCCGGCTGGATGGATCTCTCGATCGTCGACGACAGCGATTTGTCCGGACGGGATCAGTGAACCGTCGGCGGACGTCCCCCAATCGGACGGGACGGGGCGCCGGATCCAATCCGGCGGGCCGTTTTGAATCCGTCGCCGTTGTCGCGGTAGACGATGGCTGGCCCGGGGACCCGGGCGACAGAGAAGCACGTCTTGAAACCGAGCTGATTCGAGACGACAGCCGGACGATCATCTCCCGTAACAATTCGCCCGATGTGCCGTTCGAGCAGTCCGTGAATCCCTACCGCGGGTGCGAGCACGGCTGCGTCTACTGCTATGCCCGACCGTCGCACGCCTGGCTCGGTCTTTCCCCCGGCCTGGATTTCGAGTCCCGCATTCTCTACAAACCCGATGCCGCCAAACTGCTGGAGAAGGCTCTTCGGGCGAGGTCCTATCGGTGCCGGACCCTGGTGCTGGGCGCCAATACCGATCCCTATCAGCCCGTAGAGCGGCGTCTAGGCATCACCCGCGCCCTGCTCGAGGTACTGGCGGAATGCCATCATCCGGTGAGCATCGTCACCAAGGGCGCCCTGATCGAAAGAGACCTGGACATTCTGTCGGCGATGGCCACGCAGGACCTGGTCTCGGTCATGGTTAGCGTCACTACGCTGGACGACTCCCTGAAACGCATCATGGAACCCCGCGCCGCCTCGCCGGCGAGGCGGCTGGCGACCTTGCAGTCACTCGCGTCGGCCGGAATCCCGGCAGGGGTACTGGTGGCCCCGGTCATTCCCGCGATCAATGACCATGAAGTGGAAGCGATACTGGAAGCCGCCGCGAGCGCGGGTGCCACGTGCGCCGCCCATATCCTCCTGCGACTGCCGCACGAGGTCTCGGATCTGTTCGTCGAATGGCTGGCCGAGCACTTCCCGGACCGGTCGGGCAAGACAATGAATCTGCTGCGCGACGCCCGCGGCGGCCGCGACAATGACCCGCGCTTCGGCAGCCGGATGACCGGTCAGGGTCCCTGGGCAGATCTGTTGGCCCGGCGGTTCAGCCGGGCCTGCGCTCGGCTGGGGCTCAGTGTCGGGGAAGCACGGAATCTGGATACGACAGCGTTCCGCCCTCCGTCGGACGCCGGCGGACAGATATCCCTGATCTGAATCCCGCCCCTCGAGACGCCCGACGCGTCAGCATGGGTTCGGTCACCGTGCTATCCGCCGGCGGCAACCGACCGGGACGGTACATATTCTTCGATCACCGCCCGCTCCAGAAGATCCGCCGGCAGCAGACCCTGGTCGATAATGAAATCATGGTAGGACTGGCGGTCGAACCGGTCGCCCAGGGCCAATTCGGTCCTGGCGCGGATCTGGAGCAGTCGTCGGTAGCCGTAGTAATAGGCAGACGCCTGGCCGGGGGCCTCGAAGGTATACCGATTGAGTTCCCGGTCCGCAAAGTCGGGCGTTATGACCACGTCCTCTGCGAGGACCCGGCGGGCCTCTTCCGGTGAGAGCCGGCCCGTATTGAGCATCGGATCGAGGAAACTCCGGGCAGCCCTGAGCAGCCGCATCTGCAACCCCATCAGCTGCCCCTCTAGCGGCAGGTAGGGCTTTACTTCGGCTTCGGCATACAGGGCCCAGCCCTCCACGTTGGTGCTGTTGAACGCGTAAAGAGCTCTCGCCAACGAGGTGCCGTTGTCCAGCATCGCCGAGAACTGCAGTTCGTGTCCCGGCCTGAGCTCGTGGGCTGCCAGCGTCCACGCCATGGCTTCGAAGGTGTCGTCACTCACCGAATCCTGGCGGTCGCGCCCATCCGACACCGGAATCAGGAATTCCACCATCTCGCCCTCGTTGTTCACCAGGCGAGGGGGCTTTAGATGAGGCACCGGTATGGCGGCGGCCTCGGCATCGCTGGCGATTCGGATGATGGCCGAACGCTGGGGCAGGCTGACGATGCCCTCGCGAACGATGATCTTTTCGAGGGCATCGTTGATCGCCCGATAGCGCTCTACGATTTCCTCGCCACGGAACTGTTCTTTTTTGAGTTCGGCGATGACGTCCCGGTAATCGGTCAGGTCCCAGCCCCGGGACGTGGCGACCTGCGGCGCCAGCGCCTCCATCTGGCCACGGATCTCCATGTAGCCCGCCAATCCGTCCGCGATCAAGGCATCCGGGGTCGCGTCCACGCCAAATTCTTCCAACGCCACTTCATACAGCGCGCCGGGCTGCCGAAAATCATCCCGGGCCCGGGGCAGCACGACCTCCCGAACCCACCGGTCGTAGTCCCGGATCTGTCCCTTCAGGATTTCGAGATCCTCCGCGTATCCCTCCAGCCCACTCGCCTGGAACATCTGCTCCAGCCCCGCCGCGAATCGGGGCGAGTTCTGGAGATTCATCTCTACTTCGCCTCGGTAAGGCCCGACCAGTTCAGCGTCGTCGAGGCGTTCCAGCGTTCTATCGCGGGCCAGATCCGTCAGCGGCCGGTACCCGTCTTCCCGCCCGGCATAGCGACGCAGCCGCACCAGCGCGGCGGGCCGGCGTTCGGCCTTTGTCTGCGGGTCGAGAAGGCCACTCAACCCGTAGAAAAAAATCTCCGGCACGTTGTAGTAGGGCAGCAGCAGTTCGTCCCGTGCCCTCATGCCTTTCAGGGTCCGGGCCCGATTGGCGAGCAGAATCTCCAGATCCTGGGCCACCCGGGCGTCCGTCGTCTCGTCGATGCGCGACCGCAGTTCCGCGATCTGTTCCTCGAACACGGCCACGGCCCGGTCGACCAGGCTCTCGTCCAGAACCATGATCTCCTCGTCGACGTCATCGACACCCATTGCAGCCTGGAATTCCGGGAACACCCGGGCGGAGCTTTCGGCCACGTACCGGGCATGGGCGTTGCTCTCGTCGATCCATTTGCGGTCCTCTGCTGCCAGGGAAGACACGGTCAGGAGGGTCAACATCAGTATCGGTACGGTTCGAACCGGGCGAGTCCTTGTCATCAGTGGGCCTCCGGAAGCTGAATACCTGCAGGGAGTCGCATCATACTCAAAAAAACGCCCGACCCGCTTCCGGGTCGGACGCCCCAAGGGAGGAGTGACTCGATGCGTTCCAATCCGGAGGATTGTCACGCGCTCCATGTATTGGATGCACCGCCGCGTCGATCGGTTGCAGCTGGCGGCGCAAACCGGGCGCCCCCGACGGGCCCCACAAAGTCAATCCATGCCCGACTGGCAGGAAACCGCCGGTGGCGGGTCATTCGGGCCCGGCAGGCGGGAGGACGTCAGAACAAGCACAAGAAAAGCCGCTGTGATCACCGCCCGCGCCCAGTCGGCGAAAATCTCCTGCCTGCCATCCCGTTCCACCTCCATGGTCGTTCATGAGCGCGTGGACAAGCGCTGCACGTCGACCGGATAATCGAGGGCTGTACTCATCAGTGACCCCGGAAAAAGGGGATGATTCCGTGGAAATCGTCACCAAACCGCTGTTTCCCAGCCTGGTCTGGACCACCCTGTTCGATGATCGGGAAGGATTCAACGCCCGGCTATTGGAACTGGCCTACGATCTGAGGCAACGTGACCCGAAGGGGGTTGCCAATACCAACATGGAAGGCTGGCAGAGCCGAAATATCCTGCAGACGCTGGATCAGTTTGGCGAGATGAATTACCGCATTGTCACCATCTGCCGCCGAATCGCCGAGTCGCAGAATTTTCTCCCCAACCTGCTTTACCGGCATCAGGCATGGGTCAACATCAGCCCGCCGGGCGCCTCCAACAAGATCCACATCCACCCGAACTGCCATCTCAGCGGCGTTTATTACGTGAGCCTGTCGGCGCCGGAGTGCGGCAGTATCTTCTTCAGGGACCCGCGGACGGCCGGCACCATGTTGAGGCCCCCCATCGGTCAGGAAACGCACTTCACGGCCACCGAGGTTCGGATGCGTCCGGAGGAAGGTCGCATGTACGTGTTCCCCGCATGGCTGGAACACGGTGTCGAAGTGAACAGGAGCGATCGCGACCGGGTCAGCATCAGCTTCAACGTGTTCGTTTCGGAGCCGCCGCCCCCGAACGGCTAGGATATTGCCGGCAGCCGATCTCAGCGCTCCAGCATCTGCCTCGTCACCAGTACGACGCCCCGCCTGGTGACAAAAAACCGACGCGCATCCTCTTCGTGATTCTCACCGATGACGGAGCCCGGCGGGATCCTGCAATTGTCGTCCACCACCACCCTGCGCAGGCGGCAGCCCGGGCCGACGAGGCTGTTCGGGAGCACCACCGCGCCTTCCAGATAGGCGCCCTCCTCGATGACGACGTTGGAGAATAACAGCGAGTCGCGAATCACGCCGCCGTTCACGCGGCACCCGCCCGAGACCATGGAACCGATGGCCAGTCCGCTCTTGCCGGCGGCGTCGGAAACGAACTTGGCAGGTGGACACTGCTCCTGGTAGGTCCATATGGGCCAGCTGGAGTCATACAGGTTGAGTTCCGGGTGCGGGCTGGTCAATTCCATGTTCGCTTCGTAGAAGGCATCCACGTTGCCCACGTCCCGCCAGTACTGCTGCACTCCCGTTTCAGCATCCTGGAAGACGTAGGCCATCACCATATCCCGGCGGATGGCCCGGGGAATGATGTTGATACCGAAATCGTGAGCTGACTCCGGATTGGCGGCATCCGCCTCCAGCACCGCGCGCAGGTAATCATAGTTGAAGACATAGATACCCATGGACGCCAGCACGACGCCTTCCCGGCCCGGTATCGGCTCTGGTTTTTCCGGCTTCTCGGCGAAACGCCTGATGCGATTGTGCTCGTCGACGGCCATGACCCCGAACTCCCTGGCTCTGTCGACGGGCACTTCCACGGTGCCGACGGTGACGTCCGCGCCGGCATCGGCGTGCCTGGCGAGCATCAGGCCGTAATCCATCTTGTAGACGTGATCGCCGGCCAGCACCAGGACGTATCGGGGCGCGTGCCGCTCCAGGTAAGCCAGATTCTGGTAGACGGCGTCCGCGGTACCCTTGTACCAGGAAGCGTCGATCTGCTGCTGCGCGGGTAGGATTTCCACGTGTTCGCCGAACTCGCCGCGGAAGTGTCCCCAGGCACGCTGCAGGTGGATGATCAGATCATGGGCCTTGTACTGGGTCATCACTGCAATGCGGCGCACGCCGGAATTGACGCAGTTGGACAAGGGAAAATCGATAATCCGGTACTTGCCTCCGAAGGGCGTCGCGGGCTTGGCCCGGTCGATGGTGAGTTGCTTGAGACGGGATCCGCGACCGCCTGCCAGAATGACGCCGAGGGTGTCCCGGGTAAGGCTGCTGACGTAGCGGCGCGGAGTCTTGTTCGGCATCCTGCGTTCTCCGGTAGGGTCCGTTCGGTCGGCCGGGAGCATACCTTCGGACAGGCTCTCTAGACTATAGGACAGCAACTGTGTTGGAGTAACCGCAGTAGGGCGTCGGACCGACATGGATCGCGCCACGTGGCGAAACTCGGCCCGGCGCACCGGTGCATTTCGGAGGAGCCATCCCGATGCCCGTCAATCTTAACGTCCTTCTGGCCTCGGCCGAAGTGTTCCCCCTGGCCAAGACCGGCGGCCTGGCCGACGTCTGCGCCTCGTTGCCGTCGGCTCTGCGCGCGTTCGGCGCCGAAGCCCGTATCCTCATGCCCGCCTACCGCGGCGTCGCGTCCATGGTGTCCGCCAGACCAGTGGGCCGATCGTTCAGGCCGCTCATTGGCGCAGATTCGGTCCGACTGTTGAAGGGATTCCTGCCCGGCAGCCGGGTGCCTGTCTACCTGGTCCACTGCCCGGAACTGTACGACCGGCCGGGCGGTCCCTACGCTGATCAGTACGGAAATGATCATCCTGACAACGCCATCCGATTCGGCGTGTTGTCGAAGGTGGCTGCCATGTTTGGCACCCGGCAGGCGCTGGACGGTTGGCGGGCGGACGTGATTCATGGTCACGACTGGCATTGCGGCCTGGCATCGGCCTATCTGAAATTCGGCGACAACTCGACTGCCGCCAGCGTATTCACGATTCACAACCTGGCTTTTCAGGGAAACTTCGATCGCAAGGTGCGCAAGAGCCTCGGCATCGACTCCCTCGCGTTCCACATGGACGGGCTCGAGTTCTACGGTCACCTCAGTTTCATGAAGGCAGGTATTTTCTATGCCGACGCCGTGACCACGGTCAGTCCGACATACGCCAGGCAGATTCAGGACAGTCCCCTCGGCTGCGGGATGGACGGTGTGCTGCGCTATCGGATGGATCGCCTGACCGGAATCCTTAACGGGATCGATACGCAGGAGTGGAACCCGGCCGCCGACTCTCGCCTGCCGGCCCGGTATACCCGAGATGATCCGGCGGCCAAGGTCGGCTGCCGGAAAGCCCTGCTGGCGGACCAGGGCCTGGATTCGGATCGCGATGGCCTCGTGGTGGGGATGCTGGGACGGATGACGGCGCAGAAAGGCTGGCATCTCATGCTCGAGGCTGCGCCGACGCTCCTGGACGCGGGAATGGCGATTGTCTTCATGGGCAGCGGCAACAGCCAGTACGAGGAGGCCATCCGCCGCCTGAAGGCGCGTTATCCAGATCGCATCGCTCACCGCGAGGGTTTCAACGAGGACTTCGCTCATCTGCTGGTCGCGGGGGCCGACGCACTGGCCATCCCCTCTGTTTTCGAGCCCTGTGGACTTGTCCAGATGTACGCCCAGCGTTACGGGACGGTGCCGGTGGCTCACCGGACCGGGGGGCTGGCGGACACAGTGACCGACCTGGACGACCCTCGCGGGCGCACCCCGACCGGGTTTCTCTTCGATACGCCCACGCCCCTCGCCCTGATTCGGGCCATGAAGCGCGCGCAGCACGTCCACGGGACGCGTCCGGCGGACTGGCAGCGATTACAGTCAAACGGTATGCAGCAGGATTTCAGTTGGCGTTCCTCGGCGCGGCAGTATGCGGAGGTCTATCAGGCGGCATTGGACAACCGGAGAGAACGGATTTAGGCCTCGCACCGCCGGCTGCCCTGAATTGGCATTGCGGAGAGGCCCTTTAAGGTCTAGATTTGGTCTGATACCGAGTAGCTGTTGATGCCCCTCCCCCAGCCAATCAGACCGGAGCCCAGTTCCGTCGCCACCGTGGTGCGCGAATTGACCTCCGCGTATCGGGCGCTTCAGTCCTGCGAGGCCCATCATCTTCGCCGCCACGATCTCACGCCTGCACAGGCCGATGTGATTTGTGCCTTGGGTTCATATCACGCAATGAGCTGCCGGGAACTGGCGGAATCTGCCCTGGTGTCGCGGGGTTCGCTCTCCGGTATTCTGGAGCGCCTAGAGCGACGCGGGCTGATCCGACGGGCCCCGTCGCGCAAGGACCGCCGCATGATGCTGATCGAACTGACCGATTCCGGAGCGAATATCCTGGCCGAGATCGAACCTGACCGGACCTTGGCACTGGCCCGTCGTCTGGATCGGCTGGATACCCGACGGCAGACCACCATTGTGGACGCTCTAAAGGAACTGCGGCACGTCTTCCGTTGAGTCCGGCCCCCGGCGGCGTCGGTTCAGAGAAAGTGCGGACCGGTCACGGGGCTCCGGGAACACGGAGATGATAAAGCCTGTGTCGCACCGCCGGCATTGACGGCGAGCGAACTGCCCACCTCCAAAGAACCCCTTTTGTCCGGGGCCGCCGGTGACCGATCCGCGGCAATCGGCCGCGATGCCTGGCCCAGGTTCGCCGTGTAGATAAGCGGACACTGTGCCTGGCGGGCGGTAAAGCATAGCCGGTTTGCTGCCCGACTTGCCAGCTCAAACCCGGACTCTTGATAAAAACTATTAGAAACAGAGACTTAACAGGCTTTTCAAAGGCTTGGGCCCATGGAGCCAAGGATGTTGCATTGCAAAAACACGATGGTGATTCCTCGATTGACATGGGCTGCGGCGACACTATGCTCCGATGTCTCCGGCCCGACGCAGCAGATCAACTCGGCGGAGCGGCCACGACCGAAGCCGTTTTTGATGTCTCCCTGCAGCGCACTCGGACAACACGCATGACCCGCCGACACCGGCTATTGCTCTCCTTCATCGCGGTGGTGATCTGCACGCCGTCCTCCGTGACGTTGGCCGACGGCATACCCCCCCATCTGCCCGTCTCGGACCTTGGATTGAGGACGGTGGACGGCCGCGTCCATCACTTTCGGGTCAGCCTGGCGACCCGCCCGGCCGACCGTCAAAGGGGGCTGATGTTTGTGACGGAACTGGCGGACGATCAGGGAATGCTGTTCGACAACGGCCGACCGGCGATTCCCAGCATGTGGATGAAGAACACACCACTGTCCCTGGACATGCTTTTCATACGGGCGGATGGCTCGATCAGCAGCATCGCCCGTGAAACCGTGCCTTACTCCCGAGCCCTCATCCTGTCCGCAGAGCCCGTCAGGGCGGTCCTCGAACTCAAGGGCGGCACATGTGAAAGGCTCGGGATCGAGCCCGGGGACACGGTCCTTCATCCGCTGTTCGGAGACAAAGACAGCCCGCCTTCGGCAGGCCGCTAGTCAGACGGGCAGCAGCCAGGGCCAGTGCATCCTGGCCGTCATCACTATCCACGCAAACACAGCGATGGCCGCGACAAAGGCCAGCCCGCGCACGGCTTTCGTTCGGCCTCGCTTCAGCGCAATTGTCCCCAGCACGATGTAGAGCACCAGGCCGAGTAGCTTGGCCGTCAGCCACCCGTTGACGAAAGGATACTGGCGTATCACCAGCATGAGACCGAGTGCGCTGGCCAGGAGGATCGTGTCCACCACATGCGGAACGATCCGCGCGAACTTCGACTGCAGGCGGGGTGAATCCGCGAACATCCAGACGCCGCGCAACAGGAACAAAGCGATGCTGACGCCCGCCGACGTCATGTGCAGATGCTTGAGTGCCAGGTACAGCATGGGCTCGCTCGACTCGCTTAGATCACTTTGGAGAAACGGCCGGGCTGCCGCTCGGCGGGCAGATAGGCGTCGAAGGTCATGGCAATCGGACGCAGCAGGAACCGGCCCTTTGCGGTCACCCGGATGGCGCGCCCCTCGAGCCTGACCAGCCCGTCTGCCTGGAGGCGCTCGAGGCCCCGCAACTCGTCGGCGAAGTGGCTCTCGAAGTCGATGCCGAACCGGTCACCGATAGCGTCCATATCGACCACGTCCTGGCACATCAGACCCTGTATGACCGCTCGGCGAAGGACGTCTTCCGGATCGAGCTCCACGCCCCGGTAGATCGGCAGCCGACCCTCGTCCAGCGCGGCGTAGTAATCCTTGCGCAGTTTCAGGTTCTGGCTGTAGCAGGTGTCCAGCCGGCCGATGGAACTGACGCCCAGCGCCACGAGGTCGCAATCTGCATAGGTTGAATATCCCTGAAAATTCCTTTGCAGCGTCCCCTGATTGCGTGCCCGAACGAGTTCGTCCTCTGGGAGCGCGAAATGATCCATGCCGATGTATTCGTAACCCCGCTCGGTCAGGAATTCCACGATACGCCTCAGCAAATCGAGCTTTGTCTGGGCCGACGGCAGATCCTCCTCGCGGATCAGACGCTGGGCCTTGAACATGCGCGGCAGGTGGGCGTAATTGTAGGTCGCGATCCGATCCGGCCTGGCCTCCACGATGAGATCCAGGGTCTTCTGGAAACTCTCCAGAGACTGGTGGGGCAGCCCGTAGATCAGGTCTACCGACACGGAGATAAACCCGACCGCCCTCGCCTGGGTGATGAGCCCCAGCGTGTGCTCGACCTCCTGCACCCGGTTGACGGCCCTTTGCACCCTGGGATCGAAATCCTGAATCCCCATACTCAGGCGGTTGAATCCCATTTCCGCCAGCAGCGGCAGCGTCTCCGGCCCCGTCGTCCGGGGATCGATCTCCAGCGAGTACTCCCTTTCCCCATCCCGGATCAGTCTGAAACGCTCGGCCAGGCCGGACATCAGCGCCGACATCTCTTCGTCGCTCAGATACGTCGGCGTTCCACCGCCCAGGTGCAGCTGGGTGACCGGTCGGTCCCGATCGTATAACTCGGCATGCAGCCCGGCCTCACGGAAAACGTAGTCGAGATACTGGGCGGCGACCCCGGGCGTCCGGGTGACGATCTTGTGGCAGCCGCAGTAGTAGCACAGGGAGTGGCAGAACGGGATGTGGACGTACAGGGACAGGTCACGGTGACCGGTCTTTGCATTGCTGAGCCGCGCCAGACGGGCATAGTCATCCGCCCCGAATCCCTCGTGAAATTGCACGGCGGTCGGATACGACGTATATCGCGGGCCGGGCCCGTCGTAACGCTGTACCAGTTCTGTGTCGAAAACCACGCGTTCCATAGATCTTTCACCCGTTGCCAGGGCCGGCACCTTACCGGTTACCGGCCGACGCATCATTGACTCAGGTCACCGTCCACGACCGAACGCGCGCCCGGTGGCGGATCGGAAAGAGTCTATTGTACTGGCAGGACGCGACGGCCGCCGTATCCGTCAGGGCAGAAGCGGCCTGGATCGTGAGCACGGTATACTCCATCGGACAACGACCGACCGCCGCGCATTGGCCGGCGCAGGATCATCGGGGCATCTTTAGGGAGTGGTGAATGCGAAAACTGGGCAGCATTGGCGCAATCCTTGTCGGCGTAGCGGTATTGAGCGCCTGCGGCAGATCGGACGCGCCGGAACCGGAGGCTTCGGCGGGCGGCGGAACCCCAGACTGCCAGCTCACAATGGGCTGGGACTCGTGGGAGCCCTACCATTTCCTGACACCCACGGGAGAGATGCACGGCTTCGACATCCAGCTTGTGAGGACAATCGGCGAGCGGGCCGGCTGCGAGATCGATTTTGTCCGGGACAGCTGGGCAGCCCTGCTGGCCAAGGTGGCAAGCGGCGAAATCGATCTCATCAGCGGCGCCACTCTGACCCCCGAACGGGAGACCTTCGCCTACTTCTCCGAGCCCTATCGCTCTGAGGATTTCATGCTCTACGTCCGATCGGGTGAACTCGACACCTGGGCAGGAAACAGTCTTCGCGAACTGCTGGCGTCCGGCATGCGGATCGGCGTGACGGATTCCTACATCTATGGAGACGAAGTCACTGCCCTCCAGGACGATACGGAATTGTCCAAACAGTTCACGCCGGCAGCCGTTGGCGACGTCAATGCCAGCCGACTGCTGGACGGAGTCATCGACGGATTCATAGAGGATATTTTCGTGGCCACCGCGACCATACGGCGCCGGGGCCTGGAGAATCAGATCGCGGTTCACCCGCTTGCGCTCCAGAGCGGCGGCCAGGTCAGGTTCATGTTCAGCCGGGCCTCCACGTCGGAGGATATTGTGGCCCGTTTCAACGAGGCGCTGGCGCAGATCGAGGCTTCAGGGGCCTATCAAGAGATCGAAGACCGGTATCTCCGCTAACCGCCGGCGGCCGAGCGGCATTTCAGCAGGTAGCGAAGGTCCATATCGTGAAAATTCGGCTGACCGGGCGCAATCGGCTCGCGGCGGACGATTTCATAGCCGTCAGGACACAGACCACGGCGATCGAGCCAGGACTGGAGCCAGCCCATGCGCATCGCCTCCGCAGACTCGCTGTCGGCCGGGTAAGCCGCTCCCGCCTTGGCCTCGAAAACCAGCATCGACTCGTCCTGATAGGACGTACGCAGAATGCTGCTGTTGTGCCGCTCGAAATCCGCGCGGGACTGCTCTTCCATTGCGCAGCCCGCGACCAGGGCGACGGTCATCAGAACGGCGGTTGCGAGTCTCATCTGGGTCTCCTTGATCGTGTCGATGCGGATGCGCCAATCATAAAGCCACGGCGTCGGCATCTTACATGAACCGGTCGCCGCAAGGACGACGGCCGGACGGTGAACTCCCGCGGATGGCGTCATTTCCAATAACACCGGTGCGGGGGGGGCGGAAAGACGACGCAGCGGACGACTGGCTCCGTCGGGAGGCCTGGCCTAAAGTAAACAGCCATCAAGAATGACGCGGGGGAGATCGGTCATGGTGAGGATTGCAGTGAGTCGACGCGGGACCTGTTTCATCGCAGGCCTGTTCCTCGCGCTCTGTTGCGGCGGCCTGCCGGCTGCGTATGCCGCTCAGTGGCAGTGGTCCGGGATCGACCGGGTCGTCGCTGTCGGGGACATTCACGGTGCCTACGAGGAACTTCTGGCCATCCTTTATCAATCAGGCGTCATCGACGAGAGCGGAGCATGGACCGCCGGCTCGGCCCACCTGGTCAGCCTCGGCGACCTGGTCGATCGGGGGGGAAGATCCCGTGACATTATCGATCTGTTCATGCGCCTGGAAACGGAAGCCGCGGATGCGGGCGGGGCCGTGCACGTGGTGTTGGGCAACCACGAAGCCATGCACGTCACGGGGGAACTTGAATATACGACGGACGCCGAATTCGCCGAATTTGTCGATCAGGAAGACCCGGCCCGGCGGGACGAAGCCTACCGTAACTATCTTTCGCGCAAGGGCATCCCCGACGACGATACGGCCAGGCAGGCCTTCGGGGAACTCTATCCACCCGGGTTTTTCGGCCATCAGGCGGCCTTTTCACCCGAGGGCCGTTACGGCCAGTGGATTCTGAATCGACCCGTCGTCCTGATGCTCGATGGGACGCTGTTCGTACACGGCGGGCTTGTGGACGCCCTGGCCGGCGAAGACCCGGCGGCATTCAACGCGAGAACGCAGTCGGACTTGAAAAACTACGCGCAGGCCTGGCAGGTCCTGCTCCGGGCGGGAGCAGTTAACGAGCAGACGCCGTTTTCTGAACGATCAGCCGCGGCGGACGCCGCGGCCTCCGCCCGGCCGGAACTGGCCCCGGCTGCGGCCGCGCTCAAAGAGGCTGCACAATCACCGATCTTCACGGCGGACGGTCCGCTCTGGTATCGGGGAACCGCCTGGTGCAACCCGAACTCGGAGGCGCTGCGGGTCGACCGCGTCCTGCAGCACTTCGGCGCGAGTCGTTCCGTCCATGGACATACGCCCACGGAGGACAGCCGCATCATCCAGCGAATGGACGGACGCGTCTTCCTGGTCGACACCGGCATGCTCGCGGAGGTCTACGAGGGCAGGCCGTCCGTCTTCATACAGTCCGGAAACTCCATCAGCGCGCTTTACCGGGGAGAGGCGGGTCCACGGGAAATCGGGACCGCACCCCGCCGCGTCGGCCCTCGCCCCGACCACCTGACCGATGACCAGATCGAAGACATACTGATCAACGGGGACATTGTTTCCATGGAGGACGTGGGAGAAGGCGTGACCAAGCCGAAGAAGGTTGTCCTTAAAAAGGACGGTCACGAGATCAAGGCCATTTTCAAGACAGAATCCACGCCCATCCAGGGCGGCAGCCGGCGGCAGGAACAGAAGCTCATCAACCTGTCGGATCGCTGGCAGCACGAAGTCGCGGCCTACCGGCTGGACCGGCTGATTCAGCTGGATCTCGTACCGGTCACCGTGGAAAGGACCATCGGCGGCGCCAGCGGCTCGCTGTCCTTCTGGATCGACGGTCTGATCAACGAACTTAAAAGGGACGAGGAGCAATTGGCAGCGACAGGCTGGTGCTCCCTGAGCGAACAGTGGCAACTGATGTTCATATTCGACGCGCTGATCTACAACGAGGACCGAACCAAGCAGAATATGGTTTACGGTCGGGAGGACTGGATGATGTACCTCATCGATCACTCCCGCGCGTTCCGTACACACCGGGGCAGGCCCGCGGACATCCGAAAGGTCGAGTTGCGGTTGTCACCCCTGCTCGCCAGCCGGCTCGAGGCCCTGGAATACACCGACCTGAACGTAGCCATGAGCGGCCTGCTCGAAAAGGCGCAGATCCAGGCGCTTCTCAAGCGCCGTGACGAAATTCTCGAGGACTGGAGGAAGGGCCCATAGATCAGTCCGCCTGGCAGTGGATTCGCTGTTTTCCCTGCTATGATGATTGCTGTAGTATCGAAGCGATACGGAACCGTCTGGCCGGCGGTCCGATCGATCCCGAAGCGATGCCCGAGACAAGCAACGATGAAGCGGGCTCGCGAACAAGACCCGGGAGGAGGGAATAAATAATGAAAAACTCCCTGCTTGCGCTCGCCAGCTGTGCAGTACTCGTGTTCTCAGGATCCCAGGCGGCCGAGGCCCCTGGCCAGTGGTACGTGGCGCCGATGGTGTCGGCTTTCTGGGGCGACTCCAGCCGATTCACGGATGACGATTTCGGCGCCCATCTCGCCGTGGGTCGCGCCTTCGAGCACTGGAACCTCGAGCTCGGCGGCTTCTATTACGACCTGGACGGTCCGAACGAGACCACGATCTGGGGCGTTGGGGCCGACGTTCTCGGCGTGTGGTACCGGGAGCGACGCATCACGCCGTTCCTGCTGGCCGGCTACGGCTACACCAAGAATGACCAGGAGATCCGGGACGACACTCAGAACGGCTACGCCAATGCCGGCCTCGGTCTCTTGATCGACCTGACAAGGACCGGCTCCGTGGCGCTGCGTGCCGAGATGCGCTACCGGCTCGACTTCCAGAGCCCCACCCAGAACGACTGGATTGGCAACGTGGGTCTGCAGATTCCCTTCGGCGGCAAGGAAGAAACTCAGGTCGCCATGGTGGACCCGGACAGCGATGGTGACGGCGTGCCGGACAGCAGGGACAAGTGCCCGGGCACGCCGGCAGGCGTGAGCGTGGACGGCTCCGGGTGTCCCCTGGATTCGGACGGTGACGGCGTGCCCGACTATCTGGACAAGTGCCCGGGGACCCCGTCCGGGACTTCGGTTGACGAAAAGGGATGCCCACTGGACTCGGACGGCGATGGAGTCCTCGACGCGAACGATCAGTGTCCCGGCACGCCACCGGGAACGCGTGTCGACAGCCGGGGCTGCGAGATCCAGGCGGTGACCGCTCTCGAGGGAGTCGAATTCGGCAGCGATTCGTCTGAGCTGACGGCGCCATCGAAAATCAGCCTGGACGCGACCGCCGCTGAACTCGCCCGCCATCCGGACATGCAGGTGGAGATCGCCGGGCACACGTCCAGCACGGGGCCCGCAGAATACAACCAGATGCTGTCGGAACGGCGCGCCCAGTCGGTCGCCGATTATCTGATCTCGAAGGGTCTCGACGCAGATCGATTCACAGTGAAGGGCTACGGCGAGTCGGAGCCGATCGCCGACAACGCCACGCGGGAAGGCCGCGCACGAAACCGGCGGGTGGAAATGCGCATCCTGAACTGATCCGCGGCATCGGTCACAACCGGAAACCCGGCAGCAAGCTGCCGGGTTTTTTTATTCTCGTACCCCTATTTCGAGCCAGCGAAATCACACAGGACATGGCGGCCTTCCGGTATCGGAGCTCGAACGCCCGCCCAGCCTAGGGCGCCTCTTCCCGCAGTGCGCGGGTCAGCGGCGCCAGCCACTGCTCATACCGTCGATACCGGCCCACCGAGGTGTCGTAAATGGGCCGGCGGACCTGGTCCAGGCTGGCGGTTTTCACGACCCGATCGGTCTCAAAAAACCTCAGGCAGTCCGGCGCCCAGTCGAGTCCTGCAAAATCCACCAGCGCCCGAATATGTGTCTCCGGATCCGCGACCATGCGCTCGTAATTCACCTCATGGATGGGGAGCGGCAGGACGGACCGCCAGTGATTCATCATGCGGCAGTACTGGCGATAGAAGGCACCCAGATTCTCAAGGTCATAGGCGAAGGGCATGCCGTCGCCGTAAAAATGATGGAAGAAGCAGGACAGCGCTGTGTCCATCGGGTCCCGGGTGCAGTGGATGACCCGGGCCTCGGGAAACAGCAGGGCGATGAAGCCGAGGAACTCGAAGTTCTGCCACATCTTGTCGGTAATCCTGCGGGCCTTCGGCGCCATGCTGTCCAGTCGCTGCCGGTAGGCGCCGGCCAGGCGTTCGACCTGATCAGGGCCCAGCGCTCTAACCGATTCCGGATATTCGGCGCCGCTGCCGGCGGTCGACAGCGCCAGCAGCCCCATGTCGGACAGTTCTCCTGCGCCGTAGACCTGGCTGTGACTGGCGAGAATCTGCTCCACCAGAGATGTTCCGGATCGGGGCATGCCCACGATAAACACCGGTCGGCTATCTCCGTGGGTCGCCTTGGGTAGCTGCCGCATGGACTGCCGGTCGAAAACAGCCAGCAGCCGATCGACCAGCGCGGCATAACCGGCCGGGTCGAAGGCCACCCGCTTCATCCGATTGGCGATCCGCAGATGCCGCATGGCCGCCTCCGGGTTTCCGGCGGCGTCGTACAACTCCCCGAGCCGGAAGTGGATCTCCATGCGGCCTTCGTCGTCCTCCAGTCCTTCGAGCCGGGACTCCAGCATCGCCCTCGCCTCTTCGGCCCGACCCACCGTCGCCATCAGGCCGGCGAGTTCGGCGAGCAGTCCACCGCTGTGGATCTGCGCTGCCAGGGGCTCCAGGACGGCCAGCCCCTCCTCCGGCCGACGCCGCAGCCGCGCCAGGCGCGCTACGCCGCGAAGCGCCGGTTCGTATGCCGGCGCCTTTTCCAGGGCACGCCGGTAGGATGCCTCCGCCTCCTCGAGCCGCCCATCCGTTTGCAGCGCCAGCCCGAGATCGGCATGGAGCTGCGCGGAATCGCTCCCGGCCGCGCGGGCTCGGCGAAGCCAGTCCAGCGCCCCTCCGATAATGCCGCGCTCCAGATACATCGCACCCATCAAGTGGGCAGGCGCCGGGGCCGTCGGCGCCAGCCGGCAGGCAGCTTCCACCTGATCCACCGCCTCGACCGGCCGCCCGGTCTCCCTCAAAAGGCCAGCCAGGGCGAGTCTCAGGTTCGGATTGCGGGGGTCCAGCGAAACAGCACGACCCAGGGCCTCCCGGCCGCCATCCGGGTCGCCGGCGCGACGGCAAAGCTGACCGATGCCTTCCCAGCAGACCGCCGAATCGCCCGCCAGCTGTTGCAGACGCGCCAGGAGGTCCTTCAGCTCCACGGATCGACCGGACGCAAGGGCCTCTTCGGCCGCGGCGAGCAGGGTTGAGAATTCGGTGTTCAAGGTTGGCTCAAATAGGTGACCGGCCGGTGTTGGCACGCGGCGCCCGCATCGGCTGTGCTTTGGATCTGGAGGAGCGTACATATATTATCCCCGCTCCTCCATGCCCGGCACCGCGTCATGACCCGCGATCAGACCCAGGACGACAGCTGGAACAAATACTGGGAGCATGGCTTCCTGACGTCGTGCAGGAATGCCTTCGCCGGTAATTACGACGGCGCCATCAAAGACCGATGGGTCGCTTTTTTCTCGGGCCTCTCCAAAGGCGACCGGGTGCTGGACATCTGCACCGGCAACGGCGCCATCGCCATGATCGCCAACGAAGTGTCCCGGGAGCGCCGCCTGGGCCTGGAGATTCACGGCATCGATTCAGCGGCCATCCGGCCCCGGGAGACGGTCACGAGTGACCGGGAACTCCTGGAGGGCATCCGGTTTCACGGGGAAACGCCCGCCGAGGCGACCGGTTTCGAGGACCGGTACTTTCAGGCCATCGCGGGCCAGTACGCCCTCGAGTACACCGATATCGAAGGCTGCGTAGAAGAGTTGGCACGGATCTCGACCCCGGGGGCACGGTTACAGTTCATCGTTCATCACGACCGCTCCATCGTCATGGAGACCTCGAGAGAGGAGATACGCAACGCTGAACTTCTTTTCGAGGAGAGCGGATTTTTCGACAAGGCCGGCGTGTTGATCCGCAAAGTGGGACAGGCCGGGACGCCGGCTGCCCGGCTGGCCCTCAAGACCGACCCGGAAGCCGAGGCTGCCCGGGATGCCCTGAACACGGCCGCGGCGCGGGTCGCTCAGGCCGCCGAGGCGTCGGAGCATCCCCAGTTTCTTCATATGGCCCTGCAGAACGTGGCCGAGGCCTATCGGCGCTGCGGGCACGGGACCTCATGGCAGCGGGGCGCACCGAGGCGCAGATCGGCCATATATGTACCATTTTCACCGCGGGCGGCTTCCATATCGATCCGCCGTCTCTGATCCATCACGACCTGGGCCCCCTCATGGGCTGGGTTCTCATCGCTCAGCGGACGTGATATCCGCAGCCACCGGCGGGGGCTGTCAGAGGACATCTGTTGCGTGATCGCAACATTTTTGTTGCCTTTATGCCACAATTTCCTTCTGCCACGACGATGACACACCTTCGGATGCCGTTCCCCGATCCGCCGGATCCGTCTTCTCGATATTCCGAGGAACGGGAATAAGCGTCTTTGGTTCAATAGGATGGGACTTTCCGGGTTCACAATCCCGCAAAGTCCTTCGCGGGTGCCGCCGCCTGGCAGAAAACAGCACGTAGCCCGCCTGTAATTTTTTTACAACAAAATGCTTCCAATCACAGAAATGTGTTGCTAGTATCCCACCAACTCTGCGTCCGCCCGTGGCATTTTCGCATCGGCACCGCGAGTTTTCATCGGCAAGCCCACCGGGACGAGCCGATTTCCACAACGCCAACCTCTCCCAATAGGAGGAGTGACTACATGACAGAGCGCAACCCCGTAAGGGACGCTGTTCGTTACGCACTGACGGCTGGTGTTGCGGCATCCTTCGTAGGCGCGCCCGCGGCGACGCTTGCACAGGATGACGTAGCAGTCCAGGACAAGGTCACGGTGACCGGCTCGCGTATTAAGCGAGTGGACATCGAGGGCCCGTCTCCCGTTTCGGTGATCTCCCGTGAGGACATTGACGCCTCCGGCGATATCTCCGTCGCAGAAGTGCTGCGCGGCAGTGCCTTCAACACATTCGGTTCCTTCAAGAGTTCTTCCGGCAGTTCCGCCCAGTCCCAGAACGTGGTCAGCCTTCGCGGCCTCGGCGGGCAGCGGACGCTGGTCCTTCTGGACGGCCGTCGCATCACCGGCTCGCCGACCTTCGGTTCCGGTTCCGCGACCAACCTGACCACGATTCCGCTGGCCGCGGTGGAGCGTATCGAGGTCCTGCGTGACGGCGCATCGGCCATCTACGGTTCGGACGCCATCGGTGGTGTGATCAACATCATCCTGCGCAAGGACTACGAGGGCATGCACCTGTCCTACGGCGTGGGTCGTCCCACCCAGACGGGCGGTGACGAGGACAGCGCCAGCATCGTCGGCGGTGTCAGCGGCGCCAAGGGCAACGTGACATTTGGCTTCGACTGGCAGAGCAAGCAGATCATCTTCCAGGGTGATCGCTCTTTCTCCGCCACGGGCCTGTCGGCCTTCGGCTTCCCGGGCAGCTACTTCGCCTACCTGACCACTGACGATCCCCGGAACCCGACCGGCGAATTTCTCTCCGTCGGCACGTTCCCGGATCCGCGCTGCCCCGAAAACCTGGGCACCAGCGACCAGTGGCCCGCTTCCGTTCAGGTTGGCAATTTCTGCCGGTACAACTACGCGGGCGTGGCCGCCAACGAGGCGGACAACGACACGAAGAGCTTTTTCATTAATGCCAACTACGACATTAATGAGTCCACCACGTTCTTCACCCGCGGCACCTTCACCCACGGCGAGAGCTTCGGTCGGTACGCGCCGAGCCCGTTCACCTCGCCGTTCCCGACCATGTCGTCCGCCAACGCGAACAACCCGACCGTGCCCGGCGCCACCAGCTCCGAGACCGGCGACACGTTCCAAGGTCAGGCGGTGGATACGGACGGTGACGGCACCGCCGATCTCAACGGTCCTTTCGATATCTCCCTGTACTACCGGAACGTGCCCGGCGGTTTCCGCGACACCTTCGTCGAGGACACCCTCGTGGACTACATGGCCGGCGTCCAGGGCACCGTGGACCTCCTCGGTGGCATGGACTGGGAACTCGGCGCTCAGTGGAGCAAGGCCTGGACCAATACCACTAACTCCGGCTACGGCCTGACCCCGTTCCTGATCACGGACATCACCAACGAGGATTTCGATCCTTATGCCGTCAACACCCCCTGGGGACCGGAGCAGGCCGCCTTCCAGGCAGCCGCGGCCGGCACCGGTACGGCAGACAACGAGTCGCGTATCGTCAGCTTTGACGGCCAGGTGACCTTCGATGCGTTCCAGCTGAATAACGGCGCCGTGCCCGTGGCTCTGGGCTTCGAGTACCGCGACGACGACTTCAGCCAGGAGTACGACGAGCAGAACAACGCCGGCAACTTCAACGGCTCTGCCGGCGGCGAGGACGTCACTGGCGCCCGGGTGCTCAAGTCCCTGTTTGCCGAGACCACCATCCCGGTGCTCAGCATGCTGGACATCAACCTGGCGGCCCGTTACGACGACTACAACGACTTCGGCACGACCATCAACCCGAAAGTCAGCGCCGCCTTCCGTCCGCTGGACAGCCTGCTGCTTCGCGGCTCCTGGGGCCAGGGCTTCCGGGCGCCGAGCATGTCGGAGCTCTACAGCGGCGCGTCCCAGTCCTTCGACGGCGCCATCGACGCACGGCGCTGCGCAGCCGATCCTCTGGGCGATCCCACCACGGGCCGCCTGCAGGCCGGTATCGATCCCGATACGGTCCCGACCAACAACCCCTGTCTGCTGACCCAGTACCAGAACTTCCAGGGTGGCAACAGGGACCTGTCCGCCGAGGAGTCCACTTCCTGGAACGTGGGCCTGGTGTGGAACCCCCTGGACGATCTCTCGATCGCGCTGGACTGGTTCGACATCGAGCTCAAGGACGAGATCGGGCTGAGCTCCATGCAGCAGCTCTTTGACCAGGAGTTCGCGATCACCGGTCCCGGTACCGTGACTGCTGGAACGGTCGACAAGGTCACTCGTGTCGGTGGCGGTCGGGTCGAATCCCTCGACCGCAGGGCCTCCAACATCGCCAAGCGGGAGACCGACGGTCTGGACATCGAGGCCAACTACGGCTTCTCTGTCGGCGCCATCGGCGACTTCCGCGCCGCCGTGCAGTGGACCTACGTCAACGAGTACGAGCGTGACGAAGGCGACGGCCAGGGCCTGCAGGATCCGGACTTCCTGGATCCACAGCAGCGCGGCACGGCCAGCCTGAACTGGGCACTGGGCGACTTCAGCGCCAATGTGATCTGGAACTACATTTCCTCGGCGAGCCAAGACTCCACGACGGTTTCGGTGAAGGATTACTCCACCGTCGACGTCCAGGTGGGGTACGCCACGCCCTGGAATGGTATGGTCTCGATCGGCGCGCGGAACATCTTCGACGAAGATCCGCCGACCAGCCAGAACATCGGCAGCCCCTACTACTCGAACCAGCTCCACGACGTGTATGGCCGTGTGCCCTACATCCGGTACGAGCAGGAACTCTGATCGAGTAAGACGACCAAGGTCCTTGACCTGGGATGGCCCGCCTCGGCGGGCCATCTTTTTTTGTATGTCGGGAATGCTGGTACGGCGTCGGGAGTCGGACTGGGGCGGCCCGTGTTGATATGATTGGAGGCTTGATCGATCTCCACCGACAACGACCCTCGAAGTGAATCACCGAAGCAGCAGCGACCGGCGGCAGACAGCGGCCATCGACCGCAAACGCATGATGACCCAGGCCATCGAACTCCACCGCCAGGGCCGCTTCATGGAGGCGGAACGCGTCTACCGGCGCGTGCTGCAGGCTGAACCCGCCCATCCGGACGCGCTTCACCTGCTCGGCCTGATCGCCAAGGAGGCGGGCCAGCCAGAGGCAGCGATCCAGCTGATCCGGAAAGCCATCGCGGTCAGTCCGACGAACCCGTCGTTCCGGTCCAATCTGGCCATGATGTTCGAGGAACAGGGTCGCTACAGCGAATGCGAGGCCGCCGCCCGGGGCGCGCTCGAACTGGAACCGGCCAACGGCAATGCCCTGCATTGTCTCGCGAATGCCCTGCGCGCCACGGACCGCTACCCGGAGGCGGCAGAAGTCTACGAAAAAGCTGTCCGCGCCATCCCGGAGAATCCGGCCCTGTGGTCAAATTACGGCGCGACGCTCCAGACGCTGGGCCGGCACGAGGAGGCCCTCGTGGCCTTGCGGCGGGCGATCGACCTGAGTCCCGGCCAGGCGGAGCTCCACTCGAACCTGGGCAACGCGGAACTGGCGTCCGGGCACCCGGACGCCGCAGTCAGTTCTTACCGCCACGCCCTGCGGCTGGACCCGGATTTCGCGCCCGCCTATACCAATCTGGCCAACGCCCTTCTGCAGGCCGGGCTGGCCGCCGAGACCGGCGACATTCTCCGGCGGTGCCTGGAGATCAGCCCCGGCAACCGGAAGGCGCTGGCCTACCTGGCGGTCGCGGCCAGTGAAAACGGGGATCTTGAAACCCGCGATCGGTTGATGGACTTCGATGGGCTCATGTCCTCCCGGCAATGGCAGGCCCCGGAGGGTTTCGAAACCCTCGAGGAGTTCAACCGGACCCTGGTTGATCACGTGACCGCCCACGGGACGGTGAAGTGGGAGCCCGTGACAAAAACCACGCGGGGCGGCAGCCAGACCGGCGA
>Ga0111153_1034_pt1 | contig 40397 bp, 40 predicted proteins | sample DeeMarSeWOR28_12_FD_80255 | JGI IMG/M metagenome (GOLD analysis project Ga0111153, IMG submission 80255) | Gammaproteobacteria bacterium SG8_31 | reverse complement strand
CCGTGGGCGTCGGCGCCCAGTGGATAGCGTGGAGGGTGCGACTGCCCGCCATTATTCTGCTCGCGGCGGCGGGGCTGCTGGTGGGTCCGGTGACCGGTCTGGTGCCGGGAGGGCCCGGCATGGCACACGCCGTGGAGCCGGTGGTGGCCCTGTGTGTTGCGGTCATCCTGTTCGAGGGCGGCCTGAGCCTGCAGCGGAGCGAACTGCGCGTCGCCGCGCGCGGCGTGCGTCGCCTGGTCTATGTCGGGGGTCCCCTTGCGTGGCTTTTCGGGAGCCTGGCGGCTCACTACATTGCGGATCTCAGCTGGCCAGTCGCCCTGGTTTTCGGCGCCATCCTTATCGTGACCGGGCCGACGGTGATTATGCCCCTGCTGAGACAGGCAGGCCTGAACCGGCGCGTATCCTCGTATCTGAAGTGGGAGGGAATCGTCAATGACCCCATCGGCGCTCTGCTGGCGGTGCTGACCTTGCAGTTTTTTATCTTTGCCGGCGAGGGCCAGGGCTGGATACGGGTGACCGAAGGGCTGGCATCGGCGATTGCGGTGGCGGTGGGTCTCGGCGGACTGGTGGGCTGGCTTACCGGAAAGGGTTTTCAGCGCGGACTCGTGCCCGAGTACCTCAAGTCCCCTGTCATGCTGACGCTGGTTCTCGTCGTTTATTCGCTCTCGAATCTGGCCCAGGAGGAGGCCGGGCTGCTGGCGGTCACCGTGATGGGCATCGTGGTCGGCAATATGAACCTGCCCGGCCTCCAGGACATGAAGCGATTCAAGGAGTACATCACCGTGATGCTTGTTTCGGTCGTGTTCGTGCTGCTGACGGCGACCATGGATCCGGACGTCGTACGAGCGGTGAACGTTCCCAACCTGATTCTGGTCGCGGCGATCCTGTTCCTGGTGCGACCGGCGGCCGTCATGCTCGCGACCATCGGGGCCGGCATGTCCATCGAGGAGCGTCTGCTGCTGGCCTGGATTGCCCCCCGGGGAATCGTCGCCGCTGCCACGGCCGGTGTTATGGCTCCGGCCCTCGTCCAGCACGATTTCGAAGGCGCAGAACTGCTTTTGCCGCTGGTCTTCGGTGTCATATTCGCCACGGTGGTCGCCCATGGCCTGAGCATCGGGTTTCTCGCGAGAAAACTGGGGCTGGCCAGTCCGACCCGGGACAGCGTCCTGATTGTCGGCGCCTCCCCCTGGTCCGTGGAGCTCGGCCGGGTTCTTCAGGATCTGGACGTCAAGGTGCTGGTGGCGGACAGTTCCTGGCACAAGTTGAGGCCTGCAAGACTCGCCGGTCTAAAAGTGTTCTACGGGGAGATTCTTTCGGAATTCGCTGACGAATCGGTCGAACTGGGGCACGTTGGCGCGGTGCTGGCGGCCACTGACAACGACGCTTACAACGCGCTGGTGTGCACCGCTCTGGCCCCGGATATCGGCCGCGACCGGGTGTTCCAGCTGCCCATGGGCCCCGGGGGGGACGATGATCCCAAGGGTGTCGCCCTGAGCCTCAAGGGACAGATGGCCTTCGGCGAGGAGGCTGAATACGAGAATCTGTGGAGGCTCTACGTGGATGGCTGGACGTTCACGCGAACACGGCTGACAGACTCATACAGCTACAGTGATTTTCTCGGCGACACGGACTCCCGGGCCATGCAGATTGTCAGGATAAGGCCGGAGTCCCGCGCCCAGTTCCTTTCGCCGCAGCAGGAAGTCGAGCCGGAGGCGGGCGACGTGCTGGTTTGTTTCGGACCGCCTCGCACCGAGGAGGCGACAGTTCGGCCGCAGATAGAACGCCAGGGGGAGGCCCTGCCAGGATGAGCCGGGTGGAGCTCCACCCGGAGTCTATCCCCGGCCCCGCAGGCAGACTCGAAGCCGTTGTGGAAGTTCCGGCGGTCGCGCATTCGGACGCGGTGGGGGTCATTTGTCATCCCCATCCCGTTTATCACGGCACCATGAACAACAAGGTCGTGCACACAGTTTCCCGGGCGATGAACAGGCTGGACCGGCCGGCGGTGAGATTCAATTTCCGTGGGGTCGGCGAGAGCCACGGGGAATACGCCCACGGGGAAGGAGAAACAGAGGACGCCCTTGCCGTGATTGAATGGGCCCGGGAGCGATGGCCGGCGGCGGAAATCTGGCTGGCCGGGTTTTCCTTCGGCGCGTTCGTCGCGCTTCGAGCGGCCGCCGGGACGAGACCTGCCTGCCTGATCACGATTGCGCCGCCCATCCAGCGGTTTGACTTGGCCGACCTGCCGCGCCCGTCCTGTCCCTGGCTTATCGTTCAGGGGGACCGGGACGAACTCGTCGACAGTCGGCGGGTCCTCGAATGGGCGACCGGGCTCCGTCCGGCCGCGATCGTCGAACTCATGGAAGACACCGATCATTTCTTCCATGGCCGATTGACGCGGCTGCGGGAGACTATTATGGGATTCCTGCGATCCAGCGCCCCGGCATGCGAGGATTCGTGATCACCAAATTGAGAAAATTCCTGCATACCGCCTTCGAGGCTTCTCCGGAAGGAGAAGAACCGGAACGGGACCAGGGTGCCCGCGTGGCCATCGCGGCGCTTCTGGTGGAAATGTCCAGGGCCGATTTCCTCGAGAGCCCCGAGGAGCGGCAGGCGATCCGGGAGCTTCTGGCGTCACATTTCTCCCTGGAGAAGCCGCAGGCGGAGGCGCTGCTCGGTCTGGCACATGAGAGGGCAGATCAGGCCGTCTCGCTGCAGCAATTTACACGTGAGATTCATGAATCCCTCAGCATGGAGGAGAAACTGCGGTTTCTCGATATGCTGATGCGAATTGCCCTCGCCGATGGCCACATGGATAAGCACGAGCGCCACCTGCTCGGCAAGATTGCTGATCTGATTTACGTGCCAAAAGCTGATTACGTGACTCTGCGGGACCGGATTCTCGCCGAGCACGGTACATAAAAAAAACGCCCGGCATTGCCGGGCGTTTTTTCAATCCGCTGCACAAGAGCGGTTTTCAGAGCATATCTTTGAGGCCCTTGAGGGCTGTGAGTTTGACTGCCTTTCTTGCGGGCTTTGCCTTGAAGACCATCTCTTCTCCGGTAAACGGGTTGATGCCCTTCCGCGCCTTGGTGGCCGGCTTTTTCACGACGCGGATCTTGAGCAATCCGGGAACTGTGAATTCGCCGGGACCCCGGCGGCCGACGTTCTTCTTGATAAGCGCATTCAGATTGTCAAACACGGCGCTGACGTCCTTGCGTGTCAGGCCTGTCTTGTCGGCGACGGTGCCGATAATTTCGCTCTTGGTGGGCGGCTTCTGTGCGGCTTTGGCGCTCGATGCCTTTTTCTTGGCAGCCATATGCATCCCCTCGGTGGTTCGTTAATTTTGAAAGATGGTGCTCGAAAAATACCACAAAACATTGGGCCTGCCCTTTCGGGCCGAGAGCCGATCGAGCGGCGGCTCAAATTCTTTTGACGAAGCTTTCATAAAGGTCAGCTCGTATAAAACTGCTGGCGAAATCTGACCGTGAACGGCGCGGTCTCGCCCTCCGGCTTGACGGAGATATCGAAGATCAGGGTTTCGCGATTGGCCACACCGACTTCACCGATATAGTAGATGGCCTGAGCTTCCCTGATCTCTCTCGTATCCACGGATTTGAGCTGTCCCGTCAGGTTGCTCGCGCTGACGGTGACGTCGGCCGCGACGGTATCGCCAATCGTGCCTTCCCGTTTTCTGATCACGCTCACGGTGATCATGGCGCGGTTGGCACTTCTCTGGATGCCGTAGGCTCGCGCGACTTCCGGCGGGAGCATTTCGGTTGCCTGAGCATTGTAATGGATGACGTATTCGCCGAACTCGGAGAAACTCTTCTGGGTAATCTCCCTGGCCTGTTCCGCCTCCGCCCTATCACCTTCACCAGGCGCGGGCCCACAGCCGAGGAACAGGCTCGCCAGGGCCACCAGCAAAAGCGGTCTCCGGGCGGTAAAAATCATCGGGGGTGCTCCGTAACTTGCAGGGGCGATCGTCGATTACAGCGTAACTATAGCGTATTCGGACGGTCAATTATTCACGCAATGACGAATTTCTTCAGGGATTTTTCGAGGCGCGACAATCTCGACGGTCTTGTTTCGCCCCCTGTGCCCGGCAACCAGACGAACATCGGCGCGGGTCACGCCGAAACACTTCGCCAGGAATTTCGCCAGAGCCAGATTGGCCGCCCCGTCCACCGGGGCGCGGCGGATCCGGACCTTGAGGCGATCTCCTATCTGGCCGACGAAACCATCGCGTCCACCGCGGGGCTGAACCAGCAGCTCACAGATGAGGACATTTCCCCGCCAGCGGCACGGCCCGTGATGGGTCAGCGCAGAACTCCCGGCAAAGGAATAGCCATCATCAGGGCCTGGAGGCCGATGATGACGAACAGGGGCGAGAGATCGAGACCGGCAATGGGCGGAATGATGCGGCGCACGGGACGCAGCAGGGGCTCCGATATGCTGGCCAGGACGCTGGTCAGCGGGTTGTAGGTGCCCGGATTGACGAAGCTCATGAGCGCATAGATAAGCACCGCGAACATATACATCCGCAGCACGGTCATCATCGTGCGGAGCAAAGCGAAATACAGAAGGCCGGCAGGCGACGGGCTGACGCCCGTTTTCAGCGGAAACAGTACGGCGGTGGCGACGACCTCGAGCACCAGCACGACGATGAGCGATGACATGTCCAGGCCCCGGAATCCCGGCACCAGCCGTCGAAGCGGCAGGACCACGGGGTTGGTCACTCGTACGATGAGCTGCGACAGGGGATTGTGAAAATCGGCCCGGGTGGCCTGCAGAACGAATCGCAAAACGAAGCACAGCACATACAGCTCGAACAGCGTCTCTGCGATGAATATCAGCGGCGCACTCATTCAGGATCCCCGGTTGTTTCCGTACTCGGTCGCCAGTTCGGACGCCCGCTCGGCAGCAGCACGGATGGCGTCGGCAATCGCCTCCGGTACACCCCGCGACTTTAGCACTTCCATGGCGGCGGCGGTCGTTCCCCCGGGAGACGTTACCCGTTCCCGCAGTTCGGCCACTCCCGACTCTGACTCAAGGGCCATGCGGGCTGCACCCAGAGCGGTCTCCTGGGTCAGCAGTCGTGCCGCTTCCGGGTCCAGGCCCATGTCGATGCCCGTCCGGGTCATGACTTCCATGAGCAGAAAAAAATATGCCGGTCCACTGCCGGACAAGGCCGTCACCGGATCGAGGAGCGCCTCGTCGTCGACCCATGCTACTGCGCCGGATGAACGCATGATGCCTTCGGCCAGTTCCCGCATTGCGCCGGGGACGGACGGCGCACAGTAAAGGCCGGTGATTCCGCAGCCGAGCAGCGCCGGCGTGTTGGGCATCGCACGAACGATGGATCCGTCTGTATCCAGCCAGCGCCGCAGGTCCGCTTCCCTTATGCCGGCGATCACGGACAGGTAGAGGGACGCATCGGGAGCCGGTGCCATGTCCTGCAGCGCCGCCGCCGCCACCTGCGGTTTGACCGCCAGGATGACCACGTCCGCCCCGGTCGCGGCAGCCGCGTTATCGTCGGTGATCTCCACTCCGAACCGCTGACGTAGCCTGTTTCTCTGGGAGGGATCCGGATCCGCCACGCGGAAGTTTTTCGGATTGCAGCCACCGGAGACAAGGGCCCCTATCAGGTTCGCCGCCATATTGCCGCCGCCCACGAACGCGAATTTGACGTCTTTGTCCATCTGTTTACCGATAACCTCTAGGTTGCCGAACGGTGGGTATAGGGTCGGCCGATCCGCTTCTGTCAAGCCGAGTGACGAGGGCCGAAGAGCGCCGTACCGATTCTCAGCATAGTGGATCCTTCGGCAATGGCAGCCTCCATGTCATCGGTCATCCCCATAGACAGTGTGTCGAGCATGATGCCATCTGCCTGCAGGGTGTCCCGTATGTTTCTGATCTGTCTGAAATGACGGCGCTGCTCGCCGAAATCGTCGGAGGGAGGCGGGATCGCCATCAGTCCGCGCAGCCGCAGCCGGGGAAGGGTCGTGATAAGTTCCGCCAGGGGTTTCACCCGGGACGCTTCCGCGCCGCCCTTGCCCGGCTCGTCGCCTACAGCTACCTGAATGCATACGTCCAGGGGTGGAGCGTGAAAGGGTCGCTGGTCGTCGAGTCGGCGGGCGATTTTTTCCCTGTCCACGGACTGTACCCACTGAAACCTGGCGGCAACCTGGCGGGTCTTGTTGGACTGCAGGCGACCGATGAAATGCCACTCGAGGGCCAGGTCGTCGGTCGCGTCCATTTTGGCGAGCGCCTCCTGAACGAAATTCTCGCCGAACCTGCGCTGACCGCAATCGGCGGCCTCACGAACTGCCTCGACTGGTTGCGTTTTGCTGACTGCCAGCAAAGTAATTTCTTCAGGATTTCTTCCAAATCTCTGACAGGCGGAAAGAATCCTTTCTGTTACCTCGGACAGCCTGAGTGAGAATTGCGTCATGTTTTGGGTCGTCGGGCTTGGTTATACTCTCCCTCGTCGCGTGTTTACATAACGTAAATCCGCGCGCCGTCGAACAGCATAACCCGAAGGAGCACTCATGGCCGTCGAGATTGACCAACTTCTGACTTTCGCGGTCAAGAACAAAGCGTCGGACCTGCATCTTTCCTCCGGTGTGCCGCCCATGATTCGCGTCGACGGGGATATCAAGCGAATCAACATGCCGGAAATGTCGCACAAGGAAGTGCACAGCATGATTTACGACATCATGAACGACAAGCAGCGGAAGGCGTTCGAGGAATTCTTCGAGACCGACTTTTCCTTCGAGATTCCCGATCTCGCCAGATTCCGGGTCAACGCCTTTAATCAGTCCCGCGGCGCTGGTGCCGTCTTCAGGACCATCCCCGCCATCATCCAGACGCTGGAGGATCTGGCGGCGCCCAAGATATTCAAGGATATCGCCATGTATCCCCGGGGTATCTGCCTGGTCACCGGGCCTACCGGATCAGGCAAATCCACGACGCTGGCGGCCATGATCGACTACGTCAACGACAATCGGCCCGACCACATTCTCACCATCGAGGATCCCATCGAGTTCGTCCACGAAAGTCGACGCTGCCTGATCAACCAGAGAGAAGTCCACCGGGACACCCTCGGTTTCAACGAGGCGCTGCGTTCTGCCCTCCGCGAGGATCCGGACGTCATCCTGGTGGGCGAGATGCGGGATCTCGAGACCATTCGGCTGGCTCTCACCGCTGCCGAGACCGGACATCTGGTGTTCGGTACGCTGCACACGAGTTCCGCGGCCAAGACCGTGGACCGGATCGTGGACGTATTTCCTGCGGGCGAGAAAGACATGGTCCGCTCCATGCTTTCCGAGTCCCTGCGGGCCGTTATTTCACAGACGCTGCTGAAGAAAAACGGCGGCGGCAGGATCGCCGCGCACGAGATCATGATCGGAACGCCGGCGATCCGGAATCTTATCCGCGAAGGCAAAATCGCGCAGATGTACTCGGCTATTCAGACCGGGCACGGCGTGGGGATGCAGACGCTGGATCAGTGCCTCCAGGATCTCCTCGCAAAAGGGCTTGTCAGCCGCGAGGAGGCCCGCTACAAGGCACAGAACAAGGAGGCTTTCTAGGGCGGCCCTGCAGGGGAACGGACGCCGGCCAGCGGTCAGGCGCGCGTCCGACGGGCGGTCAGGCGACCTAAAACGGGATCTGAAAAGATATGGACAGAGACCAAGGCATACGATTGATGCAGGACCTGCTGCGACGCCTCAAAAAGGCGGACGGGTCGGACCTTTTTATCACTGCGGGTTTTCCGCCTGCGATCAAGGTGGACGGGGAGATCAAGCCCGTTACCGAGCAGCCGCTGACGCCCCAGCAGAGCAACACGCTGGTCAGGGCGATTATGAACGACCGGCAGACAAAGGCCTTCGATGAGTCGAAGGAATGCAATTTTGCGATTGCGCCTCCCAACATCGGCCGCTTCCGTGTCAGCGCGTTCGTGCAACAGAGCAACGTTGGCTGTGTCTGTCGGACCATCAACACCGAGATACCGACCATCGAGGAGCTCGAACTCCCGGGCATCCTGAAGGACATCGTCATGACCAAGCGCGGGCTGGTCATACTGGTCGGCGGCACCGGCACCGGTAAGTCCACGACCCTGGCTGCCATGGTCGGCCACCGAAACGCGAGTTCCCACGGCCACATCATCACCATCGAAGACCCGATCGAATATGTGCACGAGCATCGCGGCTGTGTGGTCACTCAGCGGGAGATCGGCGTGGATACGGAGGGCTGGCACGTGGCGCTGAAGAACACGCTGCGCCAGGCGCCCGACGTCATCCTGATCGGCGAGATCAGGGATCGAGACACCATGGAGTACGGCATCCAGTTCGCGGAGACCGGGCATTTGTGCCTGGCGACACTGCATGCCAACAGCGCTAATCAGGCGCTGGACCGGATCATCAACTTCTTCCCGGAAGAGAAGCGGGACCAGCTGCTGATGGATCTGTCGCTGAACATGAAGGCTTTCGTATCGCAGCGTCTCCTGCCCCGGGAGAGCGGCTCCGGCCGTATTGCGGCCATGGAGGTCATGCTGAACTCCCCGCTCATTGCGGACCTGATCTTCAAGGGCGAGGTCTCCCAGATCAAGGAAGTCATGGCCAAGTCCACCCGTCTGGGTATGCGCACTTTCGACCAGTCCCTGTTCGATCTCTACGAGGAAGGGATCATTTCCTACGAAGAGGCCTTGAGAAATGCGGACTCCATGAACGAGGTCAGGTTGCGTATCAAGCTTGAGAGCAAGCGGGGCGCCAAGGAGGTCGACGCCGACTTCGAGATCATGGACGAAGAGGACGGTAGCTACTACAAGGCGGAAAAGGAGTCCGAACGGGAGCTAAGCTACCCCTCGGCAAAATAAGGGATCGAGCGACACATGGATATCACTCCGCTTCTAAAGCTGATGACGGAGAAGAACGCCTCCGACCTGTTTTTCACACCGAAGGCGCCCGTCAAAATCAAGATCGAAGGCCAGATCATGTCTCTGGGCAAGGAAGACCTGTCGACGGAGCAGGTGAAGGCCGCTGCCCATGGGGTAATGACCGAAGAGCAGATCGCCTACCTCGAGAAGGAACTGGAGATCGATTTCGCCATCTCCCGGCAGGGGCTCGGTCGCTTCAGGGCCAACGTGTTCTACCAGCGCGGCAATCTGGCGATGGTCCTCAGGTTCGTGACCCTGGACGTGCCGCGGCTGGAGGAAATCAACGTTCCGGAGATCCTGGTCAAGCTATCCATGGACAAGCGCGGTCTGGTGCTGATGGTTGGCGCCACGGGCTCGGGCAAATCCACGACCATTGCCGCGATGATCAATCACCGCAACGAGAATACGGCCAACCACATCGTCACAATCGAGGAGCCCATCGAGTTCCTGCATCCGAACAAGAAGTCCATCGTCAATCAGCGGGAGCTCGGGCTGGACACCAGGTCCTACGCCCGGGCCCTGAAGAGCGCCATGCGGGAAGCCCCCGACGTCGTGGTTATCGGCGAGATTCGCGACCGGGAGACCATGCAGGCGGCCGTCACGCTGGCCGGCACGGGCCACCTCTGCATCGCAACGCTTCACGCGAACAATGCGGCGGAGACCCTGGACCGGATCATCAACATGTTTCCCCAGGCCCAGCAGCGCCAGATTTTCATGGATCTGTCCCATTATCTGAACGCCATCGTGGCCCAGCGGCTTGTGATCGGTCGTGACAGAAAGCGGGTTCCGGCCGTGGAGGTTCTGCTCAATACGCCCCACGTGGCGGATCTCACCATGAAAGGCGACGTCACGGGCGTGAAGGAAGCGCTGCGGGAGAGCATGGAGGCGGGAATGCAGAGCTTCGACGCTTCTCTCTACCAGCTATACAAGGACGGAAACATCGATCTGGAGACGGCCCTGGCGAACGCCGACTCGGCCACCGACCTGGAGGCCAAGATCAACTTCGGCTGACGACTTTCAGGCGGCAGGCGGGAAGACCGCCTCGGCATCGAAGACCGGGCCGTCCACGCAGACCCTTTTCATGGCCACGCCGTCCGGCGTCCGCACGGCCACCGTGCAGCCGGCGCATCCACCCACGGCGCAGGCCATATACTCTTCCAGGGACACCTGGCAGGGCAGCTCCAGGCGCCTGGCCACCTCCGCCGTGGCAGCAAGCATGGGCGTGGGGCCGCAGGCGAAAATCTCGGTCTCCGCCAGCCCCTTCGCATCCAGGCCCGACAGCCACTCCTCCGCCAGGGAAGGCACGAAACCGTCGTAGCACCCGGCGAGCCCGGCCCGGCTGGCAAGGCGACTCGGCACACCCAGCGCCTCCATCTCCGACAGGGCAGACGAGGCGGCTGACGGCAGATGGAAGTGACTGCCCGCATCGACCAGATCGAAGGGAAAAGGGACCTCGGAGCCCATGAGCACCAGCGGCTGCCACGGCGTCGCGGTATCGGCGGCAAGACGCTCGGCCAGAAAAACCATGGGTGGAATGCCCACGCCGCCGCCCACCAGCAGCGCCCGGGGTCGCTCGGGACGGGGCCGGAAGGGCTGCCCGATGGGTCCGAGCACGCTTACCCTGTCGCCGGTCTTCCGCCGCGAAAGGAGAGTCAGACCGTGGCCGACGATCTTGTACAGAAAATCCACCGTCCCGGCGACCGGATCTGCCCGCATGATGGACAGCGGCCTGCGCATTGGAAGCTCCGGATCGCAGGTTACGTGGGCGAAACTCCCGGGTCGGGCCGCAGCGGCGCAGCGTGGAGCGCGGACCCGGAGAATGTACTGATCTGCAGGCCAGGCGGCCTGCTCGATGACTTCACCTTCCTCCAGGAAGATGGTGCCGCGGTGTGACCGGTCCGTCACGGAAAGCTCCTCACTCGGCGTATTCTTCCATGTTTTCCGTGAGCCTGGCGCCCACCGCTTCCATGACGGCCATGCGGATAGCCACGCCGTTGGTGACCTGTTCCCGGATCACGGACTGGGGCCCGTCAGCCACGTCGGGAGCGATTTCCACATTCCGGTTCATGGGGCCCGGGTGCATGACGATGGCGTCCGGTCTGGCCATGGCCAGTGCTGGAAGTATTGTTCTCGGTTGGGGACGTCGGCTTCGCTCATGCGCTCCTTCTGGATCCTGAGCGCCATTATGACGTCGGCGCCGGTCACCCCTTTTTCCACGTCCGAGGTGAGTACGGCTCCCGGGAACTCATCTTCGGTCGGCATGAGGTTGTCCGGGGCCACAAGCCGGAGCTCTCCGACACCGAGAATACCCAGGGCCTGGGCCGCCGAGCGTGCCACCCGGGAATGCCGGATGTCGCCGATGATAGTGACCACAAGCTGACTCGTATCCGGCTTGTGGCGCCGGATGGTCATGAGGTCCAGAAGCCCCTGGGTGGGATGACTGACGTAGGATTCGCCCGCGTTAAGAATGTGGACGTGTCCGGAAGCGTGTTCGGCGATGTAGTCAGGAACCCCCGCCTGGTCCAGGGTGTAAATCGTGTCCAGCAGGCTTTCGCCCTTCGCCCTCGAGGAAGTGCTTATATCCAGACTCAGCACGTGGGCCCCGAGTCGTTTGGCGGCGAGTTCGAAGGAAGCCCGCGTCCGGGTGCTCGGCTCGAAGAAAAGGTTGGCCACGCTTCGATCAGCGAGTGAGTTGCTGCAGGCAGGAACCTGTCCGGGCTCTCGCAGAAAAGAGCTCGCTCGCTCGATAATCGCCAGTATCTGTTCCTTGGATAGTCCCTCGAGAGTGATGAGATGCCTCAGCCGCCCACGGGCGTCGAATTGCTCGATCATTATTCAGATGGTTCCTTCTGCCCGATGCCGTTCAGCCAGTTTTCCAGGATGATAGCCGCGGCCAACTCGTCCACGTCGTGTTTGCGAACTCTTGGCCGCTCGCCGCGCCGCCGTCTGTCGCTCAGGCGTTCACGGGCTTCCCGAGACGAAAGCCGCTCGTCCACGAACGCGACCGGTACTCGGAAGCGAGCCTCGAGGCGATGACCGAAGCGGCGCGCCCGACGCGTCATCTCGCTCTCCGAGCCGTCCATATTATAGGGCAGGCCGACGACCAGAACCGCGGGTCGCCATTCTTCGACAATCCTCCCGATGGCCAGCCAGTCAGGACGGCCGTCCCGGCAGGGAACCGAGGCCGTGGGCGAGCTCGATCCGGTGGCCCGGGAGCCGACAGCCACGCCTATCCGCCGGAGACCGAAGTCGAAACCGAGGGCTACAGCGGAGTCGTCGGTCAAGGCGGGAGCGCTCGTCAGGCGTGGCCCACGTCGCTGCTGATCTGGTCGATGTCGATACCGATGAGTGCAGCCGCCGAGCGCCATCGGTCTTCGAAGGGAATCTGAAAGATGATTTCCCGCGATGCGGGCACGGTCAGCCACGCATTCGCCGTCATCTCCTCCTCCAGCTGACCGGCGCCCCAGCCGGCGTAACCCAGGGCCACGAGGGCATCTCGGGGGCCTTCCCCTGCGGCCATGGCTTCGAGTACGTCCCGAGAGGTGGTGACCTGCAGGGTGTCTGAAACGGTGAGCGTGGATCCCCAGTCCCCGCCCCGGTCATGAATGACGAAACCGCGCTCGGGCTGTACCGGCCCTCCATGGAGCACCGGTATGCCGGAAGTGTGGGGATCGACGGCTTCCAGGTCCATCTGGCTCAGAATGTCTCCCAGATGCATCCCGGTGGGACGATTGATCACCAGGCCCAGAGCGCCGTCCTCGTTGTGCTCACAGATGAAAGTGACCGTATGGTCGAAATTGGGGTCCCCCATGCGCGGCATGGCGATCAGAAACTGATTGGTCAGATAGGCGCCGGTCATGGGCATATTATAAGCCCCGGCTCGGCAGCCCGAGTTTCTCAGTTCCCCTGGCCGTCAAGGAAGCGCCATTCGTAAGCGAATCTCAGTACCTCGAAACGGTCGCGCAGCTCCCTGGGAAAAGGATCAAAAGGCGAGGCAAGCTGCAGGATCCGGATAGCGGCCTGATCCAGGGACTTTTCCCCGGAGGATTGCCGCACCAGGATTTCTGCGATGCTGCCGTCAGAGTTCAGCGCCACTTCGAGAACGGGACTGCCTTCCATGTGGAGGCGCCTGGCTTCGTCCGGGAAATTCAGCGTGCCCACCCGCTCGACCTTGGATTTCCAGTCGACAAGATACTGGGCGAAGAGGGTCTGACGGGTATTGACCGACAGAAATCGCTCTTTCGGACTCCGACTTGTTGCCACCGGCGCCAGCGTAAGGATCTTGCGGGCGGCCGCCACCGAGCTCGGTTGCTCGGGCAGCAGGTCCTGACGTATCCGCTGGTCCGGGTTATTCCGGGTAGCCACCAGATCCTGTTCCTCGGAGCCGGACATGGGGGAGGGCTCCCGCGGGTCGGCGCCGGACAGGTCTTCTCCCGGCGAGGGCGCGGTTTCCGGCTCCGGCAGCCGCGCGCGGACTTGATCTTCGGTGTTCCCGTCACCCTGCTGGTCCGCTGTCCCGAAGTACTCCGCCTCCTCGTCGGGAGGTGCTTCCAGGCCATCCGTGGAAAGAACAATCTCCAGCGCCGGCATCGCCGGCGAATCAGGGATCCGGGGTTCGAGGAACTCCACCCCGAGAATGACCAGGGCATGGGCCAGCGCGGCCACGCCTATGGCATAGGTGAGCCGCTGTGACGGATTGAGATCCGCGGCTTTCACTCACTGGCACCGGTCTGCGGTTCGAGCAGGCGATCGACGCTGGCGGCAATCAGGCCGCTGACCAGGCCAAATACTAGGGCGGCTGTGAGCAGGATGGGCGCCAGACTGAGAATGGCCGGATGCGGGATGAACAGCAGGTATGCCACCGTGATCTGTCCCGACATATGGGTCAGGGCCGCGGCAATACTGAGCCCCACCGCCCCGATATAGGGACGTCCGAGCCGACCGACCAGGCCGAGAACCAGCAGGGACACGGCGGCACCGGTGGCGCTCAGCAGGAAGGTGGGGCTGAGAAACGTGCCAATGAGAAGACTGCCGACCAGCACCCTGAGGGCCGCTACCCATGCCGCGGTGCGGAATCCGTAGCGGAGATAGACCACCACCGTGATTACGTTGGCCAGGCCCGGTTTGACACCGGGCATGGGACTGGGAAAAGCGGCCTCCAGTATGTGGATCGCAATGGCGAGGGCGGCCAGCCCGGCGATGAGATGATCCTCGCGGTCCGGGGCCGCGGGGCTCTCGATTTCTTGCAGCCTGGCGGTCATGGGGTCAGAGATTTATCGCATCGAACTCGCGCGCGCCACCCCTGATCTCGATGACGACGCCGTTCGGCAGACAGGCGGCGACTTCACCGGTGCGTTCGATCCAGCCGGTATGAACGCAGTAACGGGCCGGGCAGGGCGAGTCCGTGAAGCGGATCCGCCCGTCTGACACCCGGATGACGCTCTCGCCCAGCACGCCATCCACGGTCACCGTCCGCTCTTCCTGCAACGGCAGTTCCCGGTGTATTGTCTGACCCACGAAGACCACGGCCGTGTCCCCGGCCGATCGGGGTCCCCAGAAAAGAGCATACGACGCGCCCACCAGGGCTGCGCCGAAGGCCAGAACGAGCAGATCGGCGGGCCGCACAAGTTTCATGAGATATCGCGGATCTCCACCGCAGGGGCTTCCTCTCGCAGCATCGTGACCCGGTCGCGCATCTGGGGAGACATCTGGATGATGTCGTCCTGATCGACGACCATCACCTCGCGGATGCCGAGAGCCCGGGCCACCGCCGGCCAGTGGCCCAGGCCCGCAACCATCAACGCCGTGCAGGCCGCATCACTCTCGGCCGCGGATGAACCAATGATCGTCACCGAGACGATTTCCCGGGTGGGATAGCCGGTTCTGGGGTCGAGAATATGATGGTAGCGCGTGCCCTTGTACTCGAAATACCGTTCATAGTCCCCGGACGTGAAAACGCTCTCGTCTCCCGAGACCTCGATGGACGCGAGTATGCCTGTTTTCCGGGGCTCCCTGATGCCGATTTTCCACGGCCGGGCGCCATGTCGACCGATGGCCCGGAGGTCGCCGCCGGCGTTGACTATGGCGTCTCGAACGCCAGCAGATCTCAGCAGCATGATGGCCCGGTCCACGGCTTCGCCTTTTGCGAACGCGCCCAGATCGATAGCCGTACCGGATGCCCCGGCGAGGATGCCCCGTTCGCCGTCCCAGATCTGTGGCAGGGGTTTCCCGGCATCCAGAACCTGCTGAATGCGCGCCGCCGGAGGAGGGGCGTCCGGAAGCGCCTCGGCGTCATGGAATCCCCACAGTTTCACGAGCTGGCCCACCGCCGGATCAAACGCGCCGCCGGTGGCCGCGGAAATTTGGCTCGCCCGGCTCAGCAGGTCGGCAAGATCCTCGTCGGGGCGCGCCTCGTCTCCGGCAGCCAGAGCCGAATTCAGTTTGGCCAGCGCGCCGTCCGCCCAGGGGTCCCATGCATCCTGCAGCTTGAGAAAAAGGGTCTCGACATCTCGCGCCGCTTTTTCCGCTGCCGCGGTCGGGAAGTCATAAATGGTGACCTCGACCAGGGTCCCCATGGCCGTAAAACGATAGCGGATCTCCGGCGGTTCCCGTGCGCAGCTCAGGCAGATGAACGCTGCCAGGGCGATTGCGGTCAGCCGAATCGTGACCTGCGACAAACCGGTTGCCGTCAAAGTCGCGCCTCGATGGCGTCGAACAGAAGCCCGGCGATGTTATCTCCGAAGAAGCGCTCGAGTTCCCGGATTCCCGTCGGGCTGGTCACGTTGATCTCCGTGAGGTAATCGCCGATGACGTCAAGACCGGCGAAGATGATTCCTTTTTCCCTGAGAACCGGTCCGACCCGCTCGCAGATCCAGCGGTCTCTGGCGGTAAGTTCGCGCCCCTCCGCCCGCGCGCCCACCGCCAGGTTGCCCCGGTTATCCCCGGGAGCGGGAATTCGTGCCAGCGCGTGGGGATAGGGCTGGCCATCGATGAGGAGGATCCGCTTATCGCCTCCCTCGCTGATTTCCTTGATGTACTGCTGGGCCATCGCGAAACGTTCGCCGGATTCGGTGATGGTCTCGAAGATTACGTTGCTGTTGGGGTCGCCGGCGTGAACGACGAAAATCGAGCGCCCGCCCATGCCGTCCAGGGGTTTGACCACGATGGAACCCAGATCGGCAAGAAAGGCCCTGATTTCCTCCATGGAGCGCGTGATCAGCGTCGGGGGGCAGCACTCGGCGAACCACATCGTATAGGCTTTTTCGCTCACATCCCTCAGGCTGTTGCTGCGGTTTACCACCAGGCAGCCCGCCTCCTCAGCCCGTCCGAGCAGGTAGGTCGTATAGATATATTCCATGTCGAAAGGCGGATCCTTCCGCATCAGGACGACGTCAAGATCACCTGCGGGCTCCGGAACGGCCTCGTCCAGATCGAACCAGTCGGTCTTGTCGTCGCGCACGGTGAGCCCCCGGGTCCGGGCTCGGAGATGACCATCGCGAACCCAGAGATCGGCCTGTTCCATGTATCTGATTTCCCAGCCCCGTGCCTGGGCTTCCAGCAGCATCGCGAGGGTACTGTCCTTGACGGGCTTGATGGAGCTTATGGGATCCATGACGACGCCCAGGCGTCGGTTTTGCTGATTCATCTGGGGAAAATCTCCTGACGAGGTTCCGCGCCCGGGTCCTGAAATTCGGGCATTCGTAATATAGCAGCATGCGGCTGCCGGCCATGTCTCTCCCTGTCGGGCGATCCCGCGTGGCGACCACCGCTTCAATATGTTAAAAGGCGTGTCCAATGCAGGGAGTTGCCGGGCGGCTGCTGCGGCCACCGCGATGCGGGCGTTGGCCGGCTCCGCGGGACCTGGCTGCCGGCGCCGAGGAGAACAGTGTGGAGAGGGTGAATCCGAAGGATCTGCGCGGTCTGAAAGTCCTCGTCATCGACGACAGCAAAACCATCAGGCGGACGGCCGAGACACTACTCTCCCGCGAAGGCTGCGAAGTGTTTACGGCGATGGATGGCTTCGACGCCCTGTCAAAGATTGCCGATCATCACCCGGACGTGATTTTCGTCGACATCATGATGCCCCGGCTGGACGGGTATCAGACTTGTGCGCTGATCAAGCACAACAAGGTATTCCGGGCCACGCCGGTGATCATGCTGTCGAGCAAGGACGGCCTGTTCGACCGTGCCCGGGGCCGGATCGTAGGTTCGGAGCACTATTTGACCAAACCCTTCACCAAAGATGAGCTCATCAATGCGATTCGCGGCCAGCTTTGCGCTTGAGCCCGGCGCGCAATCCCGACGAGGAGGATAAGGACCATGTCTCTTGTTCTGGTCGTTGACGACTCGCCCACGGAGGTGCATCTGCTCCGCCAGTATCTGGAGCGGCATGGTTACGAGACCGAGGCTGCCGAGGACGGCCAGGAGGCCGTGACCAAAGTCCGCGAGCTCCAACCCGATCTGGTACTGATGGATGTGGTCATGCCGGGAATGAACGGTTTCCAGGCGACACGCGAGCTTTCCAGGGATCCCCGAACCGCCCGCATCCCGGTCCTGATGGTGACCACGAAAGGAGACGAGACGGACCGTATCTGGGGAATGCGGCAGGGCGCGGCTGATTATCTGGTGAAACCGATTACCGAGGCCCAGCTCGTGGAACGGGTCAAGGCGGTCCTGGAGGGATGATGCAGGACGCGCCCACGACAATTGGCTCGCGCGCACCATTCCGGAGGTGCCCCGCGTGAACCAGACGGTGGCCCTGAAGGAACTGACGGGCAGCCCCTTCGATCTGCTGGCGGAGATGGAGCGTCGGGGGCGCCGGGCCGCGGCCGACAGCCTTGGCCAGGCGGAAAACGAGTGGGTCGGGCTGGCGTTCCGTCTTGGCGAGGAAACATTCGTTTCGTCCCGTGACGAAGTGCGCGAAGTCCTCGTGTACCCGGAACACAAGTCGCGGGTTCCGGGCGCGAAGGGCTGGATGACGGGTCTGGCGAACGTCCGGGGACAGCTGTTGCCCGTCATTGACCTGAAGGCATTTCTGGGCGGCGCGGTCAGCCGCCCGGGCCGAGAGACGCGGTTGATCGTGGTGAACCACCGCGACGTGCCCGCGGGACTTGTGGTCGACGAAGTGATTGGATTCAGGCGCTTTCCGAAGAGCCAGAGAGTTGCGGAAGCCCCTGACGCGCTGTTGCGCTGCGAGCGCTATCTGAAGGGGGCGTTTCGCCACGATTCGGAAACTCTTCCCGTTTTCGATCTGACCGGGCTCGTGGAAAGTCCGCAATTTCTGAAGGCGGGGGATCTGCCGACCTAGGTCGGTGTTTGGGGATTTAGGTAACAAGCATGGATGAGAAGAAAACAGGAGCCAGGTGGCATCCGTTTATCGGGACGATGACGGTCGTGCTCCTGGTGCTCGCCGCAGCCAGTCTCTTCTACGCTTTCCAGGGCGCCGCCAGGACCGCCGCGATGGAAGAGCAGAGAAATAATTTCAGGCTGGCCGTGTCGGACATGGCGACGTCGGCCCTCGCTGCCGCTGGTGGTCAGGCCGCCGCCTTCGACGTGCTCGGCAGTTCCACCGACGCCGCGGCCAAGGCCCTTGATTCGCTGCCGGCGGACGACCGGCCGGCCGCCTATCCCGGTCTTGCCGCCGCAGCCGAGGAGGTGACCGGGAACCGGCAGTATGTGATGGCCGCGTGGGCAGCGGCCGCCGATGCCGGTACGGCCGTCTCGACCATCGAGGGAAGTCTCACGCCACTCGCCGATGCAGTCCCGCCGGAATCCATTGAGATCGTGAAGGAGATCGACAGTCTGGCTCTGCGGGTATCCTCGGGAGTGCAGTCCATGGCGGCCGGCGCCGGCGATCCGGATGTCCTGAGTCGTCTGGCTGGAGACGACGAGCTTCGTCTGGGAAGGATTGTCCTGGGTCTGGCTGGTGAGGACGCAACCCTGGGCCTGATCCCGGTCACCGGGGACGAAAACGCGGCTTCACTGAAGGAGCTTGTCGCGGGTTACCGGAAGCTCAGCGATGCGTTGATCGCGGCCGTCGCGGCTGCAGAAAGAACCGCTGCGGCTCACCGGTCGGCCTCGCAGGTCGTGGTCCGGGCCGGCGAAGCAGAAAAACAGATGGAAACGGTGGGGCCGGTATTGCCCGGCGGACTGTCGATCGGGCCGCTGCGGCTGACGGATCCGAGGCTGGGCCTCGGGCTCCTGGGGGCCGCCCTGTTGCTGGCACTGGTCGGAGCCGCCATGAGTTTCTCCGGGGAAGACACCCGAAGGGCGGCGGAGCGGCAGGCCCGACAGAACGAGCGCAATCAGGCGGCGATTCTCAGGCTCCTGGATGAACTGGGCAGCCTGGCCGATGGCGATCTGACGGTCCAGGCCACCGTCACGGAAGACATCACGGGGGCAATTGCCGACTCCATCAATTACGCAATCGAGGCGTTGCGGGAACTGGTGACCACAATCAACGACACGGCGATCAAGATCGACGGCGCGGCGCGGCAGACACAGGCAACCTCCGGGCACCTGGCCCAGGCGAGCGAAACCCAGTCCAAGCAGGTGTCAGACGCCACGGAATCCATTGCCCGGATGGCCGCGTCCGTGGAGGCGGTGTCCGGAGATGCCGAGCGGTCCGCCGACGTGGCCCGCCATTCCGTGGACGTGGCCCATAAAGGCGGCGAAGCGGTGCGCCGGACCATCGAGGGGATGAACGCGATCCGCGAGACGATCCAGGAGACGTCGAAGAGAATCAAGAGACTGGGCGAAAGCTCACAGGAGATCGGCAACATCGTCGAGCTGATCAACGATATCGCCGAGCAGACCAACATCCTGGCGCTCAATGCCTCCATCCAGGCGTCAATGGCCGGCGAGGCGGGCCGGGGATTCGCTGTCGTGGCCGATGAGGTTCAGCGTCTCGCCGAGCGGTCCACCAACGCCACCCGCCAGATCGAGGTGCTGGTCAAGACCATTCAGTCGGATACCAACGAGGCGGTGGTTTCGATGGAGCGCAGTACCACCGACGTGGTAGGCGGCGCGCTTCTCGCAGAGAACGCCGGTGCCGCCCTGGAGGAGATCGAAAGCGTCTCTAACCAGATTGCCAACCTCGTTCAGAATATCTCGGGTACGTCCCGGGAACAGGCGGTGGCGGCTGCCGACATTACGCGCAACATGGGCGTCCTGCGCGAGGTGAGCTCGCAGACCGCAGAGGCAACCGGCGCGACCTCCGAATCCATCGGCAAGCTCGCAGATCTCGCCACCCAGCTGCGCAATTCCGTCGCCGGCTTCCGGCTGCCCGAGACTTCCGGCGGGTCGGTGGAACATGAATTCCCGGAGAGTTTCAGGGACGCCGGCGAGCCGAAAGCGGCCGATGCCTGAACTCCCCATCAGAACCCCGGCAGTTTCCCGCACTGACGCATGAGCGAAGCCGTATCACAGACCCTCGTCTGGGTTAACGAAGAACTGGCCACCACCCTGCAGGAGGCCCGGCAGGCGCTGGAGGACTTCATCGAGCGGCCGGAAATCAGTAATTCCCTGTCCAGATGCGCCGACCGTCTGCACGAAGCCCACGGTGCGCTGAAACTGACCGAGGTGGAGGGAGGCGCCCTGCTGGCCGATGAAATGGAGCAGGTGGCGCACTTCCTTCTGAAGAATCCCACCGATTCCCGTCGTCGAACGGAGGGCCTCGACGCCCTGACCCGCTCGATGGTCCAGCTGCCGGCCTACATGGAGCGGGTGATCAGCGGCGGAGCGGATATCCCGCTGGTGCTTCTGCCCCTGCTGAACGATCTGCGCGCGGTCAGGGGCCAGCCTCTGCTGTCCGAGAACACCCTGTTGCTGCTCAACCTGCCGACGGACAGGTCGATCGCCGCGGCCCGGACCCGTCAGCAGCCGGAAACCGATGAGAGCATACGGCAGCTGGGACGCCGTCTCCGGGCCCGTTACCAGTCGGCCCTTCTCGGCTGGATCCGGGGCCAAAACCCCGACAGCAGCCTGGCAGCCATGGCGGACGTGATGGATTCGCTCGAGAAGGCGGCGACGGAGGACCGGAGCTATCAGCTCTGGTGGGTCACCGCTGGGGTCATCGAGGCGCTTCGTCAGGAAGGGCTGGAAAGCAGCGCATCGGTCAAGCGTTTGCTGGGGCAGGTGGACCTGCAGATCCGGCGCCTGGTGGACGAGGGTGAGAGGGTCATCGAGGCCGATCCGCCTTTCGAGCTGATCAACAGCCTGCTTTTCTACGTGGCTCGCACCACTTCGAGGGGGCGTCGTGTCTCGGAAATACGCAAGGCTTTCAGTCTGGCCGATCTCATGCCGCAGCAGCATGAGCTGGCCGAGGCCAGGGACAGTCTGTCGGCGCCCAGCATCAAGCTCATGCAGACCGTGGGTGCGGCGATCCGGGAGGATCTCACAAGGGTCAAGGACGTTCTGGATATTTTTGTTCGCACCGGCCTGAACCGGGTCGAGGAACTCACGGGCCAGCTCGACCTGCTCAGGAAAATCGGTGACACGCTTGGAGTGCTGGGGGTGCCGGCGCTCAAGGACGCGGTCCTGTCGCAGGAAGCGTTACTGCGTGATATCGCGGAGGGACGGGCGCAGCCCGACGAAGAGACTCTTCTGGGGATCGCGGCGATCCTGATCGAGGTGGAATCCAATCTGGACGGACAGCTGGTCAGCCTGGTGGTGGAAAACGAGAGCGCCGCGGGCGATACCGAGGACCTGGCGGAAATCGAGGCCCACAGGGATTTCGAGGCGGTCACTTCAGCGGTCCTGCGTGAATGCATCGCCAACCTGGAGCGGGTGAAAGACGCGATCGTGCTGGCGCTGGAGGCTCCGCTGGAGCCAAGGGTACTGGACGAGGTGCCCTATCTCCTGAAGGGGATTACCGCCGGGCTTTTGATGCTGGATCGGAGCCGGGCGGTTTCGTCGGTGGAGAGGATCGGCAGCCAGATCCGGCGCTGGCTGTCCATAGGAGATGCGGTGCCCAGCATGGAGGCGCTTGATCGGCTCGCGGACGCTATCGCCAGCATCGAGTACTACATGGAGACCATTCAGGGCGGCCGAAGCGATCCAATGTACATGCTGGACAATGCTGAGACCTGCCTGGCCGCCCTCGACGCCATTCCGCGGGAGCCGGTTCTGCCGCCCGCCGGCGGCCCGGCCCGGGGTGCGGAGACCGTAAGCCTCGAATCCCTCGCGCGAGCCGTGGCTCCTGTCGAGGAGGAGCAGGAGAAAAAGGTTCCGCAGGACGAGGAAGGTCCTGCGGAAGCCGAAAAGACCCGGGTCATGCCCAGACCCGCGCCGCCGCCGGAAATAACGACCATGCCCCCGCCGCGGGTGGGACCGCAGGCAGGCCGGATCGACCCGGAGCTGCTGGAACTGTTTATCGAAGAAGCCGGGGAGCTGACGGACACCGCGCAGGCACGATTCCCGGCATGGCAGTCCGAGCGGGATTCGGAGGCCCTCGCGGACATCCGGCGGCAGTTCCACACGCTCAAAGGCAGCGGCCGGATGGTGGGGGCCGAGGTGATCGGCGAGTTTGCCTGGTCCATCGAGAACCTGCTCAACCGGATTATCGCCGGCACCGTGCAATCCACCGACGCCATCGTGTCATTCGTCGGGAAATCCATAGAAGCCCTGCCGTCACTCGTCGAACAGCTGGAGTCCGGGGCCGAGCCGGACATCGAAGTCCAGGCCTTCATCGACCAGGCGAATGCCTTTGCAGAAGCCAGGCCCGAGGCTGAGGAGATGCTGGTCAGGACCCTGGCAGGAGAGGCTGTCGAGGAGGCCGAGGCCGAGGGCGGTGAGATGGATCCCGTTCTTCGGGATATTTTCACCAAGGAGGCCTCCGAACACCTCAAGGTTCTCCAGGCCTATATCGCCTCGCGCCGGGACGAGCCTCCGCCCCACGAGATCACCGAGGAACTCCACCGGGCCTGCCATACGCTCAGCGGCAGCGCCAACATGGCGGGAGTGACGCCGGCGGTGGCCATCGCTGCTCCTCTTAACCAGCTTTTGCGCAGGCTGCACGAGGATCACGCCGGCATCGGGGACGGCGTGCTGAAGCTGTGCGGCAGAGCGGCCGACGAGCTGGAAACCATTATCGACGAGGTACGTCAGGGCCGCATGCCTGCCGGGCAGCCGGAGGCGCTTGTCGAGGCGATTCGGCAGGAGTACTCGGAGCACGTTGTAAGGGCGGAGGCCGAGGAAGAGGAAACGATTATCGAGGCCGGTCTGTCGGTCGGAGAAGAAGCGCGACTGGATCCGGAGATCGCGGCGATTTTCTGCGACGAGGCAGCGGAGCTCCTGGACAATTCGGAAACCGCCCTGGCGCGGTGGCGCGATGAACGGGGGCGCAAGGAGCTGCTGGACGAACTTCACCGGCACCTTCATACCCTCAAGGGCGGCGCTCGACTGGCCGGGGTCATGGTGATGGGGGATCTCAGTCATCAGCTCGAGTCACTGGTCAGTCAGCTAGCAGACGGTCGTGTCCAGGCGTCGGAAGACTGCGTCGGCCTGCTGCAGACTTGCCTGGACGAACTCCACGGCATGAGGGAGACGGTGGAGGGGGGACGACTGCCGGAGGCTGCCGACGATCTCACTCGTCGGCTTGACGCCTTGATTTCGGGTGAGGAAATCGCGCCCGCCGCCGCGGAAGAAGCCCCTGTTTCCGAAATACCCGTGCCCGAGGAAGCGGCGGAGGAAGCGTTCCCGGCGGTCGCGACGGATCAGGAAGCCCCGCCGGCCGGGGTCCTGGCACCGGAAGCGCCGGCTGAGACCGCCGTGGCGGATGAGATACCGGGTGAGGCTGCTGTGCCACGCCGACCCGCGCTGCCCTGTTCGTTCCTGCCTCCTCCGGCGACGGCGCCGGAAGTCAAAGCCATTCACTGGCCGCCCGCTGCTCCGGAAGCACCGGAGGTGATCGAGGCACCTGTCCGACGTCCCCCGCTGGTGCGTCCCGAAGAATTGCCGCCGGCTGCCGCTTCGGCTCAGTGGCGTGCCGTGCCGTGGCCGCCCGCGCCGCCTCCGGAACCCGTCGAGGAGCCGACGGAGCTGCCAACGGAAGAACGCCCCGCCGTCGCGCCGCCGGCATACCTGCCGCCGGCCGCCGTGCCGCCCGAGATCCGTGCCGTGCTATGGCCCCAGGCGGAACGGCCCGTCCCGGCGGCCGGAACGACGGCAGAGGCAGCCGAGCCAGAGGCGCTGCCGACGGAGCCGACGGAAACCCAGCTCCCGGCAGAGGCTGTGCAGGCAGCGGCGGAGCAGCCAGAACCTGCGCTGCAGATGCCGGTCTCCGAGCCCGGGGAAGAGATAGAAAAACCCGTTCCGCCGGGTGAGGGGGAGGAGATTCGGGTCGCTCTCCACGCTATTTCCCGCCCTGAAATCGCGCGAGTCGATGCCGAGCTTCTGGAATCCCTTTTGAACAACGCGGGCGAAGTCAGCATCTTCAGGTCGCGCCTGGAACAACAGGTGGGTTCCATCGAGTTCAATCTGGACGAACTCAACCAGACGGTGGTGCGGCTTCGCGATCAGCTCAGAAAGCTGGAGATGGAGACCGAGGCGCAGATTTTCCATCGCCATCAGGACCAGTCTCTTCGGCGATCGGATTTCGATCCGCTGGAGATGGACCAGTATTCCATGATCCAGCAGCTCTCCCGGGCGCTGGCCGAGACATCCAGCGATGTGGCGAGCCTGCAGCAGCTGCTCAGCGACTTGACCAGCGATGCAGAAACATTGCTGACGCAGCAGTCCCGGGTCATCTCGGAGCTCCAGGACGGATTGATGCGAACCCGTATGGTTCCCTTCAGCCGACATGCCCAGAGGCTCAATCGCATTGTTCGTCAGGCGGCCCGGGATACCGGCAAGGCGGCGGAACTTCATATCAGGGGCGGTACGAGCGAGCTGGATCGGCAGGTCATGGAACGCATAGTCCCGGCCTTCGAGCACATGCTGCGCAATGCGGTCATCCATGGCATCGAAACCCGGGAGGTCCGTGCGTCGCGCGGCAAGCCGCCCACCGGACGGATCGATATCAGCCTTCGGCGCGAGGGTTCCGAGATCATCATGGAGGTGGCGGACGACGGCGGGGGACTGGACCTGGGTGCCATCCGGCGACGGGCCGAGCTACAGAATCTTATTGAACCGGGCCAGCACCTGTCCCAGGATGCCGCCGCGGACCTGATATTCAAGCCTGGATTCAGTACCGCCGCCGAGCTGACCCAAGCCGCGGGGCGGGGCGTCGGCATGGACGTGGCCGCCACCGCGATCCGCGACCTGGGCGGATCCGTGCAGGTCGAGACACAGGACAAAGAGGGCACCCGATTCCTGATCCGTCTGCCCTATACCCGGGCTATCACTCAGGCCTTACTGGTCCGCTGCGGCGAGGAAATCTTCGCTCTGCCTCTGCCGACTGTCGAGGGCGTGGTGCGGCTGCCGGCCGCGGAGATTGCCAGACACCTGGGCGAGGACGGCAAGCCGTTTCGCTACGGAGACCGGGAGTACCGGTTCCGGCACCTCGCCACCCTCGTGGACGGCCAGGCACAGGCCATGCCGGAGACGGACTCCACGGTTCCCCTCATTCTCGTACGGGCCGGAGAGCGCTCCACCGCTCTGCTGACAGACGAATTGCTCGGATCGAGAGAGATCGTGGTCAAAACCCTGGGCCCGCAGCTTACAGGTATCACCGGCATTTCGGGCGCCACGATCCTTGGCGACGGCAGCATTGTCGTGATCCTGGACGCGCCGGCGCTCATTCGCGCCTGGCCCGAGGAAGTCGCCCCTGTGCCGGCCCCGGAGATGGAAGTCCGGGACGACCGCACCTTTGTGATGGTGGTCGACGACTCGATCACCGTGCGCCGGGTCACCGAGCGTCTGCTCGAGCGCAACGGCATGCGGGTCATGACGGCCAAAGACGGGGTGGATGCGGTGGCCCTGCTGCAGGATCATCTGCCCGACATCATTCTGCTGGACATCGAAATGCCGAGAATGGATGGGTACGAGGTCGCGAGCCACGTACGTAACGATCCCCGGCTAAAGAATATTCCCATTGTCATGATTACCTCGCGGGTGGGAGAAAAGCACCGGGCGCGGGCCATGGAGACCGGCGTGGACGACTATCTCGGCAAGCCTTACCAGGAGAGCGAACTCCTGACGGCCATCGAGTCGCTCACCGGCGACGCCTCGGCGGGGCATCGGTATGACTGAGGGCACCGATGAACTCTACAGCCTGCTGGTTCCCATCGCGGACTCCCGGCTCATCGTCCCGCGCGTTTGCGTGGCGGAAGTCGCCGGACTCGGCCAACTTCATCTGTCCGAGAGCGGTCCCGACTGGTTGATCGGAAGCGTTGGCTGGAAAGGCCGCGAGGTGCCTTTGGTGTCTTTCGAGTCGGCCTGCGGCGGTGACACGCCCGAGATCGTCAGCCGGACACGGGCCGTGATTTTCCATGGAAGCCACCCGGAAGGCGGCCCTTTCTTTGCCCTGCTCAGCCAGGGCTTGCCGCAGCTGGTCCGCATTAACCGGGAGGTGGTCGGGCCGGATGAATCCCGGTCCTGGCCTGAGGGTGCCCCCGTTCTGTGCCGGATCAGGATGGTGAACGAGTATCCGCTGGTACCGGACCTGGAGCGACTCGAAGAGATGCTCATGGGTGCCGTCAGCGACTGGCACTGAAGTCGCCCCAGACGGTCTGGGCAAAGGAAATAGCCGCAAGCGCCGCCGTTTCGGTTCTCATGATTCTCGGGCCCAGCCTGATGGGGCGGAACTCGCCGGCCGCCGCCATCTCCTTCTCCTCGCGGGTGAGTCCGCCCTCCGGACCGATCAGCAGCACGAGCCTGTCAGTTGTGGGCGGGGACAACGCCAACTCACCGGTATGGGCGTCCAGCATCAGCCGGGTTGTGCCGGGCGCCAGATCCCGAAGGGCGCGCTCGAGATCGGTCGGCGGATGAAGCACCGGGAGCGTGGCGCGCCCGCATTGCTCACAGGCCGAAATCATGACCGCCCGCCAGTGCTCCGCTCGGCGACGGGCCCGTTTCTCGTCGAGACGCACAATGCTCCGCCGGGTGAACACGGGGCGGAATTGCCGGACGCCCAGCTCCGTGCTTTTCTGGACGACCAGATCCATCCGCTCCCCGCGGCTGATTCCCTGGACAAGACAGATGTCGAGATCCGGCTCCGGGATCGTCGGGGCCGGTTCGCCGATTTGCAGCATCACCTGTCCGGCCCTTGCCGATAGCGCTGCGTGGTGCTCATTCCCTTGGCCGTCGAAGACCATGAGCACATCGTCCGACCGCAGCCGCAGGACCTTGACCAGGTGCCTCTCGGCACGTTCGTCCGGGCGGATCTGGATTCCCTCCTCGAGCCGTTCGCCTACGTAGATTCTCGGTATCCTGGACACGCTGATCCGCTTCCCCCGGCGTCAGTTTTCCGTAGCCCGGGCGATCCCCTCCCGCGCCACCGACGCCATGAGATCGATCTCGTCCTCGGTGATCACGTAGGGCGGCATGAAATAGACCACGTTGCCGAGCGGGCGCAGCAGTACGCCGTTTTCCAGGCCGTGTCGGTAGACCGTCAGCCCTCGCCGTTCCTGCCAGGGATATGGTGCTCGGGAACCCTTGTCCTTGACCAGCTCCATCGCCAGGATCATGCCGTGCTGGCGGACCTCGGCCACGTTGGGATGACCGTCGAGATCGGCGACCGCATCAGACATGCAGCGGGCCAGCCGCCGGTTCCGCCCCAGCACGTCTTCCTCCCGGAAGATCTGCAGCGTCGCCAGCGCCGCTGCACAGCCCAGCGGATTGCCGGTGTAGCTATGGGAGTGCAGGAAGGCTCGCAAAGTGGCGTAATCGTCGTAGAAAGCCTGGTACACGTGTTCGCGGGTCAACACCACAGACAGGGGGAGATAACCGCCGGTCAGCCCCTTGGACAGGCAAATGAAGTCAGGCGATATCCCCGCCTGCTCGCAGGCGAAAAAAGTACCGGTGCGTCCGAATCCGACGGCGATCTCGTCGGCGATGAGGTGCACTCCGTGGCGGTCGCAGGCTTCCCGCAGCAGGCTCAGATACACCGGGTGGTACATGCGCATGCCGCCGGCACACTGGACCAGCGGCTCGACGATCACCGCACAGATACTGTCGCCGTGCTCGGCCAGACAGTCTTCCATGTGCTTGAACATCTTGCGACTGTGGTTTTCCCAGCTGTCCCCGGTTTCCCTTTCGAAACAATCGGGTGATGCTATCGTGATGGGCTCGAGCAGCAGGGGGCCGTAGGTTTCCTTGTAGAGGCCCACGTCGCTGACGGACAGCGCCCCGAGAGTTTCCCCGTGATAGCTGTTCGTCAGCGTGACGAACCGGTGCTTGTCGGTCTTCCCGGAGTTTCGCCAGTAGTGAAAGCTCATCTTGAGCGCCACTTCCACGGCGGAAGAACCGTTGTCTGCGAAAAAACACCGATCCAGCCCGTCGGGCGTCACGGAGACCAGCTGCTCGGAAAGCTCCACTACCGGCTCATGGGTGAAGCCGGCCAGAATCACGTGCTCCAGCTTGTCGAGCTGGGCACGGACGGCGGCGTTGATTCGCTGGTTGGAATGCCCGAAGAGATTGACCCACCAGGAGCTGACGGCGTCCAGATACCGCCGGCCCTCGAAATCTTCCAGCCAGACCCCGCGACCACGGCGGATCGGCACCATCGGCAGCCATTCATGATCCTTCATCTGCGTGCACGGGTGCCAGAGCACCCGCAGGTCGCGGTCCACCATTTGCTGATTGGGGCTCACTATCGCTCCTCGGCCGGGTCCCGGCAGAAGCGCTGGATCAACTTGCCGACCAGATCCACTGCTCTTGAAGCGCTGGAGAGTTCGAGAAATTCGTCCGGCTGATGGGCCTGATCAATGCTGCCAGGTCCCATGATGACCGTTTCCATGCCCAGGCCCTGCAGAAAGGGGCCCTCGGTGCCAAAACAGACGGCGCCCCGCTCCAGGCCCGTTTCCTCTTCACAGAATCGCACGAGCCGGTCCAGGGTGCCCGGCGCCAGAGGATCAACCCCCTCGAACAGCGCGTCGAACTCGATCTCCAGACCGCTCCCCTTCAGCCCGCGGCAGATGCTCTCCCGGATGGCGGAGCGGACCGCTTCGACGGTCATTCCCGGGTTCAGGCGGACATCGATATGCATTTCGCACCGCCCGCAGATGCGGTTTGCGCTGTCTCCGCCGTGGATATGGCCCAGGTTGATGGTGGGTTCCGGGACCGCGAAATCGTCGGTGCGGTAGTCGCGAGCAAACTCGGAGCGCAGCTGGCGAAGAATCTCGGCGACCCTCAGCATGCCCTCCAGTGCGCTGTTTCCCAGGGCGGGGTTGCTGGAGTGGCCGCTCTGGCCGGTCAGGCGGATGCCTTCCATGACGATGCCCTTGTGGGCATTGACGGGGCGCAGATCGGTAGGTTCGCCGATGACCGCGAAGCGCCCCAGCGGTCCGCCGGTTTCGGCGAGCGCTCGGGCGCCGCTCATGGTGCTCTCTTCGTCCGCTGTCCCGAGGATCGTCAGAGGCGCTTTCAGCTGGCTGGAGCGGAACTGCGACGCTGCCAGCAGGGCCACGGCGAGAAAGGACTTCATGTCCGCCGTCCCGAGACCGTAGATTCGCCCGTCCCGGATACCGGCATCGAAGGGATCCCGGGACCAGCGGCCTTCGTCCCAGGGAACGGTATCCGTGTGCCCCGAGAGGACAAGACCGCCCTCGCCGGAACCCAGACGGGCGATGAAATTGTATTTTCCCTCCTGGCCGGGCACCGGCATCAGGGTGGTAGAGAACCCCAGCGCATCCGCCCATTCCGCCAGCAGTTCACAGACAGGCAGATTGCCGGTATCCAGCTGGGGCTGCACGCTGCTGACGGAGGGGATTGCGACCAGGTCGCGGATCATCTTCTCAAGGGGGGGGAGTGCGTTTGTCATGACCTCGATGATGGTAAGGCCGGCCGGGGAGCGCAAGTTTTGCGCTGTCGGCCCGCTCCCGGCATGATGCAGCTTCCGCGGTCTCCTTTGCTGTAACGACATGCATGTGGACAAGATTACGGGTCTCCTGGACAGCGCACGCCAGGTGCCGTCACCGAACCAGGACGACCGGCCGCCGGGCGCCGAGCCCGAACTGATCGTCGTCCATAGCATCAGTCTCCCGCCGGGAGAGTTCGGCGGTCCTTTCATCGAGCAGTTTTTTACCAACACGCTCGATTCCGGCGCTCATCCCTATTTCGCCACCATCGCGGACCTCAAGGTATCGGCCCACCTGCTGATCCGGCGCGATGGCGGCATCGTGCAGTTCGTGCCTTTCCACAAGCGGGCCTGGCATGCCGGGGCGTCCTGCTACGAGGGGCGGGAGAAGTGCAACGACTTCTCCATCGGCATCGAGCTGGAAGGTACGGACGATGGTGATTACGACCAGGGACAGTACGTGGCCCTCGTGGACTTGATCGAGGCGCTTTGCGTGGCCTATCCCAGATTGAGCCCGGAGCGCATCGCCGGCCATAGCGACATAGCTCCAGGCCGGAAGCAGGATCCGGGACCCGGGTTCGACTGGCGGCGGGTCGGCTGGATGCTGGCCGGGGGACGGCGGGTATAATCTGATGCCAGCCGGATCGAGCCTTAAAAGCTGATGAACCTGATCGCTCTTCTTCTCGGATTACTCGTCGAGCGGGCCGCAACCCGGGTGCTGCACCTGCGCGAGCTGCGCTGGATGGACCCGTATTTCGATGCCGTTTTCCGACTGATACAGGGAGCTCCAGCCGGGCTGGCCTATCTGGCCGCTGCCCTTGCTGTTGTGCTCCCCGTGCTTCCGGTTCTGGGTCTTGCACTGGCATTCCGCGATGTGCTGAACGGACTGCTGTACATTGCCTTTGCCGCGCCCGTCCTGGCTTTCAGTCTGGGCCCCCGGGACCTGGGGGATGAGGTGGACGAGTATGCCGATGCGGTTACCCGGGGAGACGAAGAGGCGGTTGGTCATCTGGAAAGGGCATTGACCGAGGGGGAGACGCAGGCGGAACCCGGTCGCCGGGCCCTGGCGGTGGAGGAAGCCGTTCTGGTCAGGGCAAACAGCCGCATTTTCGGCGTGATTTTCTGGTTCATGGTCCTGGGCCCCAGCGGCGCCTGGCTGTTCCGGGTGACCGACCTGATGCGCCGAAGAGCCGTGTTCGAGGCCGGCAGGGCGCGGACGGCTGGTAACCCCGAGCGCGAATGTCTCGTCGTCAGCCAGACTCTGTTTGGACTGGTGGCATGGATCCCCGCCCGACTGCTGGCCATCGGTTACGCTATGGCCGGCAGTTTCGAGGATGCGGTGTCGGACTGGAAGAAATATTACGAGACCTGCTCCGACAAATTCTTTCATGTGAACGATGAAATACTGGCCTGTTCGGGCCGCGGCGCGATCCGGGAACGATTCGACGCCTCCAGCCAGCTGCAGCCCGTCCATGAGGCCATGCGCCTGGTCAAGCGAACCTTGCTGATCTGGCTCACGGCCATCGCGATCCTGACGGTTCTCGGCCAAGTGGGATGACCCGGGGCACCGCAGGGGCTGTTTTCATTTCCGTACTTCTCCTGGTCCCGTGTCTCGCGGCGGGCGTCGAGACCGCGCGCCGCATCGTTTCCCTGTCGCCACACCTGACGGAACTCGTTTTCGACGCCGGAGCGGGGGATCGCCTGGCAGGCGCTGTGGAATACAGCGACTATCCCCCAGAGGCTCGTAATATCCCGAGGGTCGGGGATGCCTTCCGGATTGATCGCGAGATGCTGGCCAGAGTCGGACCCGATCTGATCCTCGCCTGGAAGGGCGGTACGCCTCCTGCGACCGTGGAGCAGCTCCGGGAGGACGGATACCGCGTGGTCGTGATCGAGACCCGGAACCCGGAGCAGGTCGCCGCCGCCCTGGAGACGATTGCCGAACTGGCGGGCACCCAGGATGCGGCGGCGCCTCGGGTTCGGGCCTTCAGAGAAGAACTGTCGGAGCTACGCCGGCGTTTCGCGGACCGGCCAGCCATCAGGGTTTTTGTTCAGATCTCCCCGCGTCCGCTGTATACGGTGGGGGAGGGTCAGCTTACGGACAGCCTGCTGGAGATCTGCGGTGGGCGGAACGTGTTTGGAGACATCGACCAGCTGGCGCCCGTGGTCACGGACGAGGCCGTGATCGCCGCCGATCCCCAGGTCATCATCGCGCCGCGGCTGGAGGGAGAGGACGTGCTGGAGCACTGGAAGCGATATCCCTCGATCGACGCTGTAGGAGACAGGCGCCTGCACGTCATCGACGGCGATCTGATCTCCCGTCAGAGTCTCCGCCTGCTCGACGGGGCGCGCGAAATCTGCAGTCTGCTGGAAGCTGCCCGTTCGGGCGGCTAGGCTCGCCGATCGTGCCGCCAGAGAACTTCCTGGCCCGATTCTCTGCGGGCCAGGAGCCGCGCGATCACGAACAACAGATCCGACAGGCGATTCAGAAAGCGCGCCACGTCCGGGTTGACGGGCTCGAGGGAGGACAGTGTCCAGACCCGGCGCTCTGCCCGGCGGCAGGTGGCCCTGGCCAGGTGAGCCGCCGCCGCGGCGGGGCCGCCACCCGGAAGCACGAAATCCTTCAGCGGCGGGAGATCGGCGTTCAGGGCATCGAGGTTCTGCTCGATTTTCTCGACGTCGTCGGGCGTGATGACCTGGTGGCCCGGGATGCAGAGTTCACCGCCCAGGTCGAATAGCCGATGCTGGATATCGGTCAGGCATTCGCAGAGGTTGTCCGGCAGATCCTGGCAGGCCAGCACCATGCCGACGGTACTGTTGAGCTCGTCGACCGAGCCGTAGGCTTCCACCCGGGGATGATCCTTGGCGACACGGGTGCCGTCTCCCAGCCCTGTGGACCCGTCATCGCCAGTTCGCGTGTAAATTTTCGTCAGTCGGTTTCCCATCGGATATTCCCGGTTTGATTCAATAGATATATGCCAGTGACGCGTAGACGCCCCGTCCCGCCGATCGGTAGCCATCGGCGAGTTCGTAATCTCGATCCAGCAAATTCTCGACTTTTGCCTTCAGCTGCCAATGTTCGCCCAGCTGGATCCGGGAACTCAGATTGGCGAGTACATAGCCGCCAAGCCTGGTTCCGCCGAAATCCTGTCGTGAACCGGAAGCCAGGATATCCAGCCCGAGATCGTGCAGCCCCAGCCGACGAAGGATCGACATGGCCAGAACGCGATCGGACCGGCGGAGCAGCTTTTCTCCTGTGCTTTTATTACGGGGATCCTGGAAAGTCGCATTGGCGCGAAATCGCCAGTCGTCTCCGCGAAAGAGGTAACCAAGCTCGATTCCCTCGATCTCGGCTTCGTCCACGTTACGGTTCTCTCCGGTAAAGCTGTCCGGATCAGTGAAGACAAATTCGATGAGATCGTCAATTCGGTTGCGGAAGGCCCCCGCGCGGAACTCGTGACGTGAACCGACGCGCTTGGTCAGGGAGATATCCACATTTTTTGACACTTCCGGATCCAGCCCCGGGTTTCCGCCGTAGCCATAGAGTTCGAGACTCGTAGGCGCCCGGAAGGCTCGCCCCGCGCCGACGGTGAATCTCAGCGTCCCCGTCAGATCCATCCCGTATTCCATGTTCCAGCTGTTCTGTCCGCCAAAAATCTGGTGATCGGTGTGTCGGGCTGCCAGCAGAGCCTCGTGACGGCCGCCGCTGAATGTGGTCTCCAGGTAGGCGGCATCCACGTCGATTTTGACATCCCCGCTGCCGGGACGCTCCTCCAGCCGGCTCCCGAAGATCTGGCCCGAGGTGGTTTCCCGGGCGACATAGATCCCCGCCACAAGCTGCAGGCCGGCTGGACCGGACAACGCATTCTGCCAGTCGGCCGTATAGCGCTCCGTTCTGGTGAAATCCGCCGGATCGACGGCGCCGCTGCCCTGCTGAATCTCGTCTACCACCCTGTCCAGGGACAGGGTGCTTCTCCACGAGGACATCGGTCGGGCGCCGAGCTGGATTCGGGAAACTTCGTTGGTGTAGTCCTGGTCCACCGGAGTCAGGAAGAAGTCCGAGTATTCGGTGGTCCCCCGGGCCTGCCAGTGACCGATATCCACCGTCACCGGGCCCAGGTCGGTCCGTGCCCAGGCGTCGAAACCGAGATTGTCGTACCCGGCTTCACTCTCGCTGGCATCCCGGGTGGGAAAGCCGTCGGTGTCGTACCAGGACACGCTGAGCCCGGCGCTGCCGGCGGACCCGGTGAGATTGACCCCGCCCGAAGCGTGGCGGGTATCGTAACGACCGCCTCCGATTTCTCCCCGAACCCTGGCTGTGTCCTGGTCGCTCCGGGTGATGATATTGATCACGCCGCCGACGGCCTCGCTGCCATAGAGGGAGGATCGGGGTCCCTTGACGATCTCGATTCGCTCTATGAGGTCCGGTGAGACGTTCTGGATAGCGGCGACGCCGGCGGTGCCCGAATTCATGCGGACACCGTCGATCAGCACCAGCGTGTGGTCGCTTTCCGCGCCGCGAATGAACACCGACGTCACCTGGCCGGGGCCGCCATTCCGGGAAATCTCGATACCCCCCTGGAAACGCAGGAGATCCGCCACGTCAGGGCTCAGGCTGCGATCCAGCTCCTCGCGATCGATGATGGTGACGGGAGCGATCACCCTGTCTTCCGAGACTCCGGTCCGCGTCGCGGTAATCACCAGCGGTGGCAGATCGGCGCTCGCGCCGAGTACAGACGCCGGTGCCCCGCTGGCCAGCAGCCACAGCGCACACATCCGGATCGCTTTCATTGAAACTGTTCTCCCCGCCGGCGCACGCCCGCATCGACGGCAGTGGTGATGAAGCCGGAGAAGGGAGGAGGAGAACAGTCATCGCAACTGGCGGTCCGCCCTCCGCAGATCCGGCGCCGGGTCCGCAGAGCCGGTCTCCGGGCTGACGAGCGAGGACGTGCCTCGATTCCACCACCTTCCCGCGCGCTAGCGCAGTGGCTCCGGTCCCGACCATGTGGCGGACCGGGGGTGGGATCTTTACTCGATCACCGTTGCGGGGGCAGCGCCGGATTTTCCTGGGGATCACCGGCTTCCCGTTAACCCCTCGCAGCGCGAGGGGGACACTGTGCGGACACTTCGCACAATAGGTTCGGCTACCCGGGGCTGTCAAGGAGCCGGTCAGACGGGCCGAAGGGCTTAAAATGATTCCATGTGGAACGGGAGACTGAACCTTGGACACCAAGCCTTTTCTTGAAGCCGCGAAGACCGCCGCTCGCGCCGCGGCCGAGATCATCAATCGCTATTACAGAACCCAGATCGCCGTCGAGCGCAAGGCGGATAACAGCCCCGTAACCCGCGCCGATGTCGAATCGGAAAAGGCGATACGGCAGGTCCTGGAGTCCCGATTTCCCGACCATGGATTCTACGGGGAAGAGACCGGACGCAGCGACCGGTCATCGGACTTCCTGTGGCTGGTCGATCCCATCGACGGCACCAAGAGTTTCGTCCGCAATTATCCGTTCTTCTCGACCCAGATCGCGCTGATGTACCAGGATCAAATCATCGTCGGTGTATCCAGCGCACCGGTGTTCGACGAACTCGCCTGGGCTGCCGCGGGATCCGGTGCCTGGCTGAACGGCAGACAGATTCAGGTCAGCGATATTCGGACCATCGGAGAAGCCTCGATATCGACGGGCAACCTCGCCACCCTGGCGGGTGGAAAACGCTGGTCCCGATGGGGGCAGATCGTGGCCACGGCCGACCGGATCCGCGGGTACGGTGACTTCTATCATTACCATCTGCTGGCGGACGGCTGCATCGACGCGGTCGTCGAATCCGACGTGAATATTCTGGACGTGGCGGCGCTCTCGCTTATTGTCGAGGAGGCAGGCGGGCGATTTACGAATCTCGAGGGCAAGCCTGTGACCCTCGGCATCACCAGCGTGCTCGCGACCAATCGAGCCCTGCACTCGCCGATCCTGGAAGCGCTCGGATGAGACGGCCCGAATTCCGGGCAGACGCTTTTGCGGAGGCGGCCTTTACGGGGAACCCGGGCGGCTGACGGCACGGCAACTTTCGAGGCGCCGTGAATCGCTGCGGTACCGGGAGCGGTGTGAGACATGGAAGCGGGCGGACGGGCGTTCGTCCGGATGCAGAGGACCGTCGATTGCCCTGTTGTCAGGTCGTCATGAACAGCCGCTGTCCCATGTGTTGAAAGTGCCGCATCTCCACGCCGTAAAGGCGGAAGAGCGTGTCCTCGCTAAGCACCGACTCCGTCGGGCCCACCGTCCACTCGCCGTCCCCGAAAAGAAGCAGGCATCGGTCGCAGAAGCGGCTGGCGGCATTGACGTCATGCAGGCTTGCGGCAACACCCCGTCCCTCGTCCGCAAGCTTTCTGAGCAGCAAAAGGACAGCCTTCTCGTGGGCAGGGTCGAGGTGATTCGTGGGTTCGTCGAGAAGGCAGGTCGGCGTGTCCTGGCAGAGCAGCATGGCAATCTCGAGTCGTCGGCGCTCTCCGCCGGAAAGCGTATCTACCGCCCTTTTTTCGAGTCCCCCAAGTTCCATTCTGGCGAGAGCCTCCCTGGCCAGGCGGCGGTCATCGGCGCTCTCCCACCGCCAGAAGTCCAGGTGCGGGTGCCGGCCCGCCATGACCGTCTCCAGAACGCTGGTGGGAAATGGGTCTTCCAGATGCTGGGTAACGAAACCGATACGCGTTGCGATCTGTTTCCGCGGCCATTCACCGATGGGTTTGCCGTCCAGGAACACCCGGGAGTTCTGTTGTGGCCGCAAGCCGCAAAGGGTATGCAGCGTGGTGGTCTTGCCGGACCCGTTGCGTCCCAGGATCCCGAGGAATGATCCGGTCCGGACCTCCAGCTCCAGCCCGGCCACGAGCGTCCGTCCCGGAACCGTAATCGTAAGATCCTGGCATGTCAGACCCGGTGCGCTCATCCGGCGGCTTCCGCCGTCACCTGGGGCTGACCGTCGGGCGACAGGCCGGCGCGCAGCAGGATGGGATGACAACACACCGCACAGTCCTCGATGAATTCTGCCGGCAGCTCGGACGGCACGAGTGCGGTCTCCACTGTTTCCCAGCAATAAGGGCAGGCGTAACGGACGGTATGAATATTCTCCATGACGATCTCAGAGTTCGAGGGGGACATGCCGGAGCCGTGCATCGGCTTTAACGGACTCGCCGGTGTTGACGGGCGGGACGACGTCGGCACCGGCGCGCCGCCATTCAGCCACGGCAGGCCGGGACCGGCGTGATGGCTGTCGAGGCAGGACACGCGGCGGCACGGGTTCAGTTGGCGATTGCCGTTTTCTCACCTTCGAGCGTGTGGCGGCCATTGGCGACTGTCCCCGTTGTCGGGAATCCAGAATTCGGAAGGTGGGATCGCAGCTGCATCGAGGGCGGCGAGCAGTTCCCGAGCGGGTTGCTCCTGGCCGTCATCGGCGAGACGAAAGGTACCGAAATGGATTGCCATGCTTTGCGGCGCACCCAGTATCCTGTGCGCCTCGACGGCCTCGGCAGGGTCGATATGCTGGGCGCTCATGAACCACCGAGGCAGGTAGGCGCCGATGGGCAGGATGGCCAGATCCGGCCGACCCAGGCGCTCGCGCACCTGACTGAAGTGATCGCCCATGCCGGTATCCCCGGCGAAGTAGACGCGATGCCTACCGGCTTCGATGAAATAACCCGCCCACAGCGCGCGGTTGGTATCGAGAAGACCGCGCTTCGACCAGTGCCTGACGGGAACAGCCCGGATCGAGACAGGGAGCTCGTCGTCCACTCGCTGCCACCAGTCCAGTTCCCTGCAGCGATCTGCCCCGAAGCGCCTCAGATAGAAACAGTTCCCCAGGGGAACCACGAACAGGGGGTCATGATCCTCGGCCAGCAGCCGGAGGCTGAAGGCATCCATGTGATCGTAGTGGTTGTGGCTTAAGAGAACGAAGTCGATGGGAGGCAGATCCCGGAATCTCAGGCCCGGTGCGCGATATCGTTGTGGTCCGGCGTTTGTGAAGGGGCTGGCTCTTTCCGACCAGATCGGATCCGTGAGCAGATTCATGCCGTGGGTCTGGAGCAATACCGTGGCGTGATTGATAAAGGTGACCCGCAGGTCAGCCTCTACCCGCTCGGGAGGAGGCGCAGCCTCCACAGGCGCCAGGTCCCGCCGCCAGGTGCCCTGGGATTCCCGGGTGAACTGCCATTTCAGGAATTCCCCGAAGCCCTTTTCTACCCTGGGCACGTTGTAGAACCGCCGGCCGTCGAAATGATCCGTCACCGGGCCGTCGTGACGGGGTACGGGCCCTGCGCAGCTGACCGTGGCGATCACGACTGCCACCAGGATGGCCGGCAGAATGAGCCCGCGCCATCGCGCAACGCCACCGTCACTGCCCCGCAACAATGGCGGTGCCTCCCGTCCTTCGAGGATCCGCGGCCACGGTAAAACCCCTCGCGGGATCCCACTCGGCGGCCCCGACCCCGCCGAAGTACATGGACAACTCATCGAACATTCGGCCGGGCAGCTCCACGTCTTCCATGGGCAGGCCGCGTTCGTAGGCGACGCGATAACCCTTGTCTCCCGACTCCACATGGGCCCTTGGATGAGCGATGGCCTGCTCCAGGGACATGCCGAAATGCATGTAGTTCACTAAGACCTGGAGCATCGCGCTGGTAATCCGGTCCGCCCCGGGTGACCCGGCGGCGAGGACGCGATCGCCGCTGCGGGCGACCGTGGGGGCCATGTTGGATGCGAGGCGCGCCCCCGGCTTCATCTTCTCGAACCCGCCGCGGTTCAGCTCCAGTTCGCCGAGGCAGTTATTCAGCCAGATACCGGTGCCCGGAGGCACCGCTCCCGCGCCGTAACCCGAGGACATGGTAATGGCGCAACCCAGACCCTCCGCGTCCACGGCGGACGTATGGACCGTGGAGGCCGAGGCCGACGGCAAGCGGCCGTCTTGTGCGCAATGCAGCAGCTCCGCCACATCGCTCTCCAGGTCAGGGCTCTGATCGAGAGTCTGATGGCGAAAGGCGATAACGGTGTGCTGGATTTCCACCAGCCGCCTGACCGCCGCGGCATTCCAGCCGTCATGCCGGACGTCTCGCATCAGGAGAAGCATGGCCGCCAGCGTGGCCCCGCCGATAGCGGGCGCCGGGTTGGTGCCGATGTGCCACTGGTCCAGCGGCACGTCCAGGGCGGGGCGTTCCAGGGCCCGGTACGCCTCCATATCCTGGCGGTTGAGGGATCCTCCGTTGCCATGGATGTAATCCGCGATGGCGTGCCCGAGGTCGCCGGTGTAGAAGTCCTCGAAACCGCAGCGGGCCAGGTGCTCCAGGGTGTCGGCCAGGTAGGGAAGTCGCATGGTCTCGCCGCATGCCGGAAGCCTGCCTTCCGGACTCAGGAAAACCTCCCGACTGTGCGGTTCCCAGCCATAGATCAGCTCCGCCGACGTCTGCAGGTAGTGATGGCAGGCGGAAGGCAGGGGGAATCCTTCCAGGGCGATCTGCCGTGCCGGCTCCACGACTTCCCGCCATGGCAGGCCCCCGTAGAGCTCTGTCGCCCGCCCCATTGCCGCCAGGCCGCCGGGCACGCCAACGCTGCCGTAACCCACGACGGTTCTGACACCGCCCCCGTAGGAGAGCTCCACTTCCCAGGCCGCCTGGCCGGCTCGCGATTCGACAAGCCCGAGCCCCGGCACGGCTGCGTATCCGTCGATGGTCGTGGGTGTTTGACCCGGTCCCCAGACGGTGACGAATCCCGCCGAGCCGAGGGAGCAGACGCCGGGTTCCGTGGTCATGGAAGTCAGGCAGGCCGCAATCGCCGCATCCACGGCATTGCCGCCCTGGCGGGCCACGGATGCTCCAGCATCGGCGGCCAGCTGGGAACTCGAGGCGACAGCGACGGAATTCATTGGCGCAGTGGCTTTTACGGGTCTCTCACCGGGCCGGCGATGATACCAGAGGGTCCGATCGGGCCAGGTTCATCCGGTCAGCCGGCGGGCGTGCCATTCCAGGTGGTCATCTATGAAGCTGGCCACGAAGTAATAGCTGTGGTCATAACCCGGCTGCCGGCGCAGCGTCAGCGCGACTCCCGTTTCCTCGCAGGCTTTTTCGAGCAGGTGGGGCATCAGCTGCTCCTCGAGGAACTGATCAGACTCACCCTGGTCCACGAGCAGCTCCGGAAGGCGCCCCCCGCTCCGGAGCAGTTCGCAGGCGTCGTAGGATGCCCAGGCTCCCCGGTCGGTGCCCAGATAGGCGGCGAGCGTCTTGTGCCCCCAGGGACATCGGGTGGGTGAACAGATCGGCGCGAAGGCCGAAATCGAGCGGTAGCGATGCGGATGCCGCAAGGCGGAAACCAGCGCGCCGTGGCCGCCCATGGAGTGCCCGCTGATGCCGCATCGACTGAAATCAAGGGAAAAACTTCTGGCAGCCACGTCCGGCAGCTCACTGTTGATCCAGGTTTCCATCATGTACCGCCCCGCCCACGGGGCCTCGGTGGCATCCACGTAGAAGCC
>Ga0111153_1044_pt1 | contig 45036 bp, 36 predicted proteins | sample DeeMarSeWOR28_12_FD_80255 | JGI IMG/M metagenome (GOLD analysis project Ga0111153, IMG submission 80255) | Gammaproteobacteria bacterium SG8_31 | reverse complement strand
TGCCCAGGATTTCGTTGCCAGCATGCAACGATACGTCAACCCGGCAGAGGCATCCGAGAACGCACAGTTTTTTTATCCTGTCCGGAATGCCCGGGCAATCCTGCAGGGCAGCGAGCCTCTCGAGTCCCTGGGCGTCCAGGCCATCGATGATCAAACGCTCCGGGTAGAGCTGGAGCAGCCGACGCCGTGGCTTCTGCAGATGTTCGCGACCCGTTTCGGCTATCCCATCCATCGCCCCAGCCTCCAGGCGCACGGCCGTCGCTTCGCGCGCCCCGGCACCCTGGTCAGCAACGGCCCGTTCGTGCTGACAGAATGGGTCGTACAGTCCCATATCCGCCTGGATCGCAATCCGAACTACTGGAATTCGGAGGCGGTGGAGATCGACCGTGTGTACATGTACCCCACGGAGGATATCGCCTCGGAATTCAAGCGTTACAGGGCCGGCGAGCTGCATTACACCAGGGAAGTTCCCAAGCAGCAGATCCGCTGGATCCGGGAGAACCTGCCCGAGGACCATCGATCGGGGCCCTACATGGGTGTCTATTATCTCCCCCTGGACACGACGGAGCCGCCTTTCGATGACGTGAGAGTCCGCCAGGCCCTCTCGATGGCGGTGGACCGGCGGATCATTTCCGACAAGGTGTCCGCGGCCGGGGAGAAGCCCGCGACAGGACTCGTGCCGGTGTACGTGAGCGAGTACGTATCCCCCGGTTACGAGTGGCTCGATTGGCCGATGGAGAAAAGGATCGACGAGGCGCGGCGCCTTTACCGTGAAGCCGGTTACGGCCCCGATAATCCCCTGACCTTCACCATTCATTACAACACCAGCCAGAACAACAAGCGCATCGTCCTGGCCGTTGCCGCCATGTGGAAACAGGCCCTGGGAGCCCGGGTCTCGATCCTTAACCAGGAGTGGAAGGTGTTCCTGCAAACCCGCAAATTCGCCAGCCAGTGGGACATGATCCGGATGGGCTGGATCGCGAGTTGGGACGATCCCTACTCCTTCCTGGAAGTGATGCTCTCGGACAGCGATTTCAACGATACGGGGTGGGGCGATCCCGATTACGACAGGACGCTCGAGATAGCCAACACCGTCGTTGATCCCGCGGAGCGCGCCCGGCTGCTCGCGGCGGCCGAGGCCAGTATGCTTAACCAGTATCCGGTCATCCCGATCTTCTACTACGCTACCAACCGGCTGGTGCGATCCGAGGTCGCCGGTTACCGGATCAATATTCTCGATCGGGACCCGTCGGCGTTATATGCCCTCGGCATGGCCCCCTGACGGGCTTGAGCAGCACAACGGGTCCCGCCTCGTAGCTCCTTTTCCCGGGCATGAACGATATTTTTCGTTCTTTTCCCCGATTCCACAGTTTATCCACAGGATTTTCTCAGTTTCTTCTATTGCCAAAGATTTTCTCGAGGGTATTCTGAGTTCGCGGTTTCGGAAGTCGCGATTCGATATAAGCCGCACCCTTGCTGACAGGGGTTGGGTCGCAGGTCAGGAGCGGCCAAACGCAGGAGGAAACCTGCACGCCGGCGGGGTCCGAAAGGATTCCACCAGCGGGAAGCAACCGGATGAATCAATCCGGAAGCGACGCAGGCAGAGGCCTACGGAACTCGTCGAGCCGTCACCGGGACGGCGCACGCGGGGAGGACGCAGCCAGGCGTCCGTAAACAAGCGGGAGTCGGAGCTTCGATTCCCATGCCGGCATCGGGTCAACCCCGGACTTCCCGTCCAGGGCTGATACCGGGACCGAGTCCAGGCAGCCTTGGGCTCAGGCGATTCACCTCGCTTGATCCCGACGCCCACCGGGCTGAACAGGGGATGAGGCGCGCCTCATCCCCTTTTTTATTGCCTTGTTTTATTGACCCGGTTGATCAGCCAATATCGGACGCGACGGCCCCGAATGGACAACCGCGACCAGCCAAAATAAGCGACGCCCGCCCCTGTTCAGGGACGGGCGCCAGGTTGTAAGAGGATTGGGGCTCTCTCGTTGACGTTTTGAGTACGTTTTAGTACTGAACGACCCGAGTTGCCCTAAGTCTATGAAATCTGCTGGAGCGGGAAACGAGACTCGAACTCGCGACCCCAACCTTGGCAAGGTTGTGCTCTACCAACTGAGCTATTCCCGCACGGAGGGCGAGTATTCTAAGCGGTCACTCCGACCTGTCAAGCGCCCCCGGCCCGTTCCGCGCGGCTTCGCGCTCCATGTCCTCCAGGCTCTCCCAGGCGGCCTTCAGGTAGATAAACATGGACCAGAGCGTAAGGGCGGCCGCCAGGACCAGCAGGACCGATCCGAGCGGGTACATGGGCAGGATCCAGAGATCCAGCTTGAAGATCATCATGATCAGGGCGGTGATCTGGAAAATAGTCTTGAGCTTGGCCACCCCGGTGACGGCCACGTGATGCCGTCGGCCCAGTTCCGCCATCCACTCCCTCAGGGCCGAGATCGCGATCTCCCGCCCTATGATCACCGCCGCCGACAGGCTGATGATCAGCCGGTGGTCGGTCTGCACGATAAGCACCAGGGCGACGGCCACCATCAGCTTGTCGGCCACGGGATCCAGGAAAGCTCCGAATGATGACGTCAGTCCCAGCTTCCGGGCGTAATATCCGTCCAGCCAGTCGGTGATTCCTGCAAGGGAAAAGATGATGGCGGCCGCCGGTCGGGCCCACCAGAAAGGCAGAAAGAACACCACCACGAACAGCGGGATCAGCGCGATGCGGATCAACGTCAGGACGGTGGGCAGATTCAGCTCGGGTTTCACATTTATTCCGAGGGATGCAGCGTGTTGTAGATCTTTTCCGCCAGGCTCCGGCTGATGCCCCTCACCTTCGCAAGATCCTCGATGCTGGCTTTATCGACCCCGTGGAGACCTCCGAATTCGCGAAGTAACAGACTACGTCGCTTGGGACCCAGCCCCGGCACGTCCTCAAGAATGGATCTCCGCCGGGCCTTACCGCGGCGCTGGCGATGCCCCGCAATGGCGAAACGATGCGCCTCGTCGCGGATCTGCTGGATAAGGCGCAGGGCGGGCGACTCCGGGCGCAGTATAAAGGGGCGTTTGCGGCCTGCCAAGAAGACCTGTTCCTGACCCGGTCGGCGGCTCCGCCCCTTGGCCACAGCCCCGACGTCGACACCTTCTATCTGCAGTTCGTCAAGCACGCCGACCGCTTCTCCAAGCTGTCCTTTGCCACCGTCTACCAGCAGAAGATCGGGGAGTGCCGCCTCGCCCCGCTTGATTCGCGTGTAGCGGCGCATCAGCGCCTGGCGCAACGCCCCGTAGTCATCCCCCGCAGCGACCTCGGTGATGTTGAATCGCCGATAATCTGCCTTGATTGCCCCCTCGCTCCCGAAAACAACGCATGACGCTACGGTGGACTCTCCGCCGGTATGGCTGACGTCGAAACACTCGATCCGTTGCGGGGACTCCGCGAGCCCCAGCGCCTCACCGAGGGCGTTCAACTGCTCCAGCATACCGGCCTTGCTGGCGATATGGAGATGAAGGCCATGTGTCGCATTTTCGGCAGCCAGTTCCAGCCAGCGCGCCCTCTCCCCCCGGACACGATGACGGATGGTTACCTTGCGCCCGGCCCGCTCGGCCAGGGCGTCTTCCAGCAGGCTGGATTCCTCGAAACAGCGATCCACGATGACCTCATGGGGAACAGGCCGGCCGTTATAAAACTGGGTGACGAAGGCCCCGATCACTTCTTCTGCCGATGTGCCCGGATGGACGCCGGGAATCCAGGTGCGGCTGCCGAGATTCCGCCCACCGCGGATGAATATGACCGACACACAGTAGATACCCGCCTGTTCACTGGTGGCGATCAGGTCCATATCACCCCGATCTCTGTGGGCTGTCGCGAAGTGCTGCCGCACCTGCCGCAGGCGCCCGATCTGGTCGCGATACCGGGCCGCCTCCTCGTATTCAAGATTTTCGGCCGCTGACTCCATTTTCTCCGCCAGTTCATCGATCACGTCGTCGCTGCGGCCCTCCAGAAAACGCACCGCCCGGTCGAGGTTCTCCTGGTAATCCTCGGCTGATACCAGGCCGACACAGGGTCCGGAGCAGCGCTCGATCTGGTACTGGAGGCACGGCCGGCTCCGGTGGGAAAAAAAGCTGTCTTCACAGGAACGGATGCGGAAAAGTTTCTGCAGCAGTCCCAGCGTCTCCCGGACTGCGCCCGCCGAGGGGTAAGGACCGAAAAGCCGACCGTCGATCTTGCGGCTGCCGCGGTAGAAAGACAGCCTCGGGAAAGGGTGACGGGATGAAAGGTGGATAAAAGGATAACTCTTGTCATCGCGCAGGAGCACGTTGAAGCGGGGCCGGTGCGCCTTGATCAGTTCGTTCTCGAGGATCAGCGCCTCTCCCTCGCTGCCGGTGACGCTGACCTCGATATCCGCCACCTGCAGCACCATCTGACCCGTCTTGCCGGCAGGTATCCCGGTGCGAAAGTAGGCCGATACTCTCTTTCGAAGATCCCTGGCCTTGCCCACGTAAAGAATACCGCCCCGACGGTCGATAAAGCGGTACACCCCCGGTCGATGGGGCAGCCGTTTGAGAACGGGCCTCGGATCGAACCCGCTGCCGTGCCGCTCGGAACTCGATTCACTCATGACCGGCGGGTATCAGTCCGGCAAGGGTCGCGGCTTCCCGGACGACCTGCCGGAACATATCGGCGGTCAGTCGCCGGGTCTGGGTGTTGTACCGGCTGCAGTGATAGGAATCCACGAGAGTCAGCCCCTCCGGCAGGCGATGCACGGCGCCGTGGACGAATTTCCATGCGGTGAGCTTTTCGCCACGGGCCCTCACGATCGCGTCGTGGGCGACCTTGCCCAGGGCGAGAATCACCGCCGAATTCCCGTGCATCCTGAGTTCCTCCGCCAGGTAACCATTGCAGTTGCGGATCTCCTCTGCCGTGGGCTTGTTGGCCGGCGGCAGGCACTTGACCGCATTGGTGATCCGGCAACCCTCGAGTGCCAGCGAGTCCTCCGCCGATTGCGAAACGGAACTGCTGGCGAGACCGAGCCGGTAGAGAGTCTCGTACAGAAGAATTCCTGCAAAATCCCCGGTAAAGGGACGGCCCGTACGATTGGCGCCATGCATGCCGGGCGCGAGGCCCACGATCAGGAGTCGGGGATCGGAGTCCCCGAAGGCGGGCACCGGACGGGCATGATAATCGGGATATCTTTCGGCCACGTCATCCAGGAACCGGGCCAGCCGCGGACACCGGCGACAGTCCGGATCGAAGACCGAAGTTTTCGCCTCGAGGGCTCGCGACAATCTAGTCCTCCATGTGCCTGATCACGGCCTCTCCAAATCCGGTGGTTCCCACGAGCTTTGCCCCCGGAACGAGGCGCTCCATCTGGTCCCGGACACCGCTCTGCGCCGACTCGCTGCCGGCCGCGCGCGGCTGACGGATCGCCTCCCGGAGACGCGCCAGGTCGAAGGTCAGTTCCTTCGCCTCTATGGCCTTCCGAACTCCGTGAAACAGAAGATCGGCGGCTTCCCGCCAGCCGATATAGCGCAGCATCATCTCTGCCGACAGAATCAGGGAGCCGGGATTCACCTGGTCCTTCCCGGCAAACCCCGGCGCCGTGCCGTGGGTGGCCTCGAATACGGCCACCGCATCTCCGATGTTGGCGCCGGGCGCGATCCCGATGCCCCCGACCTGGGCGGCCAGGGCGTCGGAGATGTAGTCGCCGTTGAGATTCAGGGTCGCGATGACGTCGTAATCTTCCGGACGCAGCAAGATCTGCTGGAGAAAATTATCGGCGATGACGTCCTTGACCAGGATGTCTTTCCCGGTCCTGGGATTACGGAACGATAGCCATGGGCCACCCTCCAGCTCCACGGCACCGAACTCGTCGCGGGCCACCTGGTACCCCCAGTTCCGGAAAGCCCCTTCCGTGTGTTTCATGATATTGCCCTTGTGGACCAGCGTCACCGAGGCGCGGTCCTCGTCCACGGCGTAGTTCAGCGCCTTGCGGATCAGTCTCTGGGAGCCCTCCCGAGACACCGGCTTGATACCAAGACCGGCGCTGGAGGGGAACCGGATGCCCGTCACGCCGAGCTCGTCCTGGAGAAACTTCATCAGTTTGAGACCTTCGGGGGACCCTGCCGGCCACTCGATGCCCGCGTAGATGTCCTCGGTGTTCTCGCGGAACACCACCATGGAGACCAGATCCGAGTCCTTGACCGGCGTCTGCACGCCGGGGAAGTAACGGATCGGCCGCACGCAGGCATACAGATCCAGGGCCTGACGGATGGATACGTTGAGCGACCGAAACCCGCCCCCTACCGGCGTGGCCAGCGGACCCTTGATGGACACGACGTATCGCTTCAGGGCGTCAATGGTTTCGTCCGGCAGGAACTGGGCGCTGCCGTAGCGTTCCGAGGCCTTCTGTCCCGCGAAAATCTCCATCCAGGCTATCCGGCGATCCTGTTTGTAGGCACGCCCCACCGCCTCGTCCACCACACGGCGCATCACGGGCGTGACGTCCCGGCCGATTCCGTCGCCCTCTATGAAGGGGATAATCGGTGTGTCGGGAACATGAATAGTGAAATCGGTGTTGACCGTAATCGGCTCCCCGTGCTCGGGAACGTCGATCATTTCATAACGCATCTGAGCGTCCTCTGCTGATGGTGGGCCCTGTGACATGAGGCCGCGAATTATCCGGATCGGCCCGGCCGCCCTCAAGCTGTACAAACATAAAGACCCCGACGGTTCACACCGCCGGGGTCTGGTCCCTTGTCCCCGGGCCGCCTTGTCCCCGGGCCGAAGTCAGCCTGTCTTGTCGAACTGAGCCTCTTCCGTGGAGCCGCTCAGCGCCGACAGGGACGAGGTTCCTGCGGTCACTGCCTGCGTCACGGCGTCGAAGTAACCGGCGCCGACCTCGCGCTGGTGCTTGGTAGCCGTGTAGCCTTCCGCCTCGCTCTGGAACTCCGCTTCCTGGAGTTCAACGTAGGCGGCCATCTGGCGCTCCTTGTATCCCTTGGCGAGCTTGAACATGTGATAGTTCAGGTTATGGAACCCGGCCAGGGTGATGAACTGGAACTTGTAGCCCATGGCGCCCAGCTCGCGCTGGAACTTGGCGATGGTGGCATCGTCCAGATTCTTCTTCCAGTTGAACGACGGCGAACAGTTGTAGGCGAACAACTGATCCGGATATTCCTTGCGAATCGCCTCCGCAAACTTCTTGGCGTCGTCCAGATTCGGCACGGATGTCTCGCACCAGATCATGTCGGCCAGCGGCGCGTAGGCCAGACCGCGGGCGATGGCTGCATCGATACCCGACCGCACTCTGAAGAAGCCCTCGGAGGTCCGATCCTCCGAAACGATGAATTCCCGGTCCCGCTCGTCCACGTCCGAGGTCAGCAGGTTTGCGGACTCGGCGTCTGTTCTTGCGACCAGCACCGTAGGCACGCCGCACACGTCTGCAGCCATGCGGGCCGCAGCCAGCTTGTTGACGCCCTCCTGGATCGGCACGAGCACTTTGCCTCCCATGTGGCCGCACTTCTTGGCCGAGGAAAGCTGGTCCTCGAAATGGACGCCGGCGGCGCCAGCCTCGATCATCTGCTTCATCAGCTCGAAGGCGTTGAGAACACCGCCGAAGCCCGCCTCTGCGTCCGCAACGATGGGCTTGAACCAGTCGATGCTGTCGTCACCTTCCGCGTGGGTGATCTGATCCGCTCTCTGCAGGCAGCGGTTGATTCTGTCGACTACCGCCGGCACCGAGTTTGCCGGATAAAGGGACTGGTCCGGATACATATCACCGGAAAGGTTGGCATCACCGGCCACCTGCCAGCCGGACAGGTAGATGGCATCCAGTCCCGCCCGGACCTGCTGCATGGCCTGGTTCCCGGTCAGGGCTCCCAGGGCGTTCACGAAAGGCTTCTCGTGGATATAGGACCAGAGCTTCTCTGCGCCCAGGCGGGCCAGGGTGTACTCGATCTCGATTGATCCGCTGAGTCGTACCACGTCTTCCGCGGAGTAAGGGCGCTCAATACCTTTCCAGCGTGGTGATTCTGCCCATTCCTTACGGAGACGGTCAGCGCTCTTGGTCATTTTGGTCTACCTCTGCAACTGCGTGTCGTGAAAAATTTCTCGCCGGTCTCAGTCGATTTCCTCGTATGCAACCAGCGTCAGGAATTCTATGAACTCGTCATCCAGCGTGATCTTGTCGAGCAGCTCGGCCGCCGCACGATAATTTCCGCCGGCGAACTCCGCGTCGCCGACGTCGGCCTGGATCTTGCCAAGTTCCTCGTCGCGGACCTGCTTGTAGAGCTCTGCCGTGACGCGCCGTCCATCGTCCAGGACCCCGCCGGGGTGCCGGATCCACTGCCAGATTTGCGCCCGGGAGATCTCCGCGGTGGCCGCATCCTCCATGAGGTTGAAGATCGGCACGCATCCGTTGCCCGACAGCCACGCGGCCATGTAGCGGATGCCTATGTTGACGTTACTTCTGAGTCCTTCTTCCGTAATCGTGCCTTCGGGAAGCTTGAGCAGATCCGCGGCGCTCACTTCCACGTCGCGACGCAGCCGGTCGAGCTGATTGGGACCCGGCATGTGCTTGTCGAAGACTTCTTTGGCCACGGGCACGAGCCCGGGGTGCGCCACCCATGTTCCGTCGTGGCCATCACCGGCCTCCCGCTCCTTGTCCTGCACCACCTTGCCGATCGCCACTTCGTTGGCTTCCGGATCGCCCTTGATGGGAATCTGGGCGGCCATGCCCCCGATGGCCATGGCGCCGCGGCGGTGGCAGGTCTTGATCGAAAGCTGTGAATACGAGCGCAGGAAGTGGGTGGTCATGGTGACCTGCCCGCGATCGGGCAGCACGAAATCGGGGAATTTCTGGAACTTCTTGATAAAGCTGAAGATGTAATCCCATCGGCCGCAGTTCAGCCCCACAATGTAATCCCGCAGCACGTAGAGTATTTCGTCCATCTCGAAGGCTGCGAGAATGGTTTCGATCAGAACGGTGCATTTGATCGTCCCGTGCCGCAGGCCGAGCCGGTTTTCCGCGTACTCGAAAACCTCGGTCCAGAGCCGGGCTTCCAGATGATTCTCCAGCTTGGGCAGATAGAAATACGGTCCGGTGCCGTTCTCCGCCAGCTTGTCGGCGTTGTGGAAGAGGTACAGCCCGAAATCCACCAGCCCTCCCGGCGCCCGTTGCCCGTCCACCAGAATGTGCTTCTCGAACAGATGCCAGCCCCGGGGCCGGACGAGCAGAACAGCCGTCTTGTCAGCCAGCCGGTATTCCTTCCCTTCCGGGCTTGTGAACTCGATGGAGCCGTCCACGGCGTCGCGAAGGTTGATCTGCCCCTGAACCACGTTGTGCCAGGTAGGCGTCATGGAATCCTCGCAGTCGGCCATGAATACGCTGGCGCCCGAGTTCAGGGCGTTGATGACCATTTTGCGGTCGGTCGGACCGGTAATTTCGACCCGTCGATCCGTAAGATCCGAGGGGATGCCGGCGATGGTCCAGTCCGATTCCCGTATCTGCCGGGTCTCGGGCAGAAAGTCAGGAAACCGGCCGTCGTTAATGGCCTGCTGCCGCTTCTTGCGTTGCTCCAGCAACTCCGTCACCCGGGGCGCGAAACGTTGTGAAAGTTCCGCGATGAAAGTCATCGCTTCCGGGGTCAGAATTTCATCGAAACCGTCCTTCATCGGACCGGTAATTTTGTATTCAGGCGCTATCGACCCGGCGGCATTCCCGCTCATGAGATGGTCTCCTGGATAAATAAATCAGTAACTTGCAGGACCTTTTACAAGTCATTGATCAATTTCAGTCATGAATTTTTCCGCACTGCACAATAATAGTGCTTTCCGGCAGGCAATGCAAAAGCGTACCGACTGCGGGGACTGGAAGCTACATTGCAAAGAAAAACGGGGCCAAACGGCCCCGTTTTTCGGCGTTTCGCCGTCAGGCAGCTACTTAACCGCGGCGGCGCAGGAACGCAACGGCCGTTCCCAGCATCACGAAAAGTCCTCCGGCGAGACCGAACAGGGGCAGCGGGCTAGCGGTCGTCGGCATCACGACTTCTTCCACTACCACAACTTCCTCTACGGGCTCTTCAACCGGGATAGCTTCGACAATGACGTCTTCCTCGAAGCTCACCAGCGTGAATCGACCCTCTGGCACGTACAGACGAATATCCTTGCCGCTTGGGATATCGGAAAAAACCGTGGGCGTTCCATCCACGTCGGCACGGAAGTCCTTGGGCGGACGGAAGGTGTCCACGTTCCAGGTGCCGTCCGGGGCGTGAATTCGAAGCTTCACGTCGCCATTGTTAAAGTAACGCTCCATGGTCGCGTTGAACTTGGCGTAGAGCACGCCGTTACGCTCAACGACGCCGGCACAGGATTTCTCGATATAGGGACGATCGGCTACCCACTCGCCCCACTGAAGATCGGCGCAGGTCAGATCCTGGGCCGACGCAGCGCCGCTAGTGGCCAGCCAGCCGACAGCGCAAATTAAGGCAAATACGATCTTCTTCATCAAAAACCTCCCCGGGTTTTGTTAGTCGATTCTTGGAAACAACGCCGGTAAAGCAGCGCCGCGTCAGAAACATAGCATTCGGCGGGCGGAAAATCATCAAATACGCGTTATCCGGCTATGATTCGTTGTCGGCGCGTTCCCTCCGCGGAAGACACAATGATCATCGTTTTGAACAAACCTTTCCGGGTCTTGTGCCAGTTCACCGACTCAAAGGATCGATCCACGCTGGCCGACTACGTGCCGGTTCCAGACGTCTATCCGGCCGGCCGGCTCGACTTCGATACCGAGGGTCTCGTAGTACTGACGGACGACGGAGCGCTTCAGTCCCGCATCTCCAGTCCCCGTTTCGGGATGGAGAAATCCTATTGGGCGCAGGTAGAAGGCATGCCGGATGAGGCGGCGCTGGAAGAGCTTCGCAAAGGCGTCCTCGTCGCCGGTCGACTCACGCGCCCAGCACGGGTCGCCCGCATCGGACCGCCGGAAGACCTTTGGCTGCGGACACCACCCGTCCGTTATCGGAAATCGGTGCCCGACAGCTGGCTCAGCATCACCCTGAAGGAAGGCCGGAATCGACAGGTTCGGCGTATGACGGCCGCAGTGGGCTTCCCGGTGCTGCGGCTTATTCGTTACCGGATCGGGCCCTGGACGGTATCGGGACTGGCGCCGGGCGAATGGCGGGAAGCCAGCACGCCTGCCGACCGGACGACCGTCTAACGGTCCGATCGGCGACGGCGACCGCGAATCCCGGCGATAATCATGGCCAGTTCCAGCGCCTGTTCGTAGTTGAGCCTAGGATCCACCTGGGACCGGTAGGCCCGGGCCAGGTCCGCATCGGTCAGGCCACGTGCCCCTCCGGTGCACTCGGTCACGTCGTCGCCGGTCAGCTCGAAGTGCACTCCGCCCAGGTAGCTCCCCATGTCCCGATGGATTTCGAAGGCAAGTTCCAGCTCCCGGCGGATCCTGTCGAATCTCCGGGTCTTGATTCCGCTGGCTGTCGACTCCGTGTTGCCATGCATCGGATCGCAGCTCCAGAGAACGGTGCTCCCGGTCGCGCGGACCGCCTCGATCAGGGACGGAAGCCGCTGCTCGATATCGTTGACTCCAAACCGATGTATCAGCGTCAGGCGTCCAGGCTCGTTGCGGGGATTGAGCCGGTCTATGAGTTCCTGGACCCACTCCGGCGTCATCGCCGGCCCAACCTTGATCCCCAGGGGATTGGTCACGCCGCGAAAAAATTCCACATGGGCACCGTCCACGTCTGCGGTGCGCATACCGATCCAGGGAAAATGGGTTGAAAGGTTATACCAGCGCCGCTGACGCTCGATAAAGCGCGTCTGGGCCTGCTCGTAGAGCAGATGCAGGCCCTCGTGACTGCTGTAGAAGTCGATGCGTCGCGTGTGATGGACGGGTCCGCCGGCGATCGACTCGAAAAAATCCAGCGAGTCCGCAATAGACTCGACGATCCGCCGATACTCCTTTTCCATGGGCGAATGGCCAACGAAAGCCAGATCCCAGTACTCCGGGTGGTGCAAATCGGCGAATCCGCCGTCCACCAGCGCACGGACAAAGTTGAGCGTCAGGGCTGCCCGCTCGTAGCCACGCAGCATGAGCACAGGGTCCGGGACCCGGTCGTCGGAATTAAAGCCGGTGCGATTGACCAGGTCGCCCCGGTAGCTAGGAAGTGTTGTTCCCTCTCGCGTTTCAGTATCCGCTGACCGCGGCTTGGCATACTGTCCCGCCATACGCCCGACCCGGATGACCGGCTTTTTCAGACCGTGCAGAAGGATCACGCTCATCTGCAGGAGGATTTTCAGCTTGGCGGCAATTCGGTCGGAGGTGCACTCGTCGAAATTCTCGGCACAGTCGCCACCCTGCAGGAGGAAACGCCGGCCCTGCTGGGCTTCGGCGAGTTGTTTCTTGAGTTCCTCCACCTCGCCGGAAACCACGAGGGGCGGAAGCGCGCTCAGCGTACCGAGCACGCGCTCTACTTCCGTGACGTCCGGGTAGTTGGGTTGCTGGACCGCATTGCGGCTGCGCCAGCTGGCCGGATGCCACTCGATTTGCTCATGGCTGCGCGTCATAGACCGCCAATGCTAACCTGCATTGATGCGATGCAAAAGCATGTCCTGTGGCGGCGGCGCCCGCGAATTGGCAAAATGCCGCCCTCTCCCCGGGGTGGCCGTGCCTGTTCTTTTGCCGGCTTGAGCCCGAGGTAGCAATCTCAAAAGGCGAATATATGCATCGAGTACTTGTACTGGGGGCCGGCAAGATCGGGGCCCTCATCTGTGGCCTGCTGGGCGAATCCGGTGACTACGAGATCCTCCTCGCCGACGTGGACGGCGAGCGCGCCCGATCGGTCAGCGACGCCCACGGCCTGCCGGGCGTCAGTCCGTGTGCGCTGGATGCCTCGGACATCGGCGCACTTCGCGGCGTGCTGGGGGAGCACCCGGTCGATGCCGTTGTCTCCGGCCTGCCCTACTTTCTCAACGAAGGCGTCGCCGCCGTCGCTGCGGAGCATGGCATACACTATTTCGACCTGACCGAGGACGTGGCGGTAACCCGCGCGGTACGGCGCCTTGCGGAAGGTTCCGCAAAGGCATTCGCGCCCCAGTGCGGCCTCGCTCCCGGGTTCGTCAGCATCGCCGCCAACGAGCTGATGAGCCATTTCGACTCTGTGCGTTCGGTCAAGATGCGGGTCGGCGCGCTTCCCCAGCATCCCAACAACGTTCTCAAATACTCGCTGACCTGGTCTACCGATGGCCTCATCAACGAGTACGGCAACGTGTGCCAGGCTATTGTCAACGGACGGCCAACCGATGTGCTGCCTCTGGAGGGCCTGGAGGAAATCGAGATCGACGGCACCAAGTACGAGGCATTCAACACCTCAGGTGGCCTCGGGTCGCTGGGCGAGACCCATGAAGGCCGGGTTCGCAACATGAATTACAAGACCATGCGTTACCCGGGCCATTGCAGGCAAATGCGCCTGCTGATGAATGGTCTCAAGCTGAACGAGGACAGGCAGACGCTCAAGCAGATCCTGGAAAACGCGGTTCCGAGGACCCTGCAGGACGTGGTGGTGATATTCGTCTCGGTGACGGGTATGCAGGATGACGAATTCCGCGAAGAAAACTACGTCAACAAGATTTATCCGCAGGTCATCGTGAACCGGCTGTGGTCGGCGATTCAGGTCACTACCGCGGCGGGCGTCTGTGCCGTACTGGACATCGTGTTGATGAATCCGGATGACCATTCGGGCTTCGTCGCCCAGGAGGATTTCCGGCTCAAGGACATATTGGACAACCGCTTCGGGCGCTATTACGCCCACGGCGGCAGCAAAGAAATATCCGCGCACCTCGTGGCCACCGGCGAGACCGGTCACCAGCGCGGCAGAGGAGTGAAGAGATGAAAGACATCCTTGACCGGCTCGGGCTGGAGGAAGAGAACCCGGGTGCGTGGATCGGCGACCGTGCCCTGGAATGCCGGGACGGCTCGCTCCTTGAGTCCGTCAACCCCGCCACTGGCGAGACTATCGCACGGGTTCGCACCGCCACGCGGGACGATTACGAGGAGGTGATCGCCGCAGCCCGAGAAGGGTTCTACGCCTGGCGGACAACGCCGGCGCCCAGACGCGGCGAGGCAGTGAGACTCGTGAGCGAGGCCCTGCGTCGCTACAAGGACGACCTTGGGAGCCTCGTGACCCTGGAAATGGGCAAGATCAAGGCCGAGGGTGACGGAGAAGTCCAGGAGATGATCGACATCGCCGATTTCGCCGTGGGCCAGTCCCGAATGCTGTACGGACGCACGATGCACTCCGAGCGGCCTGGACACCGCATGTACGAGCAGTGGCACCCGCTCGGGCTGGTCGGCATCATCAGCGCGTTCAACTTTCCGGTGGCGGTATGGTCCTGGAATGCTCTGATTGCGGCCGTCTGCGGCGACACCTGCGTATGGAAGCCCTCCCCGAAAACGCCGTTGACCGCAATTGCCGTGCAGAAGATCTGCAACGAGGCCCTGAGGGATCAGGATTTCCCGCCGATCTTCAGTCTTTTCATCGATGACGGCGTGGACCTGGCGGAGCGCTTTGTCGACGATACGCGGGTTGATCTGGTGTCCTTCACCGGCTCCTGCGCCGTGGGTCGCAAGGTCGGTCACCGCGTCGCCGCCCGCATGGGACGGAGCCTGCTGGAGCTGGGCGGCAACAACGCCATCATCGTCGACGAGGAAGCCAACCTGGAGCTGGCCGTTCCGGGCATCGTTTTCGGTGCCGTGGGCACTGCCGGGCAGCGCTGCACCACGACCCGGCGGGTTCTGGTCCACGAAAACCTCTTCGACAGCCTCGCGCACAAATTGGCCCGGGCCTACGAACAGGTCCGGATCGGCGATCCCATGGACCCGGGCACCCTCATGGGTCCCCTGATCGATTCGTCGTCAGTTATCCGTTTCGAATCGGCCCTGGAGAAAGCGCTGTCCCAGGGCGGCAAGATTCTGTATGGCGGTCATGTGATCGATCGCGCCGGAAATTTCGTTCAGCCCACCATCGTAAAGGCAATGAACGACTGGCCCATTGTGCAGGAAGAGACATTCGCTCCGATCCTGTATCTGATCCCCTTCCATAACCTGGACGAGGCGATCGCCATGCAGAATTCCGTCAAGCAGGGGCTCTCGTCGGCTATTTTTACCGACAACCTGCAGAACGCAGAAAAATTCCTGTCTGCCGCCGGCAGCGACTGCGGCATCGCCAATGTCAACATCGGCACTTCTGGCGCCGAGATCGGCGGAGCCTTCGGCGGCGAAAAGGAGACCGGCGGCGGTCGGGAAGCCGGATCCGATAGCTGGAAGGCCTACATGCGGCGCCAGACGAACACCATCAATTACTCCACCGCGCTCCCTCTGGCCCAGGGAATCAGCTTCGACGTGGGAGGATGATGCCGCGGGCGGCGGCCGCGATGCCGCCGCCTACAGGGTGCCGGTAAGGTCGCCGTAAACGAGGCGGACGAAACGTTCCGGGGTCATGAAGTTCTGGCCCCACACTTCGTCCCACGGGGCAGTAGGTCGGGCCGCCTGCACCTCCTCCAGGGTCCGTCCCTCGTCCACCAATTCCTGGATTCGGTCCGCTACTGCCTCGAGCATGTCCCGGTAGGCGATCAACCCCGACCGGTCCGTGACAGTTGCCCCGTGGCCGGGAATGACGACAGTCTCCTCGTCGATCATCGGCAGGATGGCATCCACGGCGGCTATGGTGCCGCGCACGGAACCGCCGGCGCTGATATCGATGTAGGGGTACCACTGGTGAAACAGGATGTCTCCCATGTGGATGACGTTGGCTTCCCGGAAATGAACCACGGCGTCACCGTCAGTATGGGCGCCGGAGATGTGAAGCGCGCGAATCGTCATGCCGTTCATGTGGAATGTCAGCGTGTCGCTGAAGGTCACCACCGGCAGCGCGCCCGCCGGGGATGCCTCTGTCGGCCTTTCCCAAAAGGTGGAGAATTGTTCCGAGGACATGCGCGCGCGGACATTGTCGTGCGCCACGATCACGGTTCCCAGTTCGCCGAGATTTTCGTTCCCGCCTGTGTGATCCGCGTGCCAGTGGGTGTTGAGCACGAACCTGACCGGCTCGTCGGTTAACTGGCCGATCACCTGCCTGATCGCATCGGTCAGCGGAGCATACTGGTCGTCCACGAGAAAAGCGCCATCTTCACCGATGCACAAGGCCATATTGCCCCCGGCGCCCGAATGCAGGAAGAAGATACCGGGCGCGACCTTTTCGGCGCGAATGGTGATTTCCCGTTCTCCCATTTGCGTCGAGACCGAGGCCTCCCGGTCATCGGCGCCCGGGTCGGCCTTGGCCAACCCGCCGCCCAGGAGAAACAGAACAACAGCAACAGTGCTGGCGGTTCTCCGCATGTCAGGCTCCCGTTAGTTTGAAGGGTCGGAAAGATATTCGAAGCGATTCGCTTCCCGGTTTTTTCGTACCTTGTGGGCATCGAAGATCAGCCCGTTCATCGCGATGTAGACGCCCGCGGGGAGCGACTGAACCGCGGCCACCGCGAGCCCGATATTGAAGTCGGCGTCAGAACCCTGAAAGCGCGCCGGGCTCAGGGACCCGGTCAGCACGATGACTTTTCCGCTGAGCCCTGCAAGGGACCTGGCGGTGTCCACCATGGTGTCCGTGCCGTGGGTGATCACGACGCGGTCGCCCTCCACCGTTTCCACTGCCTGGCGTATGCGCAAACGGTCCCGCTCGGTGAGATCCAGGCTGTCCTTTCTCATCAGCGGCGTTATGCGATAGTCGAATCCAACTTCCCCTTGACGGAGAACATGCTCTATGACGGTTTCACCGACCTCGTACGCGCTTTTGGCATCGAAATAGACCTTGTCGATGGTGCCACCAGTGGTGATGAATGTAATGAGCATGAGAGTTGCCCGGACTGCTGACTGGCGGCGAGTATATCCGAGACGGCTTTCTTCGGCGGCGCTGGCGAGCGACTGCCGCGACGGCTACCATCAGGTCAGGCACTATCAATGCGATTCAGAGTCCTGACAATTTGCCTGGTCGCCGTCCTGGCCGGCGTCGGTCTGTATCCGTGGAGCGGCGTCGGCGCCGATGGCCGGGTCGCCGTGACGCTCCAGATATCCGGTCCCATCGGACCCGCCACCAGCGATTACCTGCAAGGCGGACTCGACGAGGCGGCTGCCCGCGGTGCCGCTCTGGTCATTATCGAGATGGATACGCCCGGCGGTCTGGACAGCGCCATGAGAGACATCATCAAGGGCATTCTGTCGTCGCCGGTCCCGGTGGCCACCTATGTCTCGCCGCCAGGCTCCCGCGCGGCAAGCGCCGGTACCTACATCCTCTACGCGAGTCATATTGCAGCCATGGCGCCGGCCACGAATCTGGGAGCCGCTACTCCCATACCGGTGGGCGGTACGTCTCCGCTGCCTGGCGACCGCGGCAAACCGCAGTCGGACGAGAAAGAATCCGGGAACACGGAAAAGGAAGAGAACAGGCAGGATGACCGGGGTTCGGCGACCGGCGGGGCGGACGCCGCTAGCGCCAAGGCGATCAACGACGCCGTCGCCTACATAAGAAGCCTGGCCGAGCGCCGGGGCCGCAACGCAGACTGGGCGGAACGCGCGGTCCGGGAAGCCGCCAGCCTGAGTGCCGAGCAGGCGGCGGAAATGGGCGTCGTCGACCTGGTAGCCGCAGATATCCCGGAGCTTCTCGAAAAAATCGACGGCCGGACCGTCGACGTCTTGGGTCGGGACGTGACCCTCGACACCAAGGGGCTCGTGCTGGAGCGGATCGAGCCTGACTGGCGAACTCGTCTGCTCGGTACCATTACGAATCCCACGGTGGCTTATCTGCTGCTGTTGATCGGTATCTACGGTTTGCTGTTCGAGGGTTACAATCCAGGCGCGATTCTGCCAGGCGTGGCGGGCGCCATCTGTCTGCTGCTGGCGGCGTATGCCTTCCAGATACTGCCCGTCAACTATGCCGGGCTGGGGCTCATCGCCCTGGGTATCATTCTGATGATTTCGGAGATTTTCGTGCCCAGCTTCGGCGCGCTGGGGATCGGCGGCATCATTGCCTTTGTCGCCGGCTCTATCATCCTGATGGATACGGATGTGCCGGGGTTCGGCATCCCTCGCGGCCTCATCGCCAGCATCGGCTTACTGGGCGGCGGAATGGTCATGGCCATCGTCTGGCTCGCCGTACGCGCGCGGCGAAGACCCGTGGTGAGCGGTATCGAGGAGATGGTGGGCTCGGTGGGCGAAGCGGTTGCCGACTTCGCCGATACCGGCCATATCCTGGTCCACGGCGAACTTTGGAAGGCGCGCACGCCGGTGCCGGTGCGCAAAGGTCAGAAACTACGGGTTTCGGCGGTAGAGGGGCTACAGCTGTCGGTCACGCCGCTCGAGCCGGAGGAGACGAGAAATGCTTGATCAAATCACCATGTTCCTTATCGGCTTCGTGGTCCTTTTTCTTTTCAGTTCGATCAAGATTCTGAAGGAGTACGAGCGCGGCGTGATCTTCCTGCTCGGCCGTTTCCAGACCGTGAAGGGGCCGGGGATCATCATCGTTATCCCGGGAATCCAGCAGATGGTCAAACGGGACCTGCGAGTCATCGTGATGGACGTGCCGACCCAGGATGTCATTTCCCGGGACAACGTGTCCGTCAAGGTGAACGCGGTCGTCTACTTTCGCATCGTCGATCCGGAAAAGGCCGTGATCCAGGTGGAGAATGTTTTCGAGGCCACCAGCCAGCTGGCCCAGACGACCCTGCGGTCCGTATTGGGTCAGCACGAGCTGGACGAAATGCTGTCCGAGCGCGACAAGCTCAACGCCGACATTCAGTCGATCCTGGACCGGCACACGGATATCTGGGGCATCAAAGTCTCGAACGTCGAGATCAAGCACGTGGATCTGGATGAAAGCATGATCCGGGCCATCGCGAGGCAGGCGGAGGCGGAACGCTCACGTCGGGCCAAGGTGATTCACGCCGAGGGCGAGTTGCAGGCCTCCGAGCGACTCAGCCAAGCCGCCAAGATTCTTTCGACGCAACCCCAGTCCCTGCAACTCCGTTACCTGCAGACGCTCACCGAGATCAGTACGGACAAGACCAATACGGTGATCTTTCCCCTGCCGATGGACCTCCTGGAGCCCCTGCTGGGTAAGAACCGGGGTAGCGGCGGCGACTGATTCTCACTTCTGAATGTAGGCCAGCGCGAACGCTCCCGGTCCGACATTGACGGCCATGGAGGCGCTCATTACAGAAAGGTGCAGCCTGCATTTGTGGGCGGCCGCAAATGCCTCGAATTCCTGGTAGGCGGTCATTTCCCGGATAATCCGCGGATCTCCGCCGAAACTCATCACCACGACGGGGAGGATATGGCCCTTCGAGAGAACATCTCTGGCCTGATCCAGCACCCGGGCCACAGCCCGCTCGAATCCCCTGACACTGCCGGCAACCCTCGATCTCCCGTCACGCATTTCGAGAATCGGCTTGATCTCCAGCGCCCTGCCCAAACGGTAAAAACTGAGCGTCATGCTGTTCTCACCCTTGCTGCGCGCCCGATTGTGCAGGTACCAGAGATCGTGGGGGACGGTGAGGCAAATTGTCTGGCGCGCCATGTCCTTGAGCGTCCGCCGTAACTTCTCGAACGGTGGCGCTTGTTCCTCGATGATCCGGATGGCCTCGTGGGCCAGAACTCCTTCTCCGGGCCCGACATTGCCTGTATCCAGGACCCGCAGTGCGAACTGTCCTCCCCTCCCCGCCTGCTCCCGGCGCTCCCGGTAGCCCTGGAGGATGGCGTAGGAGGCCTGCGTCGCGCGGTCAAAAACCCGGCCCCGCGTGCCACTGACACACAGCACGAGGACGCGGTCATATCGGAGAACCAGATCATCCAGGAACAGGTCCCTGATCTGTTCCACCTCCGGTGCACGACTTCTGGAAAGGATGGACTTGTCGGCGATGAAGCGCCGGGGTGATCTTCGATGAAGGATCGGGGCAAATCACAGCTGGCGTCGATGACCACGCCAATTTTCATGGGCATTCCCCGCTCGCTCGCTCGAAGACACCGGACATGTTCATCACCGGTGACATGTCCGCAAACCGGATCTTTCGATTGTGGGTATGCATGAGGACAGCGTCAATCGAGCCGTCTCATGACAGCAGATCCCTGATATGGTCAGGAATCTTCCCCCACTGTCGCTCCAGCCTTTCCGGCGACACCTTGACGGTGGTGCCGAGGCGCTGGTCGAACAGGGATACCCGGTATTCCTCCACCATCCATCGATACCGGGCCACAGCAGGATCGGTCAGCCACTGCGGGTCGTCCTTGAGGGCACGCAGCCTGTCCCGTCCCCGTGCGGCACGATCAGCGCCAACCTGGCCAGTGCCTTTCCGTCTCTCGACCGGATCTTTTCAAGCCGTGTTCGAGCTGCGGCCAGGTACCTCGGGAACTCCCTCAGCCATCGAAGCGCCGTCGCGCGCAGCCACCCCGGAAATACCAGACCGTCCAGCTGATCCGACAGATCCCGGAGAGTCTCCGTTACGTTCGCGCCACCGTTCTCCGCAGCAAGCACCGCGCGGCATTCTCGCCAGGCAGCAGCCACATCTGCTACCAGGGACGACACTTCCATGCCAACTGAAACCACGCGACCGCGGCCCTCGACCAGCCGCGCTTCGAAGTCGCCGGCACTCTGCACGGGGGCCGAGCCCTCCGGAAGGAATGTCTCCATGAATATCAGCCGCAGGAGATCGTCAAGAGGATCGCCGTCCTCGCATCCCAAGCCGATCAGTAATGGCCCCAGTCGGGTCTTGCGAAACTCTTTCCGGAGATAGGACTCCGCCTGACGACACCCGATCCGCAGCAGCCGCAGCGTGCCCTCCCGGTGCGCCTGAGCGGCTTCCTCCCCGGATGCATAGTAGACAAGCGACACGGATTCATGGTCGTCATGAAGGGCGGGAAAAAGAAAGCGTCGTCCCCCGGCATCCTCCACCGGCACGGTGCGCGGCATGTCACCCACCTGCCAGTCCTTCATGTCCCGGTATCTGCGCCCCTCCTTCGCCGGCGCGACAGGGCCTTGCCGGCCGAGTCGCTCCTGAAGCTCGTGCAGGGCCCGGCTCTCGGCAATCGTTGCTCCGTCCGTTCCGACGACCCGGATATTGAAGCTGAGATGAGGCGCCAGATCCGCATCAAGCCACGCGCCGGCCTCCACCGGAACGCCCGCCTCCCGGGTGAGTTCGCGAGCCAGGCTGGTCCGGAGCTCTTCCTTTCGATCCAGATTTCCGAGGCAGCGTCGCGCCACGTCGGGCGCCGGGACGAGTCGCCGGCGGAGCGGTTTGGGTAACGCGCGGATCATGGCCGTCACTTTCTCTTCCAGGTCCCCGGGAACCAGCCAATCCAGCCTGCCACCGTCCAGCATGGGCAGTAAGGCCCTGGACACGACCAGCGTGACCCCGTCCCGCGGGTCTCCTGGTTCGAACCGATACTCGAGTGGCAATTCGTTTCCTTCCACAAGCAGATGGTCGGGAAAATCGTCGGGCTCGTATGCCGGTATTCCGTGATCCGCCAGGACGTCTGCGAGGCTCATGAAAAGAAAATTCGGCTCCTTGCTCTCGACTTGTCTGCGCCAGCGTTCGAATCCTTGCCGGTCACGAATATTGTCAGGTACCCGAGCAGCGAAAAATCCTATGAAACCGGCCTGATCCACTGTGAGGTCGCGCCGCCGAAGCCTTGCTTCCAGATCTCTCGCTTGACAGAGCAGTCGGCGGTTATGTCTCACGAATGCTGCGTCCACTCCCAGTCGATCCTCGGCCAGCGCCTCCGCAATGAACCGCTCGCGGGCGTGCCCCGGATGTACCCGCCCGTAATCAACGGAGCGGCCGGCGGCCAGAACAAGCCCGTAGAGCGAAACACTTTCCGTCGCCACGACGCGACCACGACGCTCGTCCCACCGGGGATCTTCGCAGGATCGTTTCACCAAATGGGATGCCGCCTGCTCAATCCAGAGGGGCTGAACGGCTGCAACGGTGTGGGCAAAGACTCTTTCCGTCTGCACGAGTGTTGCCGCCATCACCCACCTGGCGCCGGCGCCCCGAAGAGCGGAGCCCCGCGAGATCACAAATCGACCTCCCCGGGCTCCGGCGTACTCCCCGTCATCCAGTTTTCCGATATGACCAAGCATTCCCGTCAGGAACGCTCTGTGAACCACCTCGGCACTGGCCGGCTCCCTGTTGACCCGGTGACCGGCGTCCTTGAGCTGGCCGAGAAGCTGCTGATGGACGGAATGCCACTCCCGCATGCGCAGAAAGGAAAGGAAGTTGTCCCGGCACCAGCTCCGCTGCTTGTTCATCGAGAGGTGACGTCTCCGGTCAAGGTATTCTTCCCAGAGAGCAAGAATTCCGAGCAGATCAGACCCTTCCACCTCCCATTGCCGGTGTCGCCTGTCCGCCTGCTCGCGAGCCTCCAGGGGTCGCTCTCTTGGATCCTGTATGCCGAGCAGAGAAACGATGGGCAGAATTTCCCTGAGACAGCCCGAGTCGGCCGCGGCTACCAGAATCCGACCGAGACGAGGGTCCAGCGGGAAAACCGCGACACGCCTTCCGAGACGCGTGACCCGGTCTTTTGTATCGACCGCCCCGAGCTCGCGTAGAAGCCGGTAGCCATCGCGGACATAGCGTCCATCGGGTGGATCTATAAAGGGGAAATCCTCGATTCGCCCGAGCCCGGCGCATTCCATTTGCAGGATGACGCTGGCCAGGTTGGTGCGACGAATCTCAGGATCCGTGAATTCCGGACGGGAGAGGTAATCCTCTTCGCTGTAAAGCCGGACGCAGACGCCGTCGCGCTCGCGCCCGCAGCGTCCCCTGCGCTGATCTGCGCTGGCCCGGGATATGGGCTCGACCATCAGCCGCTGAATTTTCGTCCTGTAGCTGTAACGGCTAACTCGCGCGAATCCCGGGTCCACCACATAACGGATGCCGGGGACCGTCAGCGACGTTTCCGCGATATTGGTCGCCAGCACGATCCTCCGTCTGTCGGAGGAACTGAAAATCCGATCCTGTTCCGTCGCGGATAGCCTTGAAAACAGGGGAAGAACCTCGGCAGACTCCGGGTGTCGTTTTCTCAGGGCCTCCGCCGTCTCCCGGATGTCTCTCTCACCGGCGAGGAAGACCAGCATATCTCCCGTTCCGTCGTCGCCGGCCGCCAGTTCCTCCACGGCCGAGAGAATGCCCTCGATCTGGGGAAGTGTCTCCTTTCCGTCACCGAGGGGATGGTAGCGATCCTCGACGGGATAGGTTCGCCCCGAGACCTCGATGACCGGTGCATTGTCGAAATGGCTGGCGAACCGCTCCGGATCGATCGTCGCCGATGTAATGACGATCCGAAGGTCCTGCCGCCGGGACCGTATGCGCTTCAGGTATCCGAGGATGAAATCGATATTGAGGCTTCTCTCGTGGGCCTCGTCGACAATCAGGGCGTCGTATTGTCGGAGCCAGCGGTCATTCTGGGCCTCCGCCAGCAGAATCCCATCCGTCATCACTTTGACCCGACAGTCCGGACCGGTCCGGTCGTTGAAGCGAATCTTGAACCCCACCCTGCCGCCCAGAGGCTCTCCCAGTTCCCGGGCCAGGCGTGCGGCGATGGACCGGGCCGCCAGCCGTCTGGGCTGTGTGTGTCCGATCATTCCCCGCGTGCCAAATCCCCTCTGCAGACAGATTTTCGGCAGCTGGGTGGACTTCCCTGAACCGGTTTCACCGCATACGACGACCACGGGATTGCCAGTGATGGCCTCCCCAATCTCTTCAGCCCGCTCACTAATGGGCAGTGTTTCAGGCAGGCTGACCGCTGACGGCGCATTACGGCGTTCATCCACCCAGGCTGCCGAGGCCTCGATGTCTCTCGCCAGTCGGTCCAGTGCCTGCCGGGCCCGCGAACCGGAGAGCCGTCGGGCTTTACTGAGGCGACGCGTCAGGCGTGGTTCGTCGGTGAGACGTGCCTCGCTGATTCGGTGAACAAGCGCCTTGATCGCCTGGGGTTCCCTGGACGACATTGTTTTCCGGAACGGGACGACGGCTCAGGCGCCGTCCTCCTCCGTCTTGACCGCTTCCCAGGCCTTTTCGAGTTTCTCGATACCCACCTCCTCTGGCGATCGTCCCTCTTCTGCGATCCGGGACTCGAGGCGGCGGAACCGGTTCTCGAATTTGGCGTTGGCGGATCTCAGCACGCCCTCCGCGTCGACACCTTCGTGACGACAGAGGTTGACGACGGTAAACAGCAGGTCGCCGATCTCCTCGGCAATGTTTCCATCCCCCTTTCGAGCGCGCGCCAGTTCGTCGATCTCCTCATGGAGCTTTTCGACGACATCTTCGGAGTGCTCCCAGTCGAAGCCCGCCCGGGCGGCGCGACCGCCGAGCTTCTGCGCCCTCGCAAGGGCCGGCATGCCCCTCGGAATGCCATCCAGTATGCTGTTTCGCCGAACGCCTCTGTCTGCACGCTCCGCGGCCTTGTGAGCCTCCCATGCCCGGCTCTGCTGCGCCGCATCGGCCACCTCCGCGCCGCCGAAAACGTGGGGGTGACGCCGAACCATCTTTTCGCAGATGGCCGATACCACGCCCTCAAAGTCGAAAGCATCTTTTTCCCGGGCCATCTGCGCGTGATACACGACCTGGAAAAGAAGATCGCCCAGCTCATCGCGAAGATCGTCCATATCGTCGCGGGCAATGGCGTCGGCAACCTCGAACGCCTCCTCAACGGTGTAGGGGGCGATAGTCTGGAAGTCCTGTTCCACGTCCCAGGGGCAGCCGGTTTGCGGGTCTCTCAGCCGGGCCATAATGTCCAGCAAACGATCGATCTCACTCATCGGGCATTTCTCCGGTGAGAGCCATTCTGAGACTGACAAGCATGCCCGCCGTCGCTCCCCATATGTTGTAGTGTCGATACGGGATCTCGAAATAAACGATCTTGACACCAAACAGCCGTTTTTTCCGGCTGCGGACCTTTTCGGGATCGAGCACATGGCGGAGTGGCACCTCGAAGGCCTCGGCCACCTCCGTCTCATCCAGCCGAAGTTCGAAGTCGGGACGCACGATACCGACCACCGGCGTGACGCAGTAGCCGGTGATGGTGACGTAGTTATCCAGAAATCCGACGACTTCCACGTGGCTGCGCGGCAAGCCGATCTCTTCCTCCGTCTCCCGGAGCGCAGCATCCTCGGCTCCGGCGTCCGATGCCTCCAGGCGACCCCCGGGAAAACTGATCTGTCCCGGATGATGGGCCAGGTGGTCCGCCCTTCGCGTCAGAAGAAGAGACGGTCCTTCGGGTCGCGCCAGCACCGGCACCAGCACGGCCGCCGGAACCAGCCGCCCCATCCGGGCCAGCCGCAGAAGTCTCGGAAGGTCTCCGGGCACCCCCGGCATCTGCACCCGCTCCGGGTCCGGGGGCCGAGTGTGGGAAAGTCTCTCCCGGATCAGGGATTCCAGGTTACCGCTGAGAACTTCGGGCACGGTTTACTTGTTGATGCCCCCGCGGGTCAGGGCGGTGGGATCGAGCAACCTGGCCAGCTCCTCGTCCGACAGATCCGTAGTTTCCCTGGCCACATCCCTGATCGGCCGTCCTTCGGCATAGGCTTTCTTGGCGGTAGCCGCGCCTTTTTCGTAGCCGATGACGGGATTCAGGGCGGTCACCAGAATCGGATTGCGCTCCAGCGCCTGCTGCAGCCGATCCTCGTTTATCCGGAAACCCGCGATGGCCTTGTCAGCCAGCAAACGGGACACCGCGGCCAGAATCGCGATGCTCTGGAGCAGGTTGTTGGCAATCATCGGCAGCATGACATTGAGCTGGAAGTTGCCGGACTGGCCCCCGATGGTGATGGCTGCGTCGTTACCGATGACCTGGGCCGCCGCCATCGCGGCGGATTCGGGAATCACGGGATTGACCTTGCCGGGCATGATGCTGCTACCCGGCTGCAGTGCCGGCAACGCGATCTCTGCAAGACCGGCGAGGGGGCCGCTGTTCATCCAGCGCAGGTCGTTGGCAATCTTCATGATGCTCACGGCCACCGTTTTCAGCTGCCCCGAAAGCTCTACCGCCGCATCCTGTGAGCTCAGGCTCTCGAAGTAATCGTTGTTTGGCGAAAAATCGACGCCTGTCTTTTCTGAAAGCGCCTCGGCCACCCGAATTCCGAATTCCGGATGGGCGTTAATGCCGGTGCCCACGGCCGTACCGCCCTGAGCCAGATTTGTCATCCGCGTCAAAGCGCTCTTCAGCCGGTCGATTCCGCTGCGGATCTGCGACATCCAGCCGCCCAGCTCCTGGCCGAATGTCACCGGCATCGCGTCCATAAGGTGTGTCCGTCCGGTCTTGACCACATCGCCACACTCGTTGATCTTTATCTGGATAACGCCTGCCAGATGCTCGAGCGCGGGAATCAGATCCTCCACGACACCCAGGGCGGCGCTCACGTGAATCGCAGTGGGTATTACGTCGTTGCTGCTTTGTCCCATGTTCACGTGGTCGTTCGGGTGGACAGCCTGTCCGAGATCCTCCGAGGCCACGTGAGCAATCACCTCGTTGGCGTTCATGTTGGTGCTGGTTCCGGACCCTGTCTGAAAGACATCGATCGGGAAGTGTTCGTCATACCGGCCCTCCGCCACGGCATCAGCAGCCTTGCGGACCGCCGTCGCGATATCCCCGTCGAGCAGCCCCATATCCTGGTTAGCTCGGGCAGCGGCCCACTTCACCAGGCCCACGGCGCGTATAAAGCCGCGCGGCATCCGCATGCCGCTGACCGGAAAGTTATCCACCGCTCTCTGGGTCTGGGCTCCCCAGAGGGCGTCTGCCGGAACCCTCAATTCTCCCATGCTGTCGCGTTCTGTTCGGAATGCTTTATCACTCATGCCACGTTCTCCATTCCGTCCGGCCGCGGGCAGCCCGCCCCTGCCGAATCCCGTCAGTTTCAAGAGGCATCGCGGGATGCGAAAACGGCGTACCGGCGCCCTGTCGCAGCCCTGTTTAGAGACATCTGATGTATGATCCTCCATCCTATCACCAACGGATCCCTGCCGGTATGAAGCTCACTACCCTGACCGCGCTTTCTCCTGCCGACGGCCGCTACGCCGCGCGCTGCGACGAGCTGCGGAGGATCTTCAGCGAGTACGGGCTGATCCGCTTCCGGGTCCGGGTCGAGGTCGAGTGGCTTTTCGCGCTGGCAGCAGAACCGGCCATCGGGGAGCTGTGCGCCATCGAGGATGCGCCGGCATCCTGTCTGCGCAGGCTGTCGACGGAATTCAGTGAGGCTGACGCGTCTCGCGTAAAGGAAATCGAGGCGGGCACCAACCACGATGTCAAGGCAGTCGAGTATTTCATCAAGGAACAGCTGACCGAAGCCGGGGCGGAGAGCCGGGTAAAGGAGTTCACACACTTTGCCTGCACCTCGGAGGACATCAATAACCTCGCCTACGCGCTCATGCTGGAAGAGGTTCGGAGCGAGGTGCTGTTGCCGCTACAGGCCGACTTGTTTGCGGGCCTTGCAGGGATCGCAAAGACGACGGCCCGCCTGCCGATGCTTTCACGAACTCACGGTCAGCCCGCCTCGCCCACGACTCTGGGCAAGGAAATGGCCAATGTCGCGGCCCGCCTGCGGCGCCAGCGGGATCAGCTGGCGGATATCCGGATCATGGGCAAAATGAACGGGGCTGTCGGCAACTTCAATGCCCATGTAGCCGCCTATCCCCAGGTGGACTGGGACGAGCTCAGCCGGCGGTTTATCGATTCTCTCGGCCTCACCGCCAACCGTTTCACCACGCAGATCGAGCCCCACGACTGGATTGCCGAGTACTGTCACGCCCTGGCGAGATTCAATACCGTGCTGATCGATTTCTGTCGTGACGTCTGGGGATATATTTCGATCGGCTATTTCAGGCAGAAGACCGTGGAGGGCGAGGTGGGCTCTTCCACCATGCCTCACAAGGTCAATCCCATCGACTTCGAGAACGCCGAGGGCAACCTCGGTATCTCCAACAGCCTGCTCTCACATTTTGCGGCGAAACTGCCGATCTCCCGCTGGCAGCGTGATCTGACCGACTCCACGGTTCTGCGGAACCTGGGGGTGGCCCTGGCCCACGCGGTGATCGCCTACGAATCCGTCAAGAAGGGTCTGAACAAGCTTCAGCCCGACGCCGACCGGCTCCAGGAGGACCTGGAGAGCAACTGGGAGATCCTGGCGGAACCCATCCAGACGGTGATGCGGCGTTACGGCATCGACAACCCCTACGAGAAGCTGAAGACACTGACGCGAGGGCGGCGGGTCGGCCAGGCGGCCATCCGGGAATTCATCGACGGCCTGGATCTGCCGGAGGAGGCCCGCCTGGAACTGCTCCAGCTGACGCCTGCCGGTTATACCGGCATTGCGGCCCAACTCGTGGAAAGTCTGCTCCGGGAGTCATGATCTGCTGGCCACCGCACGTGGATTCTGCCCTGTTTCTGGAAAGGCACTGGCAGAAAGCCCCCCTTTTGATGCCCGGCGGCACGACGGGCCTCGGGTTCCTTCCCTCACCGGAGGAACTGGCGGGGCTCGCCTGCGAGGACGACGTGGAATCCCGACTCGTATCCGGCGATTCGGTCCACGGCTGGCGAGTCCGCGAGGGGCCCTTCGAGGAATCCGATTTTCTGGCTCTGCCGGAGTCGGGATGGACTCTGCTGGTGCAGGACGTTGACAAGCACCTGCCGGACGTCGCGCCTCTGCTGGAGGCCTTCGCGTTCCTGCCCCGCTGGCGTCTGGACGACCTGATGATCAGTTACGCCGCTCCGGGCGGTAGCGTTGGTCCTCACATCGACGCCTACGATGTTTTTCTGCTGCAGGGCGTCGGAACGCGCACATGGGAACTGGACTGCGCCCCCGGGGCCGCACCTCGCCGCCAGGACAGTGAACTGGACGTGCTCGCTTGTTTTGAACCCGATACACGCTGGTCGGTGGAACCGGGAGACATCATCTATCTGCCTCCCGGCATTGCCCATTTCGGACATTCAGACCAGCCCTCGATGACCTGTTCCATCGGCTTCCGAGCGCCTACGGCCAGCGAGATGTTCGCGACCACGGCACGATGGCTGGAATCGACCGCCAGTGGTCACTACAGGGATCCGGACCTGGCTCCCGCCGAGGTCGACGGCTCGCGCCTGTCGTCTGCCGCCATCGAGCGCGCTCGCCATCTGCTCGAGACGGCCGCAGCCAACGCCGATTCCCGCATGGCGGAATTGCTGGGGCGATTGTCGACGGAGGTCAAGCCCTGGCTGCTGCCGGATCCGGAAGAAATTCAGCCGGACGCCCGCAGCATCCTCGATGCTCTTTCGGCAGGCGGAAAACTCGAGAGACACCGGGGATCGCGATTCGCCTGGTTCGAAGACACCGGCACCTGCTGGCTCTTCGCCAACGGAAAATCCTGGCCCATGCCGCCGGGGACCGCCGGTTTCTGCAGGCAGGTGGCGGATGGATCCCACGTGGGGCGGGAGCACGTCAATGCCGATGAAACCGGGATCGTCCGAACGCTGGTCGGCTTGGTCGGCGATGGATGCCTGCGATGGTCAGACGAAACCTCGATCGGAAGCAAATGACGGCCGTGTTCAGCATCCGCCGCGCAGACTGGGACAAGGACCGGGACGTCATTCGCCGGGTCAGGCAGGCGGTTTTCGTTGTCGAGCAGTCGGTGCCCGCAGACCTGGAATGGGACGGACAGGATGAGGCGTGCCTTCACGTTCTGGCCGAATCCTCAAATCGTGACGTGATCGGCACCGGCAGACTGCAGCCTTCGGGCAAAATCGGTCGCATGGCGGTATTGCGCCCATGGAGGGGCATCGGAGTCGGTTCCGCCATCCTTCGCGCCCTGATTGTGGCGGCGTCGGAACTCGGGATCGACGAAGTCTACCTCCATGCCCAGAACCGGGCCGTTCCCTTCTATGATCGGTTCGGGTTCGAGGCGGAGGGCGACGAGTTCATGGAAGCCGGAATACCGCATCGGCTGATGAGGCGTCGAGCACGAATGGACCGATGACGACCAGAACAAACACGATGGAAAGGGAACTGACCGGTACGCGGCGGATCCTGTCCGACCGGGAAGAATTCAGGCAAGCCATGGTGGCTGTCGCCGGAGTCGCGGTCCGCAGCCTGGCCATCATGACCCGCGATCTTGAATCCGGTATCTACGATGACCCCGAGTTTCTGGACGCCGTCAAGCATCTGTGCCTGTCACGCAGCTACGCCCGCATCCGCGTGCTGGTGACGAATCCTCACCGGACCCTGCGGGACGGGAACCGTTTCGTCTATCTGGGGCGGAGGCTCAGCACCTTCGTGGAATTCCGGCACATCAGTGAACAGTACCGGGACCACAACGAAGCCTTCATGATTGCCGACGAGAATGCCCTGGTTTTCCGGGGCGATGCCGACAGGTGGGAGGGTATTTCGGATACCAGCGAACCGACCATCGCCCGACGATACCTGCACACTTTCGATGAAATCTGGGCACACAGCAAGCCGGCGCACGAATTTCGTCAGCTCCACATCTCATAATATTTTCACTAATATTAATCTGTTATAAGATTTTACTATAATTAGCGTAAGGAACTGGCGCTGTATTGTGGATTTCCAGCCTGACGTAACTGTCGCCTCCGTCGTCGAGCGGGACGGCCGCTTTCTCATGGTCGAGGAGCACGCCGGCGGCACCCGCGTGTTCAACCAGCCGGCAGGACACCTGGAGGACAATGAGTCCCTGCTCCAGGCGGCGGTCCGGGAAACGCTCGAGGAAACCGCCTGGCAGATTTCGCTCGAGCACGTCATCGGGATCTATCTCTGGCAGAGTCCGGAAAACGGGCGCACTTTTCTCCGCGTCGCTTTCGCCGGTCGCTGTCGTGGTCACGAGGGTTGGCGGAATCTCGATGACGGCATCATCCGGTCCCTGTGGCTCAACCAGGACGAGATTCGCGGCCTGGGCAACAAGCTTCGCAGTCCTCTGGTGCTGCGCTGCCTGGATGACTACCTGGCGGGAATTAGATATCCGCTGTCCATGCTGTCGCACGTTGATGCCCTGAGGGGCGCTGTTCGAATCGGCGCCTCCGCCTGAAACCCGGCTGGCCCCTGCGGCGCCGGGACAATAAAATTTCCCTGTGAGCAAGGCACACGAAAATCGCGTGGTGGTCGGCATGTCCGGTGGCGTGGACTCGTCCGTCGCGGCCCTGCTGCTCAAACAACAGGGCTATCAGGTCCACGGCCTGTACATGTTTAACTGGGACGAGGATGAGGAAGGCTATTGCGAGAGCGCGCAGCATTATCGCGACGCCCAGGCCGTCGCCGATCATCTCGATATTCCCCTGCACCGGGTCAATTTTGCCGGCGAGTATCGCGAACGGGTTTTCCGGTACTTTCTGCGGGAGTACCGGGCGGGCCGCACGCCGAATCCTGACGTGCTATGCAATCGCGAGATCAAGTTCGGCGTCTGTTTCGACTACGCGAAGCGCCTCGGCGCCCGCCATGTGGCCACCGGACACTATGCCCGCTCACCGGGTGACGGCCGCCTGCTCACCGCCCGGGATGCGCTGAAAGACCAGACGTACTTCCTTCACGCGGTCAGCGCAGACCGTCTGGGCCAGACGCTGTTTCCCATAGGCCATCTTCTGAAGACAGAAGTCAGGCGGATCGCCGACGAACATGGATTTCCCAATCACGACAAGAAAGACAGCACCGGAATATGCTTCATCGGCGAGCGGCCATTCCGGCAATTCCTGTCCCGCTATCTGCCTGCCCGGCCCGGCGAGATCCAGGATGAGGACGGCCATGTCCTGGGCCGTCACGCCGGTCTCATGTACTACACGATCGGCCAGCGTCAGGGTCTTGGCATCGGAGGGCACAGCGATCGCCCGGAAGTGCCCTGGTACGTGGCGGGCAAGGATCTCGATCGCAATGTACTCCTCGTCGTGCAGGGTCATGACCACCCGCGGCTGATGAGCAGGGCGCTGGTGGCTGACGACTGGCACTGGATCGGAGACTCGTCCCCAACCCTGCCGCTGGAATGCATGGGGAGGATTCGTCATCGTCAGCCGCTTCAGCGCTGCAGGGTTCAGAGAGACGGAGATCGCCTTTTCATCGAGTTCGATCATTCGCAGCGGGCAATCGCCCCCGGCCAGTTCGTCGCCCTGTACTCCGGTGATGAATGCCTCGGTGGCGGAGTGATCCAGTCGCCCGCCCCTTTTGCCGGCCAGCCTTCAGCCGGTGCCCGGACCCAACACGCCGCAAAGGCCTGAGTCCCGTCGCCGCTTGCAATATAATGCGGGTTCGCAGCCCGCCCTGCGCTCAATTCCCCGCGGAGGAACCATGACCGACAAGCACGATGCCGCCACCGTACTCAAGGTCGGCGAACGCGAGTACGAGATTTTCAGCCTCGACAGCCTGAAAGGAACAAATGTCAGCCGGCTGCCCTACTCCCTGAAAATTCTTCTGGAGAACCTGCTGCGCCACGAGGATGGAGTCAGCGTGACGCGCGACGACATCGAGGCGCTGGCCAATTGGGATCCAAAGGCAGAACCGAGCACGGAAATCGCCTTCACGCCGGCCCGGGTCATTCTGCAGGACTTCACCGGCGTTCCGGCGGTCGTCGATCTGGCCGCCATGCGGGACGCCGTTGTCACGCTGGGGGGCAGTGCGGAGGCCATCAACCCGCTGTCGCCCGCAGAACTGGTGATCGATCACTCCGTCCAGGTGGACAGCTTCGGCACGCCGGACGCGCTGGTCAGGAACAACGAAATCGAGTTCAAGCGTAACCGGGAGCGTTACGAGTTTCTGCGGTGGGGGCAGAACGCCTTCGACAACTTCCGCGTGGTACCGCCGAATACGGGAATCGTGCATCAGGTCAATCTGGAGTATCTCGGCCGGGTCGTGTTCGACTCGGAAACCGCTGGGCGCCGTCAGGCCTATCCCGATACCCTGGTGGGCACGGATTCCCACACCACCATGATCAACGGCCTGGGCGTACTCGGATGGGGTGTGGGCGGTATTGAGGCGGAAGCCGCCATGCTGGGACAGCCGATCACCATGCTGATACCCGAGGTCATCGGGTTCCGCCTCAAAGGCAGCCTCCGGGAAGGCGCCACCGCAACGGACCTGGTCCTCACGGTGACGGAGATGCTGCGGAAGAAAGGGGTCGTCGGAAAGTTTGTCGAATTCTTCGGTGACGGGCTCGCGCACCTGCCCCTGGCAGATCGTGCCACGCTGGGCAATATGTCACCCGAATTCGGCAGCACCTGCGCTATTTTCCCCATCGACGAGGAAACTATTCGGTACCTGCAGCTGTCCGGACGCGAACCGGCCCACATCGAGCTGGTGGAGGCCTATGCCCGCGCCCAGGGTCTGTGGCGTACCAGCGGCCAGCCCGAAGCCGATTACTCGGACGTTATCGAGCTGGATATGGGCGACGTGGAGCCCAGCATCGCGGGCCCGAGAAGACCACAGGACCGCATCACCCTGGGCAATGTCCGTGCGACCTATCGAAAGGAACTTGAGCCTCTCGTTCAGAAACGGACCGAACCCGCCGGCGAAGCTACTGTGGAACACGAGGGACGGAGCTTCGACGTTCGCGACGGGGCGGTACTGATCGCGGCCATCACGAGCTGCACGAACACGTCGAATCCGGCCGTCATGATGGGCGCCGGGCTCCTGGCCCGCAACGCCCGCAAGCGCGGCCTCCGCACCAAGCCGTGGGTGAAAACCAGCCTCGCTCCCGGCTCCAAGGTCGTCACCGAGTACCTGAAACGATCCGGACTGCTCAAGGATCTCGAGGCGCTCGGCTTCGACGTGGTGGGGTACGGATGTACCACATGTATCGGCAATTCCGGGCCTCTCCAGCCGGAGATCGCGCAGGCCGTTGCCGACAACGACATCGTCGGATGCGCCGTCCTCTCGGGGAATCGCAATTTCGAGGGACGGATACACCCGCTGGTGCGGATGAACTTTCTGGCGTCCCCGCCGCTGGTGGTGGCCTACGCCATCGCCGGGACCATGGATATCGACATCACCAACGAACCGCTCGGCAAGGATGACAGCGGCGCGGACGTCTATCTTCGGGACATCTGGCCCTCCGGGCATAACATTCAGGACGCGGTCCGGGAGAACATAGACTCCCAGATGTTTCGCAGCAGCTATGACAGCGTCTTCCGCGGAGACGAAAACTGGCGTTTGCTGCCGGTTCCGGCAGGCGATATATACGAATGGAGCGCGGATTCGACCTACGTTCGCAACCCCCCCTATTTCGAAGGCATGTCCCGGGATCTCGCTCCCGTGGAAGATATCAGCGGGGCGCGGGTGCTGGCCATGCTCGGGGATTCCGTGACCACGGATCATATTTCGCCGGCCGGAAGCATCGCGGAGGACAGCCCCGCCGGTCGTTACCTGGTCGACAAGGGAGTCGCCCCGGCGGACTTCAACTCCTACGGCTCGCGACGGGGCAATCACGAGGTGATGATGCGGGGCACGTTCGCCAATATCCGGCTGCGTAACAGGCTGGCGGCGGGTACCGAAGGCGGCTGGACCCGGCATCTCCCCGACGGTGAACTGATGTCCATCTACGACGCCGCCATGCAATATCGCTCCGAGTCCACGCCGCTGATCATCATTGCCGGCAAGGAATACGGTTCCGGCTCCTCTCGTGACTGGGCGGCCAAGGGTACCAACCTGCTCGGCGTGAAGGCCGTCCTGGCAGAGAGTTTTGAGCGCATCCACAGGTCCAATCTCGTTGGCATGGGGGTGCTGCCACTCCAGTTCAAGGAGGGACAGAATGCGGAGTCCCTGGGGCTTACCGGAGAGGAAGTCTTCGAGATTCGGGGAATCGACAACGCAGAGGCCGGTGAAGTGCGTGTGGTCGCGGCGCCGGCAGAGGGAGAGTCCATCGACTTTACCGCGCGAGTCCGCATCGACACGCCGAAGGAACGGGAATACTTCCGGAACGGAGGTATTCTCCATTACGTCCTGCGGCAGCTCGCCGCGGCCGCCAGTTGAGACACCTGTTATCCAAGTGAGATCGCTAGAGGAGCGGGCGCCGGAAAATTCAGGAGCGGGAATCGACCCGTCGCTGGTTGCCTGCCTTCTCGCGGCCAGGTCGGTTGTCATAATGACCGGAGCGGGCGCGTCTGCGGAAAGCGGCATTCCCACCTTCCGTGACGCCATGACCGGACTCTGGTCACGCTACAGTCCCGAGAAGCTCGCGAGTCCGGCCGGGTTCGCCGAGGACCCTGCGCTGGTCTGGAACTGGTATGCGTGGCGCCGGGATATCGTGGCTGCCGCGGAACCGAACCGGGGACACAAAGCGATCGGGGAAATGCAGTCGATTCTTCCGGATTGCACTCTCGTGACCCAGAACGTGGACGGCCTGCATCAACGCGCCGGCAGTAAAGCTGTGATCGAACTCCACGGTAATCTGTTCGAGAACATCTGTTCCGAAGACGGACAGCCGGTAGAACCGGCCGCCTGGATCCCGGGTGAGCCGCCTCTGTGTCCGCGCTGCGGTTCCCCTGTCAGGCCGGGGGTGGTCTGGTTTGGCGAAATGCTTCCCGAAAACGCCTTGACGAGCGCCCGAATCGCTGCCGCCGAGTGCGACGTGTTCTTTTCCGTCGGGACCTCATCGCTGGTGTATCCTGCAGCGGAGCTGGCGGAACTCGCACTCCGCGCCGGGGCCGTCATCGTGGAAATCAATCCGGCGCCAACACCGCTGACAGGACTGGCCGATCACGCGATTGCCGAACCCAGCGCCTCGGCACTCCCGAGGATCTGTCAGGCTCTCGGCCAATCCAGAAAAGGAGTCACCAAGTGAAGGAAACTCTTGCCGGCAAATCGGTTTTTGTTACCGGGGCGAGCCGGGGCATCGGTCGAGCCATCGCCCTGCGGGCCGCCAGGGATGGAGCATCGGTCATTGTGGCGGCAAAGACGGTCGAGCCTCATCGGGTGCTGGAAGGCACAATCAACTCGGTGGCCGAGGAGATCGAGGCTGCCGGCGGCCAGGCACTCCCGGTTCAGCTTGACATACGCAACGAGGAGCAGATCCGGGACGCCGTGGACAAGGCGGTCAGTCATTTCGGCGGCGTCGATATCCTGGTGAACAATGCCAGCGCCATCAACCTGACCGGAACGCTGGAGACACCGATGCGTCGCTTCGACCTGATGTTCTCCGTCAACGTTCGCGGTACCTTCGCGACTTCACAGGCGTGTCTGCCAGCCCTGATGGCGGCGGACAACCCGCACATTCTCAATCTGTCGCCGCCGCTGAATCTGGATCCGAAATGGTTCAAGGAGCACACTGCCTACACCATGTCGAAGTACGGGATGAGCATGTGTGTCATCGGCATGGCCGCGGAGTTTGCCGATGACGGGATCGCGGTCAACGGCCTTTGGCCCAGAACGGTCATCGATACGGCAGCGCTTCGAATGCTCGGGGGCATGGTGGATCCGGCCTGCTGCCGGACACCCGAGATCATGGCCGACGCGGCTCACTACGTCCTGACCCGGGACAGTCGTGAATATACCGGGCAGCTGCTCATCGACGAGGACGTTCTGCGTGAAGCTGGCGTAACCGATTTCGACCGATATTCGGTAGATCCGTCCAGGGAACTCACACCGGACCTCTTCCTCGACTGAGAGCGGTGGCGCTGGGAATCGCCTTTGAAGGCTGCGCGGGGCGTGCGGCCTTTTCAGCCGGGGTCGCCGTGCGGCTCCATGAACTTGGCGTCCTTCCCCTTCTCACGGCAGGGGCGAGTTCCGGATCCATCGTCGCCGCATTCGCCGCAGCAAATCGCGCTTGCGACCTGGAAGACGCCTGGCTGAGCGGGGCCGGCCGGCCGGTATTCCAGCCCCGGGCAATCCTTGAGGCCAGATGGCCTTTCCGCATGAGTGATCTGGTCGGCGATGCGGTCCGTGACGCTTTCGGACAACTCAGGCTGGATCAGCTGCCCAACCCCGTGGCCATCCCGATCACCCTGGTCGGACTTTCCGGACGGGTGAGACGCACGCTGACCCAGGCCGACCGTGTCCCCGTCGTGGATGCCGTACTGGGCTCCTGCTTCATCCCGGGACCCTACAGCCGGGTTATCCACATCGGCGGCCGCGCAGCATTCGACGGCGCGTGGCAGTTCCGGATACCGCTACAGGATGCGAAAACGCTGGGCGCACGCCGGGTGATCGCCGTTTGCGGACATCCCCGATCAACACTTGCCGCGGGATTTCCCTTTGTCCGACATCTCCCGCTCCCCGACGAGTGCCGGGTCATCCAGCCGCGAACTGACCTGCCCCTGGGACCTTACGACACCAACATTGACAGAATTCGGGACGCTATCAGCCGGGGTCGTGAGGAGGCGGATGTGTTTGTCCGCGTGGAACGGGAGTGGCTCGATCAGGGCGTATAAAACACCCATCCGGGCACTACGCTCCATGATTCGGAAAGGGCCGCGTCGAGCTGACGATACTCCGGGACGAACGAGGCTACCAGAGACCAGAACCGCGCAGAGTGATTCATGTGCTTCAGATGGCAAAGTTCATGAACGATCAGATATTCCAGCAGGGATTCGCCAAGAAAGAGTGCCGAGCAGTTGAGATTGATTCTGCGTCGTCCGGTGCAGCTTCCCCACCGGGTTCGCTGGCGTCGTATGGACAATCCCGCGGGCCTCAGTCCCGTTGCGCGGGCGACTTTGTCGACCCGGTCCGGGAGCAGCCGCCTCGCACGACCCATCAGCCATGCCCGAAGAGTACTCCGCGCTTGCGGATCCTGGCCGGCGACCAGCAAGTGACCACCGCCGGATCCATAATCCTCCCGGAGCCGTGACCGACCGTCGATCGCTCCATAACTGACCTGCCAGGTTTCCGCCACCGCCGTAAGTCGTATCCGGCTCGGGAGCGACAGATCTGCGGCGGGCCCTCGTCCCATTGTTCGCCCGCGGGTCTTCTCGATCCACTCACGGCTGGCCTCGATGAAATCCCTGACTTCCGCCGTACTCGCTCTGGGCGGCACAATCACTTCGGCGTGACCATGAGGAAGGACGCGGACCTGGAGACGTTTCGCCCGACGGCTGCGTCGGACAGTCAGGTGCCCGGCCGCGGGAGCGGCCGCAAACAGGTCCATTTGTACGGGTTCTGCCGGGCGGGTCAACCGGTTTCGCTGCCGGAATATCGGTTCACTTTCGCCCCTGTGACGGGACCGATTTCTGCGGTGTCATGGACATACAGCTCGACGGGCCTCTCGAATACCAGTTTGCCGCGGATCCGAACGCCCTCTCCCACCACGATTTTCGGCGGTTTGGTGTGGGGGTCGTCTCCCGCCTCCTTGACCGTGAGATCCCCGAAAACCTCGCTGCCCTCCAGGATCATCATGCCGCCATTGGTGTTCTTGATATCGCCTTCGACTCTGGCGGAGCGCATCTCGATCAGTCCGTTCACCGTGCCAACATCGCCCAGTACCTCGCTCCCGGGGGCCAGGTCGACACTTCCGTTGACTAGCTGAATATGACCGTCGACTCGCGCATCACGGCCGACCCGCATGTCGCCGTTGACTGTGCGCAGATCGCCTGCCTTGGTCCGGTCCCCGATCTTCACGGAACCATTGACCGTGGCGCAGTCTCTGACCCGAGCGCCGTCTTCAACGACGACATTTCCGTTCACCGTCTTGAAGCTGCTCTCGCTCGCATCCGCATCCTTCTCCACCTTGACGTTGCCGTTGATGGTGGCGGCATTCCCCGAAAAGGTATTTCCCTCGGCGACAGTGATGTCTTCGTTGGTCGAGTAGTTGCAACCGACGACGAGACTCGCGGCCACACACGGCAAAAGAAATCTCAGGTACCTGTTTCGAAGCATTACATACCCCTGTCGTTCACAGCGCCGCTGCAGTCCGCGTAGCCTGGTCGATAGCCCGCTTGGCGTCCAGTTCGCGCGCTTCGCAGGCGCCACCAACCAGACTGTACTCCACGCCCGACTCCTCTAAACCCCGCTGCAGTTCCCGCAGAGGCTCCTGACCGGCACAGATCACCACGGTGTCAGCAGGAAGCAAACGTTCAGCATCGGCGAGCCGGATGTGAAGACCCTGATCATCGATACGCTCATAGGTGACGCCGGCCATGGCCTCGACTCCGCGCATGGCCAGTTCCCGGCGATGAATCCAGCCGGTGGTCTTGCCAAGGCCCTTGCCCGGCTTGCTCTCTTTTCGCTGCAGCAGAAAAATCTCCCTGTCCGCCGTTTCCGGCTCCGGTTGTATCCCTTTGACGCCGCCGCGGGCAGAAAGGTTCGAATCAATACCCCACTCCCGATTGAAGCGGCGGATTTCCGGCCCGCCGTTCCGATGGCTGAGAAACTCCGCAACATCGAAACCGATGCCGCCTGCTCCGACGATGGCCACGATCCGGCCGGCCGTCGCCCGACCGGTGAGGATATCCACATAGGAGACGACCTTCGGATGGTCGATCCCGTCGATTTGCGGCACACGCGGCATCACGCCGGTGGCCAGGATGACGTGATCGAACTGTTGTTCTGCCAGCGCCTCACAGCTCACCCGGGTCCGCAGACGGAGATCCACACCGGTGGTTTCCAGCCGTCGCGAAAAATAACGCAGCGTCTCGTGAAATTCCTCTTTGCCGGGGATTCGCTTGGCCATGTTGAACTGGCCGCCGATCTCGCCGTCGGACTCGAAAAGGACGACATGGTGACCGCGCTCAGCCGCCACGCTGGCCGCCGCCAGCCCGGCCGGACCGGCACCAACGACGGCAACACGCCGGCCGCGGGCGACCGGCTCTATCCGGAGTTCTGTCTCATGGCAGGCACGGGGATTCACCAGACAGGAGGCTGTTTTGCCCTCGAAGGCGTGATCCAGGCAGGCCTGATTGCAGGCGATGCAGACATTGATCTCGTCTTCCCGGTTCTCCTCGCACTTGCGGACGAATTCCGGGTCGGCCAGAAACGGCCGGGCCATGCTCACCATATCCGCGTCGCCCCGCGCCAGCACTTCTTCCGCCACTTCCGGGCGATTGATTCGGTTCGTGGTGACCAGGGGAATACCGACCTTTCCCATCAGCCGGCGAGTGACCCAGGTGAATCCCGCTCTGGGCACCATAGTGGCGATCGTGGGAATTCGGGCCTCGTGCCAGCCGATGCCGGTATTGATAATTGTCGCGCCGGCCTGCTCCACGGCCTGCCCGAGAGTCTCCACCTCCTCCCAGCTGGAGCCATCCTCCACCAGGTCCAGCATCGACAGACGGTAAATAATGATGAAATCCGGCCCTACGGCCTCGCGTACCCTGCTCACGATTTCCACCGGCAATCGCATCCGGGCCTGAAAGTCCCCTCCCCAGCGGTCAGTACGCTTATTGGTACGGGTCACCAGAAACTGGTTGATAAAGTAGCCTTCGGAACCCATGAGTTCCACGCCGTCGTAACCGGCCTCCCGCGCAAGCGACGCGCACCGGACGAAGGCGCGAATCTGCTTCTCCACTCCCGAGGACGACAGTTTCCGCGGCTTGAAGGGAGAGATGGGGGACTTGACGGGCGACGGAGCCACGATCAACGGGTGATATCCGTAGCGTCCCGCATGGAGGATCTGCATGCAGATCCGGCCTCCCTCGGCCTGGACAGCGCGGGTCACGCGGCGGTGACGGCCAATTTCGCGTTTCGAAGAGAGCTTCCCGGCAAATGGCGCGACCCAGCCAGCCCGATTGGGGGCGATCCCCCCGCTGACAATCAGGCCGACACCGCCCCGGGCGCGTTCGGCGAAATATTCGGCCAGGCGGGGGTAATTGCGCTGCCGGTCTTCCAGACCGGTGTGCATCGAGCCCATCAGCACGCGGTTTGGCAAACGAGTGAAACCCAGGTCCAGCGGTTCGAGCAGATGTGGATATCGGGGATGGCTCACAGGTAGGACTCCGAAACTCCCATCAAGGCATCTTAGGCGTTGTGTCGCGTCGCAACAATCCTCCCGGGATTTTCGGCGAGGCTTTCTTTCGAAGGTCGTGGCCTATAATTGCTGTTTTGCGCAAGACACCGGCGACGCCCGGTCCGTCCCGTCAGGAAACCCGGATCCAGCCATGCCAAGCTTGTCCATTTACGACTACGCGTTCCTGCTCACGGAAACCGCGGAAAGCCCGAAGCACGTTGCCGGTCTTCAAATCTTCAAGCCGCCGGCGGACTACCCGGGGGACTTTGTTTCCGACCTGGTGGAAGCAATGCGGACACGTCCTGCAGGACCGCCGTTCAATTTCAAGCTCAAGGGATCTCTTCTTGGCAAGCCCGAATGGGTGGAAGACCAGAATTTCGACCTGGACTACCACCTGCGCCGGGCAAGGCTGCCGCGACCGGGGACCCGGAAGCAGCTCATGGAGGTGGTCAGCCGTCTGCACTCCGTGTTGCTGGATCGGGACCGGCCACTGTGGGAGCTGCACATCATCGAAGGTCTGGATGACGGCTGCTTTGCGGTATACGTGAAAATCCACCACGCCTATTGCGACGGCGCGACCCTGGTCAAGCTCTTGATCGAAACCCTCAATACGTCTCCGGATGACCGTCGCCTTCGGGCCAACTGGGAAGCAACCCATGTAGCTAGTTTCCGGGAACAGTCCAGCCCTGGCCTGTCGTCCCGTATCGGTCAGACTGCAGGTCTGGTCGGTGCTGCCCTGACCACGGCCCGGGATATCACCTCCATGGCGGGCCGGATGGCGCTCCAGCGGATCGGGCTCCAGCCCGGCCGTCTTCCGGTGCCGTTCACCGCCCCTCGCACCAAGCTTAATTCGGTGGTGACCCGTGCTCGTCGGGCCGCTATCGACGAGCTGCCCATGGATGAGCTGAAGACCATATCGCATTCCACGGACACCACGCTGAACGACGTTATCGTGACCATCTGCGATATTGCCCTCACTCGATATCTGCGGCGACATCATCAGACGCCGACAGAGCCTCTGGTCGCGCAGATGCCGGTGTCCCTGCGACGTGAAGACAACGATGAACTGGGCAACCAGCTCGCTATTCTGCCGGTCACTCTGGGCCAGGCCGGGCAGGACCCGGTCCGTCGACTGAAAGCCATCAGTCGCTCCTGCGCGGAAGTCAAGAAGGATGCGGCCGCCATGTCACCGACGGCTGTTTCCGTATATACGCTCGCCATCCAGGGCGTGGCCCAGGCCAGCGAGTTGATCGGGCTCGCGGAGAGCCTGCCCCCACTGGGAAATATCCTGATTTCCAACGTGCCGGGACCGAAGGTTCCGCTCTATCTCTGGGGCGCTCGCATGATGAACGCCTATCCCATGTCCGTCATCCCGCCGGGCCTGTCGATGAACATCACCGTCTTCAGCTACGACGGCAAGCTGGACATCGGGGTCATGGCGGGCTACGACGCCGTACCGGACGTGAATGTTGTGACCGAATACATGGACGAGGCGTTCGAAGCGCTCAAGACCGCGGCTCACCGCCATGCGGTCCGTATTCGCAAGGCCAAAAGACCGGGGCTTACAAAAAAGCCATCCACCGGCAAAAAGGCGCTCAGCAGCGCAAAGAAACCACCCGGGACGACGGCCACCGCGGCCGCGGGCGGCACGGACAGGAAGGCCAGAAGCAAGAAGACAGCCGTGAAACACAAGCAGGCGCCCGGCCGCAGGACCACCAAATCCAGATCGGCGAAGCGAGGGCCGACCGGGGCCGGGAAAAACCGATGACCCGGATATCCATCGACTCCTGCCGGCTGCTTCCATGATCCGGGGACAGCGGCCGAACCGGCTGATAGACATCGGCGCCAATCTGGCCCATGACAGCTTCGACCATGACCGGGACGAGGTTGTCAGTCGCGCACGGGAATCAGGTGTCGAAATCATTATCGTCACCGGAAGCAGCCGGGAGTCCAGTCACAGGGCGCTGGAGCTGGCGGAAGAACGACCCGGATTTTTTTTCTCGACGGCCGGGGTCCATCCCCATCACGCCAGTGACTGGACCGATGCCGACGCAACCTGGGTCCGCGAACTCGCCGGAAAACCCCCGGTGGTGGCGATCGGAGAAACCGGCCTGGATTTTTTTCGAAATTTCTCGACCCACGAAGAACAGGAATCCTGCTTTCGGGCCCAGCTGGCACTGGCCGCGGAAGCAGCCAAACCCGTCTTTTTGCATCAGAGGGACGCCCATGAGCGCTTCGTTTCGATTCTCGGGGACTATCTGCCCCGAATCTCTCGTGCAGTGGCCCATTGTTTCACCGGGTCCGAGAGCGAACTGCGCGCATACCTGGATCTGGACCTTTATGTCGGGATCACGGGATGGATATGCGACGAGAGACGTGGCCATCATCTCAGGGAGCTGATCCGATATATCCCGGAGGACCGCCTCCTGCTGGAGACAGACGCGCCCTATCTGTTGCCGCGGGACCTGGACCCCCGACCGCCCGGCCGTCGCAACGAACCCATGTACCTGGCCCACATCGCGAAAACCGTCGCCGCATGTGCCGGCAAAAGCGTTCATCAGCTGGCGGCAGAGACTTCATTGAATGCCCGGCGATTTTTTGGCTTGCCGGATTAAATAAGTATTTAGTTTAATAAAGTTGCTTATCTAGCTCTTTTTTAATGATTTTGATAGCTCTTCCAGATTGCGGAAGACTGTCGCCGTGGTGTTCTCGAGACGTTCCTCGTCGCCCGGACGGTATTTTCCGGTGCGAACCAGTGCCCCCTGCAGACCCGCCGCAATAGCGCCGAGGACATCGGCCTCCGCGTCGTCTCCGACCATCAATACCTGGCTCGCCTCGAGGTCCATGTCCGCCAGCGCAGACTCGAAAAATCCGGCCGAGGGCTTGCCGATAATCACCGCCTCGACTCCCGCAGCGTATTCGAGCGCCGTGACGAAGGCCCCCATATCCAGGCTGAGTCCGTCCGCTTCCTGGAAATACCGGTTCCTGGCCACTGCCACCAGGGGCGCGCCATCCATGAGCAGACGAAAAGCCCGGTTCAGAGCGGGGTAATCGAAGTACTCGCCGGCATCGCCCAGAAACACGGCGTCTGGATTGCCGCACTCCATATCTCTGAAATCCGCGGCCAGGTCAGGATGAATCAAGAGGTGCGGCCGCAGGCCTCTGGCCTCGAGCCACTTCCGTCCCGCCAGAGGCGCGGTGATGACCTCCTCCGGGGCCACCGGCATCTGGAGACGCTCCAGCCGCTCGATCACGCCGGCGCGACACAGGCGGCTGGTGTTGGTCACGAAACGGAGCAGGTATCCCGCCCGACGCAGCCGCCTGACAGCCTCGGCCGATCCGATAATGGGTTCGTCGCCGACGTGCAGGACGCCGGATATGTCGATTAGCAGACCAGCGATCAACAGCTCAGACCCTCCTGTGCAAGACCCACGGTGACGTTAGAATAACGGGACACACCAATCGATCCGAGGACCGGACATGGACCACGACCGAGCGACACGGCTCATCGACGACACCTGGGACCGCAGCATCATCCCCAGTCTCTGCGATTACGTGAAAATACCGAACAAATCCCCCCTGTTCGATCCCGACTGGGCAAGGAAAGGGCATATGGATGCGGCGGTCGCCCTGATGGAGGGCTGGTGCCGCGAACAGCCAGTCCGGGGCATGACGGTGGATGTCATCCGGCTGGAGGGACGCACCCCGATCCTTCTGATCGAGGTCGAGGGTCAGGGAGACGACACGGTTCTTCTGTACGGTCACCTGGACAAGCAGCCGGAGTTTTCGGGCTGGGCGGAAGGCCTTTCGCCCTGGCAGCCGGTGATAAGAGATGGAAAACTCTACGGTCGAGGCGGCGCGGACGACGGCTATGCCGTTTACAGCTCGCTGACGGCGATCCGCGCCCTCCAGGAACAGGGACTTCCCCACGCTCGATGCGTGATCCTGATAGAGGCCTGCGAGGAATCCGGCAGTTTCGATCTGCCCTACTACATGGACCACCTGGCGAGCCGTCTGGGCGAACCCAGTCTCGTCGTCTGCCTGGATGCCGAGTGCGGTAACTATGACCAGCTCTGGTGCAC
>Ga0111153_1020_pt1 | contig 46373 bp, 44 predicted proteins | sample DeeMarSeWOR28_12_FD_80255 | JGI IMG/M metagenome (GOLD analysis project Ga0111153, IMG submission 80255) | Gammaproteobacteria bacterium SG8_31 | reverse complement strand
CCGGAACAGACTTTCCAATGGAAAATGGTGACCACCTGGCCCCCGGGATTTCCAGGGCTGGGGACCGGGGCCGCGGAACTGGCGACGCTCATCGGCGAGGCCTCTGGCGGACGCATCAGTGTGCATGTTTATGGCGCCGGTGAACTGGTGCCAGCGTTCGAGGTATTCGATGCGGTCTCCCGGGGGACCGCTCAGATCGGGCACGGAGCCGGTTACTACTGGAAAGGCAAGATACCGGCGGCACAGTTTTTTTCGGCGACCCCGTTCGGGATGAACGCGCAGGAACGCAATGCCTGGATGTTCTATGGGGGCGGCGAGGACATGTGGCGGGAGACTTACGCGCCCTTCAACCTGGTTCCCGCCGCTGCAGGAAATACCGGTGTGCAGATGGGGGGCTGGTTCAACAAGGAAATCAACAGCCTGAAGGATCTTCAGGGCCTGAAAATGCGCATACCGGGACTGGGCGGCGAAGTCCTGAAGCGGGCCGGAGGCACGCCGGTCAATCTGCCGGGCGGCGAAATATTCACCGCGCTGCAGACCGGCAGCATCGACGCAACGGAGTGGGTGGGTCCCTATAACGATCTGGCCTTCGGTTTGTACCAGGCGGCGCGGTATTACTATTACCCGGGGTGGCACGAGCCAGGGACTTGCCTGGAGGCGATCGTCAATAAGGAGGCCTTCGATGCGCTGCCCGCGGACCTGCAGAGCATCGTTCTGATGGCCTGCCGGGCAGTCAATGAGAACATGCTGGCCGAGTACACGGCGCGGAATCACCAGGCGTTACAGACCCTGGTGGACGAACACGGCGTCGATCTGAGAAAGTTTCCGGACGAAGTGCTGGCAAGGCTCAAAACGCTTTCCACGCAGGTAATGGAGGACGTCGCGGCGTCCGATGCTCTGGCCGCAAAAATTTACGAGTCCCAACTCAAGTTCCAGGCCCAGGCCGCGCGCTGGCACGACATCTCCGAGTACGCCTATTACCAGGCCAGGGAACTGGTAGAGTAGGGCGCGGCCAGAACCGGGCAACGCTTCGGTCATCGGCCCAGGCCGTGCATTAAAGGGGTTGCATCCAAAGGATCAGTAGACCTGGGCCGGCAGCCATGTGGCCAGGCTGGGCCATAGGGCGATCAGGGCAAGCGCCAGCAACTGGATCGCCACGAACGGGATCACGCCCTTGTAAATATCCGTAGTCGCGACTTCCGGCGGCGCCACACCACGCAGATAGAACAGAGAGAATCCGAACGGCGGCGTCAGGAAAGACGTCTGCAAGTTGATGGCGATCATGACGCCGAGCCAGATCGGATCCAGGCCCATGGCCAGGAGCACAGGGCCGACGATGGGCACCACGACGAAAGTGATCTCGATGAAATCGAGCACGAAGCCAAGCAGGAACATGACCAGCATGACTACCAGGACCGCACCGAATACGCCGCCCGGGAGAGAGGACAGTATGTCGCGCACCACGTCGTCTCCGCCAAACCCGCGGAACACCAGCGAGAAGATCGAGGCACCGAGAAGGATGAGGAACACCATGCTGCTGACGCGCGCGGTCCTGTGAACCACGTCCCTGAGGCAGTTCAGGTTCAGCTGCCGATGGCTCGCCGCCAGAATCATGGCGCCGAGGGACCCGACCGCCGCGGCCTCTGTCGGCGTTGCCACGCCGGCAATGATGGAGCCAAGAACGGCCAGTATCAGGAACAGGGGAGGGAGCAGCGCCCGAAGGACCCGCGACGCCAGCCCGGGCTGGTCCGCCGTTTCGTCGGCAACATGGGGCGGCATCAGAGCGGGCCGGAATATCGCCAGCGACGCCAGCCAGGCCAGGTAAAGGCCGACGAGCAAGAGCCCCGGGAGGAGGGCGCCGGCAAAAAGCTCGCCCACGGAAACGGTCTCGGGTGAGTAGATCCCCTGGTTCAACTGGGCCTGCTGGTAGGCCGAGGACAGCACATCTCCCAGAAGTACCAAGATAATCGAGGGCGGGATGATCTGGCCCAGGGTGCCGGCGGCACAGATCGTTCCGGAGGCCACGGACGGGGCGTAGCCGCGCTTCAGCATACTGGGCAGCGACAGCAGACCCATCGTCACGACCGTCGCGCCGACGATGCCCGTGCTGGCGGCGAGCAGCATGCCGACCAACGTGACGGCAATGCCCAGTCCGCCGCGTACGCGGCCGAACACGGCCGACAGGGTATCAAGCAGATCCTCGGCCAGGCGCGAGCGCTCGAGCATCACCCCCATGAAGACGAACAGGGGCACTGCGATCAGCGTCTGGTTGGTCATGACGCCAAAAATCCGGCTCGGAATGGCGTTCAGGTAGCTGACATCGAATGCGCCGATAATGAGTCCGATGACTGCATAGGCGAGGGCGGTGCCGGCCAAGGTGAAAGCCACCGGGAACCCGGCCAGCAATACCAGGATCACGGTAGCGAAGAGCAAGAGCGCCATCCATCCCATGTCGGTATGCCTTTAGTGTTCCGCCTTCAGGGTGGCCCAGCGCAGCACTACCAGGGCGATTCCCTCGATGGCCAGAAGAATCGGCGCCACCAGGATCAGGCTCTTGAGCAGAAAGAGTCCCCAAAGCCCGCCGGTTTCCTGCGATGATTCGCGAAACTGCCAGGAGGCGGCCACGTAGTCCCAGGCCGACCAGAGGATCCACCCGCATGTCGGGAGTAGCAGCAACAGAACGCCCAGCGTATCGACGATGACCTGCCGTCTTGGACTCATGTCCCGATAGAAAACGTCCACGCGGACGTGCTCGTCCAGCGAGAGCGTGTAGGCGGCCGCCAGCAGAAACACGCTGGCATGCATCCAGGTCACGGTCTCCTGGAGCCAGATCCAGCCGATTCCGAAAAAATACCGAAACGCAACCACGACACCGGCCACCAGCACCATGGCCAGACACAGCCAGGAAACAGCGCGGCCGATCCCGCATACGATCCTGTCGGCCGAACGTGCGATGAGATCGATGCCGGATCGGGTCACGAGTCGGTTCGCTACAGATCCATCAGCACGGCCGCCTCTTCGGCGGACGGCGTGATGGGTCTGCCGGCATAGTGGTCGAAGATGGCGTCTACGACCTGGCTCGGCTCATCGACGATCTGGAAGAGTGCCATGTCCTGCTCGCTGATGGTGCCCTCGGCGACGAGAGTCTCACGGAACCACTGGACCAGCCCGCGCCAGAAGGCGCCATTGACCAGGATGATCGGTATGGCCCGGGTCTTGCGCGTCTGGACCAAGGTCAGGATCTCAACGAACTCGTCCAGTGTTCCGAACCCCCCGGGGAGCACCACATAGGCCGATGCATACTTTACGAACATGACTTTGCGGGAAAAGAAATGCCTGAACCGAAGGGATACATCCTGGAATCGATTCTGGACCTGCTCCCGGGGAAGAGCGATGTTCAGTCCCACGCTGGGCGAGTTTCCCTCGAAGGCGCCGCGGCTTCCGGCCTCCATGATGCCGGGACCACCGCCGGTGATCACCGTGAAACCGGCGTCCGACAGCGCGCGGGCGATCTCGGTGGCGAGCCGGTAGTTCGGATGATCCGCGGGGGTTCTGGCGGAGCCGAAGATGCTGACGCAAGGCTGCAGGCTGGAGAGCAATTCGAAGCCCTGGACGAACTCAGCCATGATCTGGAAGATCCGCCAGGATTCCTCGGTGACCTGTTCCTGGGCAATACCGCTTCTGAACTGGCTGCGATGCTTCATGTCAGCCTCCCTCTGCAGGCCCCGGGGCGAGCCTTTTCCTGAGCCGCTTGGCGAACACGGACATTTCTTTCCCGGCCTGAACGTCACCCCGATGCTCGGCGGCCTCCCGACCTCGCTCCCAGGCCTGTAGCGCGTGTTCGGTGTCGCCGGCTTCCTCCAGGGCGCGACCCAGCTGCCGCCACGCGGCCGTATAGCCGGGATCATGTTCCACAGCCGCCGTGAAATGCGCCGCCGCGATCCTCGCCTCGCCGGCCTTCAGACACTCGTTTCCCAGGGTGAAGCGTAGCAGAGCGTTATCCTGCCCCGCGGCCAGCATGGATTCCAGATTCTGACGCAGACCCATCGGGGCGCCTTCTACCGCCTCCAGAATTCGCCGGTGACCAGCACCAGCAGGGTGAAGATTTCCAGGCGACCCATCACCATGGCCAGCACGCAGATCCATTTGGCAACCGGGCTTATGGTGGAGTAGTTGCTGGCGACTTCGCCCAGCCCGGGTCCCAGATTGTTCAGAGATGCAGCCACCGCCGAGAAAGCTGTCACCTGATCCAGGCCGGTAAACATCAGGCCGGTCAGCATGAAGGCGAAGACCACAACGTAGGCGGAGAAGAAGCCCCAGACTGCCTCGATCACCCGAGACGGTACCGGTCGGCCGCTCAGTTTCACCGGGATCTCCGCGTTGGGGTGCAGGAGCCGAATCAGCTCCCGGTAGCCCTGCTTGAAAATCAGCACCCAGCGGATGACTTTCATCCCGCCACCGGTGGACCCGGCGCAACCGCCGATGAAGCTGACAAAGATCAGCATCACTGGCAGGGCCCCGTGCCACAAGTGGAACTCGCTGGTCGTGAAGCCCGTCGTCGTGCCGATGGACACCACCTGGAACAGACCCTTCCTGAACGACTCCGCCCAACCCGAGTAGGTTCCATCCAGGTGCAGATAGATGATGGTGACTACCGACAGGACAGCGAGAATCCGGATATAGGCATTGAATTCCGAGTCCTGGCCGTAATGTCTGACCGCTTCGCTGGGAGAAAATGATCGCCTTCGCGATCTCAGGCGCGGGCGCCAACCGCGTATTTCCAACGGGAGAGAAATTCGTATCCGCTCCCAGGCGAGGAAATGCAGAGAGAAGTTAACGCCCGCGATGAGCATGAATACGATGGCCACGTACTCTATCGACGGCCTGTCGAAAATGCCGATACTGGCGTCGTGGGTAGAAAACCCGCCGATGGCGACCGTGCTGAAGCTGTGACAAATGGCGTCGAAGAGACCCATGCCGGCAACCCAGTAGCTCACGGCGCAGAGCACAGTGATGATCAGGTAAATCAGCCACAATGCCTTTGCGGTCTTGGCAATCCGGGGCTTGAGCTTGGAGTCCTTGACCGGACCCGGTGTCTCGGCCCGGTAAAGCTGCATGCCGCCGATTCCCAGCATCGGCAGAATTGCAACGGCCAGGACGATGATACCCATACCGCCCAGCCACTGGAGCAACTGTCGATAGAACAGGATGGACCGTGGCAGTTCGTCGAGACCCACCAGAACCGTAGCGCCTGTGGTCGTCAGCCCGGAGACACTCTCGAAGACCGCGTCCGTCAAAGGCATGTGCGGGCTGTCCGACACCATCAGGGGCACTGACCCGGCCAGTCCCAGGCCGAGCCAGAAGGCAGACACCACCAGAAACCCGTCGCGGATTTTGAGATCTCTCGCTCCCTGGGCCTGGCCTGCGCGCGCCGGATACCACAGCAGGACACCGGCCAGGAAAATGATGGCGAATCCGAGAATGAAGGCACGGGCACCGCCATCGCCGTGGACGAGGAAATACAAGCTGAACGGGTCTTCCGTCACCTGCAGCCCGGCAAGGTAAGAGACGAACAACGGCGGCAGCATGAAGAAACTGAACGCCATCAGCAGCGAACCGAGGATTCTCTGAACCGGGTGATAGCCCATCAGAGCAGGGTCGGAGACGGCTGGAACAGCTTCTCCACGGCCCGGATTTGTTTCTCTTCCGTCTCGGTCAGAAACAGGATCACGTGGTCTTCCGCCTGAATCTCTTCATCGTGATGGGCCATGATCACGTCGCCGCCACGAACCAGCGCCGCGATAGTGGCGCCGGGCGGAAGCTCGATGTCCTCGACGGCCCGACCCACAACCTGCGACGTTTCCGGAGTCCCGTGGGCGATGGTCTCCAGCGCCTCCGCGGACCCCTGTCTGAGCGAGTGAACCCGGACGACGTCGCCGCGCCGGACCTTGGTCAGGAGTGCCCCGAGCGTGATCTGCTGGGGTGATACGGCGATATCGATGTTCTGTCTCTCGATGATGTCGGTGTACGAAGGCCGATTGACCAGGGCGATGACTTTCTTGGCGCCCATGCGTTTGGCTAAAAGCGAGGACAGGATGTTCGCTTCCTCCGCGTTGGTCACGGCGCAGAACACGTCCGTGGACTCGATGCTTTCCTCGGACAGCAGTTCCTCGTTAGTGGCGTCACCCGGGAGGACAATGGTCTTGGTGAGTCGCTCGGCGATATATCGGGCTCGATCCTTGTCGCGCTCGAGCAGTTTCACCTGGTTGGTGTTCTCAAGGCGCTTCGCCAGCTGGTAGCCGATGTTGCCGCCACCGGCAATGATGACCTTGCGGATCGGGTGCTCGAGCTTGCGAAGCTCGCTCATCATCACCCGGATATCCTTGCGGGCGGCGATGAAGAACACGATGTCGTTCTCGCGAATGACCGTGTCGCCCTCAGGGAGGATGCTCTCTCTCGAACCGTCTGCACGTCGGCGGTAAATCGCGGCGACACGGGCGTCGGTATGCGGTATGTGCCGTCTGAGCTGGCGAAGCTCCTGGCCTACCAGCAGACCGCCCCGGTGGGCCACGACGCCGGCCAGCCGGACCATGCCATCGGCGAAGTTCAGAACCTGCAGGGCGCCCGGATAATGAATCAGTTGCTCGATGTACTCGGTCACCAGCTGTTCCGGGCTGATGATCTCGTCGACGGGCAGGGCCTCGATGCCGAACAGGCTGGTGGTGGAGGTGTATTCCACCGCGCGAATCCGGGCGATCTTGGTCGGGGTGCGGAAAAGGGTGTAGGCCACCTGACAGGCCAGCATGTTGACCTCGTCAGAGTCGGTCAGGGCGATGACGATATCCGCGTCGGCGCCGCCCGCCTGTGTCAGGGTCTGCGGATGGGCTGCATGACCGCGGACGGTCCGGATGTCCAGCCGATCCTGCAATTCCCGCAGGCGGTCACCATCCACATCGACGACCGTGACTTCGTTGGCTTCTGACCGTGTCAGGTCGTAGGCGGCGGATGATCCCACCTGCCCAGCACCGAGTATTAATATGTTCATGTTTCTTCTGGCGGCGCGGGCTCGGTCCAGTAGATCTCAGGGCGCGCCCAATGTTACATCAGTTCGAGCCTTGCGTAGGCCAGTACGAGCCACTTGGCGCCGGCGCCCTCGAAGTTGACCTGTACCCGGGCGTGCTGGCCGTGGCCCTCGCAACCCATGACCACGCCCTCCCCGAACTTGCCGTGTCGGACCCGCTGTCCCAGCCGAATGCCGCCGGGCGCCGGCTCACGAAGTCCGGCTGACCGGAAAACGGGGCGTGAGACCTGTACCTGCGGGCGGATTTCCTCCACGAACTCAACGGGAATCTCGCTGATGAACCGGGAGGGCAGTGCGAAACTGTCGCTGCCGTGCAGCCGACGTTGCTCGGCATAGGTGAGATAGAGCTCCCGCATCGCCCGGGTCATGCCCACGTAGCAAAGACGGCGCTCCTCTTCCAGGCCGGCCGGCTCCCGAACAGAGCGCTGGTGCGGGAAAAGGCCGTCTTCCATGCCACAGAGAAAAACCACCGGAAACTCAAGGCCCTTGGCGGAATGCAGCGTCATGAGCTGGACGCAGTCGTCCCAGGCGTCCCCCTGGCCTTCCCCGGCCTCCAGGGCCGCGTGGCTGAGAAACTCGTCCAGGGGACTCATCTCCGAGTCCGGTTCCGGCTCGAAGCCGCGTGCGGCGCTGACCAGTTCGAATAGGTTCTCGACCCGGGCCTCGCCCCGTTCTCCCTTCTCCTTGCCGTGGTGGTCGATGAGCCCGGAGGCATTGATCACGTGGTCCACCCGCTCATGGAGCGGCAGTTCCCGGGTATCCCGGTCCATGACCTCGACCAGCTGCAGAAAGGCCAGGACCGCCGTTGACGCCCGGGCCGGGAGCCCGTCGGAGGCGACCGCGCCGGCGGCGCGCCACATGGACGTGGCGTTGGCCCGCGCGTAGTCGCGGATGACTTCCACCGTGCGGGCGCCGATCCCCCTCGTAGGGAGGTTGACCACACGCTCGAACGAGGTGTCGTCATCCCGGTTGGCGATGAGACGGAGATAGGCGAGGGCGTCCTTGATCTCGGCCCGCTCGAAGAACCGAAGGCCGCCGTATACGCGATAGGGCAGGTTGGCGTTCAGCAGCGCTTCCTCGAACACGCGGGACTGGGCATTCGACCGGTACAGAATGGCGATATCGCTCCTGGCCGTGCCGCTGTCGGTCAGGGATCGTATGCGGCCGATGACGAAGTCCGCTTCATCACGCTCGTTGAAGGCCGCGTAGATGCGGATGGGGTCGCCTTCCGGCCCCTCGGTCCACAATTCCTTGCCCATCCGCGAGGTGTTGTTGGCGATCAGGGCGTTGGCGGCGTTGAGTATGGTGGCTGTCGAGCGGTAATTCTGTTCCAGCCGCACGATCCGGGTCCCCGGGAAGTCCTTCGGGTAGCGCTGGATATTCTCGATTCTTGCGCCGCGCCAGGCGTAGATAGACTGGTCGTCGTCGCCGACGAAGAATGTGTGCCCGGACTGGCCCGCCAGGACTCTGAGCCAGGCGTACTGGATGGTGTTCGTGTCCTGGAACTCGTCCACCAGCAGATGCCGGAAGCGATGCCGGTAGTGTTCCAGCAACTCGTCGTTCTGCAGCCACAGTTCGTGGGCGCGCAGCAGGAGTTCCGCAAAGTCCACCAGGCCGGCCCGTTCGCAGGCCTCCTCATAGGCAGCATAGATGCGCACCATCTGCTGTTTCTGCTCGTCCCGCCCGGGGTCTATGTGGGCCGGCCTCAGGCCCTCGTCCTTGCGGGCATTGATATACCACTGCATTTCCTTCGGGACCCAGCGGGTGTCGTCCAGGTCCAGTCCGCGAATGACGCGCCGGACGACCCGCTGCTGATCTTCCGCATCCAGGATGGTAAAAGCCTGTGGCAGACCCGCTTCCCGCCAGTGCAGCCGAAGCAGCCGGTGGGCGAGTCCGTGAAAGGTGCCGATCCAAAGGTGCGCCACCGGCATGCCAAGCAATCCCTCGATACGATTGCGCATCTCGGCCGCAGCCTTGTTCGTGAAGGTCACCGCGAGCAAGCTGCGGGGCGAGAGTCCCTCGACCTGGACCAGCCACGCGACACGGTGGGCCAGCACGCGGGTCTTGCCGCTGCCTGCGCCGGCCAGTATCAGCAAGGGCCCGGCTTCGGCGGTGACGGCCTCGCGCTGCGGATCGTTGAGGGGGTCCAGAATGGGAGTGACGTCCATCCCGTTATTCTACCCGTGACCGGGTTGTCCACCGGAGGTCGCCGTGATGTTCGGCGCCTTGCTCTGCCATGGACTACCGGGTCAGCAGCGGCACGTAGTGATCCACCAGCAGGGCGCCGAACACGCCCATCAGGTAGGTGATGGAGTAGGCGAAGGTCTTCATGGGCAACTCGGGCCGGTCCGAGAGTTTCATGGCGATTGCGTAATAAAGAAACACGCCGCCAAAAATCAGGGCGCCGGACAGATAGACCAGCCCGCTCATGCCCGTGAGATAGGGCAGCAGAGACACGATAACCAGTAGCACCGTGTAGAAGAGGATCTGCAGCCGGGTGAACTCGATACCGTGGGTGACCGGCATCATGGGGATGTCCACCTTGGCGTAATCATCCCGGCGGGCGATGGCCAGGGCCCAGAAATGGGGCGGCGTCCACGTGAAGATAATCAGGAACAGCAATAGCGCATGGGCATGGACTTCGCCGGTGACTGCAACCCAGCCCAGGACCGGGGGCGCTGCGCCCGCGGCACCGCCGATGACGATGTTCTGCGGTGTCGCCCGTTTCAGCCAGACCGTGTAGATCACGGCATATCCGATCAGGGACAGGAACGTGAGCACAGCGGTGAGGGCGTTGACATACTGGGTCAGGACCACCATGGACACCAGACCGAGGCCGAAGGCGAAAATCATGGCCTCGATCTCGGTCAGCTGGCCGGTGGGCAGGGGGCGGCGCCGGGTGCGCTTCATGACGGCGTCTATACGGGCGTCCAGGACGTGGTTGATGGCCGCGGCGGAGGCGGCCGCCATGCCGATGCCCAGGGTGCCCAGCAGGAGTTTGTCCAGGGGGGGCATGCCCGGGACAGCCAGGAACATGCCGACGACGGCCGTGAAGACGATCAGACCCACGACCTTCAGCTTGCACAGCTGGAGGTAGTCCGAAATTCGGTTTAGGAGGGCGCCATCCACGACCCTGAAGGGTAGCTCAGTTCTCAACACGCACCACCTTGTTCAGGTTGACAACGGACAACAGCAGCAATGCGGCGATGCCGTTGTGGGCCACCGCCAGCGGGAGTGGCAGCTGCGTCACGACCATGATGATCCCGAGCATGAACTGCAGGATCACGCCGCCCATCACCAATCCGGCCGCCGTGCCGAGGGCCGGATTACGGGCCGCCCGGATCGCGAGCCATAGGAGGATTGCGACGGTGGCCAGGGCGCCCAGTCGATGCGTGACATGGATCGCGACCCGGGCCGAATTGTGCAGGATGCCGCCCTCGTAATCGATGCCCAGCCCGTGCCAGGGATCGAACCCGGCCACGAAATCCATTGTCGGCCAGAAGCTGTTCTGGCAGGTGGGAAAATCGGGGCAGGCCAGGGCCGCATAATTGGTGCTGACCCACGCGCCCAGAAAAATCTGAATCCCGAGGACCACCAGACCGACCAGTGCAAATCGTCTCAAACCGGGTTCGGGTGCTTGCGTCGGAGCAACAGGTTTTCGGGCCAGCCAGAAAAGGAGGGCAAGCGTCGTCATCCCGCCCAGCAGGTGGGCGGTCACCACCAGGGGCTTGAGTAGCAGCGTCACCGTCCACATCCCGAGCAGCGCCTGGAAGACCACAAGTCCCAACAAGGCAGAGGGCAGTATCACCGGCTGGTCCGGATCGTTGCGACGCATCCAGGAAATGGCCGCCAGTGCCAGGACGACAAAGCCCAGCGTTCCGGCTGCATAGCGATGAATCATCTCCCGCCAGGCCTTACCTGTCTCAAGTGGCCGGTCCGGCCAGGCGTCGGCGGAGCCGGGATCTTCGGGGACTATCAACTCGCCGTAGCATCCCGGCCAGTCGGGGCAACCCAGGCCCGCGTCGGTGAGGCGCACCCAAGCGCCAAGCACGACCACGATGAGGCACAGGACGACGGCGATTTTCGCCAGGGTTCTGAATAAGTTCATCGGTTGTCTTCCGTCAGCCGATGCGTGACAGGCGCAGCAGCTTCTTGATGTCCTCAAGCATGCCCTTGGGATCCTGGTCCAGCGGAAAGCGCATCATCAGGTTGCCTAGCGGGTCCACGAGCAGGATTTCGGAGCCGTCCCGCGGAAGCTCCGCGGGCAAAGCGGAGAGAAGCGCCCTCAGGTCTTCCCTCGAGCCATCAGTGACCATAAGGTCCGCCTGGGATTCGCTGTGGTCAATCTCCGGCAGAGGGCCCTCCGCAATGTACACCCGCTGGACGCGGACCATGCGCCGGCCGAGCGCCAGGCGGGTCCGGGCCGATATGTCGAGGGCCTGACGGCAGCGATCTGCACACTCACCGCCATCCAGATAGAGCATGGTCCAGCGCCCATGCAGATCTCCATCCGACCCATCAGGGCCGCTGTCCGCGACACGAACCACAGGAAGCGTCACAGGTGGGTCCACCAGGATCCCGTGGTTGACCGCTCCGGTCGGGCGCCAGCCCCCCGGCTCGAAATACATAATCCAGGCGGCGGCCAGCGGTCCCAGGAAAAGCATGGCCAGCAGGATGAACTGTATGCGTCCGCGTCTTCTGCGGGCTCTATCGTCCGCCATTGCCGCTCCTTTTCAGGTTCAAGCCTACGTAAATGATCAGTAATGTCGCGGCCAGGGCGAACCACTGGAATGCATAACCGAGATGCCTCTCCGGGCCGAATTCCAACGGATTCCATTTTCGCAGGAACCCGTCGGCTGCCGAGGGTTCCAGGAGTACCATGCGCTGCGCCAGGTCCGCACCCAGGGCCTCTGCCAGTTCCTCAATCGTCGGGAACTGGGTCACACGGGGCCATTCGGGCCCGGCCCGGACATCGCCCGCCAGCTCCAGGCCCGGCCGTGGCAGGTGGGTGATACGCCCTGCCACGCGCCTGTCGGACTGGCTCACTTCCACGTTCGGCAGCAGCGCTGTGCCGAACTTCTTTGGAAGCCATCCCCGATTGACCAGGACCAAGGTGTCGGACCCCTCGGGCACAAACGGCGTCAGGACCTGGAAGCCGGCCGAGCCACCGTCGGTCATATTGTCGAGCAGGAACTGCCGGTCGCTCAAATAATGTCCCGCCAACTCGATTCGCTGGTATGTCGGCAGTTCGCTCAGGGTTGACGAAACCGATGATCCATACACAAAAACCGTTTCGGCGCCGGCCGCGAATTCCGTCCTCAGCGCCCTCTTCTGTTCGGCCCTCTGCAGCTGCCAGATTCCGAGGGAGATCAGGACCGGCAGCAGCAAAAGCACCGCCACCGTGGGCGCGAAGGACGGCCTGAAACGCCAATTGCCACGCCACCGGGCCAAGTTATACTGACCTTCTGGAGCTCGCCAGGACATTGCCCATGGAACTCATCCGGATTGTGGTCATCGTCTTGCTGTTGGCCATCGTCGGCAGCCTCGCTTCCGCGCTCGTCTACCTTTTCAGGGACGACAATGATTCCCGCAGGACCGTCCGGGCCCTGACGGTACGGATCGGTTTGTCTGTCTCCCTGTTCATCCTGTTGCTGGTTGCCTACGCAATGGGTTTCATCGAGCCGGGCGGCCTGGGCCGCTAGCTGGCGCCTCCCCGGAAAGAAAAAGGGCGCTGTCCTCGGACAGCGCCCCTGCAGCATGTCCTGATTCAGAGCCAGTAGACGAAGATATAGAGGCCCAGCCAGACCACGTCCACGAAGTGCCAGTACCACGCGACACCCTCGAAACCGAAGTGGTGAGTCGGCGTGAAGTGACCTTTCAGGCACCGGACCCAAATGACGACGAGCATGGTGGCACCCAGGGTCACGTGCATGCCGTGGAACCCGGTGAGCATGAAAAAGGTCGAGCCGTAAATGCCGGTGCTGAGCTTGAGATTCATTGCCTCGTAGGCGTGGTGATACTCGTACGCCTGCAACGCGACGAACAGGAAGCCCAACATGAACGTGGCGAACAGTCCCCAATTCAAGACCTTGCGGTTGTTGTCCTTCAGGGCATGGTGCGCGATGGTGATCGTCACACCGCTGGTCAGCAGGATGGCGGTGTTGATCGCCGGCAGGCCGAGGGCGGGCATGGTCTCATATTCCCCACCGAGTGCCTTCGGCCCATTGGTCGGCCAGGTGTTCTCGTAACCCGGATAGAGCAGCAGGTTGGTGAAAAAGTTATTGCCTTCGCCGCCCAGCCACGGCACGGCTATCTGCCTGGCATAGAACAGGGCGCCGAAAAAAGCGGCGAAGAACATGACCTCCGAGATAATGAACCAGGTCATTCCCATTCGGAAAGAACGGTCCACCTGCCGGTTGTATATGCCGCCTTCACTCTCGTGAATCACGGCACTGAACCAGCCCACGATCATGACGACGACAACCGCGACACCCGACCATGCCAGCACGGGCCCGACGCCGGCGCCGTTCAGCGTGGTGGAGACGCCGAGCATCAGCATGAAGAGCCCGACGGCGCCCAAGATCGGCCAGTTACTGCCGTGTGGTACGTAATAACCCTGAGACTGAGCCATTTTCTATCCCCAAGTTTCTTTTATCGTGCTTCCCCGAGCGTTACCGGGCCGCCACCCGGCCCTGCTCGAAAAAAGTGTATGAGAGCGTCACCGTATCCAGATATTCCGGGAGTTCCGGATCAATGAAGAAAACGACCGGCATATCCCGTCCCTCACCCGCCTCGAACGCCTGCTCGGTAAAGCAGAAACACTCGGTCTTCTGCAGATAACGGGTGGCCTGCCCGGGCGCCACGCTGGGAACGGCCTGCGCCACCGTGGCCGCGCCGGTTCCGTTGCGCGCAAAAAAGGTGGTCTTGTAAAGCTTGCCCGGATGCACCTTCATGCGGCTGACCGCGGGCCGGAATTCCCAGGCCGCGCCAGCGTTGACCGATGCGACGAATTCCACATCGACGACGCGCTCCATATCCGGTGCGCTCGGTAGCACGGTCGCGACCGTTGCGCCTCCCGTTCGATCGCCGATGCCGGTGACCTCGCAGAACACGTCATACAGCGGCACAAGCGCATAGCCGAAAGCGAACATGGCCATGGTCAGCAGCACCAGCTTGCCCACCAGCGTCCTGTTGGCCCCGGGTTCGGCCATGCCTACATCGCCCCCTTGCTGCGCTGGTACTGCATGAAGATGAACGTGCCGTAGACGAGGAGGGCGGCCACCGCCAGTAGCAAGGCGTTGCGAACTACGCGACCGCGCCTGGCATCCCCGTCCTTGCCACTCATTGTCCTACTTCACCACCGGCGGAACATCGAAGGTGTGGTGAGGTGCGGGAGAAGGCACCGTCCACTCCAGACCTTCGGCGCCGTCCCAGACCTGCGCCGTCGCCTTCTGGCCGCCCCGCGCGCAACTCCAGACGATGTACACGAGTATCAGCTGTGACAGCCCGAACGCGAAAGCGCCAATAGAAGAAATCATGTTGAAGTCGGCAAACTGTGTGGAATAGTCCGGAATGCGTCGCGGCATGCCGGCGAGCCCGACGAAATGCTGAGGGAAGAAGGTCAGGTTGACCGATATGGCAGACAACCAGAAATGCAGCTTGCCCAGCTTTTCGTTGTACATGTGACCCGTCCACTTCGGAAGCCAGTAGTACACGGCCGCCATGATGGCGAAGGCCGCGCCGGGCACCAGCACGTAGTGGAAGTGAGCCACTACGAAATAGGTATCGTGGTACTGCAGGTCGGCCGGCGCGATTGCGAGCATGAGCCCCGAGAAACCGCCGATCGTGAACAGGAAGACAAAGGCCAGGGCAAAGAGCATGGGGGTCTCGAAGGTCATCGACCCTTTCCACATGGTGGCCACCCAGTTGAAAACCTTCACGCCCGTCGGCACGGCGATCAACATGGTGGCAAACATGAAGAACAGTTGTCCCGCCAGCGGCATGCCGACGGTAAACATGTGGTGGGCCCAGACGATAAACGACAGGAAGGCGATGCTGGCGGTGGCGTAAACCATGGAGTCATAGCCGAACAGGGGCTTGCGGCTGAAGGTTGGAATGATCTGCGAGATCACGCCGAAAGCCGGCAGAATCATGATGTAGACCTCGGGATGGCCGAAAAACCAGAAGATGTGCTGGAACATCACCGGGTCGCCGCCGCCGGCCGCCTGGAAGAAGCTTGTCCCGAAGTACTTGTCTGTCAGCAGCATCGTGACCGCGCCGGCGAGGACGGGCATCACCAGGATCAACAGGTAGGCCGTGATCAGCCAACTCCAGACGAACAGCGGCATCTTCAGCAGGCCCATCCCCGGCGCCCGCATGTTCATGATGGTCACGATGATGTTGATCGCGCCGAGAATGGAGGAAATACCCATCAGGTGAACGGCGAAGATCAGGAAGGGAAACGCATCGCCGGTCTGCAGCACCAGCGGCGGATACATGGTCCAGCCTGCCGCCGGGGATCCGCCCGGAAACAGCAGCGTCATGCCCAACAGGGTGAACGCCATGGGCAGAATCCAGAAACTCCAGTTGTTCAGGCGCGGCAGGGCCATGTCCGGTGCGCCGATCATGAGCGGGACCATCCAGTTCGCCAGGCCGACAAAGGCCGGCATGATGGCGCCGAAGACCATGATCAGCGCGTGCATGGTGGTCATCTGGTTGAAAAAGCCGGGATCGACGAGCTGCAACCCGGGCTGGAACAGCTCGGCGCGGATGACCAGGGCCATGGCACCGCCGACCAGGAACATGGTCAGGCTGAACACCAGGTACAGCGTTCCGATGTCCTTGTGATTGGTGGTGGTCAGCCAGCGGACGATGCCCGTGGGATGATGTTCGTGATGGTCGTGAGTGGCTGCAGCTGTGCTCATCTGTCTTTCCTCAAGCGAATCTTCAGCGCACGGCGGCGATCTGGTCGGGCGTGACCAGGTCGCCGGTGTCGTTGCCAAAAGCGTTTCTCTGGTAGGTCACGATCGCGGCGAGCGCGTCGTCCGACAATTGCGGACCGAAGGCGGCCATGGCGGTGCCCGGTTTGCCGTGAACGGCCACGTCGATATGGGCCGCCACGTCTCCCGTCGCGACTGCGCTGCCGGCAATCGGCGGGAAGGCGGGCGGCATGCCCTGCCCGTTTGGCTGGTGGCAGGCAGCGCAATTTGCGTTGTACAGCGTCTCTCCTTCCGCCATCGCGTGCTCCAGGGTCCACTCTGCCGGCGCCACGTCCGCAGCGGTAGCAACAACGGGAGCGTCGGATTGCGTCGTCAACACGGCGGGCTGGATAGAGACTCCCGCGGTCTGCTCTGCGAGCCATGCCTGGTACTCGTCCTGGGGCAGAACGTGCACGACGACCGGCATGAACCCATGGTCGCGGCCGCACAGTTCGGCGCACTGGCCCCGGTAGATGCCGGGTGTCTCCGGTTTGAACCAGAATTCATTGACGTAACCCGGGATCGCGTCCTTCTTGCCGCCGAAATCCGGCACCCACCAGGCGTGGATGACGTCGGCTGCGGTGAGCAGCAGGCGGACCTTGGCGCCCACCGGCACCACCAGCGGGTTGTCCACTTCCAGCAGATAATTGTCGAGACTGGCGGGGTCGATTCCTGAACCGAGCTGCCGGGCCCGGTTATGTTCCGGGGCCAGGTTGCTGAAGAAGCCAAAGCCCTCGTCTATATACTCATACCGCCACTTCCATTGATAGCCCGTGACTTTGATGGAAAGGTCGCTTCCCCGGGTGTCTTCCATCCGGATCAGCGTATCTGCGGCGGGCACCGCCATGCCGATGAGAATCAATATCGGGATGGTCGTCCAGATGATCTCGGCCTTGGTGCTGTGGCTGAACTTGGCCGGTTGCACGCCGAGAGATTTACGGTGCCGCATGATGGAGTAGATCATGGCGCCGAAGACCACCACGGCGATCAGGCAGCATATGCCGAAAATCAGCATGTGAAGCCCGTAGACCTCCTCGCTGATGGCCGTCACGCCGCGGGGCATGTTGACCTCCCAATCGGCCCTCGCAAACGGGGCGACAGCGAGCCCCGCGATCATCGCGGACCACGCGGCCACGAGCTTCCTAAACATTCTGTTGGACATCAATCCCAACTCCGTTACCTGGCAATTTTTCATTTGCCTGCAATGCAGGCGTCGCGTCCGGTGCTTCCCCGATTCCGCCGATAAGCTCGACCAGTCGTCGGTGAAGATCCTGCCGGGCCGTTTCCGTCAAAGACCGTCCGATCTCCGTGGCTCTGTTGTGGGACAGAATCACGAGCCGACTCGGGTGCCCCCACCGGGGCGATTTTCGCAGTTCGACCCGGGCCCAGAGACGGGCGAACTGCCTTGAATCCATCCCCTCGCGGCCATGCCGTTCGACGATGACCTGGTCCTGGACCACGGTGATGACTTCGAACTCCCTGCCGTTTCTCATGCTGAGGCCCAGAGCAACTCCCAAAAGGAATAACTCCAGTCCTGCAAACGGAAGAACCGGCCACATCCCCTGCGCGGCAAAGAAGCCGGCGACACTCAACGAGGTACCGGCCACGACACCGAAAAACAGGATGGCTTCCCTGCGGTTCAGCGAGCAGTTCGCACTCACCTGAATGCGGGCCAGCAACGTGTTCGCCGGATGTGACGTTTCAGTCATCGGCTCCCCTCGCCAGCCTGCCGCCACGCCGAGGTCGCTATGCTAATGGAACCCTGGCGGCAGGGCAATATAAGAAAAATCTTACCCGTCCAGAAATGTTTCAGAAAATCAGACCCTTGCGAGGGCCCCGATGATGGCAGGCAGATCCAGGGCCGTAATCGCGCGTTCCACCATCTGTTCCCGAGGCATCTTTGCGAGCCAGGGAAGGGCGCCCAGACGGGGGGCTTCCAGCCTGGCATCGAGGGATTCGAGGTTCTCCTCGAACACGGGCATATCCGGATCGATGCGGTTCGCAACCCACCCTGCAAACTTCGCCCCCCGGAGGCGGATAGATTCCGCCGTCAGCAATGCGTGATTCAGGCAACCGAGACGCATACCGACCACCAGAACCACCGGATCGCCGATGTTGACGGCCAGGTCGGACATATCTGTCTGCCCGTCCAGAGGCACCCGCCACCCGCCTGCGCCTTCCGTGATTACGACATCCGCTTTGGCGGTCAGCGCCCGTTGTCTATCGGTAAGCACGACCGGAGAGATGGAGGTACCCACTGCCCGGGCGGCGATATGCGGCGCGACAGGCGCCGCCAGGACGACCGGGTTGACCTCTTCGTAACTGAGCCGCACGGTCGAAAAGCGCCTGAGCATCAGCGCGTCGTCATTACGCAGTCCATCCGGCGTGCTTTCCGCGCCCGCGGCCACCGGCTTGAATCCGGCCACCGAAAAGCCTTCGCGGGCCAGGGCGCACAGCAGGGCACAGGCCACCAGCGTCTTCCCCGCGCAGGTATCCGTGGCGGTGATAAACAGGCCCGAGCCCATCTCAGGTCCGAAGCCTCTGCCCGATGTCGGCCAGCGGCACGGTGGCCTCCCCGGCTTGCCTGGTCCCGGTGGACTGCCCGGTGCCCCAGGCATGGCCGTAGACAACTTCCCAGGTGGCCGGCAGCCGGCCGTCGACACGCTGCGCGTCATAGGCGGTCTCCACCGCCCGAAACCGGCCTCGGCCGGTGAGGCCGCGGTTCCTTCCTACGGCTGCATTGCTGGCGCCGATCGCTTTCAAGTCGCGCATCAGATCCGTGACCCTGTTGTAGGTCAGGCAGAAATAGTCCACGTCCAATACGGGCTCCGTCAGTCCGGCCCGGACCAGGGCGTCGCCGATATCGTGCATGTCCAGGAACCGACTGACGTGGACATATCCGTCTGCCGCGCCCCAGGCAGCGCGAAGTTCCCTCAGTGTGTCGGGCCCGAAGGTCGAAAAGCTGACCAGCCCGCCCGGCCGGAGAACCCGGCGGAACTCCGCGAGCAGGGCGTCCAGGTCATTGCACCACTGCATCATCAAATTGGACAGAATCATGTCGACGCTGCCTTCCTTGAGCGGCAGGCGCGCTGCATCGGCGCAGACAGGTGATGGCGAGCGGAGCCAGTGCCGTTGTTTTCTCGCCTGCGACAACATGCCTTCGGAGAGGTCCAGGGCGATGACGCGGCACCCCTGGTATCGCTTCAGCAGTGCCCGGGCCACGTGGCCTGTGCCGCATCCGGCGTCGACGGCGACAGCCGGATTCAATCTGATCAGGTCCAGCCGCTTGAGCAGTCGTGACCTGACTTCCTCCTGCAGTATTGCGGATGAGTCGTAACCCGGGCTCGCCCTGTCGAATGCCCGACGGATCACCCCGGTATCCAGGCGGTGACCCAACTCAGAGTTCGGCTTCATCTCGCCTCGCCCAGAAATTGGGTCAGCGCCAAGAGGAATTCGTCTCTGTGCGAAAGGAACGGCGCGTGGGCTGCCCCAGGGATGGCCAGAAATCGTGATCCGGGGATCGCTTCGGATGCCCGACGGCCCGCGTCCGGCGGCGTCAGGCGGTCCCGCTCCCCGGAGATCACCAGTGTCGGCAGTCCGATCGCGGACAGTTCCCCGCGCAGGTCGGTATCCGCCAGGATGTCGAGTCCTTGACGGAGGGCCACGGGGTCCGGTTCTCCGTGGGCGAAAACCTTTTTTTTGAGCGAGCGCAGAAGTTCCAATGCCCGTTCATCCCCCCGAACCTGCAGGGCCAGAAAATCGCGCACCGTCCGCCGATAATCTTCCGCGAGGCTCTGTCCGAATGATTCCAGGACAGGACGCTCCACGCCCCACGGCCAGTCGGGCCCGGTCAGGAAGCGGGGGCTGCTGGCCACCAGTACGAGACGGCGAATTCGCTGGGGCAGCCGCCTGGCCATCGCCATCGCGATCAAGCCCCCCAGGGACCATCCCAGCAACACCATCTGTCTTGGGCAGTGTCGGGCCACCGCTTCGGAGAGTTCTTCCAGATGCTGCTGCTGCCCGCCCAGCCGGGCGCTCCGTCCGTGACCTGGCAGATCCGGCCTGATGACGCGCCAATGCGCCTGCAGAGAGGGGATGCAATCGTCCCATATGCCGCCATGCATGCCCCAGCCGTGAAGCATCACGAGAGGGAACCCCTTGCCGGAGCTTTCGACATACAGGTCCTCGGTCACCGGTGTTCCGCCAGCGTGGGTGATAGGGAAAGGGCGTCCAGCAGCCCGTCCACGTCGGCCTCCCCGTGGGCTGCGGACAGCGTGATCCGGAGTCGCGACGAGCCTTTCGGCACGGTCGGCGGCCGTATTGCGGTGACCCAGAAGCCATGCTGGAAAAGTTCTTCGCTCGCCCTCAGGGCCGCGGTTGCATCGCCGAGGAGAATCGGTTGGATGGGCGAACTGGACTGGGCCAGGCTGATGCCGAGGCGCGCGGCGCCGCACCGAAATCTTGCGACCAGAGCCCGCAGCCGGGCGCGTCGCTCGGGCTCCGAGATGACGATCTCGAGCGCCCTGAGTGCCGCGGCCGCTACTGCGGGGGGCGGCGCGGTCGTGTAGATGTAGGTGCGCGCCCTCTGAACCAGCGTTTCCACTAGGGCGGTGCTGCCAGCGACAAAGGCCCCGAACGTGCCCAGTGCCTTCCCCAGAGTGCCTACCAGAATGGGGGCGTCCCGGGGCCCGACCCCTGTCGCCTCGAGGCTGCCGCGGCCGCCTTCACCCATGACACCGAGTCCGTGGGCGTCATCGACCACCAGCCACGCGGCGGCGTGTCTCGCGACCTCTGCCAGTCGACCCAGGGGCGCCATGTCTCCGTCCATGCTGAACACACCGTCGGTCACCAGCAAACGCCTGTGACCCTTGTGATCCGAGAGCCGTTGAGCCGCAGCAACCGGGTCAGCATGTCGGTAGCGACGGGTGGTCGCGCCAGCCAGCCGTGCCGCATCTATGAGAGAGGCGTGATTCAGGCGGTCTTCCACGATGAGATCGTGTCGTCCCGCCAGGGCGGTCACCACGCCCAGGTTGGCCATATAGCCGGTCGAGAAAAGCAGCGCCCGCTCGCGCCCTGTAAATCGAGCCAGCGCTTCCTCGAGCTTGTGGTGGGCCAGGGTATGGCCGGTCACCAGATGCGCCGACGTCGATCCGGTTCCCCAGACAAGAGCCGCCTCACGCATCGACTCGGCCAGTCGGCGATCCCGCGCCAGCCCCAGGTAGTCATTGCTGCAGAAATCGATCAGGTCACGACCATCGACGACGACCCGGGCCGCTGCGGGTCGCTCGACGACCACCCGCCGGCATCGATAGAGGTTGAGGGCTCGAAGTGCGGCCAGGTCCGGCTGCAGATCCTCGTCAGATGCTCTCATGTGTCCGGGATGCGTCGGCGGCGACGTCTGCACCGGCCCGGCCTGTTGTGGGCTGAGTTTCCGGCCTTATTCCGAGTCGCTCGAACAGGGCCTGATCTTGGTTCTTTTCCGGATTGTCGGTGGTCAACAGGCGCTCACCATAAAAAATGGAGTTCGCGCCTGCGAAAAACGCCAGCGCCTGTGTTTCGTCGCTCATCCCGTGGCGGCCGGCGGACAGCCTCACATGGGATCGCGGCATCAGGATTCTGGCTACCGCGATGGTTCGCACCAGCTCCAGCGGATCAACCGGGGCCACCCCATGCAGAGGGGTACCCGGTACCTGAACCAGTTGGTTCACCGGCACGCTTTCGGGATGAGCGGGCAGAGTGGCCAGGGTATGCAGGAGTTGAACGCGGTCCAGCAGTGTTTCCCCCATGCCGATAATGCCTCCACAGCAGACTTTCAGCCCGGCGTCACGGACGTTCGACAACGTCTCCAGCCGGTCCTGGTACGTCCGGGTGGTGATGATCTCGCTGTAAAACCGCTCCGAGGTATCCAGGTTATGGTTGTAGTAATCGAGGCCAGCGGCTTTCAACTGATGCGCCTGATCCGCAGTCAGCATGCCCAGGGTGGCGCAGGTTTCCAGCCCGAGGGCGCTCACCTGTCGAACCATTTCCTTGATGACATCAAGCTGCCTCTGTTTGGGACTGCGATAGGCCGCGCCCATGCAGAAGCGAGTCGCCCCGGCCGCCTTGGCATCCCTTGCCTGGTCAACGACCTCGCTGATGGCGAGCAGGTCCTCACTTTCCAGCCCGGTGTTGTGCCGAACGCTCTGAGGGCAATAGGCGCAGTCTTCCGGACAGGTGCCGGTCTTGATGCTGCATAGCGTACTGACCTGGACCTCGTTCGGCGGAAAAAACCGCCGGTGAATGCCGTGGGCCGCGAAAAGCAGGTCGTTGAACGGCTGCTCGAACAGCAGCCGGACTTCGTTCTCGGTCCAGTCGGTTCTGACCAGGGCGCCGGGGCCTTCAGAAATCATCTTCATATCCGTCGCTGCTCCCGACATTTGGCGGCTGTCGTTCCCTGATTCCTTACCCAATACTGGCGAACGATATGGCGACCGAGTATTCGGTTCCCGTGGAAATGTGTCAACCGAACCTGGCCTTTTTCATGAACATCTGGCGATGTTTTGATCATTTACTCGGTCCGCCCACTTGCCAGCTCTGCGGCGCCAGAGGCTTGGGTCCGGAAATATGTGGCGGCTGTTACAGGGATCTGCCCCGCGCGCGTCTGGCCTGTCCTGTGTGTGCCGGACCGGTGCCCGTCGCGGGTGTCTGCCCCGGATGCGTGCTGCGCCCGCCGGCCTATGACCGGGCGCGGGTTCCGTTCATCTATGGCTTTCCCGTCAATCGCCTGATCCACAGGCTCAAGTATGGCGGTGTACGGAGTCACGCCCGACTTCTTGGCGAGCTGGTTGGCCGCGCCATGCGGAGGATTGAAACGCTGCCGGAGGCCATTGTCCCGGTGCCTCTTCACCCGCGACGTCTGAGGCAAAGGGGCTTCGATCAGGCGCGGGACATTGCGGCTTTCGTTGCGGGCGCCACGGGCCTCAGGTTGCGTGCCGGCCTCTGCGTGAAACGTCGTTACACGCCGCCCCTCTGGCCTCTGACCGCCGGCGAACGTCGCAGGCTACTCGAAGGGACCTTCGAGTGCCGTGGTCAGCCCCCGTCCCGCGTAGCCGTGTTCGATGACATCCTGACGACAGGCGCGACGGCCAATGCGCTCGCGAGGATCCTTCGCGCTGCCGGAGCGGATGAGGTGGAGCTCTGGGCGGTTGCCCGATCCCCTCTGATCTCAGCCGGCTCGATTCAGCCGCCGGCGAACGTGTAATGGAGCAGGATACCCAGAAAGACCAGCATGCCGAAGGTGTTATTGCCAAGAAAAGCCCTGAAGCAATTATCCGGACGGCGCTCCCGGATCAGAAGCTGTTGCCAGGCCGCGAGCAGGGCTGCCCCCAGCAGGCCGGCGAAGTACCATGGTCCCAGGTTTTCGATCCTGCCCGCCACCGCGAGCAAAACCACGGCCCCGCCGTGGGCGACGCCGACCGCCAGCCTGTCCCATCGGCCGAACAGAATGGCCGTGGATCGAACCCCGATTTTTAGATCGTCCTCCCGGTCCACCATGGCGTACATGGTGTCGTAAGCAACAGCCCACAATACGACGGCGAAGAACAACAGCCAGGCGGATCCCGGGACGCCGTTTGTTTCCGCAGCGAATGCCATGGGTACCGACCACCCGAATGCGGCCCCCAGGAAGAACTGTGGCAGGGACGTCACGCGCTTCAGGAACGGGTAGCTGGCAGCCATCATTCCTCCGACGAGCGACAGCAGAATGGTCAGGATGTTTAACTGCAGCACCAGGAGGAAGGCGGCCAGGGCCAGGAGGGCGGCAACGCCCAAGGCCTCGACGGCGCCGATATCTCCGCTGGCCAGCGGGCGGTCCCGCGTTCGCGTGACATGGGGATCTATATCGCGATCGGCGAAATCATTCATGGCGCAGCCGGCAGAGCGCATCAGAAATACGCCCGCGACGAAAATGAGGAACACCCGGTCATCGGGATGGCCATCCCCGGCGATCCAGAGCGCCCACAGAGTCGGCCACAAGAGCAGAAGCGTACCGATGGGGCGGTCGATCCGAATCAGCCGGCCGTATGCCCTGAGCCGCTCGGCCAGCCGCAGCGCACCGCCCCCTGCCCGGGGCGACATCAACGATCCCCGAAGCTGGCCAGGCCGGGCAGGAAAACCTCGTAGACGAGAATCGGGGATTCACCGATGAGGAAAAGCGACCTGCGGCCCCAGAGCTTCCCCGGCATGATATCGGTGCCGTGTAACGCATCCCGCAAGAGCTGATGACCCACCGGCAGGATGGCAAATTCGAACGGCCTCCGTACGACGTCCGTTCGATCGGCCAGCGCTTCTCCGAGGGGTTTCTGACCGAGGCGGCCCAGCCAGGGATGCCGGGCCAGCGTCTCCGGCGGCATGCGGGTACACGCGAAGACCAGATGGATGCCTCGCGCAGCCAGCCGTACGCGACGTACCCGCACCCGGCTGGCTGCAGATCCGAGCATACTCAGGTCGTCGCCCCCCGAGCGCTCCCAGGATTCCCCCAAAACTTCCAGGTGGAAGTCTCGTCCTCCGAGTCTTCGAAGTCGGCGGGTCAGTGAACCGCTGTCCTCGAGCCATTGGCGAATCGCCGGCTCGCCGTAGAGATCGTCGATCGAGTCCGCCGCCTGCCAGAGGGCCGGAGGTCGTTTTGTGACGTGGACGGGCTCCATCGTTCCGGTGGCGTTGATCTGCCTGGGCGCCGAGCGCGCGGGACCGACATTATAAGTGACCGGGCCCGATCCGGATAACGGGCAACGTTCAGACCCGACCGTAACGCGCGGCCTCACCCACCCAGCGATCGAGGATCCTTGGGATGGAGTCTGAGTGGGCCGCCAGGAGCCGGTCGGCAACCCTTCTGACTTCCGGCAGCAGGTCCCTGTCCCTCATGAGATCGGCGACGCGCATCTGCATGATCCCGGTCTGCCGGGTGCCCAGCACCTCCCCAGGGCCCCGGAGGCGCAAGTCTTCCTCGGCGATGCGAAACCCGTCGTTGGTCTCACGCAGAACCCGCAGCCTCCTTTCCGCCGTGTCACCGAGGGGCGGCTCGTACATCAGGACGCAGCTCGAGTCCTCACTTCCGCGTCCTACCCGGCCGCGGAGCTGGTGCAGCTGGGCCAGCCCCATGCGCTCCGAATTTTCGATAATCATCAGGCTGGCGTTCGGCACGTCGACCCCCACTTCGATGACTGTCGTAGCCACCAGCAGCTGTGTCCTTCCCTCCTTGAAATCGTCCATGACGGCCTGTTTCTCCGCCCCCTTCATCCGACCGTGAACCAGACCCACGGAGAGTTCCGGGAGCGCCGCGGACAGCGCGGCCGCGGTCTCCTCTGCGGCCTGGTACTGGAGCACATCAGATTCTTCGATCAGCGGGCAGACCCAGTAGGCCTGCCGTCCCGCGGCGCAGGCCAGTCGAACTCGCTCCAGGACTTCGGCCCTTCGCGCCGCAGGAATCACGACTGTGGTCACCTGGCCCCGGCCAGGAGGCAGCTCATCGATACTTGACGTGTCCAGATCCGCATAGCTGGCCATCGCCAGTGTCCGAGGGATTGGTGTTGCGGTCATGACCAGTTGATGGGGCCGGAGACCGTTGGTCTCACCTTTCTCGGTGAGCGCCAGGCGTTGGTGGACGCCGAATCGATGCTGCTCATCGATAACAACCAATCCCAGCCGTGCGAATTCCACACCCGCCTGAAAGAGGGCATGTGTGCCCACAACAATGGGGGCTTCGCCGCTGCCTATGTGCTCAAGGGAGCGCCGTCTCGCGGCAGCGGCCAGCCTTCCGGTTAACCACGCGACCTGAATGCCCAGCGGCGCAAGCCAGTTCGAGAAATTTCGATAGTGCTGCTCCGCCAGCAACTCCGTCGGCGCCATTACGACTGCCTGAAATCCCGCATCTGCGGTCACTGCGGATGCGGCAGCGGCGACTACCGTTTTCCCTGAGCCCACATCGCCCTGGACGAGCCGCAGCATCGGTTTGTCCGACGCCATATCCGCGAGAATCTCTTCGAGCACGCGTTGCTGTGCAGAGGTGAGGTCGAAGGGCAGGCCTGCCAGAAAGCGCCGCAGCATACGACCGTCGGAAGTAAGGCGAGGCGCCGTTCGCGCGCGAATTCGCCGCCGCAGGAGCCGCAGGCTGAGATGGTGCGCAAGCAGTTCCTCGAAGGCCAGTCGCTGCTGCGCCGGGTGTCTGCCCTGCTCGAGCAGGTCGAGAGAGGCGCCCGCCGGGGGGTGGTGGACATAGAGCAGCGCCTCGACGAGCGGCGGGAATGCAAGATTCTCCGTGATGCCCGGCGGCAGCAGATCCGCAGGCGGATCCGCTGTCACCCGCGATAAGGCCTGGTCGACGAGCCGCCGGATTCGTCCCTGCTGGAGCCCCTCGGTGGCAGGGTAGACGGGCGTGTACGTGCTCTCCAGCGGCGCTTCGGCGTCGGCGGCCATACGCCGATATTCCGGATGGACCATTTCCAGCCCAGAGGCCCCCTGACGTACTTCGCCGAAGCAGCGGACATTTGTTCCACGCTTGAGTCCCTCTGCCTGGGCCTTGGAGAAATGGAAGAAACGAAGCAGGAGGCTTCCTGTGCCGTCGGCAATTCTGCACAGCATCATCCGTCGTCGCCGAAACACCACCTCGGTGAGTTCGACCTGTCCTTCCACCGTAATCCGCATGCCGGGCCGCAGCGCCCCGAGTTCGACCAGGCGAGTGCGATCCTCGTAGCGGATCGGCAGCAGGAAGAGAAGGTCCTGGACGCAATAAACGCCAAGCTTTGCCAGCTTGTCCGCCATCGCCGGTCCGACGCCGGGAATGACGGTGATCGGATCCGGAGCGACGGCCGCAGAACCGGCCGTGTACTTCGGGTCAGTCAAGGGCTCGGCCGCGGATCAGGGCCGAAGGATGGCGTCGACCTCGACCCGGGCTCCCTTGGGCAAAGCCGCCACCTGAACGGCCGCTCGGGCTGGGAATGGAGGAGAAAACCGTTCCGCCATAATTTCATTGACCAGTCCGAAATCCGCCAGGTCGACCAGATAAACAGTGAGTTTGACGATGTCGTCCAGGTCGCCGCCGGCCGCCCGGGTCACGGCCCGCAGGTTGTCGAAGACCTGCTCGATCTGCGTGCGCATATCGCCCTCCACCAGCATCATGGTGGCCGGCACCAGCGGGATCTGGCCGGACAAATAAACCGTCCCGTCCACCTCGACTGCTTGGGAATAAGTGCCAATGGCGGCGGGCGCCTGGTCCGTGGCTATGGCTCGGCGTGGCATGGTCGGTCCCCTCGATGGTCGTGCGTCAATTACGATTTCAGGTGCCGGTGCGCGCCGCGCTGAGAACCTCCGACATGGTCCTGATGCTTCTCAATACCCGATTCAGGTGAGCGGCATCCTTCACCTGAAGAAGGAAGGTGATCGAGGAAGTGTCACCATCTCTCTCCACTACGGACACATGTTCGATATTGGTCTCCGTGGCCGATATGTTTGCCGCGACGGCAGCGAGCACCCCCAGTTGATTATGAACCTCGACCCGGATCTCCACCATGAACGTGCGCTCCAGGTCGTCCTCCCAGTGCACGGGTATCCACTTGTCGGGTTGCTTCCTGAATTCCGAGAGGTTGCCGCAGCCATCCCGATGAATCACGAGCCCCCTACCGGCGCTCAGGTAGCCGAAGATGGTGTCCCCGGGCACCGGATGGCAGCATCTGCCGTAACTGACCACCATCCCCTCGGTGCCGGCAATCGTCAGGGGCGACGGCTGGCCGATCGGCTGATCCTTGGTGCCCGAGGGCACAAGATGACGTGCCACCAGGGTGGCCATACGCTGACCCAGACCGATCTGCTCGTAAAGCTGTTCTTTGCTTTCCAGCGCCAGCTGGCGGAGTGCCGCATTCATCGTCTCCTTGGGTGTCTTTCGCACGGTCAGGGAGTACTCGCGAAGCACATTGTCTAGGAGCCGTTTACCGAGCTCCTGGGCCTCGCCGCGGCGAAGGTTCTTCAGATAGTTCCGAATGGCCGTGCGAGCCTTGGCCGTCACAACGAAGTTGACCCACGCGGGATTCGGTTTTGCGCCCTTCGACGTGATGATTTGCACGGTCTGGCCGTTCTTCAATGGTGTCCGCAGGGGCACCGGACGACGATCGACCCGTGCCGCGACGCAGCGGTTGCCAACACCGGTGTGGACCGCATAGGCGAAGTCGACGCAGGTCGCGCCTCTCGGAAGCCTCAGGATGTCGCCCTTGGGCGTGAATACATAGACCTTGTCCGGATACAGGTCGATCTTGACGCTCTCCAGGAATTCCTCTGACGTGCCGGTTTCCTGCATTTCCATCAAGTGCTGTAGCCATTCTCTCGCTCTGGCCTGCGGCGTCGCGCTCAGTCTGTCGCCGAGCTTGTACATCCAGTGGGCCGCGATGCCCGACTCGGCAATCCGGTCCATGTCCTCCGTGCGTATCTGGACCTCGACCGGCACGCCGCCCGGCCCGAAAAGCGTCGTATGCAGGGACTGGTAGCCATTGACCCGCGGTATGGCGATGTAGTCCTTGAATCGCCCGGGCATGGGTTTGTAGCACTTGTGAACAAGACCGAGCGTGCGATAACAGTCGTCCACCGAGTTCACGATGATTCGCAGTCCGTAAACGTCCGCAATCTCGGCCAGCGAGCGCTTCTTGTCCCGCATCTTCCGGTAGATGCTGTAGAGGTGCTTTTCCCGTGATTCGACCGATCCCTGGATCTGCGCAGTTTTGAGTGTCTCGTTGAATCGTTTCTTGATCCTTTCCAGCACCTGTCGTTGTGCGCGTCCACGCCGCATCGATCGTTCCAGGACCCGATAGCGATGCGGATAGAGGGCCCGGAATCCGAGGTCCTCCAGTTCCAGCTTGATGGAATTCATGCCCAGTCGGAGAGCGATCGGGGCGTAGATCTCAAGAGTTTCCCTGGCGATGCGCCGCCGTTTGTCCGGAGGCATGACCCAGAGGGTTCGCATGTTGTGGGTGCGATCCGCCAGCTTGACCAGTATGACGCGGATATCCCCGACCATGGCCAGAAGCATTTTCCGAAAACTTTCCGCCTGCGCTTCCGCCCGACTGCGGAACTCAATCTGATCCAGTTTGCTGACGCCGTCTACCAGTTCGGCAACTTCCTCCCCGAACCGATCCGCCAGTTGCGCCTTGTCTATGCCGGTGTCTTCGATGACGTCATGGAGCAGTGCGGCCATCACCGTCTGCGGATCGAGGCGCAGGTCCGCAAGAATATCTGCCACGGACACGGGGTGGGAGATGTACGGTTCGCCGGTCTTCCGCTTCTGGCCCTGGTGGGCTTCGGCAGCGAAATGATAGGCGTCCAGGACGAGGGCCACCTGTTCAGCCGACAGGTAGCCCTGGATTTTCTTTACCAGTCCATCGAGACCGATCGCGCGCTTCCGGGTAGGCAGGCGGGCCAGAATGGAAGCGGCGTAATCCATGGTCGGTACTGGGGAGGCGAATCAGTCTCCCAGCGACGGTATCGGTCTGGGGGACAATTCTTCCGTTCCGGGAATCTGATCCTCGAAGCCGGGCTCCTCGAGGCGATCCGGCTCCTTGAGGATGCCGACGTCAATCCGGCCGTCCGCGATCTCGCGGAGAGCCATGACCGTGGGCTTGTCATTTTCCCACTCGAGATCGGTCGGCGCACCGTTGGCCAGCTGTCGCGCCCGCTTGGAGGCGATCAAAACCAGTTCGAACAGGTTGTCGACCTTCTGCATGCAATCTTCTACTGTAATTCGCGCCATCGTCGATGTTCTCGTTTGGTCAGCCGTCTGTTTTACAGACAGAGCCTTCGAATTCTACAGGACCGACAGGCAATTACGCCATAACCCGTTCGACACGCCGCCGGCATCCCGGATCGTCCGTTCGCAGACGGTCCCCCCGGTCGCCAAGGATGCTCTTCAGGTCTTCAAGGGCTTCGTCGAAGCGATCGTTGATTACCGCGAAATCGAATTCGTGCCAGTGGGCCATGTCGTCGCGGGCCTCGCCCAGGCGCCTCTGGATCGTTGCCTCGCTGTCCGTACTGCGACCTCGCAACCTTCGGTCCAGCTCGGCGAGCGAGGGCGGAAGGATATACACAGAAACACAATCCGGCCGGGCCGCGCGAACCTGCCGGGCGCCCTGCCAGTCGATTTCCAGCAGCACGTCATGACCCGCATCCGTCAGTCTGGCGACTTCCGCTCGGGCCGTACCGTATCGGTTCCCGAACACCGTGGCGTGCTCGAGAAAGGCATCCCCGGCGACCATCGCCTCAAACTTCGGCCGGGATACAAAAAAATAATCCCGGCCATCGACCTCGCCGGCGCGCGGTTCTCGGGTCGTGTATGAAACCGAGAAACGCACCTGCGGGACGCTGTCCAGGAGCGCCCGCACCAACGAGGTCTTGCCCGCACCGGACGGGGCGGCAATCACCACAAGTTTGCCCGGGCGGTCGTGGGCACTGGGGTCGTCGGCGCCTCTCATTCCACGTTCTGAACCTGTTCGCGCATCTGCTCAATCAACACCTTGAGTTCCACTGCGATCCGGGTGCTGTCTTTGTCGAGGGACTTGGATGCCAGGGTATTGGCCTCCCGGTTGAGTTCCTGCATCAGGAAATCAAGGCGGCGACCGACTGCGCCGCCGCCCTCAAGAATCCTGCGGATCTCTTCCACATGGCCGTCCAGCCGATCGAGTTCTTCGTCCACATCCATTTTCTGAGCCATCAGGACCAGTTCCTGCTCCAGTCGCTCCGAATCGGGTTCGAATTCGAGCTGAGCGAGACGCTCCAGGGTTCTTTTGCGCAGACCCTCCCGAATTTCTGGCAGCCTGGTTCGGGCCTCTGAGACCAGATCGGCGACGCCCCGGCATCGATCCAAAACCAGTTCTGCGAGCCGCTGACCTTCGTTGTTTCTTGATTCAGTCAGTTCGGCCAGCGCTTCCTGCAGCAGCGTCGTGGCGGCCTCCTGTACCGGACCGCTGTCTCTCTCCTCGTCTTCCACTGCCCGTGGCCATCTCAGCACGTCCAGCGGACTGACCGGTGCCATCTCTGGGAAGTGCGCCGCGAGCTCTCGGACTCCGACCGCCAACTGGGATATCAGGGCATGGTTGACTCTCAGGGGTGGAAGAGCCGTTTCGCTCCAACGAAGTCGCAGGCCACACTCGACCTTGCCGCGCTTCAGATGCCCGGTCACGATTTTGCGAAACTCCAGCTCCAGGGGGCGGAGTTCTTCGGGCAAGCGCCAGGATATCTCCAGATATCTGTGATTGACCGATCGCAACTCCCAGGAGAGAGTGCCCCAGTCGCACTGTTTTTCGCACCGGGCGAAGCCGGTCATGCTGTGAATCATCGCTTGCAGGCACCTCGGGGACGGTGGTCGACGGCGGAGTCCATGCGCAAAGCAGGGCAGCGGCTTATACTCTGGCCTGCCGCGGCCACGGGCCCGGCTAGTCTAACAAACCACGGGTGGCCATTTGCGCTACGAAACAGCAGAAGTAAGTCTTGTCGGACATCGCGAACAGAACCAGGACAGGGTCGCCGTACTGCGCAACGACCGCAGCGCATTCTTGATCGTGGTCGACGGTATGGGGGGGCATGCGCAGGGCGAGCGGGCGGCCGTGGTCGCGCGCGAATCGTTCGTCCGCAGTTTTGATGCGCTGGGCGGAGAAGTCGACGATCCGACGCTTTTCGTGGCCGATGCGATCGGAAGAGCCCACGACGCCGTCTCCGCCATTGGTGAGGGTCGCTCGGTCGAGCACAAACCCAGAGCCACCTGCGCCATCTGCCTGGTTCTGGGGCGCGACGCCTGGTGGGGTCACGTGGGCGATGCCCGCGTGTACCTGCTCCGTGATGGCCGGGTACTCGAGCGCACGCGGGATCATAGCCACGTGGAGCTGCTCCTGCGAGAAGGGCTGATCACCGAAGAGGAGATTCCGGGCCACCCTATGCGACATTACGTGGAATGCTGCCTGGGCGGAGAGTCGGCGCTGCCGCGAGTCGAGGGCAAGGCTGCTCGCAAGGGTCTGGGCGAAGGGGACACGCTGCTGGTCTGTTCCGACGGTCTTTGGTCAGGTGTTCCCGATGACGTCATCGGGGAGACGTGCCGGGCGACAGGAAACGTCTCCGAGTGGCTGGGTGTCCTGTCTGAGAGCGCGGTGGCCGCCAACGCGCCTTATAGTGACAACACGACGGCGGCGGCGCTGCGATTCTACGTCGACTGAGACAGGTTCGAACAAGCGGGGCGCCGTTGCCCGCCAACAAGGAGACCCAAGCATGCGACCGAGTGGCCGCCGGCCCGACGAACTAAGGCCGGTAAAGATGACGCGCAATTTCACGCGACACGCGGAGGGCTCGGTGCTGACGGAGTTCGGCGCCACGATGGTCCTCTGTACAGCCAGCGTCGATAACCGAGTGCCCGGGTTTCTCCGCGGATCGGGGTCCGGATGGGTGACCGGTGAATACGGGATGCTGCCCCGGTCAACTCACACTCGCAGCGGCCGTGAGGCCGTGCGCGGGCGCCAGGGCGGGCGAACTCAGGAGATCCAGCGGCTGATCGGTCGTTCGCTCCGCGCGGTCACCGACCTGACCGCCCTCGGAGAGATGACCATAACCCTTGACTGCGACGTACTGCAGGCGGACGGCGGCACCCGGACCGCAGCGATCACCGGCGCCTACGTTGCCCTGGTGGACGCCATCAGACACCTTCAGTCAAAAGGCAGAATCGCTCGCGATCCCATCCACGGGCAAATTGCCGCGGTCTCTGTCGGAATTTACCAGGGTGAGCCTGTCCTGGACCTGGACTATGCCGAGGACTCCGAGGCCGAGACGGATATGAACGTGGTGATGAACGACGCCGGCGCCTTCGTAGAGCTCCAAGGGACGGCAGAGGGACACGCATTTCGGCGCGACGAACTCGAGGTGATGCTGGATCTGGCCGGCACCGGGGCGGCTGAGCTGATCGGGATTCAAAGGCAGGCTCTGGCTGGCACCACGGATTGAGGCAATGCCCCGCCGCTTCGTTCTCGCGTCCGACAACCGCGGCAAGCTGGCCGAGATCGTCGGCATGCTGGAAGGCACGTCGATCCAGGTACTGCCCCAATCACGTTTCGGCGTTGTCAGCGTCGAAGAGACGGGGCTGACTTTTGTCGAGAACGCCATCCTGAAGGCCCGTGCCGCGAGCCTGGCTGCAGATCTTCCCGCCATCGCTGACGATTCCGGTCTTGAGGTCGACGCACTGAGGGGAGCCCCCGGCGTGAGGTCGGCCCGTTTTGCCGGCGATGACGCCAGTGATCAGGAAAACAATCAGCTTCTGCTCGATCGGCTAAAGAATGTCGCCGCGGGCGATCGCGGCGCCCGGTTTCGGTGCGTGATCGTGTGCCTGCAGCACCCCAAGGACCCGGCGCCCGTGGTTTGCGAAGGTGTCTGGGAGGGCGCTATCGCATTCCAGCCCTCAGGCTCGGGGGGGTTCGGCTATGACCCGCTTTTTCTGCCCGCCGATGCCACCGGCACTGCAGCTGAACTCTCGAGCGCCGACAAGAACCGGCTGAGCCATCGTGGCAAAGCCTTGCGTCAGCTCGTGGAGATGTTGCGCGAGTGCTGAGTCCGAACCCCGATGGTCGGGGCTAACCGCGAAGGCGCCGGATCCCGCATGCTTCGACAACAGATCCTGGGCCTTTACGTTCATCTTCCATGGTGTGCCAGGAAGTGCCCGTACTGCGATTTCAATTCCCACGCGCTCAGGGGCGGGTTACCGGAGAGCCGATATCTTCGTGCGCTGCTGCTTGATCTGGCGCATGAGCATGACCAGGCGCCCTTTGCGGGTATCCGGTCTGTATTTTTCGGCGGGGGCACACCCAGTCTTTTCAGTGCGGCTGCCATCGGGTCATTGCTCCGGTGGCTGGGACAGCGTGGCTTATTGGCGGCGGACGCCGAGATCACCCTCGAAGCCAATCCAGGCGCCGTCGAGAGGGGCTCCTTCGAGGCCTACAGGGCTGCCGGTGTGAATCGCCTGTCCCTCGGCGCACAGAGTTTCAGTGATGACAGCCTCCGGTCTCTTGGCCGTATTCACTCGTCATCTGAAGTCTGGAAATCCGTACAGGAAATCAAGAGTGCCGGCTTCGAACAGTTCAACCTGGATCTGATGTACGGCCTTCCGGGCCAATCGCCGGAGGACGCGGTTCGCGACGTGGAACTCGCTCTGACGGCCGAACCCACGCACATCTCCCATTACCAGCTCACTCTGGAGCCCAACACCCTGTTTTACGTGCGCCCGCCGCCCCTGCCGTCCGACGATGCGATCTGGAAGGCCCACCGGGCCGCGGATCGCATCTTGGTCGCCGCGGGATTCCAGAGGTACGAGGTGTCTGCTTATGCCCTGGTCAACGCCGAGTGCCGACACAATCTTAATTACTGGCGTTTCGGCGACTATATCGGGGTCGGCGCCGGTGCTCACGGCAAGCGGACGTTTGCAGCGGAGGGTCGCATCGTCCGGACCCGGAGGACACGACACCCGGAGGCGTTCATGACGTGCCAACCCTCAATCGAGGAAACCCACGAGATCAAAGGACGTGACCGCGCGTTCGAGTTCATGATCAATGCACTGCGGCTCACCGCCGGCTTCGACGAACTTTTATTTGAATCCGCGACCGGGTTGAGGGCGGAGGCCATCCGGCAGCAGCTGGAGGAAGCCGAGGATCGCGGTCTTCTGGAACGCACCGCGGGTTCCGGTTGGCGCCCGACCCCGCTGGGCCAGCGATTCCTGAACGATCTGCAGGCCATGTTCCTTCCCGATCCCGCTGACTGAAGGCGGCGTTTCGGGCTTGTCCGGCTGCCTTCCGGGACCGGGTTTCCCTGGTCGAAAGCCTCTCCGGCCGCCCGCGGGGACTGTTATGCACAGTGATCAGCCGATTTCGCCGTCAAGCGCCGGAATATGGACGATCTCAAGCGCGTCTGGTCGAGCGATAAGCATTTAGTATATTGATTTTATTATTGTTATCCATTTTGGTCGGAATTTCGCCAATCCGTATGTGACACTATTTTTACCGTTGTCCCCATTTTGAAAGGGCGACTTATCCACAGGCTTATACACAATTTCTGTGGATAATAGAGAAATTGGTTTGCCGACACGGACTTAATCCGCAGAACGTCAAGTAATGCCTTAAGAGAGGGTGTTAACAGCCCCTCACTGGTGTCGTGCGGCGGGATTTCGGGGCCGATGTCGACCCGTATTGACGGCTTGTACGACAAGGCCGTAATCGGTATCATCCCGCGCTCTTTTCCCCAGGGGCTGCTGGCGAAAGCCAGGAGACAATCATGAAAGCGGAAATACATCCGAGTTATCAGGAAGTCAAAGTCGTATGCAGCTGTGGCAACAGTTTCACGACGAGGTCGACCCTGGACCAGGAGCTGCACATTGAAGTGTGCTCCCAGTGCCACCCTTTCTACACCGGCAAGCAGAAGATCATTGACGCCGGCGGTCGGGTGGACAAATTCCGGAAGAAGTACGGACTTGGCGCGGGCTGATCCGCTGTCCTGTCACGATACTGACGAGGCGCCCCCGGGCGCCTCTCTCATTTCAGTGCCGCGGGTTGATTGCTGTCAATCGTATTAGCGCTGCCTTATAATTCTCCGGCTCGTGCGATCGGCGTTTCCCACGCCGACCGCAGAGCGCGCCCGACCCCGTCTGACGTTCCCATCGGAGACGCGGGTTGAAACGCAAGTTTTCAGACGATCCCGGTGGTCCGACCTCAGTTGGCAAGGGCCCAAGCGGTAAGAATAAGGTGAAATCTCGATGAGCCAAAAACCCTTCCAGCTCGTCAATGGCGAGAACGGTTCCTCCTCTGAACTTCCTGTCAAACAGGGAACTGTTGGTCCCAATGTCGCGGACATCGGGCGTCTGTATCGGGATCACGGGGTGTTTACCTTCGATCCCGGTTTTGTGTCCACCGCCAGCTGCGAGAGCAAGATCACATTTATCGATGGCGAGAAGGGCATTCTGCTGTACCGCGGTTATCCCGTGGAACAGCTGGCGAAGCAAAGCAATTATCTGGAAGTCTGTTACCTGCTACTGAAAGGCGAATTGCCCAATGCCCGTGAACTGGAGGAGTTCGCGCATTCGATCCTCCACCACACGATGATCAACCAGACGCTGTTGCGTTTCTTCAACGGATTCCATTACAACGCCCATCCGATGGCCATGGTTTCTGGCGTCGTCGGTTCCATGTCGGCCTTCTACCATGATTCGATGGACATAAAGAATCCGGAGCATCGGGAGATTTTCGCCCACCGGATCATCGCCAAGATGCCGACCATCTCCGCTGCCGCGTACAAGCATTCGGTCGGCCAGCCCTTTATCTATCCGCGCAACGATCTGGATTACTGTTCGAATCTGCTGCACATGTTCTTCGCAGTGCCGTGCGAGCAGTACGAGATCGATCCGGTCGCGGCAGAGGCCCTGGACCTTCTTTTCATCCTGCACGCTGACCACGAGCAGAACTGCAGTACCTCAACAGTCCGGCTGGCGGGAAGCTCCGGGACCAATCCCTATGCGGCGATCGCGGCCGGCGTATCGGCCCTCTGGGGTCCAGCGCATGGCGGCGCGAACGAGGCGGTGCTGAAGATGCTTGAGCAGGTCGGCTCTCCGGAGGCGATACCGAAGTACATTGCAAAGGCCAAGGACCGGGACGACCCGTTCCGCCTGATGGGTTTCGGTCACCGCGTCTACAAGAACTTCGATCCGCGCGCCAAGATCATTCGGGAGATGTGTCACAAGGTCCTCGACAAGCTCGGACGCACCGATACGCCGCTGTTCGAGCTTGCGCTGCGCCTGGAAGAAATCGCACTGAAGGACGAATACTTTATCGGTAAGAAACTGTATCCCAACGTCGACTTCTACTCCGGCATCATCTACAAGGCGCTTGGTATTCCGAAATCCATGTTTACGGTGATGTTTGCCATCGCGCGCAGCGTCGGATGGGTCGCTCACTGGCAGGAGATGATCGCCGATCCCGAGCGCCGTATCGGTCGGCCGAGACAGCTGTACACGGGCGCCGGGCGCCGCGACTACAAGGCCATTGGCGATCGGGCCTGACGTCTCTCAGATGCCCGGTAGCTCGGCCAGGTCGGACAGTCTGGCCCTGCGCATCGGTCGTCCATCAACCGGACAATTAGGCGCCTGTCTTATGGAGGCCGGCGGGAATACCGCGGCTTCCACCGCGATCTTGCCAGCGAGGAAACGATAGGCCGGGACATTTTCCGTCCTCTCCCCCGAATAACGCACACGCCGCTCGGTAATGTCGTAGGGGATTTTCATCTCCATGAGTCGCACGGCGACGGCTTCGGGTGCGTCGGCAAACACGTGCAGACAGACGTCGCTGTGTTCCGTCACAGCACCTGTCAGGACCCCGCCGACAAGCCTCGGCTGAAAGTCCTCCAGCAACCGCATGGCCTTTCCGGCCGTGTCCCGCAGCTGCGCCAGATGGGATTCGTAAACGCCGCCGCCGAAGAGCCGCTGTTGCTCCTTCAGCGCAGCCTCGACCTCATCATTGCCGGGCAGGCTGGCACGGTCGCGGGCGCCAAGTCTTTCAGCTGCTTTTCGCTTGGCCAGGAGGAAGTCCTTTACGCCCTGTTCCCGCATGATGCGAGCCGCCTCGTTGGCAACCTGAACGCGCAGATGACTGGTTTTCTGGGTGCGTCGACGTGTCATGACCTGCTCGTCCGTTCTCCATCCACTGATCCGCATTCAGAACAGGGGCTCATTTTGCTCCTCCGGTTCGAACGGCGACTGGCTGTCGACCTCGCCGGCTTCTGGCACGTGATCGACACGGAATGTCTCGAAAATCGCCTCGCCATCATCGGCTCGGGCAAGCAGTCCGGTTTCCTGGGAGATTCGAACCGTCACCAGTCCGGGCGGTTTGGGCGGGATGCGTTCGGGCATGTTCTTCAACGCGCCGCTCATGAAGTCGATCCATATAGGGAGAGCAGTGCGGCTGCCCTCCTCGCGCGCCCCGAGGGATTGTTCCTCGTCGAAACCGACCCAGACGGTGGCGACCAGGTCCGCGTTGAATCCGCTGAACCAGGCGTCGCGACGATCATTGGTCGTGCCGGTTTTGCCCGACAGATCGGATCGACCCAGACTCATGGCCCTGCGTCCGGTCCCTCGGCGAATAACATCGCGCATCATGTCCGCGATCAGATAGGCATTCTGGCGCGTAACGACGGGCTCCGCATACTCGATATCCAACAGGAACTCCTCCGGTTCGGCAGGGGCGGGGAAGCGCCGGCGCGTGGTCAACTCCTGCTCCAAGGCCTCATCTTCGCAGACGGCACAAGCCACCCGTGGGTCTGCTTCCTCCACCAATTCACCCACGCTATTTCTGACGCCCTCCACGAAATAGGCCGGGACGCGATAACCGCCGTTGGCAAAGACACAATATGCGTTGGCGATATCCAGCGGCGCCAGATTGATGCTGCCGAGGGCGAGGGACAGATCGCGGGGCATGATCGACGGCGGGATTCCGAAGTTCTGGATATGATTGATGGCGGCGCTCACACCAGTGGCCCTGAGAACCCGGATGGAAACCAGGTTACGAGATCGAACCAGTGCCTCCCGCAGGCGGGTGGGGCCGTAGAAGCGCTGGCTATAGTTTTCCGGTCGCCAGGTGTCTTCCAGGGTGTCGTCCTCGAAAACGACGGGTGCGTCGTTGACGATAGACGCTGCGGTGAAACCGTTTTCCAGAGCAGCCGAGTATATGAAGGGTTTGAAGGAAGACCCGGGCTGGCGACGCGCTTGCGTCACACGGTTGTACTTGCTGGCCTGAAAGTCGAATCCCCCGACGAGGGCGGCCACTGCACCGTCGGCAGGATCGAGGGCCACAATGGCACCCTGGGCATCCGGTGTCTGACCGAGAGACCAGCCACCGTCCGCCGTGCGTACGAGTTCTATGACGTCGCCGGGCGAAACGACGTCGGCGACTTTCCCGGGTGCAGGCCCCCTCAGATCAACCCCAATATAAGGCCGCGCCCAGGTGACTGCGTCCAGTGGGAGTAAGAGCTGCTCTCCGTCATCAAGCGTGACGACGGCCCCCGCGTCATCGACGGAGACAACGAGGCCTGTTCGCATCCCGGGTCCGGCGCTGAAACCGGCCAGTAACGCTTGGGGATCCGCACCCTCCGCAGGCCACTCCACCCGGGCCAGCGGGCCCCTGTAGCCGTGGCGCCGATCGTACTCGATCAGACCCTTGCGGAGCGCGAGCACGGCCGAGGCCTGCAGTCGACTGTCGATAGTCGTGGTTAAGACATACCCGGCCGTGTACGCCTTTGGTCCATAACGTTCCAGCATGTACTGGCGCGCCATTTCCCCAACGTAAGGCGCATCCACTTCAACCGTGGGGCCGTGGAGTACGGATTTCATCGGCTCGGCCGAGGCCTGCTGGAATTCCGACGCGCCGATATAGCCCGTTTCCAGCATGCGGCGCAGGACGTAGGCTCTCCGATTGAGAGCCCGCTCGGGGCTGCTGACCGGATTGTCACGCGACGGGGCTTTCGGAAGACCGGCAATCGTTGCGGCTTCGGCCAGTGTCAGGTCATCGACCCCCTTGCCGAAATAGACTTCCGCCGCCGCGCCGACTCCGTAGGCCCTCTGGCCCAGGAAGATCTTGTTGAGATAAAGGGTCAGGATTTCTTGCTTGCTGAGCTCATGCTCAATCCTGAGAGCGAGGAAGATCTCTCTCACCTTGCGTGAAATCGTCTTTTCCCGGCTGAGGAAAAAGTTTCTCGCGACCTGCATGGTGATAGTTCCGCCGCCCTGGGTCCGCTCTCCGGTGACAGCGAGCGCAGCGGTGGCGCGCAGCAGGCCCTGGTAGTCGACGCCGGGATGATCATAGAAGCGATCGTCCTCCGCGGCCAGGAATGCGCTCATGACAATGTCGGGGAAATCGGAAAACCCGAGGGGTATACGTCTCTGTTCGCCATATTCGGCGAGCAACCGGCCGTCCCGGGTGTACACGCGAAGAGGAACCTGAAGCTGGACCTGCTTCAGCGATTCGACGGCGGGCAGACTGGGCGCGACATAGTAGTACGCCCCAATCGCCGCAACCCCGACAATCGCGAAGAGCGCGAGGGCGAATACCGCCGCAACGTATACGGTACGAAGCAGAAATCTCATGAAACAAGCGCGCGAGTTGTCTTGCCTTGCCCGGAGCGGGGGTGCATATTACCACCGAACCGAAAAGGCAAACCTGCCGAAAGGCGGGGACGCAAAGCCACCGATCTACGGGAGGAGTCCTAGGATGGCGGGGCCGCCGAGTTGCGATTTTCCGATGTTGCCCGAATTGAAGCCGGGGGGATGGTACATACCTCTGCTCCCTGTAATTTCGGGCGCGAACGTCATGCGCCCGTCCCCGCGCTCACGCAGTTTCGTGCCCGCCAAAAACGGCTGCCGCTTCCCCATAGAACCCGAATCGTTCCAGGACAGAATCCCGGTCTTTATCCGGACCGTGAAAGGTGTCACGTTTTATTTAACCGATAATTGCTATACAGATAATTGCAATACCTAAGACATTATTCTATCTTCCGATGCCAAGCTGCGGACCTAAAAGGAAATTCAAGTGCTTCTCGCCAGGAAGAACCGGCCGCTTTTAGGACTTGACATAACCACGTCCTCGGTCAAGCTGATCGAACTGGGCCGTAGCGGGGATCAGTACCGCGTGGAGGCCTATGCCGCGGAGGCGACGCCGCCGAATTCGGTTAACGAAAAGGCCGTCGTCGATCCGTCCACCGTCGGTGAGGCGATCCGGCGCGCTGTGAAGCGCTCCGGCGCGCGCAGCCGCGAATGCGCTATTGCCATCAGCGGTGACGCGGCAATTACCAAGATCATCCAGATGCCCTCGACCCTCAACGAGAACGAACTGGAGGGCCAGGTCGAGCTGCAGGCCGACCAGTACATCCCGTTTCCGATGGACGAGGTCAGCTACGACTACGAGGTCCTCGGGCCAACCGAGCACGATCCGGACATGCTGGACGTCTTGCTCGTTGCCACCCGCACCGAGAACGTCGAGCAACGCCAGGCCGCCGTGGAGAGCGCCGGCCTGAAGGCGAGGATTGTCGACGTTGAGGCTTTCGCACTGGAGGCGGCCTGTCGATTGCTCAAGCACCAGATGCCCGATCAGGGAACGGGACACAATGTGGCGGTGGTCGACTTTGGCGCCAGCAGCACCACTTTCAGCGTGTTGCGTGACCTCAAGGTTGTCTACACCCGTGACTTCGCGTTCGGTGGCCAGCAGTTGACCGAAGAGATCATGCGTACTTATGGCCTCAGCCTGGAGGATGCCGGCCGGGCCAAGAAGGAGGGCGGTCTGCCCAGCAATTACGAGCCGGAGGTTCTCGATCCCTTCATTGATGACATGACCCAGCAGGTCAGCCGCTCGCTCCAGTTTTTCCTTGCATCGGGCAGCGGCAGAGAGCAGCCCGACCAGATTCTTGTATGCGGCGGGTGCGCCAACATCCCGGGCGTCGCCGATGTAATAGGGAGCCGCGTGGGGGTTCCGACGGAAGTCGGCAACCCACTGGGAGATATGAAACTATCGTCCCGCGCGCGATCATCCGGCGTAATGACTGACATGCCCCGCATTAATCTCCTCCCCTGGCGCGAGGAACAACGGAAGCAGCGTCAGAAGAACTTCGCCATCTCCGTGGTTGTCGGTATCGTCGCTGCCGGGCTGGTCACCCTCCTGGCCGGATTTATGGTCCAGGCGAGAATCGATCACCAGAATGCCCGTAATCAGCGGCTTGAGCAGGAAATTGCCCGGCTGGACAAGCTGATCGAGGAGATCGCCAACCTCGAACGCCAGAAGGAACGACTGCTGGCCCGGATGGAGATCATCGAGGAACTCCAGCGGCGTAGACCCGAGAGTGTCCATCTTTTCGACCAGTTGGTGCGGACTCTTCCCGACGGGGTCTTCTACACAGGGGTCAGGCAGACGATCAATCGAGTTGAACTCGAAGGCAACGCGGAATCAAGTACCCGCGTTTCTGCACTCATGCGGAATATCGAATCCTCTCCATGGCTGAAAAGCCCCACGCTCGAAGTGGTGGAATCCGAGGAGGACAGGGCCGGCGTCAGGCGTAGCCGTTTCAGCGTATCCGCCACCCAGGTGACACTGGAAGAAGAAGGGGGGGCGACGCCATGAGGAAATTCTTCGAGGATCTGCGTTCCCTTGATATGAACGATGTCGGTCGGTGATCAAGCAGAAGCTTCCAGTGCTGGAGGCGGCCCAGGCGCAAGAGGAGAAGCTGCGAGGTGCTTTCGAGCTGAAGCAGCGGAAGGCGGCAAATTTCGATGCCTACAAGGCGCAGCTTGCCGAGATCGAGCAGTCCTTCGGGGCCATGCTCCGCCAGCTTCCCGGCAAGACAGAGGTGCCCAGCCTGCTGGTGGACATTTCCCAAACCGGACTGGCCGCGGGTCTTGAGGAGGAGCTGTTCCGACCGCAGGGCGAGCTGCCCCGGGATTTCTACGCGGAGTTGCCAATCACTATCCGGCTGAGCGGCACCTATCACGAGCTGGCGCGATTCGTCAGTGACGTAGCAGCTTTGCCCAGGATAGTCACGATTCATGATATTTCTCTCAAGACCCCGGAAAAGGCGTCCGGCGGAGAGCTGGTGATGGATCTGACGGCTAAGACCTATCGCTACCTGGAAGACGGCGAAGAACAGGCAGGCGAGGGACAGTCATGAGTGCATCTGGGAAAGGACTGTTGATCGTTGTCGCGCTGGTGGGTGCCGGCAGCATTTCGGGGTGTGGTCAGGACATGTCGGACCTGGAAGCGTACATCGCCGAAGTCAATGCTCGGCCGGGCGGACGAATCGAGCCGTTGCCGGTGATCGAGCCGTATGAATCGTTCACGTACGATGCCTACGATATGCGACCGCCATTCACACCGGACCAGCCCATGGCGCAGCAACGCGATACGGGCTCGGGGAGTCTACGACCGGATGCCCGCCGGGCTCGAGAGTATCTGGAACAGTTTCCTCTGGATACGCTGGAGATGGTCGGCACGCTTACTTTCGAGGGCGATTATTACGGATTGGTTCAGACGACTGACAGTCTCGTGCACCGGGTGCGGGTCGGTAATTATGTCGGTCAGAACGACGGCCGGATCGTGGCCATAGACGACGCGGAAATTCGCGTCGTCGAGATCATCCCGGACGGCATCGGCGGCTACATGGAACGGTCCGCCACGATTGGTCTGGGAGAAAACTGATGACTCTGGGAGTACAGGGCATGACGCGCAACTACTTGGCGACCGAGAAAGATCGCCGGAACTTGGGGCTCAAAGGGCGGCTGCGCGCGCTGTTGGCAATGTTGCCGCTGATGCTGTGGACCGCTGGAGCCTGGGCTCAGGACAGCGGGCTCAGTCTGGAAGCGGTTGACGTCAGTGCGCAAGCCGGCGAGCGCGTCGTAATTTACCTAAGGATGAGCGGAGCCGCGCCGGAACCATTGAGTTTCGCCATCGACAATCCGGCCCGAATCTCCCTGGATCTGCCGAATACGTCAATGGCCCTCGCATCACGAAGGACGGTCGTCAAAGAGGGTCCGCTGGACACGGTGGTCGCAGCGGAGGCTCAGGGTCGCACACGGGTAGTCCTAAACATGGATTACATGGTGCCCTACGAGACCCGCGTTGAAGGCAGCACAATCGTTGTGACCCTGGGTGGAAGCGCCGCTGCGGCGGCACCTGAAGTGACCTTTGCGGCGGAACCCGCCGCGCGTGCCGCTGTGGGTTCCCGAGCCATCAGCGATGTGGATTTCCGCCGCACCGAGGACGGTGGTGGTCGCGTCATCGTGACGCTGACCGATCCGAACACCGAAGTCGACATGCGCGAACAGGGAGGCAACCTGGTTGTCGACTTCCGCAATACAGAGTTGCCGACCAACCTGCGTCGCAGGCTGGACGTGATGGATTTTGCAACGCCGATCACGACCATCGACAGCGTTCGCGCCGGTGACGGGGCCCGGCTCATCGTTTCGGCGACCGGTGATTATGAACATATCGCATACCAGGCCGATGAGGTCTTTACCCTTGAGGTCCGTCAGGTCGTCAAGGAGTCCCAGGAGGCCGCGGGCATCTATGATGAAGGTAAGGAATACACGGGACAGCGTCTAACCCTGAATTTTCAGGACATCGAGACCCGAGCCGTGCTGCAGTTGCTGGCCGAGGTCAGCGGGCTGAACATGGTTGTCAGCGATACCGTCACCGGCAATGTCACCCTGCGACTGCGCAATGTGCCCTGGGACCAGGCTCTGGATATCGTGCTGGCGACCCGCGGCCTCGACAGCCGCCAGATCGACAACGTCATCATGGTGGCGCCGGCCGATGAAATTGCCGCCCGGGAGCGTCAGGATCTGGAGGCTCGTAAGCAACTCCAGGAGCTGACTCCGCTGCGATCCGATTACATTCAGGTCAATTACGCCAAGGCCAGCGAACTGGCGGCGCTGATCCAGACCGGTGGTGATAACTCGCTGCTGTCCGAGCGGGGCACTGTCAGCATCGACGAACGCACCAACACCCTGCTGGTCTACGATACCGCAGACCGCCTGGAAGACATCCGCGAGCTCGTCCAGACGCTGGACATCCCGGTCAAGCAGGTGCTGATCGAGTCCCGGATCGTTGTGGTAAATGATGATTTCAGCCGGGACCTGGGCGTCCGGATGGGCCTGACCTACGTGACCGACGACGGTACCGACGGGTTGATTTCCGTGACCGGCAGCGGCAGCGGTTCGGATACGATCGTCCAGTCCGGCATCGGCAACATCAATGACACAGGCAATCCGTTCCCGGTCGAGGTACCGCCCATCGGCGAGCGATACAACGTCAACCTGCCGATCGACAACCCGGCAGGCAGGCTGGCGCTCGCGATCCTGGATTCCGATTACCTGATCGATCTCGAGCTGCAGGCCGCCCAGTCCGAGGGCCGCGGTGAGATTATTTCGACGCCGCGAGTGATCACGGCCAACCAGAAGGAAGCGCTGATCAAGCAGGGCGTCGAGATTCCCTATCAGGAATCGGCATCCAGCGGCGCGACATCGACCCAGTTTAAGGAAGCGGTGCTCAGTCTGCGGGTCACGCCGCAGATCACGCCGGACGACCGCATCATCATGGATCTCCAGGTGAACCAGGATAGTGTGGGTGAGTTCGTACCCAGCGCCACCGGTGGCCTGGTGCCCAGCATCGATACCCGGGAAGTCACGACCCAGGTGCTCGTCAACGATGGCGAGACGGTGGTACTCGGCGGCATTTTCGAAACAGAGCGCCGCGAGGTGATCAACAAGGTGCCGCTGCTCGGTGATATCCCCGCGTTGGGCAGGTTCTTCAAGAGCAACAGCGACATCTCGAACAAGGCGGAGCTCCTGATCTTCGTCACGCCCAAGATTCTCCGGGAGGGGAGCAACATCTACTGACGTGGTTCACGCAGGGAACATTTCGGATGGTATCTGACATGCAAAGATTGACACTCCTCTCGGGCTGGATTCGTACCGGCGCCATGCTTGCTGCCCTCGCGCTTGCCGGTTGCGGCGGTGGGGGCAGCGATGACACGATCCTTGCGCCGCCGGGCGACGGCGGCGACGGCGGTGGTACCGGCGCCGTGGCGCGGATCACGCTGTCGACCAGCAGCGCTCAGTTGCCCACGTCAGGCAACGCGTCTGCGTTGATTACGGCCGTGGTGCAGGACACGAACAACGTCGTCGTGCCGGGCGCCACCGTCAACTTCGTCGCTGACAGTGGCGTACTGAGTGCCGGTACCGTGACCACGGACGACAGCGGTTCCGCACAGACCGTAATCGGTGCCGGAGGCGATAACTCGACGCGGACCATCACGGTAACGGCGACATCGGAGGGCGTGTCCAACAGCATCCAGGTCAGCATCGTGAATGCCCAGCTGACGATCAACGGGCCCGCAGAGGTGTTCGTGGGTGCCATTACCGAGTACGTGGTCCAGCTGACCGACGATGGCGGAACCCCCATCGCCGGCCAAGTCGTCACGCTCGATTCGATCGCCGAAAACGACATCGATTTCCCGCAGCGAACGACCAATGCACAGGGCCAGGCCACCTTCCGTTATACCGGTGCGGATCTGGGTCAGGACCAGTTAGTGGCTACCGGTTTTGGCGAGACGACCTCGCTGGATCTCGAGATCGGCATCGATATCGCCACCATCGGGCTGTTCACGAGCACGCCCACGCTCGGCTCCGATGGCGTCGAGAGAGCGAATATCACCGCCATCGTGCAGGACTCCGGTGGTCGGGTCGTGGCGGGCGC
>Ga0111153_1029_pt1 | contig 48286 bp, 49 predicted proteins | sample DeeMarSeWOR28_12_FD_80255 | JGI IMG/M metagenome (GOLD analysis project Ga0111153, IMG submission 80255) | Gammaproteobacteria bacterium SG8_31 | reverse complement strand
ATTCCCGTTGGCGGGCGGCGCCGCAGTATTGGCTATTTCTTTTCCACCTGCAACACCGCCAGGAAGGCTTCCTGCGGGATCTCGACGGATCCGAGCTGTTTCATTCGTTTCTTACCCGCCTTCTGTTTCTCCAGCAGTTTCCGCTTCCGGCTGACGTCGCCACCGTAACATTTAGCCGTCACGTTCTTGCGCAGCGCCTTGACGGTGCTGCGGGCGATCACCTGGTTGCCGATGGCGGCCTGAATCGCCACGTCGAACATCTGTCGGGGCACCAGCTCCCGCATCTTTTCGACCAGCTCCCGGCCACGACGATAGGCGCTCTCCCGGTGAATAATCAGCGACAGGGCGTCCACCCGCTCACCGTTAATCAGGATATCCAGCTTGGCAAGGGGCGCAGCCTGGTAACGCTCGTGGTGGTAATCAAAGGACGCGAATCCCCGGCTGACCGACTTCAGCCGATCAAAAAAGTCGAGCACCACCTCGGACAGCGGCAGTTCGTAAACCAGGGAAACCTGACGGCCCATGTACTGCATCTTGACCTGGACTCCACGCTTCTCCACGCAGAGCTTGATCACGCCGCCGATATGTTCCTGCGGCACGAGTATGCTGGCACAGATGATGGGTTCACGAATCTCTTCCAGCCTGCCCGATTCCGGCAGATTGGACGGGTTGTCGATCCGCATGATTTGACCGTCCGCGTCCAGCACCTCGTAAACCACCGTGGGCGCGGTCGTGATCAGCTCCAGTCCATACTCGCGCTCGAGTCTCTCCTGGACGATCTCCATATGCAGCATCCCGAGGAATCCGCAGCGGAAACCAAACCCGAGGGCTCCCGAGGTTTCCGGCTCGTAGTGCAGGGCCGAGTCGTTGAGCTTGAGCTTCCGCAGGGCTTCCCTGAAATCCTCGTAATCCTCGGAATTGATCGGGAACAGACCGGCAAACACCCGCGGCTGCACCTGCTTGAAACCCGGCAGCGCCTTTTCACAGGGCGACTTGTCCAGCGTCAGGGTGTCACCCACTGGAGCTCCGTCGATATCCTTGATACCGGCAATCACGTAGCCGACCTCCCCCGTTCGCAGCGCCTCGCGATCGGTCATCTTCGGGGTGAAGCAGCCCACTCGATCCACCAGATGGCTTCTTCCCGTCGACATGACCCGCACCCGAGCGCCTCGCGGAAGCTCGCCGTTGACGATCCGGACGAGAGAGACGACGCCGACATAGTTATCGAACCAGGAATCGATGATTAGCGCCTGAAGGGGCGCGTCCGGGTTGCCGGCCGGCGGCGGGATTCGCTGAATCACGGCTTCCAGCACTTCCTTGACGCCCTCCCCCGTTTTCGCGCTCGTCAACAGGGCATCAGTGGCGGCGATGCCGATAATATCCTCGATCTCGTGGCAGACCCGATCAGGATCCGCCGAAGGCAGATCGATCTTGTTGATCACCGGCAGGACTTCCAGTCCCTGGTCGATGGCCGTGTAGCAGTTGGCCACGCTCTGGGCCTCCACACCCTGCGCAGCATCGACGATCAGCAGCGCACCCTCGCAGGCAGCCAGGGAACGGGAGACTTCGTAAGAGAAATCCACGTGTCCCGGCGTGTCGATCAGATTCAGCTGATATGTATTCCCGTCTTCGGCCGGATACCGGAGAGACACGCTCTGGGCCTTGATTGTGATGCCCCGCTCCCGCTCCAGATCCATCGAATCCAGAACCTGCTCCGCCATCTCCCGATCAGTGAGACCACCACAGATCTGGATGAACCTGTCCGCGAGCGTGGACTTGCCGTGGTCTATGTGGGCGATGATGGAAAAGTTGCGGATGTAGTGCATGCAGGATTCAGCGCGGCCGGGCTGCGGCGCGCATTATAAGGGAATCCTTGCAGGTAACGGTGATCGCTTCAAACAGGGGCACGCAGCAGGGCACGAAGGCGATCAGGGTCGAGGCGTGTGGCGCAGACCTCCTCCTCTCCCGCCACCAGCACTGGGACTCTCAGTCCGTACCGGCTCCGAAGCTCCGGGTCAGTGTCCACGTCGATCACCCGCACGGATACCGGATGTTCCCGAATCAGCCGGGCGAGTTCCTCCTCCATCTCGTGGCAAAGATGACAGTCCTTCCGGCTATAGAGGGTCAGTTCCACCGGTATCGAACCCTAGGCCGCCCTTGCCGGACACTGGATCCGTTCACCGCGGCGAGACCTGGCGATCACGACCGGCTGGAAACGGGGATCGGTATCGTGACGATTGCCGAAGCGCCGTGCATATCCAAGGCCGGTGAGAAAGCCGATCAGACCGCCGGAAATTGCCCAGGCTTCGGTCTGACCGCCCACTTGCCAGGCAAGCACGGCAGCGGCCAGCATCGTGAGCAGGGGGATTAGATACATGACGACGGATGCCCGCACCAGGGCGGTCTCCGCCAGACCGATCACAACGGTTTCGCCGGCGGCCAGCCGGAAGTCGCCGCGACCCGCCCGGACCGTTCGAAGCCTGTCGCCGAGCAATTTCCCCAGCAGACCACCGCCGCATCCGCGGCCCTCGGCGCACCGCCGGCAGCCCTGCTGGGCCTCGCACCGGACCCAGACGATGTCACCGTCCACCCGCAACACCGTCGCCGGCTCGGTAATCATGGAATCCCGGCGCCTCCCTGCCTCAATTCCACGGACTCGGCAATCATTCTCACGGTCGTGAGCGGCACTTCACCCATTGCGGTCACCACGTGATCCCCCACCCGTGTCGTGTAGGCATGGGCAGCGCCTATCCGGGACGGCCCCTCGGGAGCCACCGACTCCACGTCGGCCCTGTCGATAAAAACCGATACCGATGCCATGCCGTCGGAGTAGACCAGATGCTCGGTAGGCGTGTCGCGACCCGCCATCCGCCCTTTGTTTCTCGCCTTGAGCTCGAATCCGGACGGCAGGCTTGCGGCTCTCCACGCAGCCTCGTCCGAAGGTGCCAATGGTCTCGAGCCCTCATCCTGGGACAACCAGGTGAAGTCCTCCGCCGCGATAGACGGCTTCAGGCGTTCCGCGGGTATCTCGTCGGGCAACTCGAGACTGACAAAGATGAGTTGTTCGACGACCTTCCCATAGCGATCCAGGACCTGGGACTTCAGCAGCATGCCCGTTTCCCGGTCCATCCACAGCTTGTAGCCATACCGCAGATCGTCTTCCGGCATGACGGCCATGACCGCGGCGGCCCGCCCGAGCTTGTTGACCGGCTTGAACATCCTGAAGCTGTAATAATCGTCCAGCTGGTCCGTGCTTCTGGGGATCGCGGACCGAACGGGACCGTCCTGCTTGCGTCTCTCCACCAGCACCGACTTCTCGTCGGCGAAAATACAGGTGACTTCTTCCTCGTCCCGAATGATTTCCCGCCGCGGTCCGTCCAGGGACACCAGCCGCTCTGTCGCCACGCCGTCGTGATAACGATGCACCACGTACATGGTGTCCACCTGGCCGTCGACAATGTGGACAAAGGTCCCCTCGTAATTCAGGGTTTCCACGGCCCGCTCGACTCTTTCAAGAAGCGCCCGGGCTTCCTCGTCAGCGGCAGCCAGGACAGGGGCCAGGGCCAGTATTCCCACCGCCAGTGACAGCGATCCCTGCATCATTCCGGATTTTCGTCCCGTTCGGCGTCTGCAGGCGCGGGCTCGGCGACCGTCACTTCCGGAGCCCGAACCATTCGCACAAGGGAGCCTTGCCCGCCGAGATTGGTCGCGTACTGCGAATGATTGAGATAGTAACGGCGCAGCTGGCTCGGGCTGCTGGCCCGCGCAATGGCCGGCGGAGTGGAACTCACCGGTGCGATCACGACGGCCCTGGGCTCCGATACGGACAACTGTGCAGGAACCGTCGACTGATCGCCTGTCGTGTCGAGGCTTAGTACCGCGACCACCGCCACGGATGCTGCGATCGTGGCACCTGCAAGGGCCTTGAGAACCACACCGGCGCGCCACGGGGCCGCGGCGCCCGGCGCGGCCGTCTCGGATCGCCATCCAGCAGGTCACCGCGGATCACGTCCCCCATCACCGCATATCGTACCGCTGCGCCCCGAAGGTCCGCTTCAGTACTCAGGCGCCTGACAAGAAGATCCGCTTCCCGCTCCTCCAGTTCATCGTCGAGAAACGCGGACAGCTGTTCCCTGGTCATCTCTGTCATGACAATCCTCAGTCCAGTAGCGGCTTGAGCCGCTTGTCGATGGCCTCCCGGGCCCTGAATATCCGCGATCGCACAGTTCCCACGGGGCACTCCATGGCCGTGGCAATCTCTTCGTAACTCATGCCTTCCAGCTCCCGCAGCATGATGGCCGTGCGCAGATCCTCAGGAAGTCCCTCGATGGCCCTGTTGACGGTTTCCCGGATCTCTTCTGACAGCAGCGTAGCCTCGGGCGTGTCCACGTCCTTCAGCCGTGCCTGCATGTCGTATTGCTCGGGATCCTGAATATCCAGATCATAATTCAGAGGTCTCCGCCTGGCGGCCACCAGATGATTCTTCGCGGTATTGATGGCGATCCGGTAGAGCCAGGTGTAGAAAGCGCTGTCGCCGCGGAATCTGGGCATGGCGCGATAGGCCTTGATGAAGGCCTCCTGAGCCACGTCAAGGGCCTCTGCCTGATCTTTGACGTACCGCATAATGAGCTTGACCACCTTGTGCTGATAACGCGCCACCAGCACGTCGAAGGCTGCCTTGTCGCCCCGCTGGACTCGCTCGACCAGGGCCTGGTCGTTGCTCTTCCTGCCCATTCGGGCGAACCTCTTGGCAATACGGTAACCCCGTCTGCCACTGTCATAGACAGGCCTCGCAGTCGAAAGTTCTGTCCGCGAGGACACCGGCAAACGCCTGATTCGCAGAAAATTCTATCAGGCCGGGATGAGCCGGGTCACCCGTTCGCCCGCCCGTGCCGGAGCAACACCCTGATCCGTCGAAGCTCGGTCCGCTGCCCCCGCCGGGAAAGAAACACCAGGTTGACCCGTCGTCCCGAATCCAGAGACCAGCAGAGGACGAGTAGCCAGGGAAAGACCCGCGAGGTATCGAGCAGCCGGGCCGACCGTTGCTTTCCGTCGGCCCACTCCAGGCTCCAGCCGCGTCCCGGGGCCCAGCTGGCGATCGCGGGTCGACGCCGGCAGTCCCGGATCTCCAGGGCCGCTGCCCCCACGAGACACAGAGCCAGAAGCCCCCGCAATTCATCGGCAATGGAGGCATGGATCACCAATAGAGAGGCAGGCAGCCAGGTCACGGCTGCCAGAGCGACCAGTATCGCGGGATCAGTGGGACGCAGGGCGAAAGGCCGTTCGAATCGTTTCGACCACACGGGCCAGCGCCTCGTCGTCCGAGATATCCCTGCCAATGAGCAAATCCAGTATCTCGGGGTCCTGAAGTTCCAGGCACCGGCGGAAGGCAGCCTGTTCCTCAGGGCACGCTTCCGGATAGATGGTTTCCAGATAATTGAGCAGAACCACGTCCAGTTCCCGCATGCCGCGGCGGCAGCGCCACCTGAGTCTGGAAATCTCGCTCACGACTTCGTTGCCTCCCCCGAAACGACCAGAATGAACGGGACTCGTCTCTCGTTCCAGTACCGGAATCAGGCGAAATGAAGCGCAATTCCCTAGTGGCGTCGCTCCATCAATAGCTTCTTGGTCTCCGCGATCGCCTGAGCCGGATTGAGGTTTTTCGGACAGGTGCGGGTACAGTTCATGATGGTATGGCAGCGGTAAAGCCGGAACGGATCCTCCAGGTCATCCAGCCGCTCGCCCGTCGCCTCGTCCCGGCTGTCCACCAACCATCGATAGGCGGCCAGGAGAGCTGCCGGCCCGAGATAACGATCGCCGTTCCACCAGTAACTCGGGCAGCTCGTCGAGCAGCAGGCACAGAGGATACACGCCGATGGATCATTGATCTTGAGCTGATCCTCCTTGGACTGCAGCCGCTCCTGGTCCGGGGGCGCCGGCGTGCGCGACTGGAGCCACGGCTTGATGGAAGCGTACTGAGCGTAGAAGTTCGTCAGGTCAGGCACCAGATCCTTGACCACGGGCATATGGGGAAGCGGATAAACCTTGACGTCCTCGTTCACTTCTTCGATGGACTTGATACACGCCAGGGTATTGGTGCCGTCGATGTTCATGGCGCAGGACCCGCAGATGCCCTCGCGACATGACCGGCGGAATGTCAGTGTCGGATCGATCTCGTTCTTGATCTTGATCAGGGCGTCCAGCACCATCGGACCGCAACGATCCAGGTCCACCTCATAGGTGTCCATTCTCGGGTTATCGCCGGTGTCAGGATCGTAGCGATAAACCAGGAAGCGTTTGACCCGCGTCGCTCCCTCGGCGGCGGGAAACGTACGTCCTTTTTCGATTCTGGAATTCGCCGGCAACCTGAACTGAGCCATTCCTCGCGTTCCTCGATAGATATTCGTCAGTAAACCCGAGCCTTGGGAGGAATGACCTCCACCTGGTCGGTCAACGTCACCAGATGAACAGGACGATAATCGATTCGCACGCGGCCATTCTCGTACCAGGCCAGCGTATGCTTCATCCAGTCATCGTCATCCCGTTCCGGATAGTCCTCCCGGGCATGCGCCCCCCGGCTCTCCTTGCGGTTTTCCGCCGAGGCGATGGTCACCATTGCCTGGCCGAGCAGGTTGTCGAGCTCCAGGGTCTCGACCAGATCGGTGTTGAAAACCAGGGACCGATCGCTGACCCGAACATCGGCAAAGCCGTCCACCACCTGCTCGAGTTTGTCGATCCCCTCCTGGAGGACGTCCCCGGTGCGGAACACGGCTGCGTGATCCTGCATGGTCCGCTGCATCCGAAGCCGAATCTCCGCCGTGGGCGTGCCGCCGTCAGCATGCCGCAGACGATCCAGCCGGTCGATGGCCGGATCGGCGGCATCCCCGCGCAGCGGTGCCTGTCGGGCACCCGCCTCGACGATCTCTGCACAGTGATGGGCGGCCGCCCGTCCGAACACCACGAGGTCGAGAAGCGAATTTGATCCGAGTCGATTGGCACCGTGTACCGACACGCATGCGGCTTCCCCGATGGCCATCAGGCCCGGCACAACCCTTTCGGAGTCTCCATCCTGCTTCGTCACGACCTCGCCGTGATAGTTGGCCGGAATACCTCCCATGTTGTAGTGCACCGTGGGTAACACCGGAATGGGATTCTTGGTCACGTCCACGCCCGCGAAAATGCGGGCAGTCTCGGCAATACCGGGCAGCCGTTCCTCGATGACCTCAGGCCCCAGGTGTTCGAGATGCAGATGGATATGATCCTTGTGCTCGCCCACACCCCGACCTTCGCGGATCTCGATAGTCATGGACCGGCTGACCACGTCCCGTGATGCCAGATCCTTCGCATTGGGCGCATATCGCTCCATGAAACGCTCGCCCGCGGAATTGGTGAGGTAGCCCCCCTCTCCCCTGACCCCTTCCGTGATCAGGCAGCCGGCGCCGTAAATGCCGGTGGGATGGAACTGCACGAATTCCATATCCTGCAGGGGAAGACCGGCGCGAAGCACCATGGCGTTGCCGTCCCCGGTGCAGGTGTGGGCGGAGGTGCAAGAGAAATAGGCCCGGCCATAGCCGCCCGTGGCGAGGACAGTCATCTGCGCCCTGAACCGGTGGAGTTCGCCGGTTTCCAGATCCCAGGCGACAACGCCACGGCAGACCCCGTCCTCCATCATCAGATCGAGAGCGAAATATTCGATGAAAAACTCGGCTTCGTGCTTCAGGGACTGCTGGTACAGGGTGTGGAGCATGGCGTGCCCCGTCCTGTCCGCCGCCGCGCATGTCCGCTGCGCCGTACCCTCGCCGAAATGGGTCGTCATCCCGCCGAAGGGACGCTGGTAGATCCTGCCCTCCTCGGTGCGCGAGAAAGGCACGCCATAATGCTCGAGCTCGATTACGGCGTCCGGCGCCTCCTTGCACATGTACTCGATGGCGTCCTGATCGCCGAGCCAGTCGGACCCCTTGACCGTGTCGTACATGTGCCACCGCCAGTCGTCCTCTCCCATGTTCCCGAGAGCGGCGCTGATACCGCCCTGGGCGGCGACGGTGTGGCTTCGAGTCGGAAAGACCTTCGTCACACAGGCCGTGCGAAGCCCCGCTTCGGCCAGACCCATGGTCGCGCGCAGGCCGGCACCGCCGGCGCCTACCACGACCACGTCGTAGGTGTGATCGACTATCCTGTAATCCTTGGCCACGGATCAGCCTCCCAGCGCAAGACGAAGAACGGCAACGACGCCGATACCGGCCGCCACCACGTGGACGAACTGGACCGCCACGAGGCCCGCAACCTTGCTCCAGCCCCGGCTGTAATCTTCGATCACCACCCGGACACCCAGGTGGGAATGGAAACTTGCCGTCGCCACCAGCAGGATGAGCAGAACGCTGTTAAGAGGCGTGGAGATCCACTCGACCACCTGACTGCGATCGCCCAGGTCCAGACCGAGCAGGGAGACGGCAAACCAGATACCGAGGAGCACCAGGCCGATCGCGCTGACCCGCTGCGCCCACCAGTGGGCCGGTCCATCGCCGGCGGCGCCCAGCCCCATAACCCGCGAGAGGGGACTTCTCAGGCTCATCCGCCACCTCCCGCCAGAACGACGACCCAGAAAACGAGGGTGAGCAACCCGGCCAGTATGACGACCATCCAGCCTGAGCGTTCCACCTGGGAAATTTCGAACCCGTGACCGGTATCCCAGACGATGTGCCGGATCCCGTTCAGCAAATGGTAGAAAAAAGCCAGAGTCCAGCCGAACAGCAGCACGCGGCCGAACAGGGATCCCAGAACGGCCGTCGCGGTGTCGTAACTCTCCGCCCCGCCCGCCGCTGCTGCCAGCCAGTAAACGAGCACGAGAATCCCGACGGAAAGAATGACCCCGGAGATCCGGTGGAGAATTGACAGAACGGACGTTATCTGCGGTTTGTAGATCTGCAGATGCGGTGACAAGGGCCGATTGCCTGCGGCCATGAGTTATTTCCTCCCAAGCCAGAGCCGACGGGTCCCACGACATCCCGGGGAACCGCGGTGACTGAAAGCTTCGGACCTAGAAATCGATGCAGCGACCGTTCTTCTCCCAGTCACCATATCGGGTGGGATCAGGACCCTTGCGACCGCCTATTTCCCTGGGCCTGGGGTCCTCTGGTTTTTTCTTCGCTGACCTGTCGGACCCGGATTCGGCGTCCCTGGGTTCGTGTTTCTTGTTCATCACCGCAATTTTGCCAGAGCCGGACCACGACCTCCATACCGGGAGATGGCCCCTCGCCGTTCCCGGTCATACAATCGTCGGCGCCCGGTAAGCTATGGACTCCTGACGCGCGAACATCATGACCCACACTTCTCTGCGAAATTTCGATCTAGGCGATTACGCCTGTTTCCAGGTAGACGGCGATGATGCCGGGACATTCCTGCAGGGCCAGCTCAGCAGTGACCTGCAAAATCTGCCTGCCGGCGGCGGCCAGCTTTCCACGTTCAACGATCCACAGGGCCGCGTGATCGCCATTCTGCGCCTGTTTCGCGTTGCCGAGGGGATTGTCGCGGCCGTTCCCGCCACCCTGCTGGACCCGGTCGTGAAGCGCCTGCGCATGTTTCTACTGCGTTCCCGTGCCTCGATCAGCGCCCCGGTGCACTGGCGGATCTACGGTCACACTGGACGGCCGCCGAACCCGGCGCCGGACGGGGCCTGCCTGATGCTGCCGGGTGACGCAGACCTGTGGCTGAGCGCGCAGCGCGGAGCACTCGATTCCGCGTCGGGAACGCAGGAGGAGTGGTCGGCGATGGAGACCCGCTGCGGTCTGCCCGAGGTCTATCCGGAGACGTCGAGCCACTTCGTCGCGCAGATGCTCTGGCTCGATCGCCTGGGGGCGGTCAGTTTCACCAAGGGCTGCTATGTGGGTCAGGAAGTGATCGCCCGGGCCCATCACCTGGGCCGGGTCAAGCGACACGCCCACCTTTTCCGCTCCGCCGGGCGAGGCCCGCGGCCCGGCGATGCCGTCCATCTCGACGACACGAAAGTGGGCGAGGTGGCCCGTGTCGCTAAACGGTCCGACCACGCGCTGGTCCTGGCCGTGATCAGGGATGGATTCGAAGGCGTTCTGCAGTCCGGAGAGCACTCCCTGGCGCCTTTGCCGGACCCTTCCGTCCTGGCCGATTAATCCGACACCGATTGTCCGGAGTCCGCCGGATCCTCGGGTCGCAGGTGCGGAAACAGCAGTACGTCGCGGATAGAAGGGGAATCGGTGAAGAGCATCACCAGGCGGTCCACGCCGACGCCCAGTCCGCCGGTGGGAGGCATCCCGTACTCCAGGGCCCGAATGTAGTCCGCATCGAAGAACATGGCTTCTTCGTCACCCAGGCTCTTGCGCTCCGCCTGGGCGCTGAATCTCGCCGCCTGTTCCTCCGGGTCGTTCAGTTCCGAAAATCCGTTGGCGATCTCCCGGCCGGCCAGGAACAGCTCGAAACGGTCGGTAATGAACGGGTCATCGTCGTTCTGCCTGGCCAGGGGCGAGACCTCGGCCGGGAAAGCGGTCACGAAAGTGGGCTGCCTGAGATTTGGTTCGGCCACATGCTCGAAAAGGCTCGTCTGCAATGCGCCCGCGCCGTCGTCCTTGTCGGGATCAATGTCCATGGCGCGCAGACGTTCACGGAGATATTCCGGATCGCGCAGCAGCGCCGCGTTCACTTCCGGATCGTGGCGCACGATCGCCTCTTCCATGGTCAGGACTTCAAACTTCGGTCCAAGATCAAGCGTTTCGTCCTGAAAGTTAAGTTCCGCGGTATCCAGCAGGCTCTCCGCCATCATCCTGATCATTTGCTCGGTGAGAGCCATCATGTCCCGGTAATCCGCATAGGCATGGTAGAGCTCCAGCATCGTGAATTCGGGATTGTGACGGGTGGAAAGGCCCTCGTTCCGGAAATTGCGATTGATCTCGTACACCCTCTCCAGGCCGCCGACCACCAGCCGCTTCAGGAACAGCTCCGGCGCCACCCGTAGATACATGTCCAGGTGAAGCGCATTGTGATGGGTTACGAAGGGCCTGGCGTTGGCGCCTCCGGGAAGAATCTGCATCATGGGGGTCTCGACCTCGCGGAAACCCCGGGCGTCCAGATAGTCCCGCATGAACCGTATCATGCGCGTCCTCATCTCGAAGACACGACGGCTGTCCTCGTTCATGATCAGGTCCACGTACCGCTGCCGATACCGGGTTTCGGTATCAGACAGACCGTGATATTTCTCCGGCAGCGGGCGCAGTGATTTGGTCAACAACAGAAGCTTGTCCGCCCGCACCGACAACTCCCCGGTCCGGGTCTTGAACATGGTGCCTTCGGCGCCGACGATGTCGCCGATATCCCAGCTCTTGAACTGCTGGTAGATCCCCTGCGGCAGCTCGTCCCGGGACAGAAAAAGCTGGATGGAGCCGGTCATGTCCTGAAGCCGAACGAAACTCGCCTTGCCCATCACCCTTTTGGCCATGATCCGGCCCGCCACCGCGACCCTGACTTCCTCCGTCTCGAATCGCTCCGGATCCCAGTCACCGAACGCACCATGCAGCTCGTCGGCCTGGGCGTTCTTGCGGAAATCGTTCGGAAAAGCCTGTCCCTCAGCACGCAGGGCGTCCAGCTTTCGCCGGCGTTCCGCGACAAGGGGATTTTCCTCTTCCTTTGCCATAGGGATTCCTTCTGACTTACAGGCCCTGTTTAAGGCTGGCCTCGATAAACGGGTCCAGGTCGCCGTCGAGCACCGCCTGGGTGTTGCCGATCTCCACGCCGGTGCGCAGATCCTTGATGCGCGACTGATCCAGCACATAGGAGCGAATCTGGCTTCCCCAACCGATATCCGCCTTGGTTTCCTCCACCGCCTGAGCCTCGGCCCGTCTTTTCATCATTTCAAGTTCATAGAGCTTGGCTCTCAGCTGTTTCATCGCCGTCGCCTTGTTCTTGTGCTGGGAGCGATCGTTCTGACACTGCACCACAATACCGCTGGGCTCGTGCGTGATCCGGACCGCCGACTCGGTGCGGTTGACGTGCTGCCCGCCGGCACCACTGGCGCGGTAAACGTCAATCCGCAGGTCTGCCGGGTTGACCTCCACGTCGACTTCATCCTCGATCTCCGGCGATACGAAAACGGCAGCAAATGAAGTATGCCGACGGTTGCCCGAATCGAACGGCGACTTTCTTACCAGCCGGTGGACACCGGTCTCTGTGCGGAGCCACCCGTAGGCATAGTCGCCCTCGACGCGCACCGTGGCGCTCTTGATCCCTGCCACCTCCCCGGCCGAGGCTTCGATAATCTCGGTGTCGAAACCGTGGCCCTCGGCCCAGCGCAGATACATCCTCAGAAGCATCTCCGCCCAGTCCTGGGCTTCGGTGCCTCCGGAGCCGGACTGTATGTCCAGGAACGCATTGGCCTCATCCATTTCTCCGGAGAACATGCGGCGAAATTCCAGGCGTTCCAGATCCTGCTCCAGTCTCGCCGTATCGGAGGCTATCTCGTCGAGAGTCGCCGCATCCTGCTCCTCGTCCGCCATTTCCAGCAGCTCGGAGGATTCCTGGATACCCCGGGCCAGGGAGTCCAGCTCCGTAACCACCGACTCGAGCCTCGCTTTTCGCCGGCCGAGCTCCTGGGCCCGCTCCGGATCATTCCATACGTTCGGGTCCTCGAGTTCTCTCAGCGTCTCCTCGAGCTGCTCCTTCTGGCTGTCGTAGTCAAAGATACCCCCTCAGGTCGCCGGCGCGGGACCTCATGTCTTTGAGTTGTTGTCTGAGCTGGGTGGTTTCCATCGGGTAGCACGCCTGGTCGCGGAAAGCCTGCAATTTTATCACGCGGGCCGGCCTCTTTAGACCTTCGTCAGATCGGAAGGAGATGCTCCACGAAAAGCTGCGGGCTGCGGACGCCGCGGTAGTCATTCACGTCGAGCCGATATACGAGTCTCAGCCGCTCCGGACGGCGGCCTTCGAGTCGGCTTGCCTGGTTGAAAGCCACTGCGTCAATCTCCCGGCTGCCTTCGATGCGCCGGACCCTCATGCGCAGATGACGCTCCTGCATGGTACGGATATCGCGGACCTGGAATTGGTCGTCGAACAACGGCGCCGGAAAACCCTGACCCCACGGCCCCGCCACCCGCAGCGTTTCCGCGGTTTGCAGATCGAGATGCTCGTCCGCCAGGGCTCCGTCAGTCAGGATCTCGCGAGTGAGGGTTGCCGGATCCAGATGGGATTCCACCACTCGTCGCATTGCCCGGGAAAATTCATCCAGTCGCCTTTTCTCGAGACTCAGTCCGGCAGCCATGGCATGGCCTCCGAATCGCTCGATCAGACCCGGGTGGCGGGCATCGACCTCCGCCAGGGCGTCCCGGATGTGCAGGCCGGGAATCGATCGGGCCGAGCCCTTGAGCTGGGCTTCGCCATCGGCGGCGAACGCCACCACCGGACGGTGAACCCGGTCCTTCACCCGGCTCGCCACCAGTCCCACGACCCCCTGATGCCAGCTGCCGTCGAACAGGCAGAGCACACCCGGCAACCGGCCGGTATCTTCCAGCGCCAGGGCATCGACGGCCGACATGGCCTCGCGCTGCATCGTTATCTCGATGCTCCGCCGCTCCTCGTTCAGCTGCCCGAGAGTCGCCGCCAGCGCCTTTGCCTCCGCCAGGCTTTCCGTGAGCAGACAGCGAATGCCTACGGAGATGTCGTCCAGCCGTCCGGCCGCGTTGAGGCGGGGGGCAACGCAGAACCCGAGATCCGAAGCGACGGCCCGGCCGGGGTCCCGGTTGCCCTCCTGCATCAGGGCCGTGATTCCTGGCACGCACTGACCGGCCCGGATCCGGCGCAAGCCCTGCTCTACCAGTACACGATTATTCCGGTCCAGCGGCACCACGTCCGCCACCGTGCCCAGGGCGACCAGGTCCAGCAGTCCGGCCATGAGTTTTCGGGCTGCCGGCGGCGGCAGGAGGCGATGCGCAAGACCCGCCATCAGGTAAAAAGCCACGCCTACACCGGCCAGGTTCTTGCTGGGAAAGGATTCCGTTTCCAGGTTCGGATTCACGATGGCGTTGGCGTCTGGCAGGATTTCTGGCGGCAGGTGATGATCGGTCACGATCACGTCGATACCCATCTGCCTGGCTGCAGCCACCCCGCCCACGCTGGAGATACCGTTGTCCACCGTGATGATCAGGGCCGGCGAGGATCGGGATGCCACTTCGACCAGCGGCCGACTGAGCCCATAACCGAACTCGAATCGGTTCGGCACCAGAAAATCCACGTCCGGGAACCCCATGCCCGCCAGCGCTCGACATACCAGAGCCGTGCTCGTCGCGCCGTCCGCGTCGAAGTCCCCCACCACCAGGACCCGCCCGCCCGTATCGCGGTGGGCCAGCAATAGTTCGACAGCCTCGGCATTACCCTGGAGCTGCCCCACCGGCAGCATGCGCCTGAGATCCAGATCAAGCTGATCGCGAGACGCAATACCCCGGGACGCATAAATCCGGGCCAGAAGCGGTTCCAGCCCGGAAATGGAAATTTCCCCCGGGACCTGGCGCCGGCGGATTCGAATCGGCGTCATCCGGAGCCTCTCCGGGATCCGCGCCAGAATTTGCGTCGATCCCTGGCATCGATTTCAAAAACCCGGCCGGCCTCGGTGACGATGCGCACGCCGCTGATCCTGCCGCGCGCCAGGGACTTCAGGAGGGGCCGGCACCACGTCCGTTCGAGCCACTCGGGATCTGAACCATGGCGGCCTGCCGGTATCACGACAGCGGCGCTGCTCATTTCTTTTTCAACCTCAAAAGGCTCCAGGACCTCAATTCCGGCAAGCCGGGCCAGACCGACGGCATAGGGATGATCGCCGTAAACGCGAGTCACCACGGATCCTACCCGGAGCAGAGGCCGGTAAGCCCATCCCCAGGGCCATACGCTGTTAATTTCCGGCCGCCCCTGTTCCCGTCGTCTCGCGTTGTCGGGCTGGTGATGAAGAATCACCTGGATTTCGTTCAGAATCCGCTTCAGATCTATGGACTCATCTCCCGACGGCAGACAATCCAGCAGGTCCCTGGCCGCCACCTGTTGGGGCGTCCACCACGGAGCGTCAGGCGCGTGCGCCGCAGTCATATACCAGCGGTCAGGCGCCCCCAGTCGGACGCCGACCGCCTTCGGCTGCACACTCTCCGCCACCGCGCCGAGGAGTCGCCCGGCCTCGGCAGGATTGACATCCAGCTGTTCCGCGGGCACCAGTGTCAATCCTCGCGGTCCCGCCGCCAGATGTACCGGATCGATGCGGATGGCGCCCAGCGGCGGATCACCGGAGAAATCCGCCACCCAGCAAACCGGCGCCGGCGCCCAGGTGGTCGTTGGCGACACGTGTCCCGTGACGCTCCACCCAATGACATCGTATGCGCCTTTCACCGGCAACTGCCGGTGCCCACCCCTGTCCATGATCCTGGAGAGGGCCCAGCGTCGTGGCCAATCGACCGCCCCCGGACCGACAGTCGCCTCCGGCAGTACCAGGGTCCAGATGGCTTCCTGCTGTACCGTCACGGGATGATCGCGTTACTCTTGATGCTCCGAAACGATTGCAGCGACCCCGACGTGCGCCTGACTCTGGACCAGCCTTCCAACGTCAATCTGATCACAGCCGTGTCTCCAGGTGAAATCCGGGTCGGGGAGCGGGTCATTCGGACGAGCGTGATTATCGGGACCCGGGACATTATCCCCGATTGGCCCGTGGCATCAATGCAGCGGATTGACGAGACCGATATTGCCCCGGTACTCGAACTCGAGCCGGAGATCCTCCTGCTCGGAAGCGGCCGTCAACTTGTTTTTCCCCGACAGGAAATTTACGGGCAGGTGCTGGGCCGAAATGTCGGACTGGAGGTTATGGACACGGCTGCCGCGTGCCGTACCTTCAATATCCTGGCGGCAGAAGGCCGCCGGGTCGCGGCAGCGCTTATCCTGGACTGAAATCAATCGAACAGGGCGTCCTCGGACAGCCCGTGGCTTTCCATGATGGATCGCAACCTGGACAGAGCATCCATCTGAATCTGGCGCACCCGCTCCCGAGTCACGCCGATCTCCTCGCCCACCTGCTCCAGCGTTCGCTTGTCATACCCGTGGAGACCAAACCGGCGCTCCACCACGGCACGCTGCTTGTCGTTCAGGCGATTGAGCCATTTCTCCAGGACATCGTGGACATCCTGGGCCTGCACCTGGGCCGAGGGATCGGCCGTTTCCTCGTCCGGAATAGTGTCCAGCAGACTGCGCTCACCGTCCTTGCCGATTTGCGTGCTCATGGATGACATGCGCTCGTTCAGCCCCAGCAGCCGGTCGACTTCCGCGGGCGCTTTGTCCAGCAGATCGCCGATTTCCTCCGGCGTCGGGTCCCGATCCAGTTCCTGGGTCAATTGCCGGGCGGCTCGCAGATAGACATTGATTTCCTTCACCACGTGAATGGGCAACCGAATCGTGCGCGTCTGGTTCATGATGGCGCGCTCGATGGTCTGCCGAATCCACCAGGTGGCGTAGGTGGAGAACCGGAATCCTTTCTCGGGATCGAACTTCTTGACAGCGTGTATCAGCCCGAGATTGCCCTCTTCGATCAGGTCCAGCAGCGGAAGACCCCGGTTCATGTAGCGCCGAGCGATCTTGACGACCAGCCGGAGATTGCTCTCGATCATCCGCCGCCGGGCGGCTTCCTCCCCTTTGCGGGCGCGACGGGCGTAGTAGACCTCTTCCTCGGCGCTGAGCAAGGGTGAAAAACCGATCTCGCTCAGGTACAGACGGGTCGCGTCGAGATTGTCGTGCCGGCGCCGGTGCGTGCCGATGTAGCTCGCCATCTGCGCCTCTTCGTCGTCTGGTTGGTCAGGGTTATCGTCGTCACCCGCGGCACGACGGTTCTCTGACCCGTGGGCCGAACCGCGGGTCGGTTTGAATCCCCTTTTCTTTGCCATCGGTCCCCCTCGAACGATTAGCAAGGGACTTCGGCTCGTTTTCGCTATCTGCCAGGCAGGTAACGCAACGGGTCGACCGGCTTTCCGTTACGCCGGATTTCGAAATGAAGGGCCGGCTTGCGGCCCGGCCCCTCTCCCATCAGAGCGATGGTCTGCCCCGCGGACACCCGATCTCCCTCTGCAACCCTGATTTCCCGGTTGAAACCGTAGGCGCTCAGATAGGTCTGGTTGTGCTTGACAATGATAAGCTTTCCGTAGCCGATGAGTCCACTTCCGCTATAGACCACTTCGCCTCCGGCAGCCGCAAGAACAGGCTGTCCTGAGCGGCCCTGGATGTCGATGCCGTTGCCCCCCAGAGCACTGTTTCCGAAGCGTCCCACCAGGGACCCTTCGGTCGGCCAGCGCCAGGCGGAGGGCGGCGGGGAGGTGACCCGCTTCGAGGGACGGGCCGCGCTCCCGGAGCTCCCTGCGGAACCTGCAGACGCCTGTCCGGAGGTTCGCGCCCGCCGATCCCAGCCTTCGGGCGGGGTCAGCCGGATCGACTGTCCCGCATGAATGATGTTGCCGGAGCCCAAGCCGTTCCAGTCCGCCAGGTCCCGGTAGTCGAGACTGTACCGCCACGCGATCTTGTATAGGGTATCCCCCGGCTGGACGACGTACGTATTGGACTCCCAGCTCAGCATCGATGCACAGCCGGCGAGGCTGGACAGGGCAAGGATCACGGCGGCTGCCCTCAGGCGGATCATCACTCCCGCAAGAGCAGATATGCGATTACCAGCAGGGCGACAAAGGCCCAACCGAGAATCTCAACATGGGTCCGCAGGCGGCTCTCCACAGCCGGCCCGCCCCATCGCACCAGGTAGGCGACCAGGAAGAACCGGGCCCCGCGACCCACCAGGGAGGCGAGCACGAACGCCGGCAGGAACATCGCCAGGGTGCCGGCGGCGATGGTGAACAGCTTGTAGGGGATAGGCGAGAAACCCGCCGCCAGAACCGCCCAGAAACCCCAGCGCTCGAACCAGTGCCGGACCTCCAGGTAGCCCTCCCAGTATCCGGCGTTCCGCATCCACGGCTCCGCCAGATCCATGGCGAAGTAGCCGATGGCGTACCCGGCCAGCCCGCCCAGGACAGACGCCACGGTTGTCAGCAGGGCCAGCCGCGTCGCCGCCTGCGGCCGCGCCAGCGTCATGGGCGCCAGCATCACGTCCGGCGGTATCGGGAAAAAGGAGGACTCGGCAAAACTGAGTACCCCCAGGTAGCGGGGAGCATGCCTGTGGGCCGCCCAGGCCAGCACACGATCATAAAGAGGGCCGAATAATCGCATCAGTCCAGCCCCGGAAGGAGAGGCACGAAAATGACGTGACCCAGCAGATGCTCCTCGAACTGATCTCCATTGCGCTGGATTTCGAGAAGTTCCTGATGGGAACGCGGGCCCACGGGGATGATCAGCCGACCTCCATCGGCAAGCTGTTCCAGCAGCGCCTGGGGTGTCTCGGGAGGCGCCGCTGTCACGATGATGGCGTCATAGGGAGCATTGGCCTTCCAGCCCGCCCAGCCATCCCCGTGCCGGAATCGGACGTTGTGGATACCCAGCCCTGTCAGCCGCTCGCGCGCCCTCTTGAGCAGCGGCCCGATTCGTTCGATCGTGTAAACGGTCCCGGCCAGTCCCGCCAGCACCGCTGTCTGGTAACCGCAGCCCGTGCCGATCTCCAGAACCTTGTCCGGTCGGCCGCCGGCGATCACCGCCTCGGTCATCTTGGCCACTACATAGGGCTGGGAGATCGTCTGGCCGTGTCCGATCGGCAGGGCCGTGTCCTCGTAGGCGCGGCTCGATAGCGCCTCGTCGACAAAGAGATGTCGCGGTACTTCACGGATCCTGTTGAGTACGGTCTCGCTCACGATTCCCTCCTCCCTGAGTCGGCGAATAAGACGCTCCCGGGTCCTGGCCGAAGTCATCCCGATGCCGAACTTGTCCCGGTTTGAAATCATCCTGCGTCCTCGTTCAGCCAGCGCGCCAGATCTTCTATTGCGCGGTGACGCGTCAAATCCACCTGCAATGGTGTCACGGAAACGACACCGTTGGCCACGGCGTAGAAATCAGTGCCCGGGCCGGCATCGGCCTCGGGGCCCGCCGCGCCAACCCAGTAGATATCGCGGCCCCGGGGGTCGGTGGCTCTGACCACCGGTTCCGCACGGTGTCGATTGCCCAGACGCGTGGCCTCCAGCGATCCCAGGTTACCGTAAGGCAAATCCGGCACGTTGATATTGAGGATGGTGTCCTTCGGCAGGGGATCGTCTATCAGCCGCCCGATCACTCGGGCGGTTACCCGGGCGGCGGCCTCGAAATTGTCGCCACCCCGATTGACCAGCGACACGGCCACCGCGGGAAGTCCGAGGAACCGGCCTTCCGTGGCCGCCGCCACGGTGCCCGAGTAGAGCACGTCGTCACCCAGGTTCGCTCCGTCGTTCACCCCGGACACCACCATATCCGGCTCGTCGTCCAGCAGACCGGTAACGGCCAGGTGAACGCAATCCGTGGGGGTCCCGTTCACGAAATACACATCATCCCCGGCCCGCGTGACGCGCAGCGGCGAGTCCAGAGTCAGGGAATTGCTGGCGCCGCTGCGATTTCGTTCCGGCGCAACGACAACGATGTCGGCCAGGGCGCGCAAATGCCGCGCCAGACACACGAGGCCCTCGGCCTGATAGCCGTCGTCATTGCTGATGAGGATTTTCACAAGTGGACAGGAACGGATAAAGCTGGCAATAACTATACCGCAAGCAGGGGAATGAAAATGCATCCGCCCGACGACGATCACGACCTTTTCCGCCGTCTGTTCGGCGACGTCAAGCGTTTGCAGTCCGACAAGGTGCAACACGCGGTGAAGAAACCGGAGGCCTCGGCGCGGTTTCGCCGCCAGGACGAGTGCGCAGTCCTTGACGACAGCATCAACGGTTCGCTGGACCCGGCGGAGATGGAAACCGGCGAGGAACTCTCGTTTCGGCGCCCCCAGGTCCGGATGGCCGATTTTCGACGCCTGCGGAGGGGCCAGTTCAGCATCGCCGACGAGATCGATCTCCATGGACTGTCGGCGGAACAGGCGCGGGCGGCCCTGGCGGAATTCCTTGTCGAAGCCACGGCCCGACGCCTGCGCTGCGTGCGCATCATTCACGGCAAGGGACTCCGGTCCGGCCCCTCCGGTCCGGTGATCAAGCGACGTATCGGCCGCTGGCTGAGGCGCCGGAACGAGGTATTGGCCTATTGCTCCGCCAGGCCGGTGGACGGTGGAACCGGCGCCATTTACCTGCTGCTCAGCTCTGCCGCCTGAGACACGGGATCGCCGGCGACCTCCAGGATTTCGCTGAGGACCGTGGTGGCGAAGGCGCCCCGCGGAAGACAAAACTCCAGCTCCATCTCTCCCTCACCGAGCCGCCATCGAAAACCCCGGACCGGCAGTCTGAGAGCTCTACGTTCCTGCTTGAGGCCCGCCGAGACCAGACAGTCGGCCATGTCCGGAAGACACCCGGCGACCGCCTCTTCACGCTCACGCACGGGACCCGTAGTCGGCGGACTTCCCTTGCCCCAAAGCGGGCCGGAGGGATGAATGTCGAAAGCTTCCAGCCTCGCGCGCAACTCGGAATCAACGTCGTCAACCGGGAACCAGCTGGCGCTGCCGTCCAGAATCGCCACGTCTCCGGCGGTGAGGCGATCCCACTCTCCTTCCGCTATCCGCTCGGCCAGCACCGCATTGAAGATGGCCGATCGCGCCGCGGACAGGGCAAACCCGCGTTCCCGCCTGTTCAGCTTGCGCCCCGAGGCAAGAGCGCTGGCCAGCCGGAGATTACCGCCATCCCGTCCAAAGCGCTGGGGTCCGAAGTAATTTGGAACGCCCCGTGCGGAAATCACTCGAAGCCGGCCCTCGATTTCCCGCTCGGGACCGTGGCCGTCCCTGATCCGGATGCGAAATCGGTTGCCCGCGTGGCATCCCCGACGCAGCTTGCGGCCATGAGGAACCCGCCGGATCACCTCCAAACCGTCTGCGCCCAGCCCGTCCAGGTCCAGATCCGGCGCGCCGGGGATGCTGAACCACTGAGTCGTGACCGCGTGCCGGTCTTTCAGTCCGGCAAAGCCCACATCCCGGACGGAAACGCCGGCTGACCGGGCCAGGCGACGCGCCGCCCAGTCCGTGTTCGCGCCCGTCTTGCGAACGGACACCAGGGTGTGGGCACCGCTCCCGTCCGGCTCGAAGCCGAGAATCTCCTCGACCTGAAAGTCCTCCGGACGGACCCGTATGCGGCCGATGCAGACCGGCGCACCGTGAGCCCGCGGGCACTCCCCGGGAACGGACCGGGCCGTGGCGTCCGAGGAATGGATCTGCTTCACCGGGCCAGTAACAACACCACCGCGAAGGCGGCGACGCCTTCGGATCTCCCCGCGAAACCCAGCCCTTCGGTGGTAGTCGCCTTGAGGTTCACCTGGCTTCGGTCCACCTGCAGATCGGCGGCCACATTGGCCCTCATCTCGTCCATGAACGGCCTCAGCCGCGGAGACTGGGCCACCACGGTCAGATCCGCGTTGGCCACGTCAAAACCCCGGCCGTGGACCATGCCGGTAACGTGTCGGAGAAACATGCGGCTGTCGGCGCCGCTCCACCGGGGGTCGGAATCCGGGAAATGGACCCCGATGTCGCCTTCGCCGATAGCCCCCAGCAGGGCATCGCACAAGGCGTGGAGAACCACGTCGCCGTCGGAGTGGGCCCGAAGTCCCCGGTGATAAGGAATCCGCACGCCACCCAGGGTAATGAAATCGCCCTCATCGAAGGCGTGAACGTCGAATCCATTGCCGATACGCATCAGGTCAGCCCCGTCTGTCCCAGAATGAATTCGGCCAGCGGCAGGTCCTCCGGTCGCGTCACCTTGATGTTGTCGCCACGGCCCGCGACCAGCCTGGGTCTGGCGCCGGCCAGTTCCATGGCAGAGGACTCGTCCGTCACGGCGGCGCCGGACGCCCTGGCTGCCTCCAGGGCATCGATCAGCGGACCGAGACGGAACATCTGAGGCGTCAGCGCCTGCCAGATCACCCGTCTGTCGATTGTCTCCCGGACTCGTTCTCCCTCCGACCTTTTCAGCGTGTCCCGCGCGGGTACGGCCAACAGGCCGCCCACCTCGTCCTGGCGCACGGTCTCGACAAGGCGCTGAAGGTCTTCGTCGGTGAGACACGGCCGGGCCGCGTCGTGGACCAACACCCAGTCGCGCGGGCCGGCCCGACGCCTCAAGGCCAGCAGCCCGTTGAGCACGGACCGGGCGCGCTCGTCGCCGCCTGTCACGGCGAAGACCCGGTCCGTCGCCGGCGCAAGTTCGCCCCACCGCTCGTCGCCCGGCGCCAGCACGACAGCGATCCCCGCAATTCCGGGTCGGCGCAGAAAAGGGCTGATAGCCCATTCGATGACCGTGCGACCCGAAAGCGGCAGATACTGCTTCGGCGTTTCACCCCCGAATCGGGCCCCGTAACCGGCCGCCGGAATGATCGCCCACAGCGGATCCTCACGATCCATCAACGCCCCTCCTCACCGGAATCCTGATCCGGGGCGGCGATCTGGTAGAGGGTCTCGTCCGGACCGATCATGCCGAGATCCGTCCGGGCGATTTCCTCGGCAGCCTCCAGTCCCTCCTTGAGATCCCCCACCTCCGCTTCCAGACGCGCATTGCGCTCGCGCAGACGCTGGTTTTCCTCGGTCTGAATCTGGATGGCTTCGCGGAGGCCCCACACCTCGCGCCAGCCATCCTCCGAGATCCACAGCCGGTACTGCAGCATCAGCAGCAGGAGGGTCAGAAAGAACAACAGCGGCCGCATCACGACCGCTGTGACCGGTTCCGCTCCGTATCCCGCCTCCGCGTCACCGGATCAGGCGTTGACGGGAAACGCATCACGCCCGGGATACCGCGCGTTCTCGCCCAGCTCCTCCTCGATCCTGAGGAGCTGGTTGTACTTGGCGATTCGATCCGAACGTGACATCGAGCCGGTTTTGATCTGGGTGGCGGAGGTGCCCACCGCGATGTCGGCGATGGTCGCATCCTCGGTCTCCCCCGACCGGTGCGACACCACCGAACTGTAGCCCGCATCGGTCGCCATCCGGATGGCCCCGAGGGTCTCCGTGAGGGTGCCGATCTGGTTGACCTTGATCAGGATCGAGTTGCCGATCCGCTGCTCGATACCCTCGGACAGGATCCGCGTGTTGGTCACGAAGAGATCGTCGCCCACCAGCTGGACCTGATGCCGCAGGCGTTCGCTCAGCATCCGCCAACCGTCCCAGTCGCCTTCGGCCATGCCGTCTTCGATGGAAATGATGGGGTAACGCGACACCAGACCTTCCAGATACTCGCAGAAGCCCGCGGAATCGAACTGACGATGCTCAGAGGCCAGGTTGTACCGGCCGTCAGCGTAGAATTCGGAGCTGGCCACGTCCATTCCCAGCAGGATCTGCTCGCCGATCCGGTACCCGGCCCGGTCCACGGCCTCGAGGATAGTCTCGAAGGCAGCCTCGTTCGACGGCAAATCCGGCGCGAATCCGCCCTCGTCTCCGACGGCGGTAGACAGCCCCCGGTCCTGCAGCACCTTTTTCAGCGAGTGAAAGATTTCCGCGCCGTAGCGCAACGCCTCGGAGAAACTGGGGGCCCCCACCGGAAGAATCATGAATTCCTGGATATCGACCGAATTGTCTGCATGTTCACCCCCATTGATGATGTTCATCATGGGAACCGGCATCTGGAAATCACCGTCGCCCCCCAGGTAACGGAACAGGGACTGTCCAGAGGACGCTGCCGCCGCCTTGGCGTTGGCCAGCGAGACGGCGAGGATGGCGTTCGCGCCCAGCCGGCCCTTGTTATCGGTGCCGTCGAGCTCGATCATTCGCTGGTCCAGCGACTGCTGGTCCTCGGCGTCCATACCGAGCACCGCCTCGCGGATCTCGCCATTGACATTGCCGACCGCTCGGCGGACGCCCTTACCCCCGTATCGTTCCGCATCACCGTCCCGCAGTTCCACCGCCTCGCGGGTTCCGGTGGACGCGCCGGAGGGCACGCCGGCGCGGCCAAAATATCCGTCTTCCAGAATGACGTCGGCTTCCACCGTCGGGTTACCCCGCGAGTCGATAATCTCTCGAGCGCGAATCTCGGCGATTTTCGGCATCTCAATGATCTCCTGATTGATTGTTCTGCTGGACGCCGCCGGCATCCGCGGAGGACGGGAGTCGCACCCGTGCCGCGAGCTCAGGACTCCAGTACGCTTTCTTCGAATGGCCGGGACTTGACCGTCTGATCTATCTCCATGAGGGTCGCCAGCAGGGACTCGACCCTGTCGAGCGGCCAGGCATTGGGACCGTCGCTGAGGGCTTTGGCCGGATCCGGGTGCGTCTCCATGAAGAGCCCCGAAATGCCGGCGGCGACGGCGGCACGCGCCAGCACCGGAACGAATTCTCTCTGCCCCCCCGATGCCGATCCCTTGCCACCCGGCAGCTGGACCGAGTGGGTGGCGTCGAATACCACCGGCGCCCCGGTGGATCGCATCACCGCCAGGGAACGCATGTCGGAGACCAGGTTGTTATAACCGAAACTGAAACCGCGCTCGCATACCAGGATGCGATCGTTCCCCGTGGACCGGGCCTTGTCTACGACGTTGCCCATTTCCCAGGGCGAGAGGAACTGGCCCTTCTTGATATTCACCGGCAGATTCTGCCGCGCTACCTTGAGAATGAAATTGGTCTGCCGGCAGAGAAAGGCCGGGGTCTGCAGCACATCCACCACGGAAGCCACCTCGTCGAACGCGGTGTCCTCGTGGACATCGGTGAGCACCGGCACGCCCACTTCCTTGCGCACATCCGCGAGGATAGCGAGCCCCTCTTCCGTGCCCGGACCGCGGTAACTCTCGATGGAAGACCGATTCGCCTTGTCGAAGGAGGACTTGTAGACGAAGGGGATGCCGAGTTTGCCGGTGAGCTCCTTGAGCTGCCCGGCGGTTTCGAATGCCAGTTCCCGGCTCTCGATGACGCAGGGTCCGGCGATGAGAAAGAACGGCTTGTCCAGGCCGACCTCGAATTCGGCGATTTTCATGCGCGTGCCGCCTCCGGCAGCTGCTGCTCCGCGTGCGCCCTGGCTGCCTTTATGAATCCGGTGAAAAGAGGATGACCGTCTCGCGGATTTGAGGTGAACTCCGGGTGGAACTGGCAGGCCAGGAACCACGGGTGGGTGGGCAGCTCGATCATCTCGGCGAGATCATCCAACGACCAGCCGGAAAACACCAGTCCAGCCTGCTCCAGGATGTCCCGGTAGGCATTATTGAATTCGTAACGATGCCTGTGACGCTCCACGATTCGCTTGCGCCCATAGGTCCGGGCAGCCAGCGTGCCGGGGGTCAGGCAGCATTCCTGCCCGCCCAGACGCATGGTTCCTCCCAGATCGGAATTCTCGTCGCGCTCTTCGATCGCGCCGGTGCGATCCTGCCATTCCGTGATCAGCGCGATGACCGGATGGGGGCTGGCGCGGTCGAATTCTGTGCTGTGCGCGCCCTCGAGGTCCGCCACGTGACGGGCGAAATCGATGACAGCGACCTGCAGTCCCAGACAGATCCCCAGATAGGGGATGCTGTTTTCCCTGGCGTAACGGGCCGCCGCGATCTTGCCCTCGATTCCCCGCTCGCCAAATCCTCCAGGTACGAGAATTGCGTCCATTCCGGACAGAAGTCCGGCCTCACCCTTCTCCAGCTCCTCGGAATCGACGAAGCAGATGTTGACCCTGGTGCGGGTGTGGATGCCGGCATGCTTGAGGGCCTCGTTGAGAGAAATGTACGCATCCTGCAGATCCACGTACTTCCCGACCATGGCCACATTCACTTCCGCCTCCGGGTGCTCCCTTGCCTCCACGACCCGCTGCCACTCCCCGAGATCGGCAGGGGGCAGATCCAGAGCCAGTTTTTCCACAATGATGTCATCCAGACCCTGCTCGTTGAGCATGAGGGGAATCTTGTAGAGATCGTCCACGTCCACGGCCGCGATGACGGCCGGCTCCTGCACGTTGGTGAACAGGGCAATCTTGCGTCGCTGTTCCTCGGGAAGCGGCCGATCCACCCGACAGACGAGCACGTCCGGCTGAATGCCAATGGAACGCAGCTCCTTGACCGAGTGCTGGGTCGGCTTGGTCTTGATCTCCTTGGAAGTGGCGATATAGGGCACCAGGGTCAGGTGCACAAAGACCACGCGCTGGCGCCCCAGCTCGGTGCCCATTTGCCGGATTGCCTCCATGAACGGGAGCGACTCGATATCACCCACCGTGCCGCCGATTTCCACCAGGCAGACATCCGCATCCCCGGCGCCGGCAATGACGCTGTTCTTGATTTCGTCGGTGATGTGGGGAATCACCTGGACGGTGGCTCCCAGATATTCCCCGCGACGTTCCTTGGCGATGACGTTGCCGTAGATGCGGCCCGTGGTGAAGTTGCTGTTGCGACTGGTTGTCGTACGAACAAAGCGTTCGTAGTGACCGAGATCGAGATCCGTCTCGGTCCCGTCCTCTGTCACGAATACCTCCCCGTGCTGAAAGGGACTCATGGTACCCGGATCCACGTTGATGTACGGATCCAGCTTGATCATGCTCACCTTCAGCCCGCGAGCCTCGAGGATGGCGCCAAGAGAGGCGGCCGTGATTCCCTTGCCAAGGGAAGAAACCACGCCGCCGGTGACGAAAATAAACCGGGTCATTTGAGGAGCACCGCCTTATAGAGGGAGCGCCGAAGCGCCGTGTCAAGACGGGATTACAACTTACCAGAATGCCCGAGCAGCCACAATCTGATCATGAGAAATCGGGTCGATCCTCCCAGACCACTAGACAACCCTCGGGACCGGCGACCCAGGAATCCGCGGAATACCAGAGATCGGCCACGCAGAGCAGCCGATCCCCGCACCAGATCAGGGGGATGTGTCTGCGCCACCACGGCGGCACGCCAGCTTCCTGAAGGAGTTTTTTGACCGAACGGGTGCCGGCGCGACCCGGCAGGCGGATCTTCTCGCCACCGACCCGATACCGGACATGCAATGGGCCCTTTTCCAGACCGTCCCGGGACAAACCCGGCCCGCCCCCGCAAACCAGCCGCAGCCTTCCCATACCTCCACCGAGTTCCAGCGGCTGGTCCACGGACCAGGCGCCGTCCGGTCGCGGCCGATCCAGGCGGGCCAGCAGATTCCGGTCCAGCGCGAAAAGCCGGTCGCGATAGCGCCGGACCGACCCGCCGGGCCAGCGCACCTCGGCGCGGCGGTCCCTGCGGGCCCCAAGCACGTTATCCAGGATCGACTGCGTTCTCCGGGCGTCGGGCAGCTCCAGCCCCCTGACGGTCAGCCATCGTCTCAACAGATTGCGCTGGCGCGGCGACGAGAACTCGCGCATGCGGGAAACATCCAGCGTCCCGTCGCCGGACACCACCGAAAGATCGCCATCCGCCAGCTCGGCGAGAAGTTCCGCGGCTTCTCCGCAATGCCTTGCGCTGCGCACAGCGCTCACGGCGGCGGCCGGCCAGCGCTCATACAGGGCCGGCAGCACCTCGTGCCTGAGATAATTTCGATCGAACCCCGCCTCGCGATTGCTGGGGTCCTCGAGCCAGGACAGGCCGCGGGCCCGGGCCCATGTCTGAAGATCCTGCCGGCGGAAGCGGAGCAAAGGCCGACACAGCCAGCCGGCGCCCAGTCGCGCCAGGGCGGGCATGGCCGCGAGACCGGCGGGTCCGGCGCCCCTGAGCAGCTGGAGCAATACGGTTTCCAGCTGATCGTCCGCATGATGACCCGTCACCAGGATCTCGCCGGGCTGCAGTTCCGTCGCCAGCCAGCCATAACGGGCGCGTCTGGCCGCCTCCTCCGGGCTTTCCCCCCGACCCGGTCGGGCATCCACCACCGCGTCGGTGAACGGCACTTCAATTGCCAGGCACACACGTTCGCAATGGTCGCGCCAGGCCCCGGAGTCCGGGTGCAGGCCGTGGTCAACGTGGATCGCCCTGAGTGAACCGGTCAGCGGCAGCTCGCGCAGCGCATGGAGAGCCACGGTAGAGTCCAGCCCCCCGCTCAGGGCAACGGCGAAATTATGGGACGCCCCGTCGGCGATCGCCTCGGCCACGGCCGCCTCGAAGGCCTCTTTTGAAAAGCTCATGCCGGAGGGGACCTCAGCCCTCCTTGAAGCGCCCAAATGACATCAGTCTCTGATAGCGAGCCTCCACCAGCTCGTCCACCGCCAGTCTCGATAGTCCGTCGATATGGCTGATGAGCGCGTTCTTGAGCACTTCCGCCATCGCCTGGGGATCGCGATGGGCGCCGCCCAGGGGTTCCCTGAGGACTTCGTCCACCAGCCCCAGGTCTTTCAGTCGATCGGCGGTGACGCCCATTGCCTCCGCCGCGTCCTCCGCCCGGTCCGCACTCTTCCACAGGATCGACGCGCATCCCTCCGGTGAAATGACCGAATAAATACTGTACTGGAGCATCATCAGGCGATCGGCCACGCCGATGGCGAGGGCGCCGCCGGAGCCCCCCTCGCCAATCACCACGCTGACGACGGGCACCCGCAACCGCGCCATCTCGAAAAGATTACGGGCGATGGCCTCGCTCTGGCCCCGCTCCTCCGCGCCGACGCCTGGATAGGCGCCAGGCGTATCGATCAGGGTGATCACCGGCAGGCGGAATCGGTCGGCCATATGCATCAACCTCAGCGCCTTGCGATAGCCCTCGGGCCTGGGCATGCCGAAATTGTGTCTGACCTTGGATTTCGTGTCCCGGCCCTTCTGGTGTCCGATCACCACGAGGGGCTGACCCTCAAGACGCGCCAGGCCGCCGATCACGGCCGCATCGTCCGCATAGGCCCGATCGCCGTGGAGTTCCTGAAAATCGGTGAAAATCCGATCGATATAGTCGGCCGCGTAGGGGCGCTGGGGATGGCGCGCCAGCTGGGTGATCTGCCAGGCGCTCAGGTTGGCAAAAATGCTCCGGGTCAGGGACTCGCTCTTGGCCTCGAGTCGCGCGATTTCCTCGGTCAGATTCACCACCGAATCGTCGCCGACGAAACGCAGTTCGTCGATCTTGGCCTCGAGTTCCGCGATCGGTCGCTCGAAATCGAGAAAATTCATATCCATGGATTGATTCCGCCCCCCGGAGCCCTCAACTTAGCCCCCGGGTCCGGTCGTGGCAAGGCCCCGCCGGGAGTAAACGACTCGCACGTTCTCGCCGCCCACCAGCTTGCCGAGCCGCTGGATCAGCTCCTGGGTCGGATGAACCTGCCAGTCCTCGCCCAGGGCGATGCGGGCATGGGCCGACGGCCCCCGGTACATGAGCGCGACGGGACATCTGCCCTGGCGGAAGGGCTGCAACGTGCCCCGAAGCCTGTCGACGAACTCCGATTCCTCGCCGTTTGCGTTCCAGCAGATCAGCAGCCGGGCTGCCTGTTCTTCCCGCGCCTGATCGATGGTAATGACCCTCCGGGCCGTCACCCGCCAGTCACCGATGAAGTCGTCGAAACGGAGGTTGCCCTCGACCACCAGCACCGCGTCCGGCGCAACCACGTTGCGGCATTGCTGATACACGTCGTCGAAAAGCGTGACCTCGATTCGGCCGCTGCGATCATCCAGCACCAGCGATACCCGGTTGCCCCGTCGACGCATCTGCAGGACCAGTCCGGCAATCACCACGTCCCGCCTTCCGGGCGAAGTCCCGGGCTCCCCTTCCAGCAGTTCAGCGATACGACCGGAGGTCAGCTGAGGCAGATCCAGAGCGTAGGCCTCGATGGGATGCCCGGTCAGATAAAGGCCCAGGGTTTCCTTTTCACCCGCCAGACGCTCCTCGTCGCTCCAGTCCGGCAGGACCTCTGCGGGCGGCCCTTCCTCGTCGGCGCGCTTTTCGACAACGGCGGACATGCCGAACAGATCCGACTGCCCCGCCGCTTCGGCGTGAGCATGCTGCTCGGCCCGTTTTATCGCCACGGGCAGCTGGTGAATCAGGGTCGCCCGATTCGGGCCCAGGGCATCCAGAGCGCCACTGCGAATCAGAGCTTCCAGAACGCGACGATTGGCCTTCTGGAGATCGACGCGTGAGCAGAAGTCCGTCAGATCCCGATACCGTCCCGACTGTTCGCGCTCCTCGATCAGGGACTGGACCGCCGACTGGCCGACGCCCTTGATGGCGCCGAGGCCATAGCGCAGGGATTCCGGCCCGGAGACGCTGAAGGCGTAGAGCGACGCCGTCACGTCGGGGGGTTCGACTTCCAGGCCCATACGGCTGCATTCGTCCACCAGGGTGACCACCTTGTCGGTGTGGTCCATGTCCGCGGACAGCACGGCGGCCATGAATGCGGCCGGGTAATGGGCTTTCAACCAGGCCGTCTGGTAAGAGAGCACCGCGTAGGCCGCCGAATGGCTCTTGTTGAATCCGTAGCCGGCGAACTTCTCCATCAGATCGAAAATGTAGGTTGCCGTGCTCTCCTCTACACCGCGCTCCTTGGCTCCGTCCACGAAAATGTCCCGCTGCTTGGCCATTTCCTCGGGCTTTTTCTTGCCCATGGCCCTGCGCAGCAGATCGGCGGCGCCCAGGGTGTAGCCCGCCAGGACCTGGGCGATCTGCATGACCTGTTCCTGGTAGAGAATCACCCCGTAAGTGGGCTTCAGGACCGGCTCCAGATCCGGGTGGAAATAGTCGATCGGCCCCTGGTTCCTGCCATGTTTTCTGCTGATGAAATCCTCCACCATCCCCGACTGCAGGGGCCCCGGCCTGAACAGCGCCACCAGGGCGACGATGTCGTCGAAGCAGTCCGGCTGCAGTCGCTTGATCAGGTCTTTCATCCCCCGGGATTCGAGCTGGAATACCGCGGTGGTGGCACAGGATTTCAGCAGCGCGAAGGTCTTCTGGTCGTCCAGGGGGATACGGCCGATGTCGATAGGCTGCTGGCCCTCCTCCGCCCGCAACTGGTTCACGGTCGCCACCGCCCGGTCGACGATGGTCAGGGTGCGCAAGCCGAGAAAGTCGAACTTGACCAGCCCGATCGCTTCCACGTCGTCCTTGTCGAACTGCGTGACAGGGCTGCCACCGGCCTCTTCGAAGTACAGCGGCGTGAAGTGGGTCAGCGGCCCCGGCGCAATCACCACGCCGCCGGCGTGCTTGCCGGCGTTGCGGGCCAGTCCCTCCAGGGGTCTGGCCAGATCGATAAGGGCGCGGATTTCCTCCTCGGCCTCGTAGGCCCGTTTCAGTTCCTCGTCCTGGGCGAGCGCCTTCTCCAGGGTCATGCCGATCTCGAAGGGAATCAGCTTGGCGATCCGATCCACGAAACCGAAGGGATGGCCCAGGATCCGCCCCACGTCGCGGACCACGGCCCTCGCGGCCATGGTGCCGAAGGTGATGATCTGGGACACGCTGTCCCTTCCGTAGCGACTTGCCACGTACTCGATCACCCGGTCCCTGCCCTCCATGCAGAAATCGATATCGAAGTCCGGCATGGATACCCGCTCGGGATTCAGGAAGCGCTCGAAAAGCAGCTCGTAACGCAATGGATCGAGATCCGTGATGCCCAGCACGAAAGCCACCAGGGAGCCGGCGCCGGACCCCCGTCCCGGACCTACCGGAATATGGTTTTCCCGGGCCCAGCGGATGAAGTCGGCGACGATCAGGAAATATCCGGAAAAGCCCATGCCGCAGATCACGTCCAGCTCTATCTCCAGCCGGCTGCGGTACTCTTCGAGGCCTTCATTTCCCAGACCCGCTTCCTCGAGCAGTCTAGGCAACCTGTCCTCCAGCTGCTCCGCGGAGACTTTTTGCAGGAAAGAGTCGGCCGTCATGCCCTCGGGCACGGGGAAATCCGGCAGAACGCTGTCGCCGAAGGTGAGTTCCAGGTTACAGCGCCGGGCGATCTCCACCGCATTTTCGATGGCCTCGGGCAGGTCATCGAACAGGCTGCGCATCTCATCCGGGCTCTTGAGGTACTGGTCCGGGCTGTAGAGTTTCGGACGCCCGGGGTCGTCCAGGGTGTGACCCTGATGAATGCAGACCCGGGCCTCGTGAGCCTCGAAGTCATCCGGCTCGAGGAAACGCACGTCATTGGTAGCCACGACGGGGATCCCGGCGCGGCCCGCCAGATGAACGGCCCCTTCCAGGTACCGCTCTTCGCCGTCGCGGCCGATCCGCGTCAGTTCCAGATAGAAGCTGTCCGGAAACAGGCTCGACCAGGCCTTGGCGGCGGCTCTTGCTTCCTTCTCCCTGCCGGCGGCCAGCGCCCTGCCGACGTCACCCTCCAGCCCCCCCGAAAGCGCGATCAGCCCGCCGGACAATCCTTCCTTCAGCCGGCCACGGCTCACGACGGGACGCCCGTGGACCCGCGGATCGCGGAAGCCGTCACTCAGGAGTTCACACAGGTTGCCATAGCCCTGCCGGTCCCGGCACAGGAGCCGGAGGCGGGAGGGCGGCGTCTCCTCGCCCTCGTTGATCCAGACGTCCGCTCCCACGATCGGCTTGATGCCGGCGGCCAGCGCTGCCCGGTAGAAACGAACCATGGCGAACACGTTGCACTGGTCCGTCAGGGCGACAGCGGGCATGTTTTTCTCGCGGACCGCCTCCATGAGGGGCTTGATCCGGACGACGCTGTCTGCCAGCGAGTATTCGCTATGGAGGCCCAGGTGTACGAAGGTATCCGTCATGGAGCCCTCACCAGTTCCGCGACGGGCCGGAAGGACCGACGGTGTACAGGCGTCGGCCCGAGGACCTTCAGCCGGCCGACATGATTGCGTGTCGGATAGCCCTTGTGCGACGAGAACCCGTATCCGGGGTATCTCTCGTCCAGCCGCACCATCATTTCGTCCCGGGCCACCTTGGCCAGCACCGACGCGGCGCTGATGGCCGGAACCGTGGCGTCGCCGCCCACTATGGCATCAACGGTACAGGGGAGCCGGGGGCAGCAGTTACCGTCCACCAGCACGTGTTTCGGGCGCACCGGCAAACGTTCCACCGCCCTTCGCATGGCCAGCATCGTGGCTCTCAGAATATTCAGGACATCGATCTCCGCCGGATCGGCCCAGGCCACAGCCCAGCCGATGGCGGTCTCCCGGATGCCGGCCACCAGTGCCAACCTGACGGACTCCGAAAGCAATTTCGAGTCCCCCAGGCCCTCCAGCCGTGCACCGGCAGGAAACATGACGGCCGCGGCCACCACTGGCCCTGCCAGGGGCCCCCGGCCGGCTTCGTCCACTCCGACCACCGGGCCGTCACTGAAGAACGGCAGGCCGTGCTGATCGGTATAACGGCTCACGAGGCCTGGTTCCCCCGCGCGCAGATCGACAGCACGGTCCGGGCGGCCCGCCGATCTGCCTGACGCCTGAGCATGGCGTGGAGCTTATGAAATTCCTGCTCAAGGGCCCGACACGCGGCCTCGTCGTCCAGCCAGCGCAGCACCGCCAGACCCAGGGTCTGCGGCGATACGGTGTCCTGCAGGATCTCGGGAACCAGGTCCCGTCCCGCCAGCAGGTTGGGCAGCGCGAAACGATCGATCTTGAGCATTCGAAAACCCCTGAGCACCCACGCAGTCAGCGGGGCTACACGATAGGCTACAACCATTGGCCGCTTGATCAAGCCGGCTTCCAGGGTGGCGGTTCCGGAAGCCGTGAGCACCACGTCCGACGCCGCCATGGCCTGGTGCGATCGGCCGACAAGGAGCTTAACCGGCGCGTTTCCTCCATGGGCTTGCAGCTGGCTCGCGAATTGTTCCTTGAGGGCCTCGCTGGCCATGGGAGCCACGAAACGGAGTTCGGGGCGACGCTCGGAGAGCCATGCCGCCGCACCCGCGAAATCGGGGCCGAGACGATCGAGTTCGCCGGACCGGCTCCCGGGCAACAGCGCCACGGTGGCAGCCCGCGGATCGAGCCCGAGTGACCGCCTGGCGTCCGTCCGATCTGAAGTTTCGGGAAACCGGTCCGCCAGGGGATGACCTACAAATACGCCTTCGACGCCAACTTTCGCGTAGGCCGCCGTCTCGAAAGGCAGCAGACACATGACCGTTCCCGTCGCCCGGCGGATTTTCTTGAGCCGGCCGGGGCGCCACGCCCAGATGGACGGACTGACGTAATGCACTGTGCTGACGCCGCGCCGGCGGAGGCCGATCTCGAGGCCAAGATTGAAGTCGGGCGAGTCTATGCCGACGACGACATCGGGACGCCATTGCAGGAACCGCCTTCGCAACTGGCGCCGCAACGACAGCAATTGCGGCAAATGAACGATCACCTCCGCGAGACCCATGACAGACAGCCTGTCGGCGGGCCACCATGCCTCCAGACCCGCCCCGGTCATCTGCGCCCCCCCTACCCCGGCAAAAACGGCGTCCGGTCGTCGATCCGCGATGGCTCGTATCAGTCCCGCACCCAGCTGATCCCCAGAGGCTTCACCGGCGACCAGACCGATACGTAACGTCATGACAAATGACCTGCCGATCTCGTCAGCGGACGATACTGCGACTGGAGGCCCGGATCGAGGTCACGAATTCCTCCAGCTCCGGCTGCCGCGCCAAGTCCGACTCGATTTGTTCCAGTGCCTCCTGCAGTTTCAGTCCGGAGCGGTACAGAGTGCGATAGGCTCGACGGATATTCCTGATCTGCTCCGCCGTAAACCCGTGGCGACGCAGCCCCTCCGCGTTCACTCCCTTTGGCACTGCCGGCCGGCCGGACACCATGCAGTAGGACGGCACATCCCGGGTCAGGCCGCTGTACATGCCGAGGAAAGCGTACGACCCGATCTGGCAGTATTGATGAGCCCCGGCAAATCCCCCAAGCACGGAGTGATGGCCGACCCTGACGTGGCCGGCCAGCGTGGTGTTGTTGGCGAGGACATTGTCATTGCCGATCTGGCAGTCGTGGGCCACGTGGACGTAGGCCATGATCCAGTTGTCGTCACCGATCCGTGTGATGCCCTGGTCCTGAGAAGTTCCGCGATTCAAGGTGCAGAACTCCCGGATGGTGTTCCGGTCTCCGATGACCAGCCGGGTGGGTTCACCCTTGTACTTCTTGTCCTGGGGATCCTCGCCGATGGACGCGAAGTGAAAAATCCGGTTTTCCTTGCCGATGGATGTGGCGCCGCAGATCACGGCGTGGGCCCCGATCGACGAGCCATCGTCGATCTGTACGCCCGCGCCGATCACCGCGTAGGGTCCCACCTGCACACCGCTGCCGAGCTCCGCGCCCGGATCCACGATGGCGGTCGGATGGATCACCGATCGTTGCCCTTGGTCGCGACCATCATGCGGGCATCGGCCACGACCTTTCCCTCCACCAGGGCCCGTGTGGTGAATCGCCAGATATCCCTGATGCGGCGCTCGAATTCGATCTCGAGGATCAGCTGATCGCCGGGAAAGGCGGGGCGTCGGAAACGGGACTTGTCGATGCCCACGAAATACACGCCCGTGTCTTCTCCCGGCATCTCTCCCGCCGTCGAAAACGCCAGGATGCCGCAGGCCTGGGCCAGCGCCTCGAGGATGAGAACGCCGGGCATCACGGGACGCCCCGGGAAATGCCCCTGGAAGAAGGGCTCGTTCACGGTCACGTTCTTGAGCGCCCTCAGCGACTCTCCGGGTTGGCACTCCAGGACGCGGTCCACCAGCAGAAAGGGATAGCGATGGGGCAGCAGCTCCATGACACGGTCCATATCCATCGCCGTCGAATCAGCCATTCGGATTCTCCTTGTCACCGTCCGTTGCGCCCAGCCGCCGTTCTACCCGCCTGAGTCGCCTCGCCATTTCGTCGAGATGCCGGAAACGGGTGATATTGCGTCGCCACGCGCGTGCCTCGTCGTGCATCAGGGCGCTGCCATAGGTCCCGGGCTCTGAAATCGAACTCGTAACGACGCTGGCAGCGAGCAGAATCACATCGTCGGCGATCTGTATGTGTCCGCCAATACCGGAGGCCCCCGCAATCATGCAACGCCGGCCGATGACGGTACTCCCGGAGATGCCGACGCATCCGGCGATCACCGTGTGCTCTCCGATGGATCTGATTGTCCAGCTTCACCCCTGACTCGAGAACCGTGTTCTCGATTGCGCCCCGGTCAATCGTGGTATTGGCGCCGATCTCAACGTCGTTGCCGATGCTGACCGACCCGAGTTGCGGCACCTTGACCCACCGGTCCCCGTCTCTGGCTATTCCGAATCCGTCGGCTCCTATCACCGCGCCAGGATGGACAAGCACGCGGTCGCCGATCGTCACGTCCCCGCAGAGAGTGACACGGGCGACCAGACGGCAGCCGGCGCCGATGACGGCGTTGCTCCCGATGGTGCAGCCGGGCCCGACGAAACTGTACCAATCCACGCCGAGGGCGCCACGCTCGCGGAGGAATCTACAGTCGCCCGTTCGCTGATGCCGGCCTGGAAGGGTGGCTGGGGATGCAGCACCGCGGCGACACGGGCATAGGCAAGATAGGGATTGTCGCTGATGAGAGCGGACACGGGGCACCGATCGGCATCTTTCTCCGCCAGGATGACCGCAGCCGCCCGGGTCTCTGCCAGGAACTCGCGATAGGCCGGATTTGCCAGGAAGCTGATTTCTCCGGGTCCTGCGCGTGCCAGGGTGGCGACGCCGGTGACCTCTACGTCCGGGTCACCGCGCAGCTCGCAGTCGGAGCGCTCTGCCAGGTCCCCCAGCCTGACGGACACAGCCCGCGGCCGCCCTAGTTGCCGCCGCCCTGAGCGGCATACCTCGACTTCAGGACTTCCAGGATGCTGTCGGTGATGTCCACGGCCGTGCTGGCATACACGACGCCCGCCGCCTCGCTGATCAGGATGTCGTAATTCTGATCGCGAGCGTAACCCTGCACTTCACCGATGAGCATTCTCTGCAGTTTGCCCAGCTCCTCATTGCGGCGCAGGCTCAGGTCTTCGTTGAACTCGGATTTGCTGCGGTTGAGCTCTCGCTGCAGGTCCCGGGCGTCGCGTTCAAGCTGCTGCCGCTCCTCCTCCCCCATGAAGCCTTCGCCCTGAGAGAGACGTTCCTCGATCTGCTTGAGCTGCTGTTCCTGACCGCGGATGTCCCGCTCGCGAGGCGAAAATTCCTCAGTCAGCACGCGCTGGGATGCCTGGGACTGGGGTGCTTCCTCCAGGAGGCGAGCGAAGTTGACCACTCCCACCTTGATGCTCTGGGCCCAGACGCTGCTGGTTCCGAACAGAAGGACCGCGAGCAGCGCCAAGCACAAGCCGAGCCTGTAAGCCTTCATGAAAATCCGTCCTTATCAATTCTGTTGTTCAATCAGAACGCCGAGCCTATCGAGAACTGGAAGTTCTCGGTCTCATCCTCTGCCTCGTCGTTCAAGGGGAATCCGTAGCTGAAGCGGAACACGCCGAGCGGCGAAAGCCATTCCGCTGCGATGCCTGTCGAATATCGCATATCGCTAATGTCGAAACTGTAATCCGCCTTGTAAACATTGCCCTCTTCGTCCAGCTCGAAGAATGAAGTGCCGTCGTCGGAGAATACATTACCGGAATCGAAGAACAAACTGAGCCGGCCCTTGTTCTGCCACTGCTCGGGAATCGGCACCACCAGTTCCAGCTGGTTGGCAATGAGAATATTACCGCCGTAAGGATTATTCAGGCTGTCCCTGGGCCCGAGCCGGCCTTCCTTGAAACCACGGACGCTGTTGGGCCCGCCGCCGAAATATCGCTTGTAGGGCGGCGTGGCGGTAGTGTCGCCGAGCTCCTGGGCATAGGCCCAGTCTCCGGCCAGCTTCAGGGCCCACTGCCCCCGGATGGGCCAGTACTTGGTGTAATTGAAACGGGAGGTGAAATACTGCACTTCGCTGCCGGGGCCGGTAACGGCAAAAGCCAGCGATTGCCGGGCACCCCTGTCCGCAAACATGGCCCGGTTCCGGCTGTCGTAAATCCATCCGGCCAGCAATTCATAGCTGATGAAGTCGGATTTGGTGAAGATCACCTCGTTCCCGTTCTCCAGCTCGATGATCTCCAGGGAAGGATTACCGTTGCGGCCGACCCACTCCCTTGCCTGCAGGGAACTGCCGTCTCCGGCGGAAAGTTCCGTGTCCGCCACGGCGAAGCCGAATCGGATCCTCGAGTATTCCGAGATGGGATAGCCCCACTCCATTCCGAAAGTCCAGGTCTGGGTATCGAAATCCGACGCGCCGCTGGTGAACTGGGTCACGTCCCGGTAGGAAAGCGAGATGGTGCGGGACACGCCGTCAGGGGTCACGTAGGGATTGGTATAAAGCGCGCGGTAAACCGTGATGTACTCGCTGGTATTGATGTCCGCCTCGATCCGGTTCCCCGTGCCGAGGAAATTGGTATGCACAAAATTGCCGTTGAGCAGAACGCCCTGGGAGGCGGAGTATCCGAGGCCCCCGCCGAAAGTACCCGGCTGTCCTTCGGTGATGGAGAAATCCACGTCTACCAGATCGTCACTGCCGCTCACCGGCTTGGTCTCCGTCTCGACTTCCTCGATGAACGGTAGCCGTCTGATACGCTGTTCGGATCTTTCCACTGCCCGGTTGGAAAGGAATGCGCCTTCCATCTGCCGCATCTCCCGCCGCAGCACCTGATCCTGAATGGAAGACACGCCTTCGAAAGCGATCCTGCGCACGTAGGCCCGCTTGCCCGGATCCACGTAGAAGGTGACGGAGACCTCCTGGTTCTCCGCATCGATGTCCGGCACGGGCTCGACCCGGGCGAATGCATATCCCTCTTCGCCCAGGCGATAGCTGATGAGATCGGCGGTCTGTGTCAGCAGGCGGCGGGAAAATGTCTGGCCGGGCTTGGCCAGCACCAGGGCCTGGAGCTGCTGCTCGGGCACCACCAGGTCACCGGCCAGTTCGATGTCGGTGATGACAAAGGGCTCGCCCTCCGCAATATTGACCGTGATGTAGATATTCTGCCGGTCCGGCGAAATGGCCACCTGGGTGGACACAATCTCGAAAGCGGCATAGCCGCGGTCCATGTAGAAGGACCGCAGGGTTTCCAGGTCACCCAGCAGCGCCTCCCGCGCATACCGGTCGTCCTGGCGGTAGAAGGACAGCCAGTTGGGCGTCTTGAGCTGGAAGGCTTCGAGCAGTTCCTCGTCGTCGAAAGCGGTGTTGCCCACGACATTGATCTGGCGGATCCTGGCCCTCTCGCCCTCCTTGATGTCGATGGCGATACTGACAGTGTTGTCGTCCTCTTCCCGGACGTCGGCATCGATAATGACGCTGTATTTGCCCTGACTGTAATACTGCTCGGTCAGGATCTGCCGGACGTTCTCCAGCACCGATCGATTGAAGGTCTTGCCCGTAGCCAGTCCGACCTGTCGCAGGGAATCCTCCAGATCCTCGGTCTCGATGTCCTTGTTGCCGGAAATCGTGAATGACTTGATGGACGGCCTTTCCCTGACGGCGATGACCAGCGTGCCCCCGTCCCGGCGAAACTCCACGTCCTGAAACAGTCCGGTCCCGTACAGGGCCCTCATGGCTTCCTCTACGCGGACCGTATCCACCGTGTCCCCGACACTGACAGGCAGATAGTTGAAGACCGTACCCTCGGAGATCCGCTGCAGCCCTTCCACCCTCATGTCCCGCACGACGAAGCCCGACTGGGCGGTCGCCTGAACGGCGAATCCGGCCAGCAAGATGGCGGTCAGGACCAGGAGTAGCCGTCGGCTGGACATAGATTCGGAGATCCTTCAGTTCGCCAGGCGCACGATGTCGTTATAGAAAGCGAAACTCATCAGGAGCAGCAACAGCACGATGCCGACCTGCTGGCCGATCATCTGGGCCCGCTCCGAAACCGGGCTTCCCTTGACCATCTCGGCGACCTGGTAGGCAATCTGTCCGCCGTCCAGCATGGGGATCGGCAGAAGATTCAGAATCCCGAGACTGATACTCACGATGGCGAGGAAATTCAGAAAGGCGGCGAGACCGGCGCTGGCGGTGTACCCGGCCGCCTGAGCGATATTGATGGGTCCGCTGATGTTGCGGGGCGACACGTCGCCGGTCAGCATCCGATACAGCAGGCTCACGGTCACGGAGGACATCTCCCAGGTCTTGACCGCAGCCTGCCCGACGGCGGCAAAGGGTCCGTACTGCTGCCGGGTAACGGCGTCGCTGAACAGGTCTTCCGGCACCCGCACACCCGCCCCGATCCGGCCGATGACCCCGTCTTCGGTGTCTGCCGTGCCGATGTCGAGGACCAGAGACATTTCCTCGCCGCCCCGCTCGATGACCACCTCCACGATCTGGCCCGGTCGCTCCCTGACGTAGTCGACCCAGCTCGACCAATCCCTTACGGATTCTCCGTCGGCCCTGAGGATCAGGTCCCCCGGCTCGAGCCCGGACGCCGCTGCCGTGCCCTCCGGCGAGATGTCTCCCAGAACCGGCGGCAACAGCGGTCGCCAGGGCTCCATGCCGAGACGTGACCAGAGAGCGCCCAGGTCTTCGGTGTATTCGCTGCGCTCACCGTCGATGACCATCTCGACCTGTCGCCGGTTGCCGTCCTCGTCGGCCACGGTCATGGGCACCCGCCCGCTGGAGGCAATTTGCGAGACCATGGCGAGCTGGGCATCCATCATGGTGTCCGTATCCTTGCCCGCCACGCTGACAATCCGGTCTCCGGGCCGGATCCCCGAGTCGGCAGCAAGCGATTGCGGCGCGACCTCGCCGATCAGCGGCTTCATGGCCACCACGCCGGTGACGAACATCAGCCAGTAGGCGGCGATAGCGAATATGAAATTGAAGGCGGGCCCGGCGGCAAGGATCGCGATGCGGCGAGGCGGAGTCTGGCGGGTGAAGGCCCTCGGCAGGTCCTCTTCCGGAACCGGACCTTCTCTCTCGTCCAGCAGCTTGACGTAACCGCCGAGAGGTATCGCCGCGACGGCATATTCCACCTTGTCGCGACCGGCCACCTTGCTCCAGATGGGTTTGCCGAATCCGATGCAGAAACGGAGGACCTTCACGCCCAGGCGCCGCGCCACGTAGAAGTGCCCATATTCGTGCACCGCCACGAGCAGACCCAGGGCCACGATGAAAGCGAGAATCGAAGTCAGTATTTCAGGCATGAATCTTTTAGATTGCGAACGAAGACAATTTCTCCCGAGTCACCGCCCGAGCTTTCCCGTCGATCTGGAGAATCGCTTCGAGGGAATCGGGCGCCGAATCCGTACATTTTGCCAGAACCGCCTCGATAATCCCGGCAATTGCCGGAAATGGAATACGTCCGTCCAGGAAAGCCTCCACCGCCACTTCGTTGGCGGCGTTCAGCCAGATGGGCGCGGAACCCGCCTCCCTGGCCGCATCCGCCGCCAGCCGTAGGCAAGGGAAACGCCGGCTGTCCGGGTCCCGGAAATCCAGGCGACTGATGGCGACCAGATCGAGCCTGCCCACGCCGGAATCCACCCGCTCCGGCCAGGCGAGCGCGTGAGCGATGGGTGTCCGCATGTCCGGATTGCCGAGCTGCGCCAGTACAGACCCGTCGCGGTACTCGACCAGCGAGTGCACGATGCTCTGGGGGTGCACCACGACCTGCACCCTGTCCACCGACAGGTCGAAGAGCAGGCAGGCCTCGATCACCTCCAGGCCCTTGTTCATCATGGTTGCCGAATCCACCGAGATCTTGCGGCCCATATCCCAGTTGGGATGGTTGCAGGCCTGTTCCGGAGTCACGTCCGCAAACCGGTCCGCGGGCAGGTCAAGGAACGGGCCTCCGGAGGCCGTCAGCAAGATGCGGGTGATCCCGGAACCCGATCCTGCACGGCCATCCGGCAGACACTGGAAAACCGCGTTGTGCTCACTGTCGATGGGAATCAGCGTGGCCCCGTTTTCCCGGACCGCGGCCATCAGCAACCCGCCCGCCATCACGGCGGACTCCTTGTTTGCCAGGAGCAGCCGCTTTCCCGCACGGGCCGCCTCGAGCGTGGGAAGGAGACCCGCGGCACCGACGATTCCCGCCACCACGATGTCCCCTGCCGACCGCGCGGCCGCCATCGCCAGACCCGATTGACCGGCAGCCACCTCGGTATCCAGACCAGCGCTGCGGAGTTCCGTTTCCAGCGCCCCGGCTGCCGTTTCGTCCGCGACCACCGCGAGAGGGGGGCGAAATTCCGCACATTGCGCCGCCAGATCGGCGACCCGGTTGAAGGCGGTCAGGGCTTCGACGCGGAATCGCGTCGGGTTTCTCCGGATCACGTCCAGGGTGCTGATGCCAACGCTCCCGGTGGAGCCCAGTATGACAACGCCCGTCGTCACGGAACCAGCATCCCGCCGAAACCGATGAGGAACAGGGGGATAGCCGCCAGAAGGCTGTCGATCCGGTCGAGCACCCCCCCGTGTCCCGGGAAGATCGAGCCGCTGTCCTTGAGCCCTACGTCGCGTTTGAGCATGCTGACCGTCAGATCGCCAATGATCGAGAATGCTGCGATACCGGCGGCCACCAGAACAGCCGGAACGGCGGGAAGATCAAACCAGGCCGCGGCAGCCAGACCGACCACGCCTGCGCAAACCAGACCGCCGGCAACGCCTTCCCAGGTCTTGCCGGGGCTCACCGCGGGCGCGAGCTTGTGGCGGCCGAAGGCCCGGCCGGTGAAAAAAGCGCCCACATCCGCGCCTGCCGTCACGGCAAACAGGAACAGTACCCATAGAGCGCCCCACTGGGTGAGCAGGATCGTCAGGAACAGCCATCCCAGCGGCAGCACCAGCAGGCCGGAGCCAACCGCAAAAGCCCGGGGTATCGGAACAGGGAATCGAACCATCCAGAAAAGTCCCGCAACCCAGACGACCACGTCCGCCCACTGGAGCAATGGCAGTGCGCCCTGTCTCGAAAGCGTTATGGCGACAAGGCCCACCAGCACGCATCCCGACACGAACATGGCCTGACGGGGGACCGAGGTGATCCCGGCGAGCCGCGACCACTCCCAGGCGCCCACGCCGACAAAGAGACCCAGCAATATGCTGGCGACCTGCGGCGGGACCACGAAGATAACCAGCAGCAGCGCCGCCGCCAGTACCAGTGCGGTCACGAGCCTCTGCTGAATCATCTCAGGCCCGCCTCGCCTGACCGGGGACCCGGCCAAAACGGCGCTCCCGACCCGAGTAGAAGGCAAGAGCCCGGTCCAGGTCGTCGCCACTGAAATCCGGCCATAACCGATCGGTGAAAAAAAGCTCTGAATAGGCGAGGTTCCACAGCAGGAAATTGCTGATGCGGGATTCTCCGCCGGTTCGGATCAGGAGATCCGGATCCGGCAATCCGTCCAGACTCAGCTGGCTGCCGAGCATCTCCTCGTCGATCTCCCCGGGATCGAGATCCCCCGCCTGGACCTTGCATGCCAGCCGTCGGGCAGCCTGGGCAATATCCCACCGCCCCCCGTAAGCAAGGGCAATCACCAGATCCAGCTTGTCGTTCGACGCCGTGTGCGCTTCAGCGTGCTCCATTCGCTGGATGATGGTGTCCGATAACTGCTCCCGGGCGCCTATGAAACGCAACCTGACCCCGCGCCGGGCGAGTTCCTCAACTTCCCGGTCCAGGGCTTCGATCATCAGTTTCATCAAGGCGCCAACCTCGGAACGAGGCCTGCGCCAGTTTTCGGTACTGAAAGCGAAAAGCGTGAGCGCCCCGATGCCGCGCTCTCCGCAGGCTTCGACGGTGGCTCTTGCGGTCTTCACGCCGGCGCGATGGCCCGCCGCCCGAGGCAGACCCTTCGAGCGTGCCCAGCGACCGTTCCCGTCCATCACAATCGCGATGTGCCTGGGCAGGCGATCGGCCGCGGGGTCCTGTCTCGACGAAGACATAGGCCCGGGCAGTTCCGTCAAACTTCCATCAACTCGCCTTCCTTGGCGGTCAGTATCTCGTCTACCTGGGCAACATGCTTGTCGGTGAGCCCCTGGATTTCCTCTTCCGAACGGCGCTCATCGTCCTCGGTAATTTCCTTTTCCTTGAGGAGTTCCTTGACGTGATGGATGGCGTCCCTGCGAATGTTGCGGATCGCCACGCGGGCTCCCTCCGCCTCATGCCTCACTACCCTGACCAGATCGCGGCGACGCTCTTCCGTCAAGGCCGGCAGGGGGACCCGGATAATCATGCCCGCCGTAGCCGGATTCAGTCCAAGATCGCTGGTCATGATTGCCTTTTCGACCACAGACACCATCTGCTTGTCCCACGGCGAAACGGTCAGCGTTCGCGCATCCTCCACGCCCACGCTGGCCACCTGATTCAGGGGCACCTCGGATCCGTAATATTCCACGGTAATATGGTCCAGCAGGCTGGTGTGCGCTCGCCCGGTCCGGATTTTGTTCAACTCATCCTTGAAGGCCGCGACGCTCTTGTCCATTCGAATATCCGCGTCCTTGATGATTTCCTTCAGCATGTGCCGTCCCCGTGATTCTTCAGGCCTCCCTTGACTCCGCTTCCCGGGTGACGAGCGTTCCTATGTCGTCACCTTTTACGATGCGCAGCAGATCACCCTTGTTGTGAACGTTGAATACTCTAAGCGGAAGATCGTTATCCCGGCACATCACCACGGCGGTTGCGTCCATGACGCCCAGCTTGTCTGCCAGGACCTGGTCATAGGATAGGCTGGAATACCGGCGAGCGTCAGGCTGTTTCACGGGATCGGCGGTGAAAACGCCGCTGACCTTGGTCGCCTTGAGCAGCATGTCCGCGCCGATCTCGATAGCCCGCAGGCTGGCGGCCGTGTCCGTGGTGAAGAACGGATTGCCGGTGCCCGCCGCGAGGAGCACGACGCGACTTTTCTCCAGGTGCCGGATAGCTCGCCGTCGAATGTAATCCTCGCACACCTCGTGGATGGTGAGCGCCGACATGACGCGTGCGTGGACGCCGAGCTTCTCCAGGGAATCCTGCATGGCAAGAGAGTTCATCACCGTTGCCAGCATACCCATGTGATCGCCGGTGACCCGGTCAATACCGCCCTCGGCCAGGCCCGCGCCCCTGAAGATATTCCCGCCGCCAATGACGACCGCGACCTGCACGCCCATCTCTCGCACGTCCCTGAGTTCCGATGCGATGCGCGTCAGGGTGGCGGGATCGATGCCGTAGTCCATCTCTCCCAGAAGGGCCTCGCCGCTCAGCTTGAGAAGGATCCGCTTCGGAACCCGAGCTTTCCTGTTCATGTCTCCCACCTGATTGCTTGGCTCAAAAAGAACCCCGCTGCAGAGGCGGGGCTCTTGACGGCTAGTGTAACTCAAATCGGCCTGCCGATAGACCTCACGCGCCCTGCACCTGGGCCATCACTTCCTCGGCGAAATTCTCCGATTTCTTCTCGATTCCTTCACCAACCTCGAAGCGCACAAAACCCGTCACGCGGGCGTCCCGCTGGCCCAGCAGCTTGCCGACCGTGATGTCGGGATCCTTCACGAAAGGCTGTCCGACGAGAGTGACGCCTGCCAGGTACTTGCGCACTCGCCCGTCCACCATTTTCTCCACGATCGCCTCCGGCTTGCCCTCGTTGCGAGCCTGCTCGGTGAGAATCTCGCGCTCCTTGGCGAGCGTCTCGGCCGGCACGTCCTCTTCCGCCACGCACAGGGGGCTGCTGGCCGCCACGTGCATGGCCACGTCCTTGGCCAGCTCCGGATCGCCACCGGACAGGCCCACGACCACGCCGATGCGCGTGCCATGAACGTAAGCACCGATGATGTCTTCCGATTCCAGCAGCTGGAACCGGCGGACGTTCATGTTTTCCCCGATTTTGGCGATGAGCTCACGGCGGGTTCCCTCAACGGTGGCGCCATCGATCTCGAGATCCAGCAGGGCCTCCATGTTCGCCGGCGCGTGGGCCAGCGCTGCGTCGGCGACAGCCTGAGCGAAATCCCCGAACGAGTCGCCGTTGGCGACGAAATCGGTCTCGCAGTTGACCTCCACGATGGCGGCGCGACGACCGTCGTCGGAAACGGCGATCGAAACCAGGCCCTCGGCAGCGACCCGACCGGCCTTCTTGTCGGCCTTTGCGAGACCGCTCTTGCGCATCAGCTCCACCGCGGCCTCCAGGTCACCGCCGGTTTCCACGAGCGCTTTCTTGCACTCCATCATGCCCGCTCCGGTTCGATCCCGGAGCTGCTTAACGAGAGCCGCAGAAATTGTCATGACGAAATATCCTCGATAGATCTTGAAAGTCGAGCGGCCCGCACAGGGGCCGCTCACGATATGTCACGGGAATCCCGGGGCGCCAGCGGCACCCCCGCCACCCTCACTTGGCGGGCAACTCCGCAGTCGCGGCTTCGGTTTCCCCAGCCTTGTCGGCTGCCTCTGCTTCCGGCTTCGGCTTTTCCGCGTCCGCCTCGGCAGCCTCAGGCTTCTTCGAGGCCTTCTTTTCCGCCGTGGATTTCTTCGCAGTGGCCTTCTTGGCGCCGGCCTTCTTGGCCGCCGGCTTGGCAGCCTCGGATTCAGCAGTCTCGGCCTTTTCCGGCGCCTTTTCGGGGGCTTCCGCCTCTGCGGCCCCGGTTGTCTTGGGTTCGGCCTCCGTTTTCTCGGCCGGCTCCTGGGCGTCTGGGGCTGCCGCCTCGCTGACTTCCGCTCCTGCCGTCTCGGTGACCGGCTTTTCGGCGCCCGACGTGTCTGCCTCGCCGGCATCGAGCTTGGCTATCTTCTTGACAGCGGCTTTCTTTTTCGTTGTCGCCTTCTTGCGGGTCGCGGCCTTCTTCTTGCGACCTCCCCTGGGCTCCTCGGTCGGCTTACCCGACGCGTCCAGTTCGACGAACTCGTCTGTCGTCTCGACCACGGACGGGATACTGGCCTTGCCTTCCAGAACCGCTTCGGCGATACCGGTGACGTACAACTCGATAGCGCGCATGGAATCGTCGTTCCCCGGAATGACGTAATCGACGTCGGCCGGCGAACAGTTGGTGTCGACCACGGCCACCACCGGGATCCCCAGCTTGCGGGCCTCCGCAAGGGCGATCTTTTCGTGACCAACATCGACAATGAACAGCACGTCGGGCAGCGCCGACATATCCTTGATGCCGCCGAGGCTCTTTTCGAGCTTCTCCATCTCCCGGTGCAGGTTGAGCGCTTCCTTTTTGCTCAACTGCTCGAAACTGCCGTCCTCCGACTGGGTCTCCAGATCCTTGAGGCGCTTGATGGACTGCTTGACGGTCTTGAAATTCGTCAGCATGCCGCCGAGCCACCGGTAGGTGACGTGGGGCATTCCGCAGCGTTGCGCCTCCTGGAGCATGCACTCCCGGGCGGGCCGCTTGGTGCCGACAAACAACACGCGCCCCCCGTCGGCGACGATCTTGCGAACGAATTCAGCCGCCTCGTGATAAAGGGGCAGCGTCTTCTCGAGATTGATGATGTGGATTTTGTTGCGCTCGCCAAAGATGTACGGAGCCATCTTGGGATCCCAAAAGCGGGTCTGGTGCCCAAAGTGCACGCCCGCCTCCAGCATCTGACGCATGGAAACGTTAGACATTTTGTTACCTCGGGTTGAGCCTCCACGCACCCCGCTCGGAGACCCGACTTTCACCGGGCACCCGTCCGAACGTGACGGTACATGTGTGGTTTATTGCGAAAAAAGAGCGCGCTTTATACCATACCGGCCCTTCCGTAACAATCTTTCGGATCTGTCAAATCAACCAATTGCGAGCCCATCTGGCGCGCTCGAGAGCGGCGCCCGACCGTAGATATATGACTGTCAGCATCAAGACACCGGAAGAGCAGGATCGCATGCGCGTTGCCGGCCGCCTGGCGGCGGAAGTTCTCGATATGATCGGCGATCACGTTCGACCCGGCGTTTCCACCGGCGAGCTGGATGAAATCTGCCACCGCTATATCGTCGAGGAGCAGGACGCTATCCCCGCCCCGCTCAATTACCGCGGATTCCCGAAATCGATCTGTACTTCCGTCAACCACGTGGTCTGCCACGGGATTCCCGGTGACCGGGTGCTCAAGAACGGAGACTGCCTGAACATCGATATCACGGTGATAAAGGACGGATTCCACGGCGACACCAGCCGGATGTTTTTCGTGGGCAAGCCCTCGGTGGCGGCGGAACGGGTTTCGGCGGTATCCCATGAAGCCATGAAGCGGGGTATCGGGATTGTCAAACCCGGCACGCGGCTCGGTGATATCGGCCACGCCATCCAGCGATATGTGGAGTCCCACCACTGCTCCGTGGTGCGGGAGTATTGCGGGCACGGCATCGGCCGGGAATTCCACGAGGATCCGCAGGTGCTGCACTACGGGCGCCGGGGCGCGGGCCTGGAACTGAAGGCCGGTATGACCTTCACCATCGAGCCCATGGTCAACGCGGGGCGCAGACACGTTCGCCTGCTGCCGGACGGGTGGACAGTGGTCACCAAGGACCACTCCCTATCGGCGCAGTGGGAGCATACAATCCTGGTGAC
>Ga0111153_1032_pt1 | contig 53348 bp, 49 predicted proteins | sample DeeMarSeWOR28_12_FD_80255 | JGI IMG/M metagenome (GOLD analysis project Ga0111153, IMG submission 80255) | Gammaproteobacteria bacterium SG8_31 | reverse complement strand
GGGCGTGTCCGTAATTCCATTCGAGCCCCAGCCTTCTGGCGATCTGCCCGATGATCCAGAGGTCTTCTCTCGCGTCTCCCGGCGGATCCAGGGCTTGCCGTCCCATCTGAACCTGCCGGTTGGTATTGGTGACTGTGCCGTTTTTTTCCGGCCATGCGGAAGCCGGCAGGACCACATCCGCGTGCCAGGCGGTTTCCGTCAGGAATATATCCTGAACGACAAGGTGCTCGAGCCTGGACAGCGCCTCCCTGGCGTGGGTCGCGTCAGGATCCGACATGGCGGGATTCTCGCCCATGATGTACATGCCGCGCACCGTTCCGGCGTGGATGGCATCCATGATCTCGACAACCGTCAGCCCCCGATCCGGATCCAGGGACGTTCCCCACGCGTCCTCGAAGCGCGCGCGAACGTCGGGGGAATCCACGGGCCCGTAATCCGGAAGCATCATGGGTATGAGCCCCGCGTCCGATGCGCCCTGAACATTGTTCTGGCCGCGGAGGGGATGGAGACCGGTTCCGGGCCGTCCCACGTGTCCCGTGAGGGTTGCAAGGGCAATCAGGCAGCGAACATTGTCGGTCCCGTGGACATGCTGGGAGATGCCCATGCCCCAGAAGATAATCGAGCGATCGGCGCGGGCGTAGGTTCGGGCGACTTCTCGCAAGGTCTCTGCGTCGATTCCGCAGATCGGCGCCATGGCCTCCGGGGTGAATTCACCGATCTTTTTCCTCAGGCTCTCGAAGCCCTCACTGCGTCGGGCCACATACCCCGAATCGAAGAGTTCCTCGGTGATGACGACGTTGAGCATGGCGTTGAGCATGGCAACGTCGGTACCGGGCGTGAACTGCAGCATGCGGGTGGCGTGTCGTCGCAGCGCCGTGCCCCGCGGGTCCATGACGATCAGGGTCTTGCCCTGCTTGACCGCCTGCTTGAAGAAAGTGGCTGCCACCGGATGGTTTTCTGTCGGGTTTGCGCCGATGACCACGATCACGTCCGCCTCCGACGCCGCGGTGAAAGGTGCCGTGACCGCGCCTGATCCGATGCCTTCAAGCAGGGCGGCCACCGAGGATGCGTGGCAAAGCCGGGTGCAGTGATCCACGTTGTTGCTGCCGAATCCGGTTCTCACCAGTTTCTGGAACAGATAGGCCTCCTCGTTGGAGCCCTTGGCGGACCCGAATCCGGCCAGTGCCCTGCCTCCGCTGCCGTCGCGGATTCGCTTGAGGCCCCCGGCAGCCCGGTCCAGCGCCTCTTCCCAGGTGGCGGTGCGGAAATGAGTCGAAGGGTCGGCCGGGTCCACCTGGACATCAGGGCCCTTGGGGGCATCCTCCCGGCGCACCAGCGGCCGCGTCAGTCGATGGGGATGGTGGACGTAGTCCATTCCGAAGCGGCCCTTGACGCAAAGACGATTCCGGTTGGACGGCCCGTTTCGACCCTGAACCGCCACGATACGGCTTTCAGCGATCTGATAGGACAGCAGGCATCCGACTCCGCAGTAGGGACAGACGCTGCTGACTTCCTCCAGCTCGAGGCGTCTTTTCAGCCCTGCCTGGTCCACGAGACTCGATTCCATCAGGGCGCCGGTGGGGCAGGCCTGCACGCATTCTCCGCAGGCCACGCAGGTGCTCTCGCCCATGGAATCGTCCTGGTCAAACACGACCGAGGCATCATGACCGCGATAGGCCATGCCGATGACGTCGTTCACCTGCACCTCGCGACAGGCCCGCACGCAGAGGGTGCAGTGAATACAGGCGTCGAGGAAAACGGCCATGGCGGGATGGCTTCTGTCCGGCTGTGGTGGACGCCGCGCCGGAAGACGGCTCGAGTCAATCCCCAGGCGCTCCGCCCAGCGCCAGATGGCCGAATCCGGATCATGAGCCGTCGAGCGCGGCGGCTGGTCGGCTATCAGCATCTCGAACACCATGCTGCGCGCTTTCTCGGCGCGCTCACCGACCGTGTGGACCCTCATCCCGGGCGCCGGCCGGCGGATGCAGGAAGCCGCCAGCGTCCTTTCTCCCTCGATTTCGACCATGCAGGCCCGACAGTTGCCGTCCGGCCGATAGCCCGGTTCCGGACGATGGCAGAGGTGCGGGATTTCGGTTCCCTGTCGTCGCGCCACCTCCCAGATAGTTTCGCCGGGCGAGGCCTCCACCGGTTCGCCGTCCAGGAAGAATTTGACCCGGGTCTGGTCGGTCACTTCAGCACCTCGGGGAAATAACGCAAAAGGGACATGACGGGATTGGCGGCCGCCTGGCCAAGACCACAGATCGAGGCGTCGGACATGGTGTCCGCGAGTTCCCGCATGAGAGCCTCGTCCCATTCCGGCTGCTGCATCAGAGCAACGGTTTTTTCGGTGCCGACGCGGCAGGGCGTGCACTGACCGCAGCTTTCGTCCTCGAAAAAGCGCATGAGATTCAGCGCGACCCGGCGCAGATCGTCGCGGTGTCCCAGGACGATGACCGCATGGGAGCCGACGAAACTGCCATACGGTTCGAGAGAGCCAAAATCGAGGGGTAGATCGGCCATGGATGCCGGCAGGATGCCTCCGGAAGCGCCCCCGGGGAGATAGGCCCGGAACTCGTGGCCGGGAGCCATGCCGCCGCAAAGGTCCTCGATCAGCTCGTTGGCGGTGATGCCGGCCGGGCCGAGCTTGACGCCGGGCTCCCGAACCCGTCCGGAAACGGAATAGCTCCGAAGGCCCCTCGATCCGTTGGCGCCGTGGCCGGCAAACCAGTCTGCGCCTTTCTCCAGGATGTCCCGAACCCAGTACAGGGTTTCTACGTTGTTGACCAGCGTGGGTCGTCCGAAGACGCCTGCCTCGGCCACGTAGGGGGGGCGATGGCGCGGCAGGCCTCGCTTGCCCTCGATGGACTCGATCATGGCCGACTCCTCGCCGCAGATGTAGGCACCGGCGCCGCGGCGGAGTTCGATTCTGACGTGGTCCGCCAGACCGGTGGCCTGAAGTGCGGGTAACTCCTTGTCGAGGATTGCACGGACCGCCGGGTATTCATCCCTCAGGTAGAAGTAGGCCGTCTCGGCCTCCACGGCCCAGGCGGCGATAAGCATGCCCTCGAGGACGCTGTGCGGATTGTTCTCCAGGTGGAAACGGTCCTTGAACGTTCCCGGTTCCCCTTCATCGGCGTTGACCGCCAGCGTCCTCGGGCCTTGGAAGGAGCGGACGATCTCCCATTTACGGCCCGGCGGAAAACCGGCTCCCCCCAGGCCACGGAGACCCGAGTCGGTCAGGGCCGCGATCACCGACTCAACGGATCGGCGACCGTCCAGACACTGTTTCAGCACCTCATAGCCCCCGTCGTCCAGGTAATTACGTAGATGGACATAATCGGGGACGTTCGGCGCGGTGCGTTTCTCACGGATGGCCTCGGTCACCGAGTCAACCGTTGCGTGATCCACATGATGGGCGCCGACAGCCGCCGTGGGCCCGCAATGGCATCGACCCATGCAGGGCGCCGTGATCACCCTGGCCTTTCCCTCAGTTCTCTCCTTGAGATCCCGGTACAGACTGCGGGCGCCGGCCAGCTCGCAGCTCAACCCGTCGCAAACCCGCACGGTAATGTCCGGAGGGGATTCCGCCCCGTCCCCGATCACGTGGAAATGGGCGTAGAAGGTCGCGACCTCGAAGACCTCCGCCTGGGACAGTTTCAGTTGCTCGGCAAGCGCCGCCAGGTGCATGGCCGAAATATGCCCGTAGGCGTCCTGTATCCGGTGGAGATACTCGACCAGAAGGTCGCGGCGGAGCGGGGCGGCGCCCAGGAGATTCCCGATCTCCTTCACACAGGATGCATCCGGCCGTCGGCCCCGGGGCACGGTCCGGCTTGCATGCCGGCCTCGACCCGGATGTCTCAGGCGGGTGACTCGGTCTTTTCTTTCTGGCATCGGCTCTCCGGGAGGGGTGCTGGCTACACGATCCTACCGCTCGCCGGGTCTCCGCCAAAGCATGCCGGCGAAAGGGCCTGTTCAGCCGCCCGCGATCGCCGGGATGATCGCCACCGAACGTCCGTCTGCCAGGGGAGTCTCCAGGCCCTGTAGCTCCCGGATGTTGTCTTCGTCCACATAAATATTGACCAGGGGGCGGAGCGTGCCGTCGGGTGCCAGGACCCGGTTGAGGAACCCAGCGTGGTCACGGCCGACGGCTGCCAGGGCCGACGAAACATCACTGGCCTCGACCTTCATTTCGTGGGCGCCGTCCACGAACCCGCGGAGGGCGGGGGGTATCCATACGGTGACTGTGCTCATGACGCTATATAAAAGGCCTTGTGATACCCCGAAGTCAACGGTCGAGGATCGCCACGATGGGAGCGAACCGGTCCCGCATCTGTGCCAGCACGACACGTTCGAAGCGTGACGATTGTTCCAGAGCCATCTCCGCCGCCCGGCTCGCCAGTCGCCGCCGGTCCTCGTCGTCCACCATATTGATCACGGGGATGACCGCGGTTCGACCGGTGCCCGCCAGCAGGCCCTCGGGATGGGTCAGGAGCTGCGCCATGTGTTCGGGAGCAAAGGGTTCTCCGAGAGGGGCCCCGGTAATAGCGGACACCTTCTCCGGGCGGTGCGCGATCCGTTCCCCCAGAGGTTCTCCGAGAGCCCTGGCGGATACCATGACCAGTACGGTGTCGGTATCCGGAGGAAGCACCGGTTCGCCTGGTTGCGGTGCCTTAATCCAGCGCATGCGGGCTCCATCCGCTTTGACCAGTGTGAGATCGAATTGCATTTCTTCGTGGATCCGGCGAACCAGGTCCGCGTTGACGCCCCCGTGACGGCCGGCCTTGCCGCCGGGACACGCGTACGCGACGCGCGTGGCGTCCCGCAGCGCCTCCAGGCGGTTCACGATGTCGCTGTTTTCCGCGATCACTTCGGCGGCTTCCAGGTCCTCGGGGAAAAAAGGCGTGAACACCGTAGCCGTGATGGCCACGCGGCCCGGATGATGTCTGGCAATGGCGTAGAGGGCGGTCTTCTTGCCGCCCGCGCCGATAGCGCAGACGATCCCGGAGCGGGCTTCCAGAACGTCCAGCAGATCCGTCATCGCCCCTCGTTTATGGAATGGACCTTCACGCAGAGTATCCTGGGCAGGAATGCGGCGATCATTCGCCATTCGGCGCCGGCCTCAGGGGCGGCAAACAGATGCCCGCCAGATGTTCCAAAGTAAAGCCCGCAGGGATCGCGGTCGTCCACGTCCATCGCTTCCCGGAGCACGGTCACATAGACGTGTTCCTGGGGCAGCCCCGGGCTGACGGACGCCCAGCTCGCGCCGGCATCGCGGCTTTGAAAGACCCGCAGTCGCCCGTCTACCGGAGCCCGGAGATGGGAACTGGATTCCGGGATCTGGAAAACCGTGTCAGGATCCGCCGGGTCGGTCACCAGAGCGTAGCCGAAATCGCTGGGCAGGCCGGCGGTGATCTCCGTCCAGGTGTCTCCGCCATCGTCGCTGCGATAGGTGCCGTTATAGCATTGCCTGTATAGCCGAGACGATTGCCGCGGATGCATGACAAGGCGGTGGACGTTGTGGCCCGTCTCGGGGAACCGATTGGGGAGATTCTCGGCCCGCACCCCGGTATTCGCCGGTCGCCAGCTCTGGCCCCCGTCCTCGCTGCGATAAACGCCGCCGGCAGAAATGGCTGCCCACACTCTCGTGGGGTCAGCCGGGTCGATATGAATCGAGTGGACCGCGAAAATGCCGCGGGAAGGTTCCCAGCTCACATTGGTCGGATGATCGTTCAGGCCGTCCGCCGGCTGCCAGGTTTCCCCCTCGTCGTCACTGAAGAAAAGACCGGCGGGGTCGATACCGGCATACATCCTTCGCCCGTCCGGAGTGTGAGCCAGGTACCAGATCGATTTCAGGTCCGTGCCATACCGGGCGTCTTCGTGACGCGGTACACCCGCAAGAGACGCCCAGGTCCCGCCACCGTCCCGGCTCGCGTAGATGTGCGCCCCCCAGACCGGATGAGTGACTGCGGCGTAAAACGTGCCCGGACGGGCGGGGTGCGCGGCGGTATGTATGACCTCGTAACCCTCGATGTGGGGTCCGTCCATGGACCAGCGGGACATCCCGGCATCGCCATGCAGGCGAAACAGCCCTTTCTTGGTCCCGACGAGGAGCCTGATGTCCGCGCTCATGGTCGTGGTCGCTTCCGTGATCGTCAGTTCTCGAGTAGCCGGGGCATAAGCTCGGCCAGATTGCAGGGCCGCGTCCGGTAATCGAGCTGCGAGGAGATGATCTCGTCCCAGGCCGTGGCGCAGGCGCCGGAGGACCCGGGTACGCAGAACACGTAGGTACCGTTCGCTACGCCGGCCACTGCACGGGACTGTATGGTTGATGTCCGGATCTGCCCGAAGGAAACGGACCTGAAAATCTCTCCGAATCCCTCGATAACCTTGTCGAGGAGAGGCAGCACGGCTTCCGGCGTTCCGTCCCTGCCGGTGACGCCGGTGCCCCCGGTGGTGATGACAACCTGTACGTTCTCGTCGGCGATCCACCTGGAGACAGCGGCACGAATTTTGTAAACGTCGTCGGGCACGATCAGCTTGTCAGCGCATTCATGTCCTGCCGAGGTCAGGCGGTCTACCAGAAGCCTGCCGGACTTGTCCGTTTCCTCCGTTCGGGAGTCAGAGACCGTCAAAACCGCGATTGCCAGCGGGATGAGCCTGCGTTCTTCTTTGTCCTGGCCGTGAGCCATATGCTGCAACTCCTTGGGAACTCGAAATCGGCGCCCGCTCAGACGAGGGCGCTGAATGGCTGAACGTCCACTTCGTCGCCGGGCATGATCGTGTCGCCATCCAGGGGCAGGACGATAAAGCAGTTGGCTTCCGCCATCGAGCGAAGTACGCCAGCGCCCTGGTGCCCGGTAGTGTCTACGATGTATTTTCCGTCGCCGTCACGGCAGAGAACGCCTCTCTGGAATTCCATCCGGCCAGGTTTCTTGCGAAGCCGGGCGCGGCATTCCGCTTTCACCAGAACCTCCGGCGCCGGCCTTGCCTCGCCGCGCAGCCGAAGCAGTACCGGTCGTACCAGCTGGTAAAACGTGGCCATGACCGACACGGGATTTCCGGGCAGTCCGAAAAAGAGCTTGTCCTCGATTTTGCCAAAGGCAATGGGTCGCCCTGGCTTGATAGCGACTTTCCAGAATCCCACCGTTCCCATGTCTCGAAGCGTTTCGGTGACGAAATCGGCTTCGCCCACGGAAACACCTCCAGAGGTGATAACTGCGTCTGCCTGGCGAGCTGCTTTACTGAAAGCCTGCCGTATAGTCTCCCGGTCGTCCGGGATGATGCCCATATCCAGCGTATCCACGCCGAGGCGGTCCAGCATCCCGTATATGGTGAAGCGATTACTGTCGTAGATTTGTCCGGCGGCAAGAGATTCGCCCGGGTTTCGCAGTTCGTCGCCGGTGGAGAAGAACGCTACCGCGGGACGCCGTCGAACAGTCACCTGTTTCACGCCCACCGAAGCAAGCAGCCCGAGATGAGCAGGGGCCAGCACGATGTCCTTCCGCAGCGCCGCCGCCCCCGCACGGACGTCCTCGCCGGCAAGCCGCACATTCTGGCCGGCACGGTGGCCGGGGCCGATGGTTACCCTATCCCCATGCCGCTCGGCGTTTTCCTGGATCACAACCGTGTCCGCGCCGGTGGGCATCGAGGCGCCCGTCATGATCCGGGCGCACTCCCCGGGGCCAACTGGATCCGGGAATGGCCGACCCGCCCATGCCGTTCCGAGGACCCGAAGCTCGACGGCACTGTCCGGCGCGAGATCCGCGGCACGCAGGGCGTAGCCGTCCATGGCGGAATTCGTATGTGAAGGAACATCCACCTCCGAGGCCACATCTTCTGCAAGCACCCGCCCCAGAGCCGCGCGCAGGGGCAGCGTTTCTTCGCCCGTAACGGGCTTGGCTTCAGCCAGCATCTTCTCCAGGGCTTCCTCCAGGCGAAGCGTCGGCTCCCCGTGCGGGTCCGAGGAGCATGGGTCCAGCAGTTGTCGGGGCATGTCTGACATGGATTTCCTGTCCGGGCAGATGCGGTCTGTTTCAGCTGTCGGAGGCCAGCAGCGATTCAATTTCGGCCCGCTGCTCCGGACTGTTGATATTGGCAAAGCTCTCGGCCACGTCGCTGAAATCCACTGTAGCCATCCGGTGTGTGTTGTACCAGCGGTCAATTTTTCGCCCGCCGGTCTCGAGATAGTGTTCGACGCTGTCCGCAAGCGAAACGCTGATCAGTGCGAAAAGCGGCTGCAGGTAGTCCCCGTCATGAGCGACCGCCAACTCTGCCTCTTCTCTTTCCAGCATTCGCCAGAGCCTGGCCGACAGATCCGCGGCAATGAGGGGCGCATCGCAGGCGGCCGTCAGGATATATGGGTCTCGCGTGGCGCGCATGGCGGCGAGAAATCCTGCCAGCGGCCCCAAATGGCCACCGACGGTGTCGGTGATCACCGGGTAGCCCATGGCCTTATAAGCTTCCAGGTTTCGGTTGGCGTTGATAACCAGTCTGCCGACCTGGGGCTTCAGACGGGTGATAACGTGTTCGGCCATAGGCCGTCCGGCGAGCATGACCAGGCCCTTGTCCACGCCCCCCATACGTCGGCCTTGCCCACCGGCGATCACGACGCCGGTGATCGTGTCTTTAAATCCAGTCACAGGCTTCAATGCACGGCTGCCGCCGCCCGCCAGACGGCAATGCAGTTGCCAAGGGGGCGAAGGGCGCCATCGTTGTGGTGGTCCCGAGCCGGATGCGCGAGCGTATCAGAAAATTGCGTCATTTTGACGCAGTATATAGCCTCAAAAGGTGAATGAACGCACCGGGCGCGCGTTCCGGGCAATCGGACCCACGGCGATCGATCACGGCATAGCCCGGGAGGGTAGACAGTTTGTCGACTCAGGCGGATATCGGGCGAGTCAGCATGATGACCACGGCGGCACTGGTGGTCGACAGAAACAGGGCCCGCAGGCAGCGGCTGACATCGGAACTGGCACGTCGCCTCGGCTTCGCCGAAGGCGCGAGCAGCCTCAGCCGGGCAAGGCGCCTGATGGAGCGCTGCCGTTTCGACTGTCTGGTAGTGGACCTGGATGCCGGAGATGGCTCGACCCTGGAGTGGGTCTCGGATCTCAGGCAAACCAGCGATCAATGCTCCATCATCCTGACTTGTGATACCGACCAGGCAAAACAGGCGATCAGTGCCCTTCGCTTCGGCGTTGCCGAAATCATGTTGCGTCCCTTTGAGCCGAATTCGCTTTTATCGGCCATTCAGCGCGTGGGCGGCGCTGGGGCGGCGCCCACGGCCTCCGCGGTGCCGCGGGGATTTCCAGCCGGCACTGACGGCGACGCCAACCTGGTGGGGAACAGCGAGGCAATCTCGGCCGTCCGGAAACTCATCAGGAAAGTGGCGCCGACGTCGGCGACCGTACTCATCGAGGGCGAGACGGGCACGGGCAAAGACGCGGTGGCGCGACTGCTCCACCAGCAGAGCGGTCGGCGAGGTGCGTTCGTGACGCTGAACTGCGGCGCCACTGAACCGGAAGTTTTGGCGAGCGAATTGTTCGGTCACGCAAAGGGTACTTCCGCGCGATCGAACCCGGGGAGGGATGGTCTGTTCGTCGCCGCCAGGGGCGGCACGCTTTTTCTCGACGAAGTCGCCGATATACCTGTCGAGGTCGCGGCCAAACTGCTTAGGGCGCTCGAGGAGAGCGCGATCCGCCCGGTGGGCTCCAGCAGGAAACTGCACGTGGATGTCCGCGTCGTCGCCTCCACGCAGAGCGACCTGGCCGAGCATGCGCGCCGGCGCCAATTCCGCAAGGACCTTTTCTATGCGCTTTCGGTGGTTCACGTGAAGCTTCCGCCGCTGCGCGAACGGCCGGGAGACATCGAGGACCTCGCCCGTCTCTTTATGGATTCGCTGGCAGGGGGTCTGGGACTCGCTCCAATGCCGCTCGATCCGGAGCGGATCCGTCAGCTGCAGGAGCACGACTGGCCCGGGAACGCGCGGGAACTCAGGAGTTTTATCGAGCGGGTTCTCATGCTTGGCGAATTTCCGTCGGAACCTCTCCAGAGCAGCGGGCATATATCCGGCTCGGGTCCGTTCGGCTATCCTGAAGACTGGCCGCTGGAACGGGTCAAGACCGATCACATGAAGAGAGTGCTTGCGGCCTGTGACGACAACCGGTCCCGGGCGGCACGTCGGTTGGGAGTGTCGCGGAAAACTCTCGAGAGAAAGCTCGGTCCCCGCCGTGAATGATTCGGCCGAGTCTGCATTTCACCCGATCCGCATCAATTGATCGCCCGACCGAGGGCGAAGGAGACACGAAAATGGCCAACATCAACGAAGAGAAACTCAACATCGAGATTCGCAAGTTTCTCAAGAACGTGGGCGTGACCTCCCAGCGCGAGATCGAGAAGGCGATCCGGGCGGCAGCGGAATCAGGAACCCTGGGGACCGGAGGCGTGGATGCAAAAATAACGCTGGAGGTGCCGGGCCTGGATCTGGTTCACGTGGTCGAGCATCATCTGTCCGTCTCCTGACCGAAGGGCCGAGTCAGGCCGGCCATACCAGGTTGCCGCATTCGCCAAGGTCGTACCCCCCGAGCATTCGCGCCAGGCTCTGAATCTCGCTGCTCCGAAGATGTTCGAGGAGCTTCTGAAACAGGGTCCTGAAAAACACTCCGCGATGCATGGCCAGGTCGAAGGCTTCCCATCCGATCGGCAGGAATTCCAGGCCGAATTCTGTCGCCGCAGCGCGCACGCCGGTGGCTACATCCGCCTGTCCCATGGCCACCAGCGATGCTGCATCCCTTTCGGAATAGGCCCTGCCCGTAATCCTTCTTGCAGCGGGGTTGACGCCGTGGCGAGTGATGATCTCCTGCAGAAAACGCTGTGAGCCGGCCCCCTCCTGACGTACCGCCCAGTGCCGCTCCGGCGAGAAGAGATCCTCGATACGACTTCCGGCGGGCCAGGAGTCAGGCGCAAGGATCAGACCCTGCTCGCGCCGGAAGAGACGCACGAGAACCCAGTCCTCATGCTGGGCGAACTGCCTGAGCAGAGCGGGGTGTCTGGTTGCGCTCTCCTCTGCAGGCCCCCAGTGAATGCCGCAAACGTCGGCGCGACGGCGGGAGAGAAGGGACAGGCCGAGCTGCGTACCCGTGGGGGTATAGCTGATGAGCGCGCGGGCGTGGATCTTGTTGGCGATCTGCATCACCGTCCTGTAAAGAAGGGGGTCGTCGCTACCGGCAATGAGCATACGGTCGGTGAGCAGTCCGCCGTGGGCGGATTCCAGGATCCACAGATCTACCAGGTCACGAGGAAAAAGCCATTTGCCCGTAACCTTGGTTGCCGGAATTTTCCCCTCGCGAACCAGGCTGTAGATTTTCTTGTCGTTGACCTGGAGATAACGGGCGACCTGCTTGACGCTCATGAACCGGGGCGTTTCGGGCTCGGTTTGGTCCGGTTTAACGGCCTCCTCGGTTTTTTCCGCCGCTGGGTCGGAAAGGCGGGAGTTGGTCATCGTGACAGTCCTCGGCAGGAAGATAACGGCCGGCCCGTCGTTCGGGAACGCACGTTCTTTTTGCTATCGTCGGCTTGAGCTGCGCCGCATGATTGGCTCCGGGGCAAGGCGAAACCCCCATCGGTCAGGAGCCGATACGATAGAATACGCAGCTTCACCGGCGCCGGCATCAGTCTTTGCAGTCCGCGTATTCACCGGGTGAAGTTAATATACAGGGTCCGGGGTCTCGGCACAGATCGGGCGAATGCGGATCGTTCCTGGACGAGCACAGAGGAAGTTCAAGGTAAAAATGGCCAGTTTGGTCAAAATTCCCGTCGCCGTCGTAATCGAAAGGCGCGAAGTGGTCCAGGGTCGGTGGCGGGTCCCCGCATGGGCTGCCGTATCGATCTTGCCGGGCGGCCACCTGACGAAAAAACCCGCCGGGAGCACCCTGATTCGCCAGGACGACGAGGCCGAACAGTATCTGATCTCGGGATTGAAGCTGGAACTCTACCGGGACAGCGCAGAAAGCTACTGGTACAACCTGACCGGCGAGAACGCCGCACTCTACGTGATCTGCCATGAAAATCCCGAGGGGGGGCTAGATCCCTTCCTGGTGACCGCGGACCACGATGAGGCGATGGCGGGGCTGGAAGGTGACGCCCAGGTATTTTCAACACCTATTTCCCCTGAGATTTACCATCAGATCGAGCAATTCATCCTCGAACACTACGTGCCTGAGGCACCGCGCAAGCGCAAGCGCAAAAACTGGTCTGACAAGCACAAATGAAGAATTCGGAAATGCAAAACGGTAACGACGATGAAGTGAATACCACCAGGCAGGAGGAGGACTTCCTCTCACGGTGGTCGCGAAAGAAAAGTGAGTCCCATCAAGAGGCGGCCGCGATGCCCGAGCCTTCGGACGAGCCTTTGGAGGCCGGCCCGGACCAGGCTGCATCGGAAGTGCCGACGAAAGACCTGACCGATGAGGACATGCCCCCGCTGGAGGAACTGGATCAGGATGCGGACTTCAGCCCGTTCCTGTCGGACGGCGTCAGTGAGGCGTTGCGCCAGACAGCGCTGCGAAAGCTGTTTCGCAGCGCCAAATTCAACGTCTGCGACGGGCTGGACGACTACGCCGAGGATTACACCAAGTTCGCTCCCCTCGGGGATGTCATAACCGCCGACATGAAATATCACATGCAGCGGGCCCTGGACAAGCTGGAGGCTTTGGCCGACGACGCCGAAGAGGGGGCCGCTCAAGATTCATCGTCCCGTACTCTTGCGGCCGAGGCGGAGCTGGACGAGCCCAAAGCGGCGAAGGAGGAGGGAACGATGGACGAGGCACCAGAGGGCCGGGTTGCCGGTTCGGAGGAGGACAATGAACCAGGTCGCGCCTGAACTGCCGCAAACCATGGAGGAGGGTCGGGCCAGGGCAGTCGCCCTGACCGCCGGGGCACAGCTCGAAACCGAGCCCACCTCCATCGTCACCTATCTGTCCCGCGGTCGTCTGCTCATCATCGGGGAGCGAAAAGCGGCCCTCGATATCGCCGGCCGGCTCGGGAGTACGTTAAAGCAAGCAATTTTTGTCCCCGGCGACGGTCCAGCGGAAAAAGACGTCGCGGAGGGCATCGATATCATCGAGGGCGGGCATGCCGAGCTGGAAGGCAGCCTGGGGGATTTCTCGTTCAGGATCGCAGGCGGTAATGACGCCGGGGGCGACGGGGCCAAGAGTGATTCGGGGACAGAAGGTCAAGCCCGGATCTTCGACCTGGTGCTCGACCTGAGCGAGTCGCCGCTGATCGATTACGACGTACCGCCGCCTGGTTACTACGCACCCAGAGGCCGGGAGGAGGCCCTGGACAAGGCGCTGGCCGAGCTGCCGGAGATGACGGGAGAATTCGAGAAGCCCAAGTATTTCAACTATGACCCGAACATTTGCGCCCACGGCAACAGCGGACTGACGGGCTGCACTCGGTGCATCGACGCCTGCCCGACGTCTGCCATCGTTTCCATCGGCGACAAGGTTCATGTAAACCCGAATCTCTGCCAGGGCGGCGGCAGCTGCGTCGCAGCGTGCCCCAGCGGGGCGATGACCTACACGTTCCCGACGGTCAGTGATCTCCTGCGCCACGTCCAGTCTCTTCTCAATACCTACCGTGAGGCCGGGGGCAGGCGGCCTTATCTGCTGTTCCATGACGCCCATTCCCGCACGCGGGTCTACGAGAACATTGCCGCGATGATGCCGGAGAGCGTCTTGCCCCTGGAGGTGGAGGAGGTCGGCTCGGTGGGCATGGACGCCTGGATGGCCTGTCTTGCCTACGGCGCGGACGCCGTATTGCTTGCGGTCACCGGCGGCACTCCAGCCAAGGTCGTGAACGAAATCGACAGCCAGATCCGTTTCGCTTCCGCCATCCTGGAAGGCATGGGTTTTCGCGGCGAATATGTCCGCAAGCTCGATGTTTCGAAAGACTTCACGTCGGAGGATTTCGACGACTTGCCTGACGGCATGGTGGCGCGGCCTGCCCGTTTCGTCGCGCCCAACGAAAAACGCATGATTCTTCGTCTGGCGATCGATCATATCCACGAGAGCGCCCCATCCTCGAGGCGGACAGCGGACCTGCCCGCCGGGGCGCCCTTCGGTGAGGTCGAAGTGGACGACAAGGCGTGCACGCTGTGCATGGGATGTGTGTCCGTCTGCCCGACAGCCGCCCTGAACGCCGGCGGAGATCTGCCGCAACTCAAATTTGTGGAATGGAACTGTGTTCAGTGCGGCTTGTGCGAGAAAGCCTGTCCGGAGGACGCCATCCGTCCCCACGCCAGATTCCTGTACGACTCCGAAGCCAGGCAGCAGACGAGGATCCTCCATGAAGAACAGCCTTTCTGCTGCATTTCCTGCGGCAAACCTTTTGCGACCCAGTCGATGCTGGACGTCATGATGAGCAAGCTGGAAGGTCACTGGATGTTTCAGTCGGAGGACGCCCGGCGGCGGCTTCAGATGTGCGAGCACTGTCGGGTCAAGGACATGTTTCGCGCCGAAAGCGGTGGCGGTTGACGCGGAGCCTCCCGGATATCGTCGTCATTGGGTCGGAAAAATGGGACAAAATGTACCAGTCTATGAAAATATTTGTCTTGATGCGCAGTATATGGGCGTTTATCTGAGATTAATTTACCTAGTAGACCTTCCCGGAAAATGCTGTTAAAACAGTGGCCCTAAGAAGAACGAGGCGAGGATGACGGAAGTTCCCGCGACCGACATTGGAGGAAGGGTGGAGACACCAATGATTAGCTGCGACGCAGAGGCGTCGCTGCGATCCGGCACGTACAGCCTTCTTGCCAATCTGCTTGCCAGCCCGCCCGATCAGGGCATGCTGGACCTCGTCACTGGAATCGATCGGTCGTCCCCGGAATCTGCGGAGACCATGCTTGGCGCAGCCTGGCAAATGCTTGCAGCGGCGGGCGAACGGGCCTCGGTTTCCGCAGTGGACGACGAATATCACGCGCTTTTTATCGGTCTGGGTCGGGGCGAACTGGTGCCGTTCGGTTCCTGGTATGTCACCGGCTTCCTGATGGAACAGCCCCTTGCCAGGCTGAGAGCTGACCTGGCTCGACTGGGTTTCGAGCGACAGGAAGGCGTAAGGGAGCCGGAAGACCATGTGGCCGGTCTCTGTGACGTGATGGCGATTCTGAACACTGAAGGTGAAGTGGCGGCCTATGAACTCCAGCGGGAGTTCTTCGAGCGTCACATGCTGCCCTGGATGCCCCGTTTTTTCCGCGATCTGCAGGAGGCTAAATCAGCCAGCTTCTATCGCGCGGTAGGCCAGCTGGGGGAGCAGTTTCTGGAGGTTGAAAAAGAGTTTCTGCGGGCATCGGCGCCGGATTCAGCGTCGACGCGGCAGGATGGTTTGTCTTGATCGAGGGATTCGCACTACGCGGATAACAAACTCGGAGAGGAGAGCGTAATGAGCAGTAAATCGCGCAGTGAGAGAGAGGGTCGTCGGGCATTCCTGCGGCAACTCGCGGCGGTAGGAGGAGCCACCGCGACCATCGCGGTGACAGGACGGGCAGTGGCGGCGCCGGATCTGGAAGAGCCGGCAGCGGCAGCCCCGGAAGCCAAGGGCTACAGGGAAACGCCGCACGTCTCGACGTATTACAACAAGGCCCGATTCTGAAACTTTCAAGGGCGGGGCTTAATTGCGTCGCGTCCTGATCCGAGGAGACTCAGCCATGAAGCTGACGAAGAAACGAGAACTGAATCCGAATGAAACCGGCGTTGGCCTCAACGGGGTTCTGGGCAAGGCGATCGACCGCCGGACCTTCCTGAGGCGTGCCGGTCTCGCCATGGGTGGCGGCGCTGTCGCAGCCACTTTGCCGCCGGCCATGATCCGCCGGGCCCACGCGACGGCCGACGCTTCCGCCAGCGGACCCGCCGAGGTCAAGCGTTCGGTATGTACGCACTGCTCCGTGGGATGCGGCGTCCGCGCCGAAGTCCAGAACGGGGTTTGGACCGGCCAGGAGCCGGATTTCGATTCACCCTTCAACATGGGCGGCCATTGCGCCAAGGGTGCGTCGGTGCGGGAGCACGGGCACGGCGAACGGCGGCTGAAATACCCCATGAAGCTGACCGGCGGCAAGTGGAAGAAAGTCGGCTGGGACGAGGCCATTAACGAGATTGGCGACAAGGTCCTGGAGATCCGAGAGCAGTCCGGACCGGACTCGGTCTACTGGCTCGGTTCGGCCAAGTTCAACAACGAGCAGGCTTACCTGTTCCGCAAGTTCGCGGCTCTCTGGGGCACGAACAACGTGGACCATCAGGCCCGTATCTGCCATTCGACCACGGTGGCCGGAGTTGCGAATACCTGGGGCTACGGCGCCATGACCAACTCCTACAACGATATGCACAAGGCCCAGGCCATGTTCTTCATCGGCAGTAATGCCGCGGAAGCGCATCCGGTGGCTATGCAGCACATCCTGCGCGGCAAGGAGAATGGCGCCAAGATGATCGTTGTCGATCCCCGCTTCACGCGGACGGCCGCTCATGCCGACCATTTCGTGCGTATCCGACCCGGCTCGGACGTCCCGCTGGTCTGGGGCGTGCTCTGGCATATCTTCGAGAACGGCTGGGAAGATCAGGAATACATCAACCAGCGCGTCTACGGCATGGACGAAATTCGCGCCGAGGTGGCCAAGTGGACGCCCGATGTGGTGGAGGACGTCACCGGTGCGCCGGAGAGCGTGGTGAAGGAAGCGGCCAGGATCATGGCCGAGAATCGTCCCGGCACCATCGTATGGTGCATGGGCGGCACCCAGCACACGATCGGAAACAACAACACCCGTTCGTACTGCGTACTGCAGCTCGCCCTTGGCAACATTGGCGTGAGCGGCGGCGGCGCGAACATCTTCCGTGGCCACGACAACGTGCAGGGCGCCACGGACATGGGCATCCTGTCGCACACCCTGCCGGCTTATTACGGGCTGTCCGACGGCGCCTGGAAGCACTGGTCCGGAGTCTGGGGCCTGGATTACGAATGGGTGAAGGGTCGTTTCGATACGAGCTACGTGGAGACCAAGCCATCCGGCGTCACCGAGGAAGGTGATCTGCCTGTACCCTTCGCCAACCCAATGAATTCGCCGGGTTTCCCCGTTTCCCGCTGGATCGACGGTGTTCTTGAGGACAAGAACAACATCGACCAGAGGGACAACCTGAAGGCAATGTTCTTCTGGGGGCATGCTCCCAACAGCCAGACCCGTGGCCCCGAGATGAAGAAGGCCATGGAGACGCTGGACCTGGTGGTGGTGATCGATCCGGTTCCGACCCATACGGCAGTGCTGCCGGACCGGCAGGACGGCATGTATCTGCTGCCGGCCTGCACGCAGTTCGAGACGTACGGATCCGTGACGGCGTCGAATCGATCGCTGCAGTGGCGAGAAAAGGTTATCGATCCGATTTTCGAATCGAAGCCGGATCACGTCATCATGTACCACATGGCGAAGAAGCTCGGATTTGCGGATGAGCTTTTCAAGAACATTCAGGTCAACGGGGACGAACCTCTGATCGAGGACATCCTCCGCGAGATGAATCGCGGCACATGGACCATCGGCTATACCGGCCAGAGCCCGGAGCGCCTGAAGCGGCAGCTGGAAAACAAGCACACGTTCAACGTGACGACGCTGAAGGCCGAGGGCGGCCCGTGCGACGGCGAATACTACGGTCTGCCGTGGCCCTGCTGGGGCACGCCGGAGATGGGTCATCCCGGGACTCCAAACTTGTACGATCCAAGCAAGCCGGTGGCCGAGGGCGGGCTCAACTTCCGCGCTCGCTTCGGTGTGGAGCACAACGGCAAGAATCTCCTGGCCGAGGGTTCATACCCGGTCGGGAACGAGCTCAAGGATGGACATCCCGAATTCACCGCCGACATGCTCAAGCAGCTCGGCTGGTGGGACGATCTGACCGCGGAAGAGAAGGCCGCCGCCGAGGGCAAGAACTGGAAGACCGACCTCTCGGGCGGTATCCAGCGCGTCGCCATCAAGCATGGCTGTGCGCCTTTCGGAAACGCCAAGGCGCGGGCCATCGTGTGGACTTTCCCGGATCCGGTGCCCATCCACCGCGAGCCGCTGTATACCTCGCGGCGCGACCTGGTGGAGAAGTATCCGACCTATGAGGACCGGAAGAGCCATTACCGCCTGCCGACCCGGTACGCCTCCATCCAGAAGGTTGACCATTCCAAGGACTTCCCGCTGATTCACACCAGCGGACGTCTGGTGGAGTACGAGGGTGGCGGAGAGGAAAGCCGCTCCAATCCGTGGCTGGCGGAACTGCAGCAGGAGATGTTCGCAGAGGTCAATCCGGCCGACGCCAACAACGCTGGCATCCAGGACGGACAGTGGATCTGGCTGGAGAGCCCGGAGGGCGCCAAGATCAAGATCAAGGCGATGGTCACGCCCAGGGTGGCCCGAGGGGTGGTGTTCACGCCGTTCCACTTCGGCGGCTGGTACCAGGGCAAGGATCTGCTCGACAAGTATCCGGAAGGGGCAGCGCCCTACGTTCGCGGTGAGGCGTGTAACACGGCCTTCACCTACGGATACGATTCGGTCACACAGATGCAGGAGACCAAAGCGTCTCTCTGCAAGATTAGCGCGGCCTAGGAGGGCATCCAGTCATGGCAAGAATGAAATTCCTTTGTGATGCCGAACGCTGCATCGAGTGCAACGGCTGCGTAACGGCTTGCAAGAACGAGAACGAGGTGCCGTGGGGCGTCAACCGCCGCAGGGTGGTGACGCTGGACGACGGCGTACCCGGCGAGAAATCGATCTCCGTGGCCTGCATGCACTGTACGGATGCGCCGTGCTCTGCCGTGTGCCCCGTGGATTGTTTCTACACGACGGACGACGGTGTTGTCCTGCACGACAAGGACCTCTGCATCGGCTGCGGTTACTGCTTCTATGCGTGTCCCTTCGGCGCGCCGCAGTATCCGCAGAAGGAGGCTTTCGGGGTTCGCGGCAAGATGGATAAGTGCACCTTCTGCGCCGGCGGTCCCGAGGAGAACAACTCCGAGGCAGAGCGCCTGAAGTACGGCAGCAATCGTCTGGCCCAGGGCAAACTGCCGCTCTGCGCGGAAATGTGCGCCACCAAGGCACTGCTTGCCGGTGACGGTGATATGCTGTCGGATATCTACCGGGAGCGTATTACCAAGCGCGGCGGTCGGCCCCAGAACTGGGGCTGGGAGGCCGCGTACGGCAACAAGGACGCCTGAGTACGGGATGACGGCGTCGGGCAAACCCGGCGCCGTCGTCTACGATCAGAACAAGGAGAAGCTCGATGCGCGTCACGACATTAGCGGCAACACTGTTGGTCCTGGTTTCGCTGACCGGATGCTATGAGTCGACTTCGGTCACTCTCCACGAGCCCGGCGTCTACAAGGGGAGCGACGATCCCCTGCTGGCTCTGGACGATCAGGCTCAGGAGGAAGCTCTCCGCAAGCGTTTCGAGGAAGGACAAGCGCCGCGCTGAGCGGCAGCCGTGCGCGACGCAGACGCGCGGTGGTAGTGAACGGGGCGCGGCCGGCCTGACAGGCATCGGCTACGTCCGGGAGGATCCAAAGCAATGACCGAGCGCAGAGACAGGAAGGCAGCAGGACGGGATCCCCGCCGGCGCCTCCGAATCATGGTTTTCACTATTGCGCTGGCCCTGGCCACCGCAATGGCGCTGCCACTGATCGGTTATGTCGCCGTTGACATGGCGCAGGCCCAGGAACAGGCGGCGAGTGGGGATAATCCAAGAGCGGATTACTGGCGAGCCGTTCGCGAGGGCGTCCAGGGTTACTCGGCCGTTCAAGGCCAGGAGGCCGACGTTCTTATTCAGAACGGCGGGCAGAACTGGCGGCAGGTTCGCAACGGGCCCATCGCGACATATGGCGCCTGGACCATGCTGGCAATGATCGCCGTGCTTGCGATCTATCACCTCCTGACCGGCGGCTACAAGATGCCGGAGCGCTCCGGAAAGAAGATTTTCCGCTGGCCAGGCATCGACCGGTTCATTCACTGGTATACGGCGGTATTGTTCATCATCCTGGCCATTACCGGTTTCAGCCTGCTCTGGGGACGAGCGGTCCTGATTCCGGTGATGGGCAAGGAAGGCTTTGCGGCCTGGGCAAACATCGCCAAGCCGATTCATGACTACCTCGCGCTGTTCTTCGTGGCCGGGCTGGTCGTGATGCTTGTGAAGTGGATGCACCACAATATTCCCAAGGCCTACGATCTGGAGTGGTTTCTCAAGGGCGGCGGCTATCTGGGCGGCGGTCATCATCCCCCGGCCGGCTTCGCCAACGCCGGTGAGAAGGCCCTTTTCTGGACGCTGTTTTTCGCCGGGATTGCGATGATGATCTCCGGTTTCTATCTGCTTTTCCCAAACCTGGACACCGGCCGGGCAGGCATGCAGCTTGCCAATACGGTTCACGGAATCAGTTCCCTGGTCTGCAGCGTGTTCATCGTCATGCATATCTATCTGGCGACGATCGGCAGCGAAGGTGCCCTGGAGGGGATGGTGTCTGGCTACGTCGATGAAACATACGCCAAGAACCACCATCCGATTTGGTACGACGAAATTACCAGCGGCAAGGGCGCTCACGAAGCACCGGGTGGAACGCCGAGTCCGGCACCTGCCGCACCGGAGAAGTAGTCAGTCCGGCAAAGCTACGTTGAAACAGATTACGGGGGCGTGGAAACGCCCCCGGCTCTTGTGCGCATGACCTTCAACGTCCCAATACCGTTCATTCCACTCCTGCTGATCTGCTTTTCCCTCGGTCCTGCCGTGGCGGTCGAGGCCGACGCGCCCGAGGAAAATGACCCTTGGCTCGAAGCCCTTCGCGACCGGGACCTGGAAACGCTGGATGCGATGCTTTCCCTGGGGGCTGAACCTGACCGGCAGTTACCCACTGGCAAGACCGCGCTGATGGTGGCTGCCCAGGCTGACGACGTGCGCTTGATCAGCCGATTGCTGGACGTCGGAGCGAAGGTGGATGCCACTAACGTAAACGGCGGAACGGCGCTGATGTTTGCCGCTATCGACGATTCCGTTGCTGCCGGGCGATTGCTGATCGAAAACGGCGCAGACGTGAATGCCGAAGCCCGTTTCGGCTGGACGGCCCTGATGGTGGCGGCCGCCAAGGGCCGGGCCCGATTCTCACGTCTGCTGCTGGAGGCGGGCGCCGATCCGGAGGCCTGCGATGCCTACGGCTGGACACCGCTAATGCGAGCGGTCGCCGGCGGGCATCCGGATGCGGTGGACACGCTGCTGGCCGACCCTCGCGTCAATCCCGACAGGGCCCAGGAGTCGGGCGCTACAGCCCTGCATATCGCTGCGGGAATGGGGTACGGGCGAATCGTCGAGCAATTGCTGGCCGATGGTGCGGATCCTGTTATAGCCGATCAGGAGGGACGTACGCCACGGGAGGTGGCCGAGAACCAGGGCCACAGGACGACGGAAGAAATCCTCCGCAAGGCGGAGGCGGCGGTCACTCAGCAGGTCCGCTGATTGCGCGTATATTCCTCCAGCGGCACGACCACGGACGTTTCGGACGCCGGCTCGCGGAATCCTGCCGTTCCGTGGATCAGCGATAGCTGGAACCCGAAGCCCTCAAAGAAGCGATCGAACATGTCGCCGCCGTAGGTACCGCAGGCGCTTATCGCGCCGTCCTCGCTGCATGTCAGATCCACGGCAGCAAGCGGCTGCGGGGCCGGTCCCCCGAGCACCCGTCCGCCTTCGGCAGGATCATACACGCTGCCCTCCGAGCAGCAGTAAATCACCTGCTCCTTGCGAACCGACTTTCGGTCCAGATCGGTAAAGCGGACCTCCTCGTGCCGGTAGCTGATGAAACTGATGTCCTTGGTCGGGTAGCTCATTCGGTGAGCGCAGATCGCCGAGAAGGCCACAACGGAACGCTCCGGACCGACACCGCCTTTCCAGGAATACCGGCGCCCGTCCTCGGTCTCCAGTCCCGAAACCGTTTCCGTGGGCCGGCCGAGTTCGATCAGGAAACAGGGAGTGGAGACATACGGGTAGTTGAACACGTAAGTTTCCCCCGGCACCAGATCGCCGGCTCGAACCGGGGTGCCGGACTGATTTACGAGGGCAACGGACTCGGTGGGCCGCAACGGCGCTGGCGTGTTTGCCAGCAGCCTGGGATTGGTCGTCACGGCCGCGCCTGTGCCCACGCAGAGGCGCACAAAGGCTCGGCGGCTGAGATTCTTGTCGTCTTCCATCAGCAATTTGCCTGATTAATCAAGAGTCGGTCGTCAGAGCCATGGTTTAAAACGGGCGGCGCGCGCTGTCAATGCCCCGCTTTGCCTCACTGCCCCGAACCCTGTTTCAGTTTTCGCCGCGCTGAGCGGAAGCGTTTCGCCTCCGACGGATTTCCATGGGGTGCTCCACCTGCCGAAACTTGTCCAGCAGATGGAGCAGGCTAAGCCAGGGATGACGCCAGATCATACGGGGGCCGGCATAGCGCATCACGATCCGGGCCTGCTCGCGCTGCACGCGCTTGTAGCAGTGTACGGGGCACCGGGCACAGGTGGGTTTTTCCTGTCCATACGGGCACTTGAGGAGTCTTTTCTCCGCGTATCCCAGGAACTCCTGGCACTCGGCGCAGGGGAGCGCAGCGGCGCCTGGATGGTGATCGCGGCAATAAAGGCGAACCATCGCCTCGAGGGTCCGGAACTCACGGCCAAGCCTGGATTCGAACTCTGCCATGGCCGCAAGCATACCGCGGTCGCTGATTTTCCCGTCTGACCCGGATCAAGTCCCGGTCGGGGGGAATCGTGAACTGGCTCACGGACCGGTCCCGGAAACCCTGTCTAGACTGCCCTGTCTAGACTGGAAATCCTGAAATTATGTCAAAGAGTAGGTCGACGGGCCTGGCGCGGCCGGAGGAAGAGCATGACGCCCCGAATTACAGCGGTCATGGCAGCACTGATGGTGGTTCAGGGCTGCGCAACGATGGATCAGGAAGAGTGCATCACCAGTGACTGGCGTGCGGTCGGGTTCGAGGACGGGGCTCGGGGTTACCCGGTGGACCGGATCAGCCGACACCGAAAGGCCTGCGCACAGCACGGTATCACGACAGACCTTGGCGCATATCGCCAGGGTCGGGACGAGGGCCTGAGGCACTATTGCACCGCCCAGAATGGTTTCAACGTGGGGTCCTCCGGATCCAGCTACGCGGGCGTTTGTCCGGAGGATCTGGCGGATGATTTCGAACTCGCCTATTCGGAGGGCAAACGCCTCCACGACCTGGATCGGCGAGTCCGCTCCGCTGAAACGCGCATCGACGCCCTCGAGCGGCAGGTAACCGATCTGGACCAGCAGATCGACGGTCACGAAAAGACCATAATCGCCAGCGGCACCGACAATCTGGAGCGTGCCCGGCTGCTGCTCGAAATCAAGGATCTGGTGGATCACCGGGAGGATCTGGAAGACGAAATCGAGGACCTCGAGCATGAACGCGCCGCGTCCCGACAGGAGTTGGAGGAATATCGGGAGACGGTCGCGTACAGCGAGCGATAAGAAACCGCCGGCGGGTTGTGCCGGCTAGAGCCTGAGCGTCAGCACTACGAGCTCCGGATCATCCCTGGATCGCTCATGTTTGAAGCCCACGCGCTCGGCGAGGGCCAGCATGTTGCGGTTCTCCCGCAACACGATGCCGTCCATCATCTCCAGGCGGCGGTCGCGGGCCACTTCTATCAGGCTTTCCAGCAGTCGCGTAGCAATGCCGCGGCGCTGCCACTCGTCGCCCACGACGATGGCGAACTCACAACCCCGACCGTCCGGATAGGTGACATACCTCGCAACGCCTACCTGCTGATCTCCGTCGTCGGTGTGCACCACGGCGATCAGGGCCATCTCCCGGTCATAGTCGATCTGGGTAAAGCGCGAGAGCATCTCGGGCGTAATCTCGTTGAGCACGTACATGAAGCGGAGGTAGCGGGATCGATCCGAAAGTCCGTTGACGAAATCCCTCTCCATCACCGCATCCTCTGGCCGGATCGGCCGGATGGTCCAGCGCAGTCCATCGGCCATTTCCAGCTCCTGCACGAGGTTGCTCGGATAGGGATGGATGGCCATATGGGAGTATTCACGGGCGCTCGCGCTGACATGCTGGACCCGTATGCGCGCGTCTACGGCCATGGCGCCGTGCTCGTCCACGATAACGGGATTGATATCCATCTCGATGATCGAGGGGAGTTCACACACCATCTCCGATACACGGAGAATCACGTCTTCGATCGCAGTCATGCTGGCGGGCGGCTTGCCCCGAAAGGACTGCAGGTATCTCGCGGCCCGGGTGCGGGCGATCATGCGCCTCACCAGGTAGCGGTTCAGGGGCGGGAGGGCAATAGAGCGATCCCCGATGACCTCGACCATGGTGCCGCCGAGACCGACGCTGATGACCGGTCCGAACACATCGTCGTTAAGAACACCAACCATGAGTTCCCGTCCGGCGGACGGCTTCCACATGCGTTCCAGCATGAAGCCCTCGATCCGTGCATCGGGACGCGCCAACTCGACGGCGTCGTGCATCTCACGCCAGGCGTTGCGAATGTCGTGTCCGCTGTTGAGGCCGAGGCGCACGCCATCCACGTCGGTCTTGTGAGTGATGTCGTGGGAACGAATCTTCATGGCGACCGGGAAGCCTATCTCGCGGGCGACGGCAATCGCCTCCGTCATTTTCTGAACCGGCGTACTCGGCAGGATCGGGATGTCGAACGCGGCGAGGACAGCCTTCGATTCGACGGCATCAAGCATCTCCCGCTTCTCCGACAGGGCTGCTTCGATGATCATCCTGGCATCCTCGACGCCGGGCTTTTCCTGGCGGCTCAGGGGTTCCGGAACCTGCAGCAGCAGCTCCTGGTTGGCCCGGTACGCGGCTGCGGCGGCGAAGGCGTCCACTGCCGCTTCCGGGGTGGAGTAGGCGGGCACCCTCTGCTCCAGAAACAGTTTTCGGCTGCTGATCATCGTCTCCTCGCCCATCCAGCAGGCGAAGACCGGCTTCGGTTCCCGTTTATGGATATCGGCGACTTTGGCGGCGACCGCTTCGGGCTCCGAGATGGATTGGGGCACCAGGATCGCAAGAGCTGCGTCCACGCCGTCGTCCGACAGGCAGGCTGACAGGCCGGCTGAATAACGGTCGGGAGTGGCATCTCCGAGGACGTCGATAGGGTTGTTTCCGGACCAGGTGGCCGGCAGGTTTTCATCCAGTCGCCGGACCGTCTCGTCTGACAGGTTCGCCAGTTCCAGCCCCAGATCCGCCAGGCGGTCCGCGGCGATCACGCCGGGACCGCCTCCGTTGGTTACGATGGCCAGACGCGGCCCCCCGGTTCGCACGCCTGCGTGCAGGGTCGCGGCGGCCGCGAAGAACTGGTCGTAACGCCGAGCCCGGACCACGCCGGCCCGGCGCACGGCAGCTTCGAATACCTCGTCGGATCCCACGAGGGCGCCCGTGTGGGAAGCTGCGGCCTTGCCGCCCTGAGTGTGACGACCGGCCTTCATCACCACCACAGGCTTTGCTCGTGAGGAGGCGCGCAGCGCGCTCATGAATCGTCTCGCGTCGTGCAGGCCCTCTACGTAGAGCATGATGGCTTCGGTTCGGGAATCCAGGACCAGATAGTCCAGGATCTCTCCAAAATCGACATCCGCCGCAATCCCCGAAGAAATCACGCAGGAGAAGCCGATACCTCGCGGGCGGGCCCAGTCAAGGATGGCCGTGCACAGGGCCCCTGACTGTGAGACCAGCGCAATGCGGCCCTTGCGGGCCATGCAGTGGCTGAAAGTGGCGTTCAGTCCAAGATCCGGGCGCATCACTCCCAGGCAATTCGGTCCGAGGAAACGGATGCCGTGACGCCTCGCCACCCGGACGACCGCCCGCTCGAGGGCCCGTCCTTCCTCGCCGGTTTCCCGAAATCCTGCCGAAATGACGATTGCCGCATCGATCCCGGACTCGCCGCACTCGTCGAGCACGCTCGGTACCGCCCTGGCCGGCGTCACGATAACGGCCAGGTCGATCTCCTTGCCGACGCTGCGAACGTCCGGATAGCACCGTCTTCGACCGAGCTTCTCGTATTTCGGGTTGATCGGATAGACCCGTCCCTTGAACCGGGCACGCAGCAGGTTGCGCAGTACTGCCTCACCGGGCGAACCTTTCCGTTCGCTGGCGCCGATGACGGCGACCGAGCGCGGTTCGAACAATTTCCCGATGTCCAGACCGAAGCCCTTGGTGCCCAGCGTCATGCAATCTCCCGTGAAAGTCTGTCCGGAGGGCCAAGTATGCCAGTAGACTGTGAGTCGTTGTGTGACAGCCGGGGGTAAAGGTGGCGACCGCCTACGTTTCTCATCCTGTCTTCAAGGAACACGTCATGTCGGAAGGTCACCCGGATTCGCCTGGCAGGCTGACGAGCATCGAAGATCGGCTGCAGGCGGACGGGATCATGGATTTCCTGATGTACCATGATGCGCCGCTGGCGACCCGGACTCAGCTCGAGCGCGCCCATTCCGCCAGGCATGTCGAGACGCTCTCCGCGCAGGCGCCGGACCGGGGCCTGATTCGAATCGATCCCGATACTTATATGGGGCCCCGTACCCTGGAGGCCGCCTGGCGCGCGGCCGGCGCCGCCGTCCTGGCGGTAGATCTGGTGATGACAGGCCAGGTGGCCAGTGCCTTTTGCGCCGTGCGGCCCGCCGGGCACCACGCAGAGCGAAATGCCGCCATGGGTTTCTGTTTCTTCTGCAACACCGCGGTGGCGGCGTGCCATGCCATGGACCGATTCGGCCTTGACCGCGTCGCCATCGTGGATTTCGACGTGCATCATGGTAATGGCACCGAAGACATTTTCCGGGATGATCCCCGGGTGCTGGTGTGTTCCATTTACCAGCACCCTCTGTATCCCTATGCCGGAAACAGATCGGTACCCGGGCACATCGTGAACGTCCCGGTTCCACCGGGGACGGCTGGGCGAGCCTGGCAGCAGGCGATTACGGAGAAATGGCTGCCTGCCCTGGACGAATTCCGACCCCAGCTCGTCATCGTCTCGGCAGGCTTCGACGGTCACGCGGCCGATCCCATGGCCGAGCTCCTGCTGACGGAAGCCGATTACGCGTGGGTCACGGAGCAGCTCAGCTCGGTATCGGAACGACACGCCGGCGGACGGCTGGTTTCCTGCCTCGAGGGGGGCTACGATCTTGCCGCCCTGGGGCGCTGTGTGGCCATTCACATTCGACGGCTGGCAGGCTGGTAATAACCTGGGGCCGCCATCGGTCCATGACGATTTTCGCAAGGCAAAGACTATGAAAAAAGGAAACGCCGGGCCGGACAGTTTGTTCGAGCCTGTAAAACTTGGTCGATTTTCCCTCCCCAACCGGCTGGTGATGGCGCCCCTGACGCGCTGCCGCTCGCAACAGCCCGGGAACGTGCCGACGGCACTTAACGCTGACTATTATGCGCAGCGGGCGCCCCATGCAGGGCTGATTATCAGCGAGGCCACCCAGATCTCTCAGGAAGCCCAGGGTTATGCCTGGACTCCCGGTATCCACACCGAGGCGCAGATCGAGGGCTGGCGACTGGTGACCGATGCGGTCCATTCCGGAGGCGGTCGAATCTTTCTGCAGCTCTGGCACGTCGGTCGAATCTCTCACCCGGTTTTCCAGCCCGACGGGGGGCCGCCCGTCGCGCCCTCTGCCATCCGCCCGGACGGCCAGGCATTTGTGCCAGGGGAGGACGGCAAGGGAGCCCAGGTTCCGTTCGTCACCCCCCGGGGACTGGAAACCGACGAGGTGGAAAGAGTCGTGGACGATTACCGCCATGCCGCTGCCAACGCCCGACGGGCGGGGTTTGACGGTGTCGAGATTCACGGCGCAAACGGTTACCTGATTCACCAGTTCATCTGTTCGGCCACGAATCGGCGGGCCGACCGCTACGGTGGCCCCGTGGAGAACAGGGCGAGATTCCTTTCGGAGGTGGTGGAGGCGGTGTGCGGAATCTGGAGCTGCGACCGGGTGGGGCTGCGGTTATCGCCGCTGATGGTCGGCAAGGACATGCAGGACGAGGATCCCGAAGGGACCTACCGCTGGATTGCAGAGGAACTCAATCATTTCGATCTGGCCTATCTTCACATTACACGCCAGACTGCACCGGACGATGAGGGCGTCGAGAGGGTCACAGAACGCAGTGAGGCCATGTCGGCGATCATCAGAGATGCCTGGAAGGGCGCCCTTCTGATCTGCGGCGGATTCTCGCCGGAGGAGGCCGCCACGTGGCTGTCCGAGGACCGGATGGATGCCGCTGTTTTCGGCCGACTTTACATTTCCAATCCTGATCTGGACGAGAGGATCCGGCAGGGTGCGGCGCTGACCGCGCCGGACCCGGAGACGTTCTACGGCGGCGGAGAGGCCGGCTATACCGACTATCCATTTCTGCACGAGGAATGAACTGTCGGACGGAAGGAACTTCCCGTCTTCAGGGCCCGTTCGTCGTTTTCACGTTGGCGGACTTGCCCCTGGCGAACCATCCGATCGGACCCGGAAACCCCGGTGACAAACTCAGAGGGAGCGTATCTGGTCCGCGATCTGCCGACTCAGTTGCGCGACGGCTGCATCGTGGGCCTGCACCAGCGCATCGACGGTGTCTCCCGTCACGGGTTGCTCTATCGTGGATTGTTTGACGACAGCCGCCTCGGCGTCGTCGCCCGCCGAGATTGTCCAGCGAACGCTGAGGACCAGGGTGCCTCCCGGTGATCCGTCGAACCGGTCCACGTCCAGAACGACCCGATAATCCAGGGGGAAGCGCGCCTCGGACGGATAGACCGCCACCCTGTCCGTGGACAGCAGCGCCCCCAGGTTTGATCCCAGCGTGTCGAGGAAGTCGGACTCCAGGCTTCCGGCCCAGCGATGAAATTCATCGAGTTCCAGGCTGTTCGGGCCCGTCCGAATTACGATCTGGGAGCGCCTGAGTGACCTGGGGAAGATCACTGGGCCAACAGCAACAGCGGGCCCTGGATCCACACCGGGCGCTCCGCTGGCAGTGACCATGGGGCTCAGGTTATGGAACTGTACTGCCGGGCTGCGCCCGCCGATACAGCCGGTCAACAACATGGCGGCGAACAGGAGGACGCCGGTCCGGGTAATGGAGCGAAAATGGATCACGACTGATCCTCCTTGCCCTTGATCAGCGATTCGGGGTGACGTTCCAGGTATTCCACGATGGTACGAATGGACTGGGCGGTGTCGCCCAACTCCATGAGCAGGCGTCTGAGCTCATGGGCGGTGACCGAGTCGGCATCGATCTGTTTTCTCGTGGCATCCAGCGTCTCCTCGGCCTTGTTCAGTACGGAATCGAGGGCGGGAGCCACGTCGTTGCTGAGCTGGTCCGCCATCCTGCGAAGACTCGCGATGGCGTTGGCCAGCTCGGGGTCGCTGACGATCCGGTTGATGGACGCCAGGGTTTCGCTGAGATTCTCTCCGATCCGATCGAACGGAATATCCTCGATCTTGTCCACGATCCGACCCACGTCGGACGCCAGGTTGCGCAGCGAAGACGGGACGGTCGGGAAGGTGGGATAGCCTTTCCACTCGCCGGTCTCTCCCGGTGGAGCGTCCGGGTCCAGCACCAGGTTAATGACCTTGCCGCCGGTCAGCACGTTGCCGGTGGCCAGCTGCCCGCGCCATCCTCGGGCGACCATCCCTTCGCTCTCGTTGCCTAATCTGGACTCGTCGCCAGTTGGCACCAGCCGCTCCGGCTCTATGCGGACGAGCACCGGGATATGCAGGGTCATATTCTCGTAATCCACCTCGAAACTGATATCCACGACCTCGCCGATCTTGAGGCCGAAGAACTCCACCGGCGAGCCGGTGGTCAGTCCGCGGACGGATTCATTGAAAATCATCACGTAATACTTCTGGATCTTGTACTCACGCTGCAGGGATTCCAGACGGTTCGCGTAGATAAAGAATTCGTGGTTTTCCTGGACTTCCGCCCTTGCCTCCAGTGACTCCGGTGTGTCGAAAGCGATGCCGCCGATAAGAATGCTGGTGAGCGACTGGGTGTCCACGTGAAAGCCATCGGCGCCCAGTGTGGCTTCCACCCCGCTGGCATTCCAGAATCGTGTGGTTTCCTTGATGAGCTGGTCGTAGGGGGCCTCGACGAACATCTGCCCCGAGATCGTGCCGTCCAGTTCCAGCCGGTAGTCCAGGATCCGGCCCACGGAGAACTGCCGGTAGTAGATCGGCGCGCCCACCGAGAGCGAGCCCAGCTCCCGGGTGGTGAACCGGAATTTCCGGCCCTCCTGGTCGGTCTCGATGACCGGTGCTTTCTCCAGGCCGACGAAATCGCGGGTCTTGCGGCCTTCCGCCGCCGGATCGATGCCGATATAGGCTCCCGACAGCAGCGTCCCGAGGCCTTGCACCTCGCCAGCGGTCACCCGGGCACGAACTACCCAGAACCGGGTCCCCTCCCGCAGGTAGTCTCTGGCCCCCGGGGCCATTTTTGCGGTGACCACCACGTGTTCCAGGTCCTTGGAGAGTTCCACGTTCTCCACGGTTCCGACCTCCACGCTGCGGTATTTGACCTTGGTCTTGCCCGCGGTGAGACCCTCGCCGGTTTCGAAAACGATGGTGATGGTCGGACCTTCTTCCGTGATCGCCTTGTATACGAGCCAGGCCCCGATAATCGCCGCCACGATGGGCACCACCCAGACCAGCGAGAATTTCGGTTTCTCCCCGATCGCGGCCTCCGCTACGGCAGGCGACCCGGGTTCAGTTTTCTCGTTCATCGTTTTCCTCTATGGGATCCCAGATCAGCCGGGGATCGAAGGCCATGGCCGCGAACATGGTGATGATAACGACCATGGAGAAATAAAGAGCGCCGGGTCCGGCCTCGATATTGGCCAGGAAACCCAGCTGGACGAGCGCCACCAGCACGGTCACCACAAAAACGTCCACCATGCTCCATCGGCCCACCGCCTCCGTGATCCGGTACAGCTTGGTCCGATCCATCGGACGGGCGGAGGATCGACGCCTGACTGTCCACAAAAGATAGGACAGGATCAGCAGCTTAAGGAGCGGCACCGCCACGCTGGCGATGAAGATCACGAGCGCCAGGGGCCAGTCTCCATGGCTGATGAAATAAATGACCCCGCTCATGATGGTGTCCGACTGCACCTTGCCCAGGGCCGCCGTATGGGTGATGGGAAGGAGATTGGCCGGCAGATAGAAGAGGAAAGCGGCGATCACCAGGGCCGTGCTGCGATCGACGCTCCGCGCTTTTCTGTAGTGCAGCTCGCTGCCGCAGCGCGGACAAACATAGTGATGCCCCGACCCCATCCGGCACACTAGGCCGCAGGTGTGGCAGCCCGTGAGCGATGCGCTCATGGCGTTGCCGGACACCGTCGTCATGCGGTCGCCCCCGCTTCTCTGGCATCGTCGAGCTTCTCCCAGATGACGCGGGGCTCCAGCGTGGACAGGGCCCAGGAGAGCACAACGATCAGGCAGCAGAACGCCCACAGGGCGACTCCGGGAATCACGTCTGCCATCCCGCCAAGCTTCACCATGGACACCAGGATGCCGAGCATGAAGACCTCCATCATGCTCCAGGGCTTGAGGTATCCCATCCAGCGCATGACGCGCTTGTACTGCGGCAGGCGCAAACCGCGATTGAGGGGTGCCAGCACGTAAATGAGGCCCGCGATCTGCAGCGCCGGCGCGATGATGCTCGTAATCAGCACGACGACGGAGAGGATTGGCTGGCCCTGCTCGTAAAGGGAAACGACGCCGCTAACCAGGTTGGTCTCGACCAGGTTTCCCGGCAGCCCGAAAGACAGGAAGGGAAATACATTGGCGACCACCCAGAGGATCAGCGCGGAGACGCTCAGCGAGAGGGTCTTCTCCACGCAGTTTGCAGGGTTCCGGAACAGCACGTGACCACAGCGAAGACACCGGGCCGCCCGATCCGGGGGCAGCGCAGGCACGCGGTTGAGCAGGTCACATTCGTGGCAGACGCTCAGGCATGGATCCAGGCTGCCGGCTTCTGAATTGAGGCGGTCAATAGAATCTGTGGCCATCAAATCCGTCAGGGCCGTCACTCCTGCGGCCTGCTCATTCCTCCGTCGCTGCCGCTGACGCGGTTTGCTCCGGCTGTTCCGTTGTGCCGTCGTTCTTGAGCCATTCGATCATCAACGTGTATCCCACGACCAGAACAATGGATCCAACGAACAACCCGATGATGCCCATGGAGATGAATCCGCCGATAGCGCCCAGGAAAATGACGAGCATCGGCACGTCGACGCCCCTGCCGAGGAGAATGGGCTTGAGGAAGTTATCGACCAGAATCACCGGAATAATGTAGATGGTGAAAAGAATGGCGGTCAGCTGGCTGTCTCCCGCCGCGAACAGCCAGATGGCCGTGGGAATCAGGATGAGTCCCGGGCCGAGCTGAATAATGCAGAGGACCAGTATGACGACGGTCAGCAGGCCGGCGGCCGGAACGCCGACGGTAACCAGGCCGATCCCCGCGAGCGTCGCCTGTATGATCGCGACACCTAGAATTCCCCGGGCGACGCTGCGAACGGTAGAGGTGGTCAGAGATCCAAAATGCGCGCCGCCTTCTCCTGCCAGGCGCCGGAAGAAGCGCTCCGAAACACGGGCAGACTTTTCTGCGCCCGGCAAGAGGATCCCGGCGATGATGATCGACGCGACGAACTTGAGCAGCCCGAGGCCGGCGCCGGCGGCCGCGCCCAGCAGCCACTTGCTGATCGCCCTTATCTGCGGCTGCAATTGTTCGAGGGCCTCGGTCAGATTCGAGGAAGCCAGCGCCCAGAAAGCCGCCAGTTTCTCGCCTATCAGTGGCCAGCCTGAGACCGACTCCGGCGGCGGGGGAATCACCACCTGTCCTGTCCGGAACACCTCCGCCGTCTGGCGGGCGCCGTCGACGATGGTTTCCGTAAACATCGAGGCGGGCAGGATGATGACCACCAGTAACCCCAGAGTGACCACAGTGGCTGCAAGACCACGCCGATGTCCCATGCGGTCCGCCAGTTTCTCGTAACCCGGCGAGATGGCGATGGCGATTATGACACCCCAGAGCACGATAGTGATGAACGGACGAACGATATCAAAGCACCAGAGGATCAGGACCAGCAGAATGCCGATCCGGATCGCGGCCTCGAGCGCGTTTCGAATAAACTGATTATCTGCTTTGATCTTTGTCAGATCTGTCATCTTCACTTCCCGCGCCCACTATGTCGGCGCTTATTATGCCGCAAGTCGCTATCCAAACCGACTTCTGGCACGGGAAAACAACTACTGACGGGCATCGCTGGATTCCTCGTGGGCCGCAGGGTCCTGATGGGTCTGCGGTCGTCGGGGGTTACAATCATCTGGGGTATCGGAACTCAGAGCCGGGTTTCCATGCAGTTTTCATTGCTCGCCAAGGTCCGCGGAACAATTACGCTCTTGCTGATGACCGGCAACGTGATCTTCTGGTTCGTCCCGATCCTGGTGCTTGCGATCGCCAAACTCATCGTTCCGCTAAAGACCTGGCGCGTCCTGATGGGCAGGGGACTGATTGCGTGCGCAGAACACTGGATCAGCTTCAACAAGGGAATTCTCCTGTTGACCCAGTCGATCAAGTGGGAAATCAGCGGGCTCGAATCACTGCGTCGGCGGGAGTGGTATCTGATGATCTGCAACCACCAGTCATGGGTCGATATCCTGGTGCTGCAGGCCGTGTTCAACCGGCGCATTCCATTCCTGAAATTCTTTATCAAGCAGCAGCTGATCTGGGTGCCTTTCCTGGGTATCGCCTGGTGGGCGCTGGACATGCCATTCATGAAGCGGTACACGCGGGAGTATCTGCAGCGGCATCCCGAGAAGAGAGGCCGGGACCTGGAAGCGACCCGGGTGGCCTGCCAGAAGTTCCGCGACACACCGACCACGGTCATCAATTTTGTCGAGGGGACCCGGTCTACGGCAGAGAAGCGGGGGCAGAGGGAATCTCCCTACACACACCTGATGCCCCCGCGGGCGGGCGGCGTCGCCTTTGTTCTCGGGGCGATGGGTGACATCCTGCACTCGCTTATCGACGTGACGATCGTCTATGGGAATGGAGCTCCGAGCCTGTGGGAACTCTGCTGCGGCCGTGTCGATCGAATCCAGGTACACATCCGGGTGATGGAGATCGAGTCCTGGCTGACCGAGGGGAATTACAGCGGCGACGAGCAATTCAGACAACGCCTCCAGACCTGGATCAGCACGCTGTGGCATCAGAAGGATGAACGGATCAGCGGCATGCTGGACGGGGACCGGTGATGATCGGATCCGCGTACGTCGCGCACTCTCTGGGCTAATATCAATGAGGGCCACAGCGCCGTGAATGCTCATGCAGCAGATGGTTGACCGTTTTCAGGAAGTGATTCGCCCTCGCCTGACGGCGTCCATCCTCAGAACGCGAGCGCTTTGTCTGGTGTTTTTCGGTCTGGTCATGGTGGGCTGCGCCACGAGTCCGACGGGCCGCACGCAACTCATGCTTGTCTCGGAAGCAACCGCTATTTCTGCTTCCCGGCAGGCCTATCTGGCTGAGATGCAGCGTCTTGAGAAGGAAGGGAAACTCAGCGAGGACGCGGCGATGGCCCGGTGGGTCGGCGATATCACCGGGCGACTGGTAGCGCAGGCGATTCGAATGCGTCCGGATGCCGGGCGGTGGGACTGGAGCGTGGCTATTATCGAGGATCCGGACACCGTGAATGCCTGGTGCATGGCCGGCGGCCGAATGGCGGTTTATACCGGTCTGCTTCGGAAACTTGACCCGACGGAAGACGAGTTTGCCCAGGTGATGGGCCATGAGATTGCCCATGCGCTGGCCAACCATACTGCCGAGAAAATGTCGGTGGCCATGGCAAGCCAGATCGGAATCATTGCCGTTGGCGTTGCCTCGGACGATCCCCGGCTCACTGCGGCCGCCGCGGTGGCGGCGACCGTCGCCGTGGGCTTGCCCAACAGCCGGGCTGCGGAATCCGAAGCGGATCTGATCGGCATCGAGCTTGCGGCCAGGGCCGGTTACGATCCCCACGCCGCGGTGACTCTGTGGCAGAAGATGAACGAGGTGGGGGGAGGGCGGCCGCCCCAGTTCCTCAGTACCCACCCGGACCCGGAGAATCGCCAGGCGCGGCTGGCGGCCCTGATCCCGGAAATGATGCCCTATTACCAGGCTCCCGGAGAGCGGCCGTTTCACCCGGTCACGATTGTCGATCACGAGTAGATCCGATCGCCCTCATCCAGCGGCGCTCGCCGGATCAGGGTGTTAAGCTAGCGCTTTCGCATCATGGATCCAGCAAGCTAGAAGAGAAGTAAATGGCGGAAAATGAACCCAGGGTCGACCTTGAGATGGCGTCCGATAATCTTTACCAGGAAGAGATATTCACCGATCGTCGGGTCGGCACGATCCAGCGGCTGACTCCGGTGACCAAGGACGGGGGACCGGATACGACCCGGACCATTGTCTATGTGGGCCAGACCCAGATACTGACCCCGGCTGGCGGACTTCCCATCACGTTCGAGATCGAGGCAACCTCTCTCGGAGAAGCGACCCGGAAATTCAGCGAGGCGGCGGAAGTCGCCATCGAAGACACCATGCGCCGGCTGGAAGAGCTGCGGCGAGACGCCGCATCCTCCATTATCGTTCCCGGCGCCGGCGGCGCTGGCTCTGCAGGCGGCGTGCCGGGGGGCGGGGTTCCTGGCGGCGGCATCAAAATGCCCTGACGCCTGACCGGCGGCTACCGGTTTTTTTCCAGCTCGAAGCTCATGCCCGCATTCGCTTCCAGCCGGTGCAGGAGTTTTTCACCCATGCAGGATGCCGGTGTCCAGGAACCGCCCGGAGTGTCGAGTTCGTCTTTCGCGAGACAGACGGCGCTCTCTCCGAGCATCCTGGACGTGGCGCCGTAACCGGGATCCCGGTCCGCGCGCACACGGGTCAGGATCTTGTCCGGGCCCCGGCGCCCCACCAGCAGTATGTCGAAATACCCTTTCCGCCGGGCCTCGGCCCCGGGACCCTCCCCTGGCTGGGGAAGAAACATCCGGTTCATCAGGGCCCGGGCCGGTTTGAGCGACGCCGCCACCAGGAAGGCTCCGAGGGTGGCCGTCATGGACACGGCCCGAGCCCAGCCGCCGGCGCCTTTGCCCGTCATTACGGCTTCCTGATAGCGGAAGGATTTGCCGTAGCAATACCCGGTCAAGGCGTTGCTTCGCCTCACGATCCGCGTGTTGACCGCCGCCATCACGAAGGGAGCCGTCCAGGAGTTCACGTCGGCGTCCCACTTCGGCTTGCTCTGATCGGGACCGTCCGGCCCCTTCTGTGCCCCCTCGGGATTGAGCCCGTAGGGATTGCCCATGGCGCGCCGAATCTGAGGGTCAGAGCGCGCCTCGTCCAGCGCGTTCAGAAGGCTGGCAACGGTTCCCCCGCTGAACGTGCCTTTCATTCTTCTTACGCGCAGATGAATCGAGTCGCACGGACCGCCATGTAGTTCCTTCATCTGCCGATGGGTGAACAGCACCCCGAGATCGGACGGGATGGAGTCGAAGCCGCAGCAGTGAACGATGCGGGCGCCGGATTGGCGGGCGGTCTCCTCGTGGTGATCGATCATCTTGCGGATCCACTGGACTTCGCCGGTAATGTCGCAGTAATCGGTGCCGGACTCGGCGCAGGCTGCCACAAGTTCCGAGCCGTGTCGGGCGAAGGGCCCGACGGTGGAACATACGACGGATGTTCTCCGGACCATGCTGAGCAGGGATTCCGGATCGTGGCTGTCGGCGTGGATAAGAGGGATGTCAGCGGCGTCCGGACCAAGGCCGTCGCGAACGTTCTTCAGCTTCTCTTCATTGCGGCCGGCCATGGCCCAGCGCAGGTCAGCGCCGCAACCATAGCGTTCAAGCAGGTATTCGGCGACGAGGCGCCCGGTAAAGCCGGTGGCGCCCCAGACTACGACGTCGAAGTCTCGACCATGTTCGCCCATGTTGTTTTTCCTTTGTCTTGCGCCTTCGGACTGTGCGCCCGGGCCGCCCGCGATCAGCTCGAGGCGGGGGGGACCACCAGGACCGGGCGGCTGGACCGTCGGACCAGCCCCTCGGAAATGCTCCCGACCAGCAGATCGAAGACCGCCCCGTGTCCGTGGCTGCCCACCACGACCAGATCCGCATCGAGTCGATCCGCTTCCCGGATGATTGTTTCCACTATAGAGCCCTGGATAAGCAGCGCTGTCGCGCCGACGTCACTGGAACGCAGGCTGTCTGCCAGTCGCTGTACCTGGCGATGTTCTCGATGATATTCCTCGGCCACCTGGTCACGAACCACATCCGGGCCCACATCGTAGCCCACAAAGTCCGGCTCCGGCTCCGCAACGTGCAGGACGTAGACATGGCTGGCCGTTCGGGTGGCCAGGTCCCGGGCGATATCCATCACCCGGTCGGTCACACTCGAAAAGTCCACGGCAACGAGTATTCGCACTTCAATGCTCCCGCAGGCGCTGTTGAATCCAGTCCACCCGCTGAATCATCACATCAACATAGGCCTCAGTGAAGATTCGCGCGTCGTGGCCGGTCAGATGAGACCATTCCGGCAGATCCAGCCCCGTCATGCGCGGATCGTCCTCGAAGTGGATTCCGATGGCGCCGGTTTCAGCGAGAAGTCGGTCCCATACGCGGCTCCGCGGGGCCCGGAGTCGCTCGTTGGTCAACACCGGTCCGGAGGAGGGTGGTCTGACGAAAACGACTTCGCCCCCACGCTCCCGGATCCGGGCGATATCGCGACGGGTGCTCTCGATCACGCTGTCGATCACCTCCCGGGACACGGGATCGCCCCGGAAATCGTCCCAGGCGTGACGGGCATGGTCGCGAAGGAAAGCGTCTGTTTCGATGCGCTCCCACAAATACGTCTGTCTGTCATCCTCGGCGATCGACAGCTTCCAGACCTGATCGTAGGGCCCGCTGACGCCGCTTCTCTCCTGCACCGGGAGCCTTTCCAGCAGGGTGATCAGCCCGTAGTTGTCATCGATAAAAGCCAGGAATCGGGACAGGAAACGGTGGACCAGGTGACCGAACCGTTGAGAGGGGGATTCCGTCCGATAGTATTCCAGGGCATCCCTGTACAGACCCAAGCCCTCGCGGAAGAAAGAGACCTCGGTGATGCCCACAATGACCAGTCCGGAAAAATCCCGGTTCTGCGCCAGATCCTCCAGGAATGGCCGCGCGTTCGTGCCCGGCAGGGCCAGCTGAACAGGGCGCATTCCGGTCTTCTCCTCGAAGAGCTCGAGGTTCGTATCGAACAGGATCCGGGAGGCTCCGACAATGGCGATGGCGTCAGGACCGGAATCGGCGAGTTTGCGGCGCTCCACGGACCAGTGCCCCCTGCCGTCGCCAATGTCGTCGGCCTGCAGGCCGATCTGTCGCATCCTGTATTCCCATGTGGCCAGAGCCAGGACTGCCAGACAAAGCATCAGGGTGAGGATTCGCCCCCAGGGGACCGCAGGTACGCTTCTCGCGTGAAAGGATTCTTTGCCCGTCGCCATTCTGGAGGCCTCAGAACTGGAAATAGATAAAGGCATCGCCCGCCCCCTGGGTCACGATAATCGCGAACAGCATCCCTGCCCAGAGGGTGGCGGTCAGCCACCAGGGAGCCCCCCTGACAACCGTTTCCAGGCTGCGATCGCGCATCCACCAGTGCGTCATCAGCATAAGGGGAATGATCGTTATCACGAACAGGATATTGACGGTCGGCAGCACCGCCTGGCCGCCCTCGGCAATGCCGGTCATGGCGCCCAGGAGTCGCCAGGCCGTCGGGAAGTCCTGGGCCCGGAACAGCACCCAGGTCAGGTTGACGAGCACATAGGTCAGCAGGCCCAGGAAGATGCGGTTGACCGGGCTGGCCCCGGATCCTCGGCCGGCGCGTCGCCGGACCAGCCAGCGTTCTGCCGCCAGGTATAACCCGTGGAGACCACCCCAGGCCACGAAATTCCAGCTTGCCCCGTGCCAGAGTCCGCCGAGCAGCATGGTTGTCAGCAGATTGGCGTAGGTACGCAAAGCTCCTTTGCGATTGCCTCCCAGCGGTACATAGAGGTAGTCGCGCAGCCAGGTGGAGAGGGAAATATGCCAGCGGCGCCAGAAATCGGAGAAGCCGATGGCGGCATAGGGGAAGCGGAAATTATCCGGGAGCGAGAACCCCAGGCAAAGGGCGACGCCGATGGCGGTAGTGGAATAGCCGGCGAAATCACAGAAGATCTGGCCGGAGAATGCCAGTGTCCCCAGCCAGGCATCGGTGAACACGAGCCCCTCCGGGGCTCCGAAAACCTTGTCGGCCGCGGGCGCAAGGAGGCTGTCGGCGATCACCACTTTCTGGAACAGGCCCAGTGTCATGAGCCCGAGTCCCCAGGTGAGCTGGTCGGACGTGGCACGCCGGGGACGGGCAAACTGGGGAATAAGCTGTGTTGGCCTGACGATCGGTCCGGCCACGAGCTGCGGGAAAAACGTCACGAACAGGGCGAAGTCGACGAAAGACCGGGACGGCTCTGCCCGGCGCAGGTAAACGTCCAGACTGTAGGCCATGGTCTGAAAGGTGTAGAAGGAGATGCCTACGGGCAGCACGATGCTCCAGGGCGGCGGCCGGAAATCGATGCCGACAGCCGTCATCAGCAGCTGCCAGTTTTCCAGCAGGAAATCGCCGTATTTGAAGTAGCCGAGAATGCCGAGATTGACGGCGATGGAGAGCATCAGAAGTCCGCGTCTCCAGGTCTGCCGTTGTTCCCGATGAAGGGCCCGGGCAACAAACCAGTCCACCAGGGTGGACAGCCAGAGCAGCAGCACGAAGGGCGGGTTCCAGGCGGCGTAAAATAGATAGCTCGCTATCAGCAGGTTCAGCTTTTTCGCCCGCCACGGCAGCGGCAGTGAATGCAGGCCGAGAACGACCGCGAAAAAGACGACGAACGTCAGTGAATTGAAGAGCATGACATGACCGGTGTCTTCTTGTTCTTGTGGGGCGGCAGTATGTGACTCCCGGGGGGCCGACCGCAACGACAACGGCCGGTCATCCCATGTGAAGCTCTATCACGTCCTTGTCTTGCACCACGTGTTCCGGTCCGACTTGCTGCCCGTCGTAAACCTCGCACCCCCAGATCCGTGCGAAACGCAGACTTTCCGCAATGTCCTTGTGAACCAGGCGCGCCACGTCGTAGACGGTGGCACCCCTGAAAAAAGTGAAGGGGCGGTCCGAGTCGGGGGGTTTGCCCGGGACCTTGGTATGGACACGGACAATCCGGAGGCCATGGAAAAGGAATTCTCCGATGGCATTCAGCCCGTGACCGGTTTCCGCCGATGTGGAAATGCAGGAAAACCGGACTCCCGTGAGTTCTTTCAGCGCCTCGATTTCCCCGGGCTCCGGGTCCAGATCAAATTTGTTCGCAATCAGCAGGGTCGGCAGCACGATCCGGAACGGATCCGGATCGTCGTCCTCTCCCGGCCGAGGGGGATGTGGGGTCTCGTCGCCGGGCCATTCCGTTATCAGGTGGATCTTGCGTTCTTCAAGCCATCGAAGAACGTACTGTAACTGCTCGGCGCACGCCGGCTCGGCCAGGTCCAGGACCAGCAGAGCTGCATCGGCAGTCTGCAACGGTGTTGTGAACCAGGGGACTGTGAATTCCGGTGACAGCGGCGGCAGGTCCACCAGCTGGATCTGGATGTCCTCGAAAGGGAGCATGCCCGGAACCGGCAGTTGCGTCGTGAAAGGCCACGCCCCGACGTCCGTTCTGGAGTGGGTCAGGCTCCGATGAAGCGCCGATTTCCCCGCGTTGGGCGGCCCGATCATGACGACCTGGGCGGCGCCTTCCGGGCGCACGGAATAGCTCGGACCCGATCGTTTCCCGCCCTTCTTCGGTCCGGCCAGCTCCTCGGTGAGCTGCTTGATTCGGCTCTTGATGTCCGCCTGGAGATGCTCCGTGCCCTTGTGTTTCGGGATGGTGCGGAGCATTTCCTTCAGGCAGTCCAGCCGTTCCCTTGGCTCCCGCGCCCGACGAAAGGCTTCTTCCGCTTTTTTGTATTCAGGAGTGACGTTAGTCGGCATGGTCCGTCCAGCAAAAGCTCCGGAACCGGTTCGTCCCGGAAGCGGCTACGATTTTCCGAGACCAGGGCGTCCGCGAGGATGTTGCATCCCGGCTCCGGAGGTCCAAGATAAGGTGCATGAGCCCAACGGTTCAATGGCACGCGCTGGAAACCGATGCGGCCTGTCGGAAGCTCGACAGTTCCCGGGAGGGTCTCGACGAAAGCCAGGCAAAGGATCGTCTGCTCCGTTTCGGCGCGAATGAACTGCCCCGCACCGCTGAGCGCCGCTGGCTCCGTCTGCTGGCAGCACAATTCAGGAACATCCTGATTCTAATCTTGCTGGTGGCCGCCGCCATTTCGCTGTTTCTTGACGAAACCGTCGAGGCCGTCGCCATTCTGGTGATCATTTTCATATCCATCCTGCTGGGCTTTGCCCAGGAGTATCGAGCCGAGCGTGCCATCGAGAGTCTCCGCCGGATCGCGGCGCCCAATGCGCGAGTGCGACGGGGTGGCCGCGAATCCCTTATCGCGGCACGGGAACTGGTGCCGGGGGACATCATTTTGCTGGCCACCGGCGACCGGATCCCGGCCGATGGCCGGTTGCTGGAGGCCGTCAACCTGAGGTCGGACGAATCGGTGCTGACCGGCGAGTCCATGCCAGTGGACAAGGATGCCGGGGTTCTGGTCGAGGAGGACTCTCCGCTGGCGGAGCGCCGGAACATGGTGTACTCGGGAACGACGGTGGCCTATGGTCGCGGAACGGCTCTGGTGACCTCCACCGGCACCGCATCGGAGTTTGGCAAGGTCACGGGTCTTCTCTCCGGTATCGAGACCGTTCCTACGCCTCTTCAGCGCAATCTGAGACATATGGCCAGGGGGCTCGCGGGCGCCGCCCTCCTGGTGGTCCTCCTTGTCGTCGCCGGAGGATTGTTTCGTGGAGTGCCCCTGCTGGAGATGTTCATTTTCGGGGTGGCGCTGGCGGTCGCCGTGGTGCCGGAGGCGTTGCCTGCGGTCGTGACCATCTCTCTCGCGCTGGGCGTTCAGAGAATGGCGCGCCGGAATGCGCTGATCAAACACCTTCCGGCGGTGGAGACGCTGGGCAGCATCTCCGTGATCTGCGCCGACAAGACCGGCACGCTCACGAAGGACGAGATGACGGTTCGCCGGATCCTCACAGCCGACCAGTCTGTCCAGGTGACCGGCACCGGCTACGAGCCCGAGGGCGAGTTCAGATCAGACGACCAGGTCGTGGAGCCCGGACCGGTGGTTTTCGAACTGTTGCGGGCTGCGGTTCTGGCGTCGGATGCCAGCCTGGTCGAGAGCGACGGAATCTGGGAGATCCGGGGCGACCCTACAGAAGGCGCGCTGGTGGTCGCGGCGGTGAAGGCGGGTCTCGACGCAGGCAACCTTCGTCGAGAGGCGCCCAGGATATGGGAGATACCTTTCGAATCCGAGACCAAGCGAATGACTACCGGTCATCGGTTCGACGGTGGAAGCATGGCGTATGTCAAGGGAGCGCCGGAGGTCGTGCTCGCGGCCTGTGATCGGTGCCTTACCGGGTCAGGCGAGCAGGTTCTCGAGGCGGAGCTTCGCGAGCGTATCCGGCAGGCGGTATCCGGAATGGCGGAGGACGCACTGCGGGTTATCGCCGTGGCGCGAAAGGAGGCGGCCGAGCCCGGGCAGGTCGGGCAAGGGCTGGTCCTGCTGGGTATGGCAGGCATGCTCGATCCTCCGCGCGAGACTGCCCGACGGGCCGTGGAACTGTGCAGATCCGCCGATATCCGTCCCGTCATGATCACCGGTGATCATCCTGACACGGCCCGGGCCGTCGCCCGGGAACTCGGCATCCTGGGTCCTGACGGCACCGTGCTGACGGGCGCGGAACTGGACGATCTGGACCAGCAGGCCTTCCGGGAACGGGTCAGGAAGATCGACGTCTATGCCCGCGTATCGCCGGAGCACAAGCTGCGTGTCATCGAGGCATGGCAATCGCTGGGGCAGGTTGTGGCCATGACCGGCGACGGCATCAACGACGCGCCGGCCCTCAAACGGGCCGACGTGGGCGTAGCCATGGGGCGCACCGGAACCGACGTGAGTCGCGAGGCGGCCGCCATGACGCTCACCGACGACCGTTTCATCTCCATCGTCGGCGCGGTGGAGGAGGGGCGCAGCGTTTTTGACAACGTCAGAAAGTACCTGATGTACCTGCTTTCCTCGAATATCGGCGAAATTGGCCTGATCGGCGGTGCCACCCTTCTGGGACTTCCGCTGCCCCTGACCGCGGTACAGATCCTTTACGTGAATCTGGCCACCGACGGTTTCCCGGCCATCGCCCTGGCCGTGGATCCCGAGGAAGAAGACGTGATGCGCAGGCCGCCCCGGGACCCCGGCGCCGGCATCTTCAGCAGGCCCGTGATTTTACTGATGATCCTCGGGGGTGCCTGGTCGATGCTTGCGACGCTGATGCTTTTCTACTGGGGTCTGCATTCGGGCATCGGGCAGGTCACCGCCACCAGCCTGACCTTTGCCGCCCTGGTGCTCATCCAGTTCGTGAAAGCGTACGTATTCCGATCGGATCGACAGTCGATTCTGGTCCGTCCGTTCGCCAATCGCTGGCTGAACATCGCCATCGTCTGGGAGCTGATGCTGCTGATGCTGATTTTCTATCTGCCGCCGCTGCAGGTTGCCTTCGGCACGCATCCCTTGTCGTTCACGGAGTGGGTCATCGTGATCGGGATAGCGCTTACGATTATCCCGGTTCTGGAGGGCGGCAAGGTCGTCCTCAGGAAATGACCGAGGAGGCCGGTCGCCTGACTTTCATTTTTTGATCGAGCGCCAGCCAGCGATCCATCACTCTGTCCAGGAGGCGATGATTTTCGCTGTAGCATTGGGGCGTCGCGGCGCAGATTCGTTCCGCCGACTGGATAAAGCGACCGGCAACAAGTTCGTGGGCGTCCCGCTTCACGAGACGCCGGGTCCAGGTCGGGGTGGCCTCCAGGTGAAACTGCAGCCCAAGGCAGTTTCCGAGAACGAAACCCTGAACGTGGTGGGCTTCGCTGCTGGCAACCGGCTCGGCGCCCCCCGGCAGATCGAAGAAGTCTCCGTGCCAGAAGAAACTCTGAAATCGGTTCGGCAGTGCATTTCCGAGCCAGGTTGTTCTCGCCCGGGGCTCCAGCTGTACATCGAACCAGCCAATCTCCTTGTGATCGCCGGTCTGCACCTTTGCCCCGAACTGCTCTGCCAGGAGCTGGGCCCCGAGGCAAATGCCGAGCGCGGGGATGCCGGCTGACAGAATGTCTGCCAGGAACCGCTTTTCCTCGTCAAGCCAGGGGTGACGATCTGTCTCCCACACGCTCATGGGACCGCCGATTACGATGACCTTGTCGTGATCCCCGACGCCCGGCAGGCCGTCCCGGGGAACCAGAAATTCCTCCAGCACATGGCCCTGCCGTGTTGCCCAGTCCGGGAAATAGGCGGGACCCTCGTATTCGACATGTTTCAGGCAGGCAATTCTCATACGTGTTTCTGGCATGGCGGTCCGGGGAGCGTAACCGACGCCGATCGGAACCGCGAGTCATCGCGGCGTCAGGCCGAAAACCTCCCGTGAGACCTCCGAGAGCTGGGTTTCCATCTTCCGGCAGGCTTCCCACGCCCGCAGCTGGCCCTCGGCGCGCACCCGGTTATGTTCACTTCGGCTGGGAAACCGGACCGGATCCCAGGCGAAATAGCTTTCGTTCAACGCGTCGGCGCAGAATCGCGCCGCCAGCTCGATCATGATGGTCATGGTGGCGTCCACCAGGGAAGCGGCTTCCGCCGGGCTTATCCAGCGGCCGGCCTCGCTGGCATACCCCGTGAGCGCGGCCCGGAAGAAGCCCAGGGAGAAATCCGTTGTATCGCTGTCTTCCCCCGCGGGGTTGCACCAGGAGCGGAGCGCATCTCCAAGCTCCAGCGGCAAAGCCATACGATTCAGCGTGTCCAGATCGACCAGACAGAGCCCTTCCCCGCTGGCCGCGTCGAAAATGAAGTTGGAGATTTTGGGGTCCCCGTGCACGACTCGCTCGGCCAGAGCCGGCAGGGGAGTCAGCTTCGATGCTGCCGACAGAATCTCTTCGGCGACGGGTCGAACCCGGTGGTAGGCCGCATGGTCCCGATGCCTGTCCAGGGCCAGCTCGAGATTCCGAAGATGCCGGGGAGTCTCATGGATGCCGCCGCGGGCCCCAAGAAACCGGTAGTCCAGATCCGACAACGCCATATGGAACCGGCCCAGCAGTCTTCCGGCCTCGTAGGCCCGCTCGGCGGAATCCACCCTGTCGACCGAGATTCCGGGGATATAGGTCATCAGCCGCCAGATTCCGTCAGCCATTTCCAGCCAGAGGTGACCGGAGACGGTCCGGATCAGTCTGGGCGTTACCAGGCCGCGATCCTGCAGCCTGACGGTGACCACCTCCATGTCCAGGTTCACTTCCGGGGGGAAAATGGAATGGAGGCGCTGGAGCACGTACTTCTCGCCCCGTTCCCCGCTGACCAGAAAGGTCTGGTTGATCAGGCCGGTTCCCAGGGTTTCGACAGCTGTTGCCGGAACCGCGAACTTGTCGCGAATCACGGCGAGGGACAGTGGCAGGGCTTCGCGGGGCAATGAAATTCTCCTGGTGCTCGGCGTATCGACTTCCGCTGGAAGGATGAGGCCTTCCTTTCCTCTGTTCAATGGAACTTCGGCTGCCGCGCCCGGTATGCGTTGCCCCGGGAGCGGTTCCCGAGCCGCGGAAAATATCCGGCCGGCCTGGCCCTGTACCCACGGACTCCCTTGTTGCCGTGCAACAACCAATCTCGTAGGCTTTGCTGACGGGTGGCGGCGTCCGCCGGCCCCGGTGGGAGTAGCCATCAATGAATCAAGGTTGGACCGTACACAAATTCGGCGGCGCCAGTCTGGCCGGGCCCTGGGAATTCTGCCGCGTGGCCGAAATTCTGGCTGAGAGCAGGGCCGGGCGGCAGGCGGTGGTGGTTTCGGCATCATACGGCGTGACGGACCGACTGCTGCGTTTGCTGGATCTGGCCGTCGAGTCCTCTTCTTCGATGGAAGATCAGCTCGAGTCGCTGCGCTCTCACCACGAGACCCTGGCGGCGGGGGTCCTGTCGGAGGAGGGCGCCCGCCTCTACGACGAGAAACTGGCGGCCGACATCACGACTGTCGCCTCCGTTCTGGAGGCGATCCGCCTGCTTCGCAGCGCCTCCGCGGAGGCAGCCAGCCTGGTATCCGGTTATGGAGAGGTATGGTCCGCCAGGCTGCTGGCGGCCCTGCTGGCCGAGCGGGGGCTCCCCGCCCGGTGGCTGCATGCCGGTGAGGTGCTGACCATCGAGCCGGCCGAACTCGGTCCCGTGGTTGACTGGGAAGTCTCGTCGCGGCGTCTCTCGGAACGTCTGAGTGACGCCGACGAACTGCTGGTGATTACCGGTTACGTGGCCAGGACGTCCGGCGGCGTTCCCGCGACGCTCGGCAGAAACGGCAGCGACTTTTCGGCCTCGATTTTCGCCGGCCTGCTGCAGGCCGAGGCCGTTTCGATCTGGACCGACGTGGACGGCGTCATGAGCGGCGATCCCCGAATTGTTCGGGAAGCGGCCGTGATACCGGAGCTTTCCTATAACGAGGCCATGGAGCTGGCCTATTTCGGCGCCAAGGTTATTCATCCCGGCACCATGGCGCCCCTGGTGGAAAGGGGTATTCCCCTGTTCATCCGCAACAGCTTCCGGCCCGCGGGACCCGGGACCTGTATCTCTCTCAAGGGAGGTGAAGGCAAGCGCGTCAAGGGGATCACCACGATCGACGGCATGTCGCTGGTCAACCTGGAAGGGGCAGGCATGATCGGCGTTCCGGGCACGGCGGACCGTCTCTTCGGGGCGCTGCGCGAGGCGGGAATCTCGGTAGTGATGATCTCCCAGGGAAGCTCGGAGCATTCCATCTGTTTTGCCGTCCCGGAGGCCCATGGCGAGCGTGCCAGGGGCATCGTCCGCCAGGCTTTCGCTCTCGAACTGGAACAGGGGCAGATCCAGGGCGTGGACGTCCAGCCCGGCTGCAGCATTCTGGCGATCGTCGGCGACGGCATGCGGGGCGTGCCCGGCGTGGCCGCCACCATGTTCGGATCCCTGGGCCGGGCGGGCGTGAACGTTCGCGCTATTGCCCAGGGCGCCTCGGAGCGCAATATTTCGGCGGTGATCGACAGCGAGGAATCGGCCCGGGCTCTGCGGGCGGTACATTCCGGATTCTATCTCTCCGCCCAGACCATCTCGGTGGGCGTGCTTGGCGCGGGCACGGTCGGATCCGCTCTCCTGGATCAACTCTCGTCGGAGGTGGACAGGCTCCGGGAGGTGGCGAACGTGGACATCCGCGTCAGGGGCATCGCCACTTCCGCCCGAGCATTGACCGGAGAAACGAGTCTGGCACTCAACGATTGGCGGGAATCCCTTCAATGGGACGGAGGTCCGCTGGAGCTGGAAGCCTTCGTCAACCATATTCATGCCGAACACCTTCCGCATGCCGTGATCATCGACTGTACGGCGAGCCAGGACATCGCGGACCGATACGCGGACTGGCTGGCGGCGGGCATCCACGTGGTCACGCCCAACAAGAAGGCCAGCACCGCTTCCATGGACTATTACCGGGCCATGGACAGGGCGCGACGCGCCGGCGGGGCGCGCTATCTCTACGAGACAACCGTCGGGGCCGGTCTTCCTATACTGCATACCCTCAGAGATCTGAGGGAGACCGGAGACCGGATCCACGCGGTGGAAGGCGTGCTCTCCGGTACCCTGGCCTACCTGTTCAACATCTTCGACGGGTCCCGGGCTTTTTCGGAAATCGTTCGTGAAGCCCGTGCCAAAGGCTATACGGAACCGGACCCCCGGGATGACCTTTCAGGCATGGACGTTGCGCGGAAAGTCGTGATTCTGGGTCGGGAGGCCGGTCTGGAACTGGAGCTCGAGGATGTAGAAGTCCAGTCGCTGGTGCCCGAGTCGCTGCAGAAAGGGAACGTGGACAGCTTTCTCGATGGCCTGTCGATTCAGGATGAATCCATGAAGGCCATGTACGAAGAGGCGCGATCGGCGGGGCAGGTGCTCAGGTATGTGGGACGACTGGACGCCGATGGTCAGGCCACCGTCCGTCTCGAGAGCCTGCCCACGGACCACCCATTCGCCCGGATTAATCTGACCGACAACGTGGTGCAGTTTGTCACCCATCGCTACAGCGAAAACCCGCTGATCGTTCGGGGTCCCGGAGCAGGTCCGGCGGTGACGGCGGCCGGCGTGTTCAGCGATCTTCTTCGGCTTTGCACCTTCCTCGGGGCCAATATCTGAACGCCTCTCCCATGCGGTTTCACAGCACACGTCAGGGAACGGGGCCAGGCGTTACGGCCAGTGAGGCGATCTGGCGCGGGCTGGCGGAAGACGGGGGCCTGTACGTGCCGGAACAGGTACCGGTTATCGGGCTTTCGGCTTTCGACGGCTGCGACAGCGATGCTGCGGTGGCGGCCAGGGTACTGGCTCCTTTCTTTTCCGGCGATCCGCTGGAGGCGCATCTTGCCGACATCTGCCGCGAGGCGCTGAACTTCCCCATGCCGGTGGTTCCGCTGCCCGGCGACCCGGCGCCCGCCGTCCTGGAACTGTTTCACGGGCCGACCTGTGCGTTCAAGGACGTAGGGGCGCGATTCCTGGCCGGCTGTCTCGCCCGCCTGCAGCAGCGATCGGGCCGGACGACGACCATTTTAGTGGCCACGTCCGGTGACACCGGCGGGGCCGTGGCCGCCGCCTTTCACGGCAGGCCCGGATTTCGCGTCGTGGTCCTGTATCCGCAAGGCCTGGTATCGCCTCGCCAGGCACACCAGTTGTCCTGCTGGGGTGGCAATGTCACGACATTTTCGGTGTCGGGCACGTTCGATGACTGCCAGAAGCTGGTGAAAGCGGCTTTTGCCGACGGGGATCTGTCGAAACGGCTCGGCCTGAATTCAGCCAACAGCATCAATCTGGGACGTCTGTTGCCGCAGATGACCTACTACACCTCTACGGCCCTGGATTATCGACGCCGGGGTCTCGAGGCGCCCGGTTTCGTCATCCCCACGGGCAACCTGGGAAATGCCTGTGCCTGCCTTCTGGCACGCTCCATGGGCGTGCCCATCGGGGAAGTTCTTCTGGCCACGAATGCCAACAGGACGATTCCCGACTACCTGGAGACTGGCCAGTGGCGCCCACGGCGGTCGCTGGCCACTCTCGCTTCGGCCATGGATGTGGGCGATCCGAGCAACATAGAACGGCTCCGCTGGCTCTTCCCGAGCCCGGAAAATCTCCGGCGAGCGGCGAGGGCGGTCTGGATCTCGGACGAAGAAATCAGCGAATCGATCCGGGACGGTATCGTTCGCTGGCGGCAGGCCTGGTGTCCCCATACGGCCACGGCGATGCACGCCTGGGAGAGCATGGAGGCGACGCAGCAGGAGCGTCCGTGGGTTGTCGTGGCGACGGCCCATCCGGCCAAGTTCGAGACAGTGGTGGAGCCCCTCGTTGGCGGCCCGGTCCCGGTGCCCGACAGTCTCGCCGAACTGCTCGCAAAGCCCGCTTCGGCCAGACCATTGGAGCCGGATCTGGCGACTTTCCGGTCGGAGCTCGAGAGGCTTCCGCCGGCCGCCGGCTAGTCGTCGCGGAAATCCGGATCTCGATGTCGTTCTCTGCGGTGCGGATGTCGGCGCCGCTGATGATCGCCTCGAGCTTCCTCGTCGCGATGTTTGCGCGTCTTGGGCTGGGGGGGATCGTCAAAGTCCAGGGACTCCAGCTCTTCCGGATTCTCCGGCAGGAAGCGAGGATTGAGGCCCATTTCTCTTTCTCCAGAAAATGATGTCGGCGGCCGCCCGGGGGAGCCTGCCACCGGTGTTCTGCACCATCCCGATGGATCCGTCCGGGGAGTCGCCTGTCGGTGTTTGGCAGCACAGTTCCGTCGGAAGATCCAGTGTCAAAACATAGACGATTTTATTTCGATGTCAATATATTTGATATCGAAGTAATCGCTCTTTACACTTTCGCCATGGCAAAAGACATCGTCGACGAAATGCTGGATCAATGGGCCCGGGAGCGGCCCGAACTCGATGCCTCGCCGCTATCGGTGGCGGTGCGAGTCCAGATGCTGGGCCGGCGCTTCCGCCGGGACGCCGAGCGGTCGCTGGCCAAAGCCCATATCGATTACTGGGACTACGAGGTCCTGGCTACCCTGCGCCGCCACGGCCACGAAAAAAGGCTTACGGCAACCAGGCTAGCCGAACTCTCGCAGATCAGTCGTGCCGCCATGACGCACCGGATAGATCGCCTGGAATCGAGAGGCCTGGTGACCCGGCAGGGTCACGAGTCCGACCGTCGGGCGGTTCTGGTCTCCCTGACGGCGGCCGGGCGGAGCATCGTGGACAAGGCCCTGGAGCCCCGTCTCAGGGCCGCGCGGGACAGCATAAGCGGCCTGACAAAGACCGAACGCAGGACCATTGCACGGCTGATGCGCAAGCTCATGCTGACGGAGAACGACGCCTAGCCGGTCCGGTCCGACTCCCGTTGTATCCTAAGAAATCGACGTTCTTTCCGGGAAAGTGATCATGTCGGGCACCGACCTGTTCCGGGAGCCGATTCTCGTTACCGGCGCCACGGGATTCATTGGCAGACATCTCGTTCGACGCCTGCTGTCTGAGGGCGCTCATGTGCGGGCCCTTGTCTTGCCGGGAGAGCCGACGCCCACGGAATGGGAAGCGGCGGTGGAAATCGTTCGCGGCGACATCAGAGATCCCGAGGCCGCGAAAGCGGCTGCTCCGGGCTGCCAGCTGGTGTTTCATCTTGCGGCGGTCGTAGGCGACTGGGGTCCGGAGGAATTGTTCCGGCAGGTCACGATCGACGGCACCCGATACCTCTTCGACGCTGCCGTGGAGGCGAAGGCCCGGGTGGTGCTCGCTTCCAGCATCGTGGTTTACGGCGACCGGCTGGGCCGGTCCCGCTGTGACGAGGAATCCAAACCGGGTCGGGCCTACGGTCCCTACAGCCGCTCCAAGCAGGCCCAGGAAAAAATGGCGATGCAGCTGGTGGATGCCGGCGGGTGCGACATCAGAGTCGTGAGGCCCGCCAACGTTTACGGCCCGGGCAGCCGCCCGTGGGTCGACGAGGTGGCGAGGCTGCTGCGGGCCGGCAAGCCGACTCTCATCAACGGGGGCGTGCAGAATGCGGGGCTGGTGTACGTGGACAACGTGGTCGAAGTCATGGTCCGCGCGGCGGGCGCTGCGGCCGGTCCCGGCGACGTTTTTAACGCCTGCGACGAGCTGCCCGTGACCTGGGCCCGTTATCTCGGGGATCTTGCCGGTCTGGTCGGTTCGGCACCACCGCGTTCCGTGCCGGGATGGCTGGCCTGGCCGCTGGCCACGGTGATGGAATACGGCGGCAGAATCCTCGGTCTGAAATCCCGCCCGCCCCTGACCCGCGAGGCGGTTCATCTGGTCTCTTCGGATCATGATCTCCCGATGGACCGGGCTCGAGAGCAGCTCGGTTACAGGAGGCTGGTCAACTACGAGCAGGGACTCGCCGCGGTAGCCGGGTACCTGGAGACCTGAGAAGCGCTGCCGTTACTTGTCGGCCGCCGCCAGCTGCATGTCGCGCTCGCGGGTCTTTTGCTTCCGGGCCATGACGATGCCGGCTATCACCGTGCCGATGGCCACCAGGCCGACCAATATGGTGGCCAGGGCGTTGATCTCCGGGCTGACGCCCAGCCTTACCTTGGAGAAGATCACCATGGGTAGTGTGCTGGACCCCGGACCGGAAACGAAGCTCGCGATCACCAGGTCATCCAGCGACAAAGTGAATGCCAGCAGCCAGCCCGCCACCAGCGCCGGCGCAATGATGGGCAGCGTGATCAGGAAAAATATCTTGAGCGGTCGCGCGCCCAGATCCAGGGCGGCTTCCTCGATGGATTCATCCATATCGGACAGCCGGGACTGCACGATGACGGCCACGTACGCCATGGAAAAAGTGATGTGCGCGATGGTGATGGTGGTGAATCCCCGCCCCGACGGCCAGCCGATCGCCGCCTCCATGGCAACGAACAGCAGCAGCAGCGACAGCCCGGTGATGACTTCCGGCATGACCAGAGGCGCCGTGACCATCCCCGTGAAGAGGGTCCGTCCGCGGAACCTTCGGAAACGGGCCAGCACGAAGCCGGCGATGGTGCCGAGAGCCACGGCCACCGTGGCGTTCAGCGTCGCGATTCTCAGGCTGATCCACGCGGCCTGCAGGATCTGGTCGTTCTCCAGCAGCGCTCCATACCACTGGGTGGAGAAGCCGGCCCAGACAGTCACCAGTTTCGACTTGTTGAACGAGTACACGATCAGGGAGACGATCGGGATATACAGAAAGGCGAACCCGAACACCATGGCCGAAAAGAGGAAGAGGGAGCGGCGCTTCATGATTCCGCCTCCCCGCTACGCGCCTGGGTGTGCTGGAAGAACACGATGGGTATCACCAGCAACAGCAGAAGCGCAATGGCAACGGCGGACGCGACCGGCCAGTCGCGGTTACCGAAGAACTCGTCCCACAGGATCCGCCCGATCATGAGGGTGTCCGGTGCGCCCAGCAGCGCCGGGATCACGAATTCGCCCACAGCGGGAATGAACACCAGCATGGAACCGGCGATGATTCCCGGCATGGACAGAGGCAGCGTGACGCGAATAAAAGCGGTCGCCGGCCGGCAGCCCAGATCGTAAGCCGCCTCGAGAAGGGTTTCGTCCAGTTTCTCGAGATTGGCGTAAAGCGGGAGGATCATGAAAGGCAGATAGGAATAGACGATCCCGAGGTAAACGGCAAAATCTGTTTGCAGCATGACGATAGGAGAGTCGATGACCCCGAGCCACATGAGCAGATTGTTGATCAGGCCGTTGTTCTTGAGGATCCCGATCCACGCATAGACCCGGATCAGGAACGACGTCCAGAACGGCAGAATGACCAGCATGAGCAGTATCGTTCGCTTGGCCGGTCTGGCTCTGGCAATACCGTAGGCCATGGGGTAGCCGATGATCAGGCAGATCACCGTGGAGATCAGGGCCACCTTCACCGAGTTCAGATAAGCATTCAGGTAGAGGCTGTCCTGAATGAGGAAAGCAAAGTTGCCCAGATTGATTTTGATATTGAGGTACTGGCCCTCCACCCATTCCCACAGCGGCGTGTATGGAGGCTGGGCAATATCCGCCTCCGAAA